>OAUO01000274.1_pt1 | contig 32394 bp, 24 predicted proteins | sample 1495191 | NCBI WGS metagenome assembly OAUO01 (sample SAMEA2580046, study PRJEB22360) | human gut metagenome | biome: human gut; feature: human-associated habitat; material: faeces | place: Denmark | collected 2008/2010 | reverse complement strand
AGAATACCGTCTATAATGACAATCGCATTATCCACCAACATTCCCATGGCAAGTACAAAGGATGCCAAAGATACACGCTGCATCGTGCCGTCCATAAAATACAAAAACAGGAAAGTGCCGAACACTGTCACTACCAGACTGATTCCGATAATCACCCCGCTCTTGAATCCCATTGCAATCATCAGGATGACAACTACAATAATCACGGATTCTATCAGATTCAGGATAAATGTCCCCAAAGAACTTCCGACACGTTCGGGCTGATAGAATACCTTGTGGCATTCCATTCCTGCCGGCAGGCGTTCGGCTTTCAGTTGTTCAAGTTTCTGCTCCACCCGTTTGCCGACTTTGATAATATCGGCATCGGGAGAGGCGGCAACCATGATTCCCATGGCACGCTGACGATCATAGAACAATTCGTTGCGGGTGGGGTCTTCGTAGTCTTTTTCAATGCGGGCGATGTCGCTCAGACGCAGCTGGTCGGCATCGTGTCCCTGAATCAGCATACGTCCGATGTCTTCCACCGTCTTGAATTTATCGCTGACCGTGACCCGGATACGGCTGTCACCGTTGTCGTAATAGCCGGTATAGGTTGTTTTATTCTGTCCGTTCAGGGTGGCAAGCACTTCGGCAGGTTTCACACCCAAGTTGGCCATTCGGTCTTGCAATAGGGAGATGTTGATACATTCCGGACGGTTGCCGTATAAATCGACGCGTTCCACACCGTCCAATTCGCTGACTTCACGTTTGATTAATTCGGAATAGTCGGAGAGTTCCCTGTCAGAAAGTCCGTCGCCCGTCAAGGCAAAAAACATTCCGTAGACATTACCGAAATCATCTTTCACGATAGAAGGGCTGGCACCTTCAGGAAGTTCCGCCTGTGCGTTCGCCACTTTACGGCGCAGCAAGTCCCAGCACTGTTCCACGTCGGTTTCCTTGACAGTCGTTTTCAGTTCTACCTGAATCAGGGAGAGGTCGTTGTAGGAATAGCTTTCCACATTATCTATATTCCCCATAGAACGGATATTCTTTTCGAGTACATCCGTCACTTCCAGTTCCACCTGATGCGCGGATGCACCGGGATAGGTAGTAACCACCATGGCGAGCTTCACCGTTATTTCAGGGTCTTCCAATTTACTCATCTCGTAGCTGGAATAAGCTCCGCCCACAATCAGTACAGCAATCAGGAAGTAGATTAACTTCTTGTTTTCAAATGCCCATTTACTAATATCTATCATAGCAGTCCTCCCACATTCGTTTCGGCAGCCGGAAGAAGAGGTTCCACCTGTTGCCCATCTTTCACATGATGCACTCCCGAGACAACAATCAAGTCACCCGGTTTCACTTCGTCCGAAACTATAAGGCATCTGCCGTCACTAAGCAAGCGAGTAACGGTCACATCGCAACGACGAATCGTTTTATCGGACGGATTATAAAGAAAGACACCCGTATTCCCGTTCTGACGGAGAATCGCTCCGCCGGGAACGGACAGGTTACGCATTTCCCCTTCGGCACATTCGATAGTGACCATTGTATTCATCCCAGGAGAAGGAACCGCCTGCTTGTCTCCGCTTTTCAATTGAAGGCGCATGGTATAGAGCTGGTTGGCATTCGCTTTGGGAGTGACGCTAATCAAATCCAGCACATATCTCTGCTGCGGATATACATCGAATGTGCAATAATAGCGGGTAAACTGCCGGCGACGGATATATTCCACTGCCGGAAGATTAATCTCCACTTCCGGCGTTCCCTCGCTGATTACGGAAACGACAGGCATTCCGGCAGCCACTGTCTCATGGGAGTCGAAAAGGCGTTTCTGTACATATCCGCTGAAAGGGGCATACAGGCGGGTATATTCCAACTGGTCCTTAGCATGGTTGTATTTGGCGGTAATCTGCCTCAGTCCGTACACGGCTTTGTCGTTTGCGTCGGGAGTGGTTACATTTTCCTTATAAAGAGCCATTACGCGCTCCGCTTCCGCCTTGACACGCTGGTATTCGGCTTCCGCCGCATCCAGTTGAATCTGATAATCTGTAGGATCAAGTTCGGCAAGCAGTTGTCCTTTGCGCACATAAGCACCGTCATTCACATACATACGCTGGATAGTTCCGCTCACCCGGAATGCCAGGCTTATGTCCTGAGCCGCTTTCACCCGTCCGGGAAACTGCAAGGCAGTCTGTTTGTCAGCAGAAAGTACGGTATCAATCTTCACTGCCGGCTTATTTTCTATATTCTGCACACGCTGATTGCATGACGCCAGCAAAACTGCAAGAAGTCCTGTCAATAAGAAGTTTAATCGTCTCATATTTTCATTTGTTATTTAGTTATTACAAAAGTATCCCAAGCAAACAAGTGGGGAAAGGTTGATATAGACGAAATATTGTTCTATTTGTAGGTTATCAGAGATAAAAAGCCGGAATAGTTTGTTATTTGTAGCTATTTGTTTGTTAATTTGCAGTGAAACCCATTTGAAACGAAAAGATACATGGAGCCACTGATGCCATTCAATTATGTTATAATAACTCCGGAAGATACATCTATGAGTGAAGGGTGTATGTCGGCATCTCTCCCAAGGAGTATCGCAACAAGCCCGTCAGACAGACACTTTCCTGAATTGCTTGAACTGCCACCAAAGCATTGTCCCGGCAATCAAGCTTGCTATAAGATCGGAAATCGGCATACTTATCCAGACTCCCAGTTGTCCGTAGAACTGTGGAAGAATCAGCAGACAAGGTATCAGGATAAGAACCTGGCGGGAGACAGACAAAAATATCGCCTTGCTCGCCATGCCGATACTCTGGAAGAAGTTGGAAGTCACCATTTGGAAACCCACAATAGGAAAGAACATCACAACAATACGCAGCCCTTTGGCAGAAATGCGTACCAGTTCTTCGTGTGTCGTAAAAATCGAGACTGCTAGCCGGGGAATAAACATTCCCATCAGGAAGCCTGTAGTGGTAACAATGGTTGCTGCATAAATAGTTATTTTCAAGACTTTTGTCACACGCGGATATTGCTTGGCTCCATAGTTGTAACCGGCGATCGGCTGCATACCCTGGTTCAGTCCCATTACAATCATGACAAAGAGGAATACCAATCGGTTGACAATACCGAACGCTCCGATAGCCAAGTCACCACCGTGATGCTGCAAACCTTGATTGATAAGAATAACGATGAAACAGGCTGCCAGATTCATAAGGAAAGGCGCCATACCGATTGCTAAAGAATCGACTACGATTTTCTTCTTCAACCGGAAAATTCCTTTATGGAAGTGCAGCAGTTCTTCTTTGTTAGAGAATAGCTTGAACTGCCATGCCAATGCGATGACCTGTGCGGTAATGGTAGCGATTGCCGCCCCTTGTATTCCCCAGCCGAAGCCATAGATAAAAACAGGGTCGAGTACCGTATTAATCACCACCGTGGCAATCGTGGCAACCATCGCTTTCTGCGGATGCCCCGCCGAACGGAGTACGGCATTCAGACCTAAATAAAGGTGGGTGACGACGTTACCCAATAAGATAACGACCATATAATCACGGGCATAGCCTACCGTGGCGTCACTACCACCGAAGAAATAAAGAATAGGGTCGAGAAATATCAGTGTGACAACCGTAAAGGCAAGTCCGATGATAATATTCAGTACCAGCACATTGCCGAGTACCCGTTGTGCGGTGTCGTAATCTTTCTGTCCCAGTTTCACGCCGTACTCCGTGGCCGCCCCCACCCCGCCCAGGGAGCCGAAAGCGGCAGCGAGATTCATCAGCGGAAAGGTCAGCGCCAATCCGGAGATAGCCATTGCCCCTACCCCGTGACCGATGAAAATACTGTCCACCATATTATATAGAGAAGATGCCGTCATGGCGATAATTGCCGGAATGGCATACTGCATTAAAAGCTTCCCGATCTTTTCCGTTCCCAACGCAGTGGGTGTCTTTTGTCCTGTCATACCTATTAGTTTGAGGGCGCAAAGATACAAAAAAGAGACAGATTACGGGATATATGAGAAAAGTTTCGTATTTTTGCCCACAAAATTGAGTTAATACGTAACGAAATGAATATACTAGAACTAAGTGAACAGGAAATCATTCGACGCAACAGCCTGAATGAGCTTCGTGCAATGGGTATCGACCCATACCCTGCAGCAGAGTATGTAACCAATGCTTTCTCTACAGATATTAAAGCTGAATTCAAGGACGAGGACGAGCCGCGCCAGGTTTCTGTAGCCGGACGTATCATGAGCCGCCGCGTAATGGGTAAAGCTTCTTTTATCGAATTACAGGACTCTAAAGGTCGCATCCAGGTGTACATCACCCGCGACGACATCTGCCCGGGAGAAGACAAGGAACTGTACAACGCTGTATTCAAACGCCTGCTCGACTTAGGTGACTTTATCGGTATCGAGGGCTTTGTATTCCGCACCCAAATGGGTGAAATCAGTATTCACGCAAAGAAGCTGACCGTACTTGCAAAATCCATCAAACCGCTTCCTATCGTAAAATACAAGGACGGCGTAGCTTACGACTCTTTTGAAGATCCCGAACTCCGTTATCGCCAACGTTATGTAGACCTGGTGGTAAACGACGGTGTGAAAGAGACATTCCTGAAGCGTGCCACCGTAGTGAAAACACTGCGTAACGCTCTCGATGAAGCCGGATACACTGAAGTGGAAACGCCTATCCTGCAATCTATTGCCGGTGGAGCAAGCGCCCGCCCGTTCATCACGCACCATAACTCGCTGGATATAGACCTTTACCTGCGTATCGCAACGGAACTTTATCTGAAGCGACTGATTGTAGGTGGTTTTGAAGGTGTATATGAAATCGGCAAGAACTTCCGTAACGAGGGCATGGACAAGACCCACAATCCGGAATTTACCTGCATGGAACTCTATGTTCAGTACAAGGATTATAACTGGATGATGAACTTCACCGAGAAATTGCTGGAACGTATCTGTATCGCTGTAAACGGCTGTACGGAAAGCGTTGTCGACGGAAAGACTATCAGCTTCAAAGCTCCTTACCGCCGTCTGCCTATCCTCGACGCTATCAAGGAAAAGACCGGTTACGACCTGAACGGCAAGAGCGAAGAAGAAATCCGCCAAGTCTGCAAGGAACTGAAAATGGAGGAAATCGACGACACAATGGGTAAGGGCAAGTTGATTGACGAAATCTTCGGCGAATTCTGCGAAGGTACTTATATCCAACCGACTTTCATCACCGATTATCCGGTTGAAATGTCTCCGCTGACCAAAATGCACCGTTCCAAACCGGGACTGACCGAACGTTTCGAATTAATGGTAAACGGCAAGGAACTTGCCAACGCCTACTCGGAATTAAACGACCCGATCGACCAGGAAGAACGCTTCAAAGAACAGATGCGTCTGGCTGACAAGGGTGACGATGAAGCAATGATTATCGACCAGGACTTCCTGCGTTCTTTACAATATGGTATGCCTCCTACATCGGGTATCGGCATCGGTATCGACCGTCTGGTTATGTTAATGACCGGTCAGACTACCATTCAGGAAGTGTTATTCTTCCCGCAAATGCGCCCGGAAAAGGTGGTGAAGAAAGACGCAGCCGCCAAATATATGGAACTGGGTATCGCAGAAGACTGGGTGCCTGTTATTCAGAAAGCCGGCTACAACACCGTAGAAGACATGAAAGATGTCAATGCGCAGAAGCTACACCAGGACATCTGCGGCATCAATAAGAAATACAAATTAGAACTGGCCAACCCGTCGGTAAACGACGTAACTGATTGGATACAGAAAATTAAATAAGTTCTTCATCCAAATCCATACAAATGAAATTACCCGGTAAGATAGCGATAATGGGCGGTGGAAGTTGGGCCACAGCTATTGCGAAGATGTGTCTGGCTCAAGAAGACTCTATCAATTGGTATATGCGACGCGATGACCGCATCGCTGATTTCAAGAGATTGGGGCACAATCCGGCTTATCTGACAGGAGTGAAATTCGATACCAAGCGTATCTCTTTCAGTTCCAACATCAACGATGTTGTGAAAGAATCGGATACGCTGATTTTCGTCACTCCTTCCCCTTATCTGAAAGCTCACCTGAAAAAGCTGAGAACCAAGATAAAGGATAAGTTCATCATCACCGCTATCAAAGGAATCGTACCCGACGACAACGTTATCGTATCAGAATACTTTACCAAGGAATACGGTGTTCCTCCCGAAAATATCGCTGTACTGGCAGGTCCCTGCCACGCAGAAGAAGTAGCTTTGGAACGCCTTTCTTATCTGACCATCGCCTGCCCGGACAAAGACAAAGCACGTATCTTCGCGCGTCGACTGGGAAGCAGCTTTATCAAAACATCTGTTAGTGACGACGTATCAGGTATCGAGTACAGTTCGGTACTCAAAAACGTATATGCTATCGCCGCCGGTATTTGCAGCGGACTGAAATACGGCGACAACTTTCAGGCCGTACTGATTTCCAACGCTATCCAGGAGATGAACCGTTTCCTGAATACGGTACATCCGTTGAACAGAAACGTAGATGAATCTGTTTATCTGGGTGACTTGCTGGTGACCGGCTATTCGAATTTCAGCCGTAACCGGACATTCGGCACAATGATCGGTAAGGGATATTCCGTAAAGAGCGCACAGATTGAAATGGAAATGATCGCTGAAGGTTACTACGGTACGAAGTGTATCAAGGAAATCAACAAGCATCATCATGTCAATATGCCGATACTGGACGCTGTGTACAACATTCTATACGAACGTATCTCGCCTATGATCGAGATTAAATTACTAACTGATTCTTTTAGATAACCTTTAAACAAGAAAGATATGATTAGCTTGAACATTGAAAAGACTTTTGGATTTATCTCCAAAGAAAAGGTTTCTGCCTACGAAGCAGAGGTAAAAGCCGCACAGGAAATGCTGGAAAAAGGAACTGGAAAAGGGAACGACTTTTTAGGCTGGCTGCACTTGCCTTCTTCTATCAGCAAAGAACACTTGGCTGACTTGAACGCTACCGCAAAGGTCTTGAGAGACAACTGTGAAGTAGTGATCATTGCAGGTATCGGCGGTAGCTATCTGGGCGCACGTGCCGTAATCGAGGCGTTATCTAATAGCTTCACTTGGTTGCAGGAAAAAAAGACAGCTCCGATCATGATTTATGCCGGACACAATATCAGCGAAGATTATCTATTCGAACTGACTGAGTATCTGAAAGACAAGAAATTCGGTGTTATCAATATCTCCAAATCGGGAACTACTACCGAAACTGCGCTTGCCTTCCGCCTGTTGAAGAAACAATGCGAAGACCAACGCGGCAAAGAAACTGCAAAACAGGTAATCGTAGCTGTAACAGACGCCAAGAAAGGTGCAGCACGTGTTACTGCCGACAAGGAAGGTTACAAAACATTCATCATCCCCGATAATGTAGGCGGACGTTTCTCTGTACTGACTCCGGTCGGTTTGCTGCCGATTGCTGTTGCCGGGTTCGACATTGAGCAACTGGTTGCCGGTGCTGCCGACATGGAAAAAGCATGTGGCGCAGACGTTCCGTTTGCAGAAAACCCTGCTGCTATCTATGCTGCTACCCGTAATGAACTGTACAGAAACGGAAAGAAGATCGAAATCCTCGTCAACTTCTGTCCGAAACTGCATTATGTAAGCGAATGGTGGAAACAGCTTTACGGAGAATCAGAAGGTAAGGACAACAAAGGTATTTTCCCCGCATCAGTAGACTTCTCTACCGACCTTCACTCTATGGGACAATGGATTCAGGAAGGTGAACGTTCTATCTTCGAAACTGTCATCTCACTGGATAAGGTAGACCATAAACTGGAAGTTCCTTCTGACGAAGCCAACCTGGATGGTCTGAATTTCCTAGCCGGCAAACATGTGGATGAAGTGAACAAAATGGCGGAACTGGGAACTCAATTGGCTCACGTAGACGGTGGCGTACCTAATATGCGTATTGTTCTTCCTTCATTGAGCGAATACAATATCGGTAGCCTGCTTTATTTCTTCGAAAAGGCTTGCGGTATCAGCGGTTATCTGCTGGGCGTGAATCCTTTCAACCAGCCGGGTGTAGAAGCATACAAGAAGAACATGTTTGCGTTGCTGAACAAACCGGGTTACGAGGAAGAATCCAAAGCGATCCAATCAAGATTGTAATAGAATCTATACATAAAAAAGAAGCGGCCTTATTAAGACCGCTTCTTTTTTATGTTGTCTATCGACATTCCGTTCTTAATCTTCCGCTTCGACCTCTTTGGTTTTCAAGCCGATTTCCTCTTGTGCGCCTTCACATTCAGCCTTGGAGGAAAGATAGAAAGCCAGCTTCACATCACCGTTCTTATCTACATGTTCAATAGTAGCTTTCACCATGCCCCTGGTTTGCGTCACACCGTCCTTAAAACGTAACTGACCTTTTTCCTCATCCGTCAGATTTCCTTCGGTAGAGACTTCGGCTTTTTCATAACGAAGTTCGGCTTTCACCGCTTCGTCATTCTGAAGTTTAAAGGTTTTAAGTTCAGCTCCATTCCCATCCAAGAGCAAAAAAGCATTCACCTTATCCCCTACCTTTAAAGCCGGCAGATTATCTTTCTGATTAGTATAGTCTTCCCCTTTAGAATCCTCACTGTCCGGATCAGTATTTACATACAGTCTTTCTATCGTGATAACAGGACTCTCCCCACTATCGGAACAAGCACCTAAAAACAAAGGTAGCAACAATAATACTCTCTTTTTCATGCTATCATTGAGTTTATAATGCTACAAAAATACACATAATCTTCTAAATGACAAATAATTGGATACTTTATTGCTCAAAGAGCCCGCTTGCAACTATCCGTCCGTTTTGTCTTATCTCTCATTTTTTATAGTTATCTTTGCCTCGTATATGTTTCGAAATAAGAAGATTAAACTCTAAACAGATAATGGTTCACTATTTATAAAGTATGAAGAAAAAACTGAAAGCCGTCCTGTTCGATATGGACGGCGTGCTTTTTAATTCCATGCCCTATCATTCCGAAGCCTGGCATAAGGTGATGAAATCACACGGGCTTACTCTTAGCCGTGAAGAAGCCTATATGCACGAAGGACGGACAGGGGCTGCCACTATTAATATCGTATTTCAGCGTGAACAGGGAAGGGAGGCCACGCAGGAAGAAATAGAAAGTATATATCAGGAGAAAAGTGTCTTATTCAACTCGTATGCAGAAGCTGAACGTATGCCCGGCGCATGGGAACTGTTGCAAAAAGTAAAAGGTGAAGGACTCACTCCAATGGTGGTAACAGGTTCCGGACAACTTTCATTACTCGAACGGTTGGAGCATAACTTTCCGGGAATGTTTCACAAAGAACTAATGGTTACGGCATTCGATGTCAAATACGGAAAACCAAACCCGGAACCGTATCTTATGGCCCTGAAAAAAGGTGGTCTGAAAGCCGATGAAGCGGTGGTAGTGGAGAACGCACCTCTCGGGGTGGAAGCCGGACACAAAGCCGGCATTTTCACAATCGCTGTGAACACGGGACCTCTGGACGGACAGGTATTGCTGGACTCCGGAGCCAATTTATTACTACCGTCCATGCAAGCGCTCTGTGAAGCTTGGGATGGACTTGATCTATAGAAATTCTAACCAACAAACGACGATTCTATCATGCAAAAGTTATTATCTTTACCCCCAAACCTGATCCACTGTTTTCACGAACTGGAAGAAGTTAATCATAACGAATGGTTTTGTACATCCGATCCCATAGGCAGCAAGCTTGGCTCCGGAGGCGGAACAACCTGGCTCTTGCAAGCCTGCCACCAGGCATTTGCCCCACAAGAGTCTTTCAATGATTGGATAGGACGCGAAAAAAGGATATTACTTCATGCAGGAGGACAAAGCCGCCGCTTACCCAGTTACGGACCTTCCGGCAAGATACTGACCCCTATCCCGATCTTCAGTTGGGAAAGAGGACAAAGACTGGGACAGAACCTGCTGTCTTTGCAACTCCCGTTATACGAAAGAATCATGCAGCAAGCGCCGGCCGGCATGAATACATTGATAGCCAGTGGAGATGTATATATCCGTTCGGAAAAACCTTTGCAGGACATTCCCAATGTGGACGTCGTATGCTACGGCTTATGGGTAAATCCTTCTTTGGCCACTCATCACGGAGTTTTTGTCTCCGACCGGGAAAGCCCTGAAGTACTCGACTTCATGTTACAGAAGCCCTCTCTGGAAGAATTGGAAGGTTTATCCAAGACTCACCTTTTCCTAATGGACATCGGCATCTGGATTTTAAGTGACCGTGCCGTAGAGGTCTTAATGAAGCGCTCGCTCAAGGAAGGAACGAATGACATCAATTACTATGACTTATATTCCGACTATGGGCTGGCTTTGGGAGAACATCCCAAGACGGAAGATGAAGAAGTCAACCAACTATCCGTAGCCATATTACCGTTACCCGGCGGCGAATTTTACCATTTCGGTACAAGTCATGAACTGATTTCTTCTACGCTAGCCATACAGGACAAGGTACGTGACCAAAGAAAGATCATGCACCGGAAAGTAAAACCGAATCCGGCAATCTTTATCCAGAACTCCAGTACACAAGTCTCCCTCTGTGCAGATAACGCTAACCTATGGATTGAAAACAGCCATGTAGGGGAAGGCTGGCATCTCGGATCACGCCAGATAATCACAGGTGTTCCCAAAAATCAATGGAATATAAATCTGCCGGACGGTATCTGTATTGACGTGGTTCCTTTTGGCGACAACGCATTCGTTGCACGTCCTTACGGATTGGATGATGTATTCAAAGGAGCACTGAAAAATGAAACGACCACATATCTCAATATCCCTTTTTCACAGTGGATGCAGGAAAGAGCCCTTACTTGGGAAGACATAAATGGACGCACGGACGATTTACAGTCTGCTTCCATTTTCCCGGTAACAGCTTCCGTAGAAGATTTGGGTATATTGATACGTTGGATGATCTCCGAACCCCAACTGGAAGAAGGAAAACAACTTTGGCTAAAAGCAGAAAAAGTCTCTGCCGATGAAATATCCGCACGCGCGAATCTGAAACGACTGTATGAGCAGCGTAGCGCTTATCGCCAGAGCAACTGGAAAGGGCTGGCCGACAATTACGAAAAGAGTGTATTCTATCAACTCGATTTGCAGGATGCTGCCAAAGAATTTGTCCGTTTTGATTTAGCCACGCCTGACATATTAAAAGAAGACGCCGCGCCAATGGTCAGAATCCACAACCGGATGCTACGGGGACGTATCATGAAGCTACACGGCGACAGTAACTATAAAGAAGAAGAACAATCGGCATTCCAACTTCTTCGCGACGGATTATTGGGAGCTATGCCCAGCCGGAAGAACCAGCCCCGTCTCGATGTATATTCAGACCAGATTGTATGGGGACGTAGCCCCGTCCGCATCGACCTGGCAGGAGGGTGGACAGATACCCCTCCCTACTCTCTCTATTCGGGAGGAAGTGTTGTCAACCTGGCTATCGAATTGAACGGACAGCCACCCTTGCAAGTATATGTGAAACCATGTAAAGAGTATCACATCGTACTTCGCTCCATTGATATGGGTGCTGTGGAAATCATAGAAAACTATGAAGAACTGCAAGACTACAAGAAAGTCGGTTCTCCTTTCTCTATTCCCAAAGCGGCCCTTACTTTAGCCGGATTTGCACCGGAATTTTCCGCCGAGAACTACGCTTCGCTGGAAGAACATCTGAAAGCCTTCGGCGCAGGACTCGAAATTACCTTATTAGCGGCAATTCCTGCGGGTTCGGGGTTAGGAACCAGTTCCATTCTGGCTTCCACCGTTCTCGGAGCTATCAATGATTTCTGCGGACTGGCATGGGATAGAAACGATATTTGCAGTTATACATTGGCATTAGAGCAGTTGCTGACCACCGGCGGTGGTTGGCAGGATCAATATGGCGGTGTTTTTCCCGGTGTCAAGTTGCTTCAGTCCGAAGCCGGTTTCGAACAGAATCCTTTAGTGCGCTGGCTGCCCGACCAACTATTCACCCATCCCGACTATCGCGACTGCCATTTGCTTTACTACACAGGCATCACCCGTACAGCGAAAGGAATATTAGCCGAAATCGTCAGCTCCATGTTCCTCAATTCCGGTCCGCACCTCAGTTTATTAGCCGAGATGAAAGTACACGCAACAGACATGAGCGAGGCTATTCTACGTGGTAATTTCGAGAACTTCGCCAGTCTGATTAATAAAACCTGGACACAAAACCAGGCGCTGGACAGCGGTACAAACCCTCCGGCGGTAGCAGCCATTATCGAGACAATCAAAGACTATACATTAGGATATAAATTGCCCGGTGCAGGAGGCGGCGGTTATTTATATATGGTAGCTAAAGACCCGCAAGCCGCAGGACAGATACGACGGATACTGACAGAGCATGCTCCTAATCCACGAGCACGTTTTGTTGATATGACTCTTTCCGACAAAGGGCTGCAAGTTTCACGAAGCTAATAAAAGAATAGAGGTTGTGTCAGTATTTTTGACACGGCCTCTATTCTTTTAAATGTAATTATTTTATAAAAAATATATCAACGATCTTCACAGACAGTTGATATATGGGGTAAAAAAAGCATATCGGAAATCAAACCGATATGAAAGTGTCGGTTAAGATATACCGCTGTATTCTTCTTAACCAACGGAAAATGTAGGGTTTTTCATCTTATAGTATGAAGTTAGGGACCTACATATAGCAATTCAATATAAAATGTAACATATAATACTAATATTCAGATCAATATGCTATTTAAGGACTATTTAAGAAGATAGCTTCTCATATAACATAACTGCTTTTATCAACTGTAGATTCTCCCTGCAAAACCAAGGAAAGTCAACACAACGGAAATCAACACGATATTCATTAAGCAGATCGTAAAAGCGAATATCCTGTATCAACTCACGAACTGAAATGAACAGAAGCAAATACTTCTTCCTTTTACAATAAAACAATGCTTTCTGCAGTTCTGCATAGGCAATATTTTCTCCTGTTTTACATTCTGAGGTTTCTTCATCACAAAAAGACAATTGAATCTTTAACGAATTATTCCGTTCCAAATATTCAGTCAATCGTTCTTGTACTACAGGAGAGGAAGTATTACCATATAATACAACATCTTTATATTCCATATCCGATATTTCCCCAGAAGGAGTGCTTTTCAAGTCAGAACACAACATATTATATTCTTTAAAGAGGTTTTGTTTCGTAGGTCTTCGTAATTTTTCAACAGAATAGAAAGCATACCTGAATACAAAATGTGTCCCCCGCTTCTCTATTGTTTCCTGTTCTGAGAAAAAAGCATGTAAACGCCTTTTATTGGTTTGAAGAGATTGCTTGGGAATATCTTCAAGCGTATCTGTGATATATTCGACTACCGTCTTTTTCATATATCACAGATTTATCTGTCACTTTTCTCCATATCCATAGCCGTAACCATAACGTTTACCATAACCGTAGTACTTACCGTACTTGCCGTAGCCGTAGTAATAACCGTATTTTCTCTTTTTCAAGTCCACACCGTTGATTACGGTACACAGCTTAGACAACTTCTTCTCAATAGCCAACTCATTGATCAATGTATATTCGGCTTTATGAGTATAGTCGGCACGACATACGTATACTGACAAGTCAGCCACACGACCTACCAATAAAGTATCGGTTACCATACCAATAGGGGCAGTATCCATTATCACATAGTCGAAGTTCTGCTTCAAGATTTCTATGGCTTTATCCAGACCGTTACGAGCTAACAACTCCGTTGGATTAGGAGGCACAGCACCACCCGGAAGAACAAACAGATTCTTATTGATATCAGAAGGTTGAACAAGTTCCATTAGATCCGTTTCAGGATTAGAAAGATACTGAGTAATGCCTTTCTCTTTATTGGAGAGATGGAATACTTTATTCAGTCCCGGCTTGCGAATATCGAGTCCGACAATCACGACCTTCTTTCCCAAAAGAGAAAGACTGATAGCCAGGTTTGCCGAAACAAACGATTTTCCTTCTCCACTAACGGTCGAGGTCACAAGGATTACCTTCTGGTCATTATTGAGCATAAACTGAAGATTGGTTCGAACATTACGGAAAACCTCACTCATCAGATTGTTCTTATTCTCAAATACGGCAATAGAGCCATTTTTATCATTCTTTTCGTCTGTCAATGGAATATCACCGACAACAGGGACAGTCGTTAGTTTCTCTACATCGGCACGACCTTCAATTTTAAATTTCGTCAGGTCAATCAGGTAGATGATGCCAACAGGGATTCCAATACCTAACATCAATGCAATCAAATAAATCATTTTGCCTTTAGGAGATACCGGAGTATCGTCAGCTATTGCTTCATCGATAATTTTTGCATTATTCGCTGTAGCAGCTAGTGCGATCGCATTCTCTTCGCGTTTCTGTAACAACATCAGATACAATCCTGCTTTAATCTCTTGCTGGCGGGCAATACTTACATAAGCCCGTTCCTGCCCCGGAGCATTACTGATACGACGAGAGTAGCGACTTGCTTCACGGTCAAGGTTGGATTTAGTGATCATCAACCCTTGCAAAGTTCCTTCAAGAGTAGCCTGTACATTGGCTTTCATAGCACGGATACTTGTATCCAAATTCACAATAGCAGGGTTATTCTCTGTTGATGTACGTAACAGACGTTTACGTTCCACCAACATTTCATTATAACGTTCAATTGCTCCGATCAAAGCAGCATCCTGTAAACCCACATTGCTCGGCAATACTTCGTATTCATTGCCTCTCAGATACTTGCGCAAGTCATTCACCAAACTGATTTGAGTACGGTTCTCCACACTTTTCTTTTCATATTCAGCATTACCAGCCAAGGCGATCTGAGCTTCACTCGACAAATCCGTGATACCGGCATCACGCTTAAAAGACTCTAAATCCGCTTCTGTACTTCCCAATTCTTTTGAAATAATACTAATACGTTCATCAATAAACTCAGCAGTCTTCTGGGCGATTTCGTTTTTATCATTATTCGTATTACGATTATACATCTCCAGTAATTGGTTAATAAAATCCTGTCCACACTGCAAACTGGAATTTTTTAATGATATCACAGCCACAGAAGTAGTCTTGGAGGTTGGCGCAATAGACAAGCTGCTGCAATACCCCTTTGCCACTCTCATCGGTTTGTTGATAGTCGCAGTTATATGACGTACGTTCTTCTCTAACCGAGGTACTTTCGTGCCATCCTGCAAAGTTACCGAATCAACATCTTGAAAGAAAGCCAATGTACCTTCATCAGTCGGGAAGATAGCAGGTAGTTTCTCAAAATGCTTCTGATATCCTTTCTCACCAACAGTCACATTCACATCTATACTTCCTTTAGGCTGCAGCATCATTTCCACTACCATCGGAGAACTTAGTTTCTCAGCCTCCTGAGGTGTCAAACTTACTTGTACCGGAGATGTCTTGTATAAACTTTTAGCCGGAAACTCATCCTCGTCTTTATAAGTTATATATAGGTTTAATTGATTAACAACTTCTTTTACAAGCGTTTTTGAGCGTAGAACTTCCAACTCGTTATCAATATTCTTAGAAGAAGTCATCAGACCACTTAATCCCATATCCTCCAATTCCGAAGAAACTCCCGAACCTCCTCCCTTCTTCTCATCTTTTATTAGAACGGTGGCTGAAATATTATAAATGGGGGTAGCCCAATGCAGATAAAACCATGCACCAACAAAGCAGAGCAACACTGTCCCTACAAACCAAGGCCAATGAATAATATATTTAAAAAGCAGTGCCCGAAAATCTATTTGTTCTTCAGCCATTTGGCGTTCCTTCCCGTTTTGATTTTCTTCTTTCATGACTCTTTCTTTTTATTTCAAGATGTTAAACAACAAGCTGGCAATAGAAACAAGGATAGAAGTAGCAGAGAACCATAAACTTGTACTATTTCCCACGTCTGAATTTCGTGCTTTCGCCTTATTCGGAGTAACGTATATGATATCATTCTGCTGCAGATAATAATAAGGGGAAAGGATTGTCTCAGCTTTATTCAGATCCAATGGAATTATTTCCTGCTTGCCATTAGCATTCTCCCGTATTAGTTTTACATCATCACGCAGACCATATACGGTCATATCCCCTGCCATAGCCAAAGCTTCCAGGATATTCACTTTTTCATTGGAAATCGTGAATGTACCGGGACGAGCAACTTCTCCGATCACAGAAATCTTATAATTTACCATACGTACTGTTACAATAGGAGTTTCAGTAATATAAGGTTTCAGCTTTTCAACGATCATTTGTTCGGTTGCCTTCTTGGTTAGGCCGCCAACATGAAGTTCACCCAATACGGGGAAGTTGATATTACCATCGTTATCAACTAAATATTGTTGTAGGACTGGCTGAGTAGTTGTATAACTCAAAGCAGCATTATTTTGCGTAGCCACTGTTAAGTTGAAAGGTGCTGCCAATTCAGGACTGGTGCATGACACCACTATCGTCAGTAGGTCCTTAGGCATAATCTTTGCGTCATACAATTGTGTATCTTGAGTACTATACAATACCACTTCAGCATCCTGCAGGTAAGGTACTTTTTTGTAAGACTGGCAGGCTGTTAACAGAAAAACTACCAATACGTAATAGCCTAGTTGTTTCATTATCTTCATATATTTCTTTATATTGTTTTTTATTCTATCGTCATTAAAACTCAATCACTCTTTATCTGTTGTATTTCCATATTCATTATATGCCCCGTCTTTTGCTTCGAAAATAACAGAAGGCTCTATAACATTTATTGTATGCCATGCCCCTGCAGGTATTTGGATACCAAATTTACCTTCTGCAGGAGATAATATTTGACGTGAAACCTCTTTAAAGTTTTTTTGTCTTATCACATCATCACAACAGGAAGTTGCCTCATGAACGTATTCATTCACTTCTTCATAGATGATTTCTTCTAATTTACCAACAAGACATATTACAGTTTCTGCCGTCTTTTCATGTCGATGAATAGGCACCTCTGTTCCTGGCTGCAAAGCGTTGAGCATACGTTGGCTGGTGTCGGCAGATGAAGTACGCAAGTCGAAATTTTGACGCAAACGTGGATTCTCCATAGCCTGTTCCAATAAAATTCCTAAAAATTCTTTATCAAATTCCATAACTATTATCCTTTCAATGATGCGAGATATTCCTCATGTAAATGGTAGTGTTTTTTCATAAACAAGATGTAAGTAATAACCAATACAACCAATGCAGTAATCAAATACAGCCAGTGAGCAAGCACTGTATTAGGACAGAGATAGATAAATCCAAGAGAAATCAATAACTGCATAACCATATACAGAGATGTCACCTTTACATGTCCAATCTTTAATTCATTAGCCATAATCTGATAGGCGTGCTTACGGTGTGCCTCGCCCAAATTCTCGTGCAACATAATACGATGCGCAATAGTTAGGCAGCCATCCACACCATATACTAATAAAAATATCAGCCAAGTAATATCCGTAGTCTTGATTATCACATTACCCAGTAGAAACAGCATAATAAAAGCAATGCCGATAGAACCAACATCCCCGGCAAAACATTTAGCCCTACCTTTCGGTCGAAAATTAAAGACACAGAACACCAGTGAAGCGAGAATCGTAGATATAATCAAACTCTCTTCAACAAAAGTACTATTCATATTTACCAATGCCAACGGAATTAACACAGCCAAAGAATATCCTGTCGTAATACCATTGATTCCATCCATAAAGTTTATTACATTCGTTGCACCAACATATACTATTAGTGCCAGTAATATTATCCACCACATTGACCAATGCAGTATACCCAACTGATAAAAAGCCATTACCGCAGCTGCAAACTGTACTACTAATCTCACAGAATCTGGCAATGAATGAATATCATCCACAAAACTCACGCCTGCCACCAGTGTTAGTCCTACTAAGAACCAAGGATACTGAAAACCAAAGAATACACTCCACATCCATGCACCAACCAAGAAAATTATACCTCCACCACGCAATACAATCATAGAATGTGATGAGCGCTCATTAGGCTTATCAATAATGTTACACCTATCCGCAATACAGAAATAAACGAGTTCTACAACGAGAAGCAAAACGAAAATAATAATGTATGTTGTCATATGGCTTAGTTATATTTTAATCTATCTAGTGTGGTTTTATCTATAACTATGGATATATTTCAAAGATTATTGTCATCAAGAATTTCTATATAATACTCTGCGAATAAAATGCAACAAAAGAGTGTTTTCAATCAAATTTTATAGTTTGTTAGTACATCCAACGGTTCCCAATCAAGTTCCTTACGTGCTTTCTCATTACTAAAGGTGAGACTTCTGGTCATCTTCTCCAGTTTATAGCTGTTTATTGGAGCTTTTTCCCCAAAAAGATCGCCAACTAAAGCCATACACTTAGCCATCCATATTGGGATACTAATGGGCTTACTTTTGCCCAGCTGATTTGCTACCGACTCACTAATCTGACCAAAAGTTGGTTGGAATGTATCGCATACATTATACACACCACCTTTCTTAATCAAAGCAGGCATGATACGAGCAATATCTTCTGCCATCAAAATACTCTTCACTGCTTTACCTCCGGCAATATTCATGTAAAAACCCCTCTTCACACCATCTACCATAGCACCAAGGTTACCTGGAGCATCCTTACCTGCGAGCAGTGAAGGACGGAGAATTCCAAGAACAACATTGTACTTTTTACACCATTCAGTCAGATATTTCTCAGCCTGAATCTTACTCTTAGCGTACGGAGTATCACCCTTCAATAGATGCTCTTCAGTAATTAGTTCACCAAACTCGCAACCATATACAGCCACAGTACTGATGAAAACAAGGGCATTAGGCGCTCCCACCTTCTCAAGTGCATTGCATAAATGGACTGTACCTGTATAGTTAACATCAAAAAATGCCTGCTTCTCAACTTCAGTCTTGGGCACTACATGGGCTTTACCACAAGCATGCAATACCACATCATAATGCTGTTCCAACTCAGGAATCTCTTTTGCTAAATTAACCTTTATCGTATCATCTGAAGTGATACCACAAGTTGTCACCTCATACATCTTATCCAATATCGGACGAACATTCTTTCCTAAAAAACCCGTACCACCGGTAAAAAGTAGTTTCTCCATTATATAACCCTCAAGATCTTTTTTAATATTACACTTTCAGAATATTCAGCTTCAGCCAATGCACGAGCCTTCTTACCCATTTCTGCCAAAACCTCTTTGTCCCATTTCTCAGGCCATTCACAATAGCCAATGCCCTTTTCACGAACCAATAAGTCTATCTCACTACCTTTCGGTCCAAGAAAAAGGACAGGACGACCTGACGCCAAAATATTGTAGGTTTTACTTGGTACCCCCAGTCCGAACATACCATCTTGAAGAGTCACAAGAGCAATATCACAAGCAGCCAACACCTCATTCTGTTGAGAGCGGAAATAAGCACCATGAAAGAAGACATTTTTCCTCTTTCTTTCCTTAAGCTTTTCCTCCATAGCTCCTGTACCATAAAAATGTAATTCCACATTTTCTGGTAATTTGTCCATCACCTTATCTAACCCCTGTACACGACCGATATTACCTGCATATTCAAGAATGACCTTACCTTCAGGGAAAGGCTGTGGTTTAATATTGTCAATATCCGCCCAATTCTCAATAATCGTAATTTTAGGGCAACCTTCTTTACCTTTCAAAACTTTCTCAACCTTCTCCAACAAGACACATTTCATGTCTCGTCCTAATACGATGAGTTGGTCAGCTTTACTATAAGCCTTGTCAAAGATATGTTTGAATATTCCATACATAGGGAGTTTCAATCCAGCTGGACGGGTATTCTCTGGAAATACATCGTGCACAAGTATGTGGAGTTCAAATCCCACCTTCTTCTTCAATCTCGCCAGCAACGGCACCATAGGCGCCGGATTGGTCACCATCAAAACCTTATCACCTTTACGAATATACTTCTTCACGAGAGTAATCATCCTCTTACTTATTAGCAAAAAAGAGAGAACTTTACCCTTGGTAGTATTCTTGTCCAAGTCTGCACCCTCTGTACGATATACCTCTATACTCTCATGTAGTGTGAACTTATTATTGACGTCCTGTTTCTTACGTTTATCGTATACTTCCGGACCACAAATCACACTCACATTATACTTCTGTACCATCGCGTTAGCTACCTTTCCTAGGATGTAGCTTGTAGAAGTCTCATCTGGAGGAAACAGTTCTGTTATAATCCACAGTCTTTTGTTAATCTTCTCCATACAACATTTACATATTTTACATACTATTTTAATAGCAAATTACAATAGATTGTAAACATTTAGTTCTGCTGTGTAAGCACAAAAAAGCACTTTCAGTACTTTCTACATAAAACATTAAAATGAACATTTATTCAAAATTTCACGCCACACCTATTAGTAAAATATCCTCACCATTACTATCACTTGAAAGAATTGTTAGAAAACAAAAAAACGTGCCTTAACTATACTGTTAAACAGCAACAGAACAATACAAGAAATACATCCATTCCAAAGTATTCTAACTTCAACAGTCCCATATTAAACAAGACTAGTACAATAATTGCAATGCCTTTTAAAGAATCCTAGTCCTATCTATATGCCATACTTTAACTTTAGATATTTTACAGTTTCCACTCTTTTAAAATACAATTCGCCATCTCTCCTATACCAAGGTTGGCAATCTTCTGCTTTTACTATTGAAGGAGAGCCCGCGACGAGTGTATTCGCCACACAATCTGAAAGAACAAGACTGTGAGTTGCCACCGTAACATTATCTCCAATTTTTACATTTCCAACAATCTGAGATCCTGTACTAAAATACAGTCCATCACCTATATTTTTTCCTCCCCCAGCTATACATGTGCAAGTATGGAGTACGGCAAAATTCCCTATTTTATTTGGGCCGCCAACAACAATAGTTCCATAATGCGGGATAACCAAACCATAACCAAAAGAAGTATAGTCTATAGAAAACCCCAACCTCTGAGATGTACGACTGTATTTGATTTTATAGAATAAGAAAAGTAGTGTATTCTTACTTCCATTTGCATAATAATCACACTTACGCATCAATTTCAAGAAACGAAGAATATCCCTTTGTGGATGAAAGAATTCCTTCATATAAGTAAGGATACTTCGTTTTTCAGGAAAACCGTTCATTATTCTATCTGCTTGAATGAAGAAAGCCAGTTCTCTTTTACTTTTTATCATGACTACTCTTAATTTCTTGTTCCATTATTTTTGCATCTACTAAGAAGCGGAACCAATATGCCTGAAGGAACGCATGCACATAACCAGCTTTTCCGTCAAGAAATCCCAACTTAATATAATAGCGGTACCAAAAATATAATTTCGCACGCAGATATTTAGGCAGCCTATAGTAAAGACCATCACGAAGCTTGCTAGTTTTCTTTGCCTCATGGTACAAAGAATTCGGATCAACTTGTCCAATAGCTCTGGTCGAAAAGTAGTCAGCAACTTCTCTTGTTGCATACCAATTATGTTTGTTGATCCAAGCATCAAGGCTCTTGAAATCATAATGCAGACAGTTGTTCTTCAAATCAAGGCTTCGCCCCTCGCTCAAGATTACATGTTCGCCCATAGCTCTATTCTCGTAACGCCCCTTCCCAAACTTAAAGATCGTAAGATTATAGAATGGATACATACCGCCATGCTTCAAAAATTTTCCCATGAAAGCAATCAAAAACTTCATTACAAATCCGTTTACATCATCATTGCGATGTTCATTACATGCATCAACAATTTCAGCGGCCAGTTCCGGAGTAACAACTTCATCGGCATCAATTCTGTAAACCCAAGTAGTCTTTACACCAACATTATCTAAAGCCCAATTAAACTGAGCAGCATAATGATTAAATGGCTCATGATGGAAAATCTCAGCTCCAAGGGATTCTGCTATTTCAATTGTCTTATCTGTGCTGCCGCTATCCACAACGCAGATACGATCGGCAACCCCACTCAATGACTTAATGCAACGTTCAATATTCACCTCCTCATTCTTAGTGAGGATAATTGCTGTAATATCTGTCATATCATCTTATTTTCATCGTGTTTACCTTCACCAACCTCCATCAGAAATTCTACTGTGTCGTTAAAATACTTCTCAAAACAGTTGAATCGAGTCAGCTGAATTTTCATCTTATCTTTCAAATTCTGACGTACACTTTCATCAGTAACGGCCCGTACTATCTGACTTGCTGCTTGTTTTACATCCTTAGGTGTGTAGTAAAGACAAGCATCTCCGAACACTTCTGTATTGAAGAACAATTCTGTTGCAACAGTCGGCAACTGGAAATACATAGACTCAGTTGTACTTGCAGAAAACACTTCAAGTACAGATGGTAAATAGCTAATTCTACATTTGCGGTAAAGCATTGCCAAATCCTGTTGTTTGAGGTTCCCGTGATTAATCAGTCTATCCTCGTAACCAAATTCTTTAATTCTCTGCTCAATAATTGGCAACACAGGAGATGATTTAGGCAAAGTTACATGAAACCTGTAATTTTTAATTCCATAAGTTTCTTCAAGTTCTTTCAAAACTTCTGGAATAATATCAAGATTTTTGTGTTCACCACCACCAATCGCTGGGATTTCCACCCATCCAGAATTCTCCTCAATAGGAGTATTGTCTAAGGAAGCATACAATGCTGGAAGTACATTACTCACAACCCTTATACTATCAGGTTCCTTAGCAAGTTCACGGATAAGTCCTTGTTTTACTGCTTCAGTTTGAGTTATAACATATTTTATTCTCTTTAGAAGTAATTTCAAGAGAACAATATGGAATTTCATCCTCACTTTTGTCTTAAACGAAAGTGTGCTCCAAGCGTAAGGGTTAGAAGTAACAACCCAAGGATGTACAAACCTAATAACTTCACGATGTTTGAAAAAGTTGTAACAAGGTCCAAGAATTGTATATATCACATCTGGTTTTATTTTATTTTCCAACCTTCGTAAATTTTTCTGTGTTTTACGGTATGTATGAAAGAAGTCTGGCTGATTTGGGAATACAAAATAATGACCTTCAACCTTAGATTTAAACTCATCATTGAGGTACACTGTATCCAAACACTCTGAAACTGCATAATACCACTCAACATCAAAGTAAGGGTACTTCAGTGTTCCAAGAAGGAAATTATGGACTACCTGCAATCCACCACCCACATTACGGGCATTAACGACATTGATTAATATTTTCATTATTATCGAATTTTAGCTATAAAGACTTTGGCTGTATCAAGATATGAACGATAGTTAAAGCGAGATTCTCCAACAGCACGAGCAGCAGTTTTCATAGAGACAATCTCATCCTTTGACATTTGCAATATCCTATGAAGTCCCGCCTCAATGCTATCTACTGAATAATCATTTATAATAAGAGCATTCTTTCCATCAGTTGCATAATCTCCAAGATCACTTGTCTGATTCATCAACACCGGACATCCCGCAGCCATTGATTCCGCCATTTTAGTTGGAAAGCCAGCGGTATTCTTACGAGAAGGCTCTCGAATAATTGCAGAGAAATCTGATATATGATAATATGATGGGACCTGAACTTGAGGAATCCTCCCCAAGAACACAAGATTGTTCTTGTATTTATCCAATGCCTTTTGAGAGCAATAGTTTATAGCTTGTTCAAGTGGCACTCCAACGACTACAAGCTGAATCCTGTTAGTGTCTTTTAGAACCCGCAGTAATGCCGCTATCAGATTCCCAAGCAAATCCTTCTTAGCTGGTGTTCCTGCGAACAGAATGCGTACTCCATCAAATCCCTTTAATTTCAGACTATCTATTTCTGAAAAATCATTCCACTTTGAATCTTGAATATTAATTAGCGGCGGAAGCAAAAGATTATTACTATCGGAATAATAACTATTCAAGAACTGACTAATGGGAATCATATTCTTGAAACGCTTCTGTACAAAACGCATATTCAATTCGCTCATCCAGTATATTGGACACCACTTTCCACCAAGAGTCTCATTAGCAGCAGGCCATTCGGTTAAATCAAGAACAAGTTTCTTCCCGTGCTGCTTACAAATACGCTGTAGAAACAGATTCATTTGAAAAGTCGTATTATAAGCAATCAGCATATCATAATCTGATATTGTCTCTTTAATTACCCTTCTTGCGTTCGAATAAGGATATATATAGCGTAAAAACCTCTCCTTCCAAGAATGAGTATCGATATCGTTAGTTATTTTATACAAGATATTATCATATGAGTAGTCGTTTAATATCTTGTCCTCCTCGCGATATTTTCCACCGAAACTAAGCACATACACGTCATGACCTAGATCTTTGAAAATTCTGATATTGTTCAAAACTCTAGAGGCTGCAGCATCTCCGTCTGGAAACCTAAAAGGGCCTAAATATAAAATTCTAATCACAGTTTTGTTTTATCTGTATTTGTAAATATTTGCTTTATGTAAGACAAGTGACATAACATCCAATATTTCAGTCTATTGCTATATAATCCAACCTTAGGTTCCTGTTTGATATCACTAAAAGCAGTAGTCTTTGATGCATAATCATAATACAATGAACTTAATGGGTGAACACAACCATTTTGCCAGGGTTTTGGTTTAGAAACATAGTGTACAATGACAGGTTTAGTCTTATATTGAGCCACATTCTCTTTTTCTTTGATATATGCATTAATCACTTTCCCATCCTTTTTATCACCTCTTTGATTCAAGAAATAGCTATATACAAGCGACGTCATGTTCCACATTGGTAACAAATGGAATGTTTCCTTATACAAAACTGCATTCAACGCATCTTGATCGTGATACTTGATATAAGCATAATTCGTTGTCAAATAATCGATAAGTAACTGAGAAGTAGCATTATTACGCCAATAAGCCATATTAATTACATTTACACCAGCATTAAAATAACCATACTCCATTGGGTAACCAAGTCTCTCTGCCTCGTAACCTGAACCTATTTGAGGTACTGCAGCTAATGCATATTCAGCCATATTAACATCCCAAAGTTCCTGAAGTGAGCCGTTAACAATTATATCGCAATCCAAATATATTACCTTACCTACATCCAAAGGCAAAATCTCGGGTATAAGCAGACGATAGTAAGTAGCTCTACTTATGTGGGTCAAATTTTTATCTGCTGGCATAGGAAATCTCTCTACGATGCTTGTATCAATAAAACATACATTAAGTGTCCCTCCAAGAGCTTCAACTTGCTCCCTAATAATTTTTTCATTCTCAAACTTGAGTCCTTCTGTAAGCAGGTATATATTGACTCCTTTATTATTTAGGAGCAAAGACGTCAGCATTATTGTACAATGCTGTACAAAATTATCATCTGTTGCGCAAACTATGTTCATATACGTTTTTTTTATTATTTGCTAATATAAGAATGATAAATAGGAAAATTACAGTGTAAGACAAGCTCCTTAGAATATAACAATATTCAACTCTTGGAGCAAATATTGCATTACCAGATAATACCATTAATAATGGAAAAGCGTATAATGATCTTCGAGATTGGCTACACCATTTGATTGTATATCCTAAAAGAAACATCAAAATAATTATTCCAACCAGACCTAAAGAATAATACATATCGCCAATCAAACCAGTTCCCATACCTCCTTGTGTTCTATCCATAAAAGCTGTTGTAAAAATGAAAGACGAATTGGCTGCAAATGTACTTTTAGATACAAACGATAGAATGAATGACTGCAGAAAGGGAACTATACTTGCAAACTGGAGAACCATATTACTCCCCCATGCAATTCCACTATTATCAACAAGATAAGAGTTTGCCCCATTCGCAGAAATAAAATCTTTAACAAGAGTTAGAAAAAGAGCATCTTGCTCAATCATACTATTTCCGTGCCGAGTAAGCCCAATAAGTATTAGCAAACAATAACCACCCAATAATATACCAATCACATAACGTGTTTTTATTCTCTTTATACAAATACTATACATTAGAAGCAATGGTATCAGAAGTTGAATTGCGTTTGACCTTAAACCTGATAGGACTAATGGCAAAACAAGAAGGAATGTATTTGCATAAAATAAAAAAGGTAACTTACCTATCAATTCTCTAAAAGTAATTGCCACTCCCGTTAAATAGCTGAAATTAATAACTATAGACAATGAATATGCACACATTGAATATCCCATATACTCTCCCCATTCTCCAAATCTAGAGGTCAAATCAGAAGTTAAGTTAGAGTACAGTGTAAACAGTCTAGCCCCTCCAAAAGCATAAAACAATACTATAAAAAATAAGCAAAAGACATTCGATAAAAGTACACTATTCTTATTAAACTGTAGTTCGTTTGTTAATTGACAACAACCTTCATTTTCTTTATTCTGCGTAAGGGCAATCAAATAAGCACAATAACCAATAAAAGATAGTCCATACACCTTCATTTGGTTATAGTCCGTATCAATAAATGTTCTTCCACTCCATGTATCAAGTAAAGGATATACAAAAGGTGTTAGAAATGAACATAGAAAATAAGAAATAGCAAAAAACAATTCAAAACACAGTAGTTGCCCCTTTCTATATTTCCAAAGATAAAAAAGGTTCAAAAAAACATACAATGTAACAGTCAACGGAATGAACCATTCTCCATTTACAAATGAATAGTCATAAAAGTTAAATAATAAGTAGACCAATATACCAATAAGCAAAAGAACTTTCATACAAATTAATTAGAATTGTGAACACTACTCAATTAGATTTCTTTTATAACTTTTGCAGGACGTCCTATAGCAATAGTCCATGCTGGAATATCCTTTGTAACTAACGCACCTGCTCCTATTACAGCCCCTTCTCCAATGGTAACTCCAGGCATTATCATAGAATCCATCCCAATTGCTGCATTCTTACAAATATGTACAGGACATATCTTTGGAGGATTATTCGTATATATGTCCCCCTTATGATAGTTTGATATATCTCTTTTATGACAAAGAATAGTACAACGACTAGAAATCCAAACACCATCTTCTATCGTTATATATTCAGCATTCTGAGCATCAAAATAGACATCATAACCAACATTAAAGTTCCCACTTGTATTGACTCCACACCATTTCCAAATGCGTGCTCTTCTTCTCGAACAGGGGTCTATCATCCAATTTTTTTGAAAAGCCATCAAGAACCACTTTTTATATTTCTTTAGCCATATACAGAAATCTTTCGGCCACATTATTAACCATCTACAATTTTTATATACCCAAGTCCTCTTAAGGCTCTCTTTTTTAATTTGCATAACTTTTAATATTCTATTTGGTAATTTTCACTCTAACCCACTGAATAATAGCATTTCTTTCATTTGAATTCAAAACTAACATAAAAGCAATACAGATTGACCAGATTAGAGAAACACCACTAACGACCAATATTCGAATGATAGAATCTTGAATAAAAATGTGAATAACTACTGGAGCCAATGGAGCTACTACAGTAAGCAACATACATGGTAGAATTACATTTTGGATGTAATCCAGATAGCTATAATCAAAATTACTGTGAAGAATAATCATACAAACTGGTTGATTAATAATCGAAACCATAATAGTAATCCAAAAAACGACAGTTGGATTATATCCTTCTTTCAAAAACAGCCACGATATTGGTAAAGTTAACGCAACCAAAAGGCTACGGATAATCTGATAATATTTAACTTTACCCGTAGCTTGAACAGTCTGTGAAATGGGAAGATTCAAACTTGAAACTAACAAATTTACCAATACCAAAATCGCAAAAATTGCAGTATAATCTGGTACTGTCCCACCCAGCCAAATACTTAAGATACTCTCAATCTCTACAATTACAGGTAAAGAAAATATAAAAATCATAAGGTAACAATACTTTGACATGCTAAACATTAGTTCTTTTGTTCTTCTCAAATCTTGTATCGCATAACTTTCTATTAATTGTGGTTTAAAAGCAGTCGCTATATTCTCTGAAAACCCTGATATTGCCGCATGTATTTGAAAAGCTATCGCTCTAGCAGCATTCACAACAGGTCCAAAGAAAGAATTTACTAAAACATTCAGTCCTTGACCTTGAATCGTATATGCAATAGCCCCAAGCATATTCCAACCCGAAAATGAAAGCATTGTCTTAAATAGTTCTCTGTCAAATTCAAACCGCAATTTTACTTCAACAAAATTACGATTGGAATATATATAAAATAATAGGAAATTAATTAGTGATAACAAAAATGACAGCAAACCATAGACGAACAACTTATCGTAGCTCAAGCATGGTAAACCAATTACTATCAGCAACTTAATAGCTACATCAATAATACTAATCAACGCATAATAATCCATTCTCTCATGAGAAATTATATCAGCACTATATGGTATTTGTAGAATCAATAACACTAGCGATAAAGATGAAAATTGAAATACCCAATTAGCTGCAATAATTCTTTCTTGAGGTATAATCATTATATTATTTATATACCATACGCCAAATACCTCAAGAAGTAATAATGTAACAACTGCAATTATTGCCTGTATTTGGCAGGCAGTATTAAAAACATTAGATAAAGAATTTAAATCACCACGTCCACGTTCGTAATTCAAATACCTTTGAGTTGTGTTGTTCATTGCACTATTTAGGAATGAAAACATTGACACAAATCCCGCAACAACATTATATATACCATAATCAGTGACTCCTAACACATTTAGAATAACTCTTGTCGCATATAATGAAACGAGTAGAACAATTATCATCCTACAATACAAGAATAGAGTATTCTTTAATATTCTCTTATTCGAAACACTATTATTTGATATTTCATCCATTACCTTTAACTATAAGTTAACACCACAAAAACAATTTTATCTGATTCCGCATCTTTGAATTAATACTCAATTGGGCATCCCCCTTATTATAGGCATTTTTATAAATACTTACATATTAAGACATGAAGTGTCCAATTTTGACGTATAGTGTATCAGGAAAACACCTATTTGTAATTTTGATTGAATTAAGTAAAGGTATAGACGAACTAACATTATTCTTAAAAAGTTATTAAGTACTTTTCAATTACTACTTTATATTTCAATATTTTTCCCTCATGAATCTCCACATAGTCTTCATTAAGTCTTTATATTATGACAATTAGAAAAAAGGAGGACACTCCATCGTTAGCTTTATATCCTATTTTTAAACGAGATCTTAAATCATTAATAATAACTTCATTTCCAATTATCTCTTTCTGACTTATACCATCGTACTCATAAATGGCATACACATAAGGTTTGATATCTCTATAACATTATATACTCTCCCTTTCTCTAACTGTAACGTACACTTACCTCTAAAAAAGCAAGTCAAACATCACTTGCAAAAGCGCAGAAAGCGCAGTATCGTTGGTATACTTCCCAGAAATCACATATGAGAATAAAGACAAATCGAATGAACTAGTAAATAGAACATTAAAGAAATACCTCGAAGCCACAACGTACATAACGCCATGCCAATAAACCGTTTTTGAGCACATATACTAATTTATATTTACATCATCATATCAATAAGCCAAAGACAAAAGATACAATAATAATATATGAGGATTCTGAAACTCATTAATGATCAACTATGCTCTCTTAAACATATCTATAGCATAAACTCCTCTTCACATCATCCAATCACTAGCATCCCTGTCCACCAATATTGACCAACTAAGTCTCTCAAATTCTTCCAACCACTCCCCACTATAACTCTCCATCAGTCAGCCTAGGCGGCTCACAAATAATATCCAGTACCAGATACTACTATTTTTTAATCTTTAAAATCTCTTATTATCGTAATAGTTATCCGTTCGTAGTTTTTCTTTACCAAGAGTACTCTCTATTACCAGCTTCTAGCCTAATAAACGCTATATAAATCATTCTCTAGAATTTTCTCCACACCATTTTATTAACTATCCCCACGTAACTCTGGATAATTTTAACAACCTTTGTAGACACATTTTCGTCTACATAGTCAGGTACAGGAATGCCATGTTGACCATCGCGACAAAGTTCCACAGCTGTATCCACAGCTTGAAGCAAAGATTTCTCATCAATACCAGCAATAATAAAATCTGCCTTATCAAGTGCCTCTGGTCTTTCAGTAGAAGTACGTATGCAGATAGCAGGAAAAGGGTATCCTATAGAAGTGAAAAACGAACTCTCCTCTGGAAGAGTACCAGAATCTGATACCACCGCAAAAGCGTTCATCTGCAAACAATTGTAATCGTGAAAGCCAAGTGGTTCATGCTGAATAACACGTGAGTTGAGCTTGAAACCACTAGCTACAAGACGGTTGCGACTACGTGGATGACAACTGTAAAGGATAGGCATGTCATACTTCTCTGCCATGCGGTTAATTGCGCTGAAGAGTGACATGAAATTCTTTTCAGTGTCGATATTCTCCTCGCGATGAGCTGAGAGAAGAATATACTTGCCCTTCTCCAAACCAAGACGGTTGTGTACATCACTTGCTTCGATTTCTGCGAGATTGTTACGAAGTACTTCTGCCATAGGTGAACCAGTAACATAAGTACGTTCTTTGGGCAAACCACAATCGGCAAGATATCTTCGTGCATGCTCAGAGTAGGCCATGTTGACATCAGAGATGATATCTACAATACGACGGTTGGTCTCTTCCGGAAGGCACTCGTCTTTACAACGGTTGCCTGCTTCCATGTGGAAGATAGGGATGTGCAGACGCTTGGCTCCTATAACACTGAGACACGAATTAGTATCGCCTAGCACAAGCACGCCATCAGGCTGTATCTGCGCAAAAAGTTTATAGGAACAGTTGATGATATTACCACAAGTGGCTCCCAAATCATCGCCTACAGCATCCATATATACTTCAGGCTCTGCCAACTTCAAATCCTTAAAGAATATGCCGTTGAGGTTGTAGTCGTAATTCTGACCAGTATGAGCTAGAATCACATCAAAATACTGACGACATTTGGTGATGACAGCCGCCAAACGGATAATCTCGGGACGAGTACCCACTACGATGATAAGCTTCAACTTACCATTATCCTTGAACTTTATATCTGAATAATCTAATTTGGGTTGTTTTTCCATAATCATTTTTTCACTTTATCAAAATATGTATCCGGTTTATCCGGGTTGAATATCTCATTGCAGTACATAACCGTTACCAGGTCTTCCGTATCGGAGAGATTGATGATGTTATGGGTATATCCGGGAAGCATGATAACGGATTGTATTTTGTCACCACTTACCTCATAGTTCAACACTTCCTCTGTACCTTCCTTGCGGAGTTGGATAAGTCCATGACCGCTGACAACGATAAATTGTTCCCATTTGGTATTGTGCCAATGTTCACCCTTAGTAACACCCGGTTTGGAGATATTTATACTTACCTGGCCACAGTTCAAGGTATGTACAAGTTCTGTAAATGAGCCACGCTGATCTACATTCATCTTCAGATCAAAGATTGCTTTTTCTTTGGGCAAATAACTCAGATAAGTGCTATACAATCTTTTGGCAAACGAGTCTGACGGGATTTCAGGGATCATCAGCGTCTCTGGCATTTCTGCAAACTGATGCAGCAAATCAACTACTTCACCTAATGTAACCTTATGGGTAACCGGACAATAACAGTATCTGCCATCCACCAATGGGAATACGTCAAGACCTTCAAACTCGCAACGATGCTCCTCACCTTTCAAGGCATGAATCATCTCGTCTACGAGATCGTCAATGTAAAGCAGTTCCAGTTCTACACTTGAATCATTGACTTGTATCGGAAGGTCGTTAGCGATATTGTTACAGAATGTAGCGACAGCACTGTTGTAATTGGGACGACACCACTTGCCGTAAAGGTTCGGAAAACGATAAACCAGTACTTTGGCTCCTGTATCCTTACCGTATTGTAGAAAAAGATCTTCACCTGCCTTTTTGCTGCGACCGTATTCACTGTTACCGAAACGACCAGTCAGCGAAGCTTGTGCACTAGAAGAGAGCATAACAGGACAAGTATTATGATGTTTCTTCAGTGTATCAAGCAATGTGCTTGCAAAACCGAAATTGCCTTTCATGAACTCATCATTGTCTTTGGGACGGTTCACTCCAGCAAGGTTGAACACAAAGCTGGCCTTCTGACACCAGACATCTAATTGTTCGGAAGTGGAATCAAGATCGTACTCAAAGATTTCATCAATCTTCAGATCACCATAACAACGAGCCTTTCCATTTTTGATATTATTAAGTTGTGCACAAAGATTTCTACCAACAAAACCTTTGGC
>OAUO01000247.1_pt1 | contig 35415 bp, 19 predicted proteins | sample 1495191 | NCBI WGS metagenome assembly OAUO01 (sample SAMEA2580046, study PRJEB22360) | human gut metagenome | biome: human gut; feature: human-associated habitat; material: faeces | place: Denmark | collected 2008/2010 | reverse complement strand
CTTGCAAAATAAGTGTAACGCATTCTTGCCTGTGATTCTCCTGCAAATGAAGTCAACAGATTCTTCTCTGTCTGAGTTCCTTTAATACTTTTAGCCATAATTCTAATCTATATTTTAAATTGGTAATTACCAAACGTAACTTGTCGTACTATTTATAACGCAAATATAAGCGAATTGTTCGTAATAAACCGACTTTTCTTTATGAATAAAAACTATCAGTTCATTGATGAAATCTATCAACAGACAAATAATATGCTGGAGAACATACTTATTTCGATTATTTTATATAATTTTGCAACCTCTACTTTGCAAAAAGGTCAGATTACACGTATAACAACTCATAAAAATGAAGCTATTTGAATTTAAACCCAAGCTGGTTTCTTGTCTGAAGAATTACTCGAAAGAAACGTTTATGGCGGACCTAATGGCCGGCATCATCGTAGGTATCGTGGCACTTCCATTGGCTATCGCCTTCGGTATCGCCTCGGGAGTATCGCCCGAAAAAGGTATTATCACCGCTATCATCGCCGGATTTATCATCTCCCTAATGGGAGGTAGCAAAGTCCAGATCGGCGGCCCGACAGGTGCTTTCATCGTTATCATCTACGGCATTATCCAGCAATACGGTGAAGCCGGACTGATTGTAGCCACGCTCATGGCAGGTGTACTGCTTGTATTACTGGGAGTCTTCAAACTCGGTGCAGTCATCAAGTTTATCCCTTATCCTATCATTGTCGGATTTACCAGCGGTATCGCCGTTACTATTTTCACTACCCAGATTGCCGATATTTTCGGTTTATCTTTTGGAGAGGAGAAAGTGCCGGGAGATTTCGTCGGGAAGTGGATGATTTATTTCCGTCACTTCGATACGGTCAACTGGTGGAACACTATCGTGAGCGTTGTCAGCATTATTATCATCGCCATTACCCCCAAGTTCTCAAAAAAAATTCCCGGCTCACTGATAGCAATTGTCGTTGTCACTGCTGCCGTCTATCTGATGAAAACCTTCGGAGGAATCGACTGCATCCAGACGATAGGAGACCGTTTCACTATCAAATCGGAATTGCCTGACGCTGTCGTGCCCGCCCTAGACTGGGAAGCTATCAGGGAATTATTTCCGGTAGCTATCACGATTGCCGTATTGGGAGCTATCGAATCATTGCTGTCCGCCACGGTAGCCGACGGTGATTGGCGACCGCCACGATTCCAACACAGAGCTTATCGCGCAAGGCGCGGCAAATATCGTAGCCCCTCTGTTCGGAGGTATCCCCGCTACCGGAGCTATCGCCCGTACCATGACGAACATCAACAACGGTGGCAAGACACCGATAGCCGGAATTATTCATGCAGTAATCCTGCTCCTGATTCTGCTTTTCCTGATGCCGCTGGCACAATACATCCCCATGGCATGCCTTGCCGGCGTGTTAGTCATTGTATCTTATAACATGAGCGGCTGGCGCGTATTCAAGGCTTTACTGAAAAACCCGAAATCAGACGTCACTGTGTTGCTTATCACTTTCTTCCTTACGGTCATTTTCGATTTGACCGTTGCTATCGAAGTAGGATTAATTATTGCCTGCGTTCTCTTTATGAAACGCGTAATGGAGACAACCGAAATCTCTGTCATCACCGACGAGATTGACCCGAACAAAGAATCGGACATTGCCGTGCACGAAGAGAACCTCATCATCCCGAAAGGCGTAGAGGTATATGAGATCAACGGCCCTTATTTCTTCGGCATCGCTACAAAGTTTGAAGACACCATGGCACAACTGGGAGACCGCCCGAAAGTACGTATCATCCGTATGAGAAAAGTTCCGTTCATTGACTCCACAGGCATACACAACCTGACCGTGCTTTGTGAAATGTCGCAGAAAGAAAAAACAACTGTTATCCTTTCCGGAGTAAATGATAAGGTACATAAAGTGCTGGAGAAATCCGGCTTCTATGAACTGCTGGGAAAAGAAAACATCTGCCCGAACATAAATATAGCGTTGGAAAGAGCGGAAAGCATTGTAAAATAGCGATGTTTATCAACTAATTACAGGAGATATATACCGTGTATATCGGGCATATAGATCCAACGTATTGGACATATAGATCCAATGCGTTGGGTATATATGGCCTACGTGCCGGATCTATATGTCCAGCACACACGGCATACAAGCTACTTAAATCAAACATTATTTCACCAGACTTTCAAGAATAATCCGCGCTTATACATCGCTCTCAACAGTACTGGATCAATAAATGGTACGATCGTTAGAAAAACGATAAGATTATGCCTTATCACAATTCAGGATTGAATACATCTTCATATCCACAACGACGCCATTCTTCACCGCATTCTTTCTCAGCGTTCCCTCCAACTGAAAGCCGCTTTTCTCAAGGATACGACAAGAGCCGATATTATGTGCGAAAGGCTCCGCAAAGAGCCGGATGATATCGGTATTGCGAAAGATATACTCACATATCTGTCTGATGGCACTCGTTCCAAGTCCTTTTCCCCAATAGGGTTCTGCAATATAATAACCTACTTCAGCCGTTTTCGAATGTATATTGCTCTGACGGAACGCGGCTATACTTCCTATTGCCTTGTCATCTACAGTAATGGCAAATGAAAAAGTAGTTTCCGGATCGGCAACATTCATCGCTTGTATGAACTCTTTCGCATCCTCCGCCGTATAGGGGAAAGGAATGCCGTCTCTCAAATTATCAAGCACTTTCTTGTTATTCAGCGTCTCTGCAATGTCATTGGCATCTTCTATCCGCCACCGACGTATTCTACATTCCATACAATCTTTACTATTTGAGGTTACACTCCTTGCTAATACGTCCGTAAAACTACGAAATAAATCCTAGACTGATATAAAGAGCCGATTCTATTTTTTCTAAAAAAACAGAGCAAACAGTAGAGTCGGATTTTTATTTCCAGTCTCTACTATTTGCTCCCCTAACCATTTTACAAGAAAAAATAGATTGAATGATTCAGGAATGCTGCTTCTATCACTAGAATTGATGCATTCTCAGTTCCTTATCAACCAATATTCCGTCTTTCAAAGTCAATTCAAACTTCACTTTACGTTTCGCTTTCAGCTTCAGGACAAACAATTCTTCCGAACCATTCAATGCTTCCTGCTTTCCTATATTGACAAACGTAGGATAGAGCGATTTCACTCCATTGGTATGCAAGCGGTCGTAAGTCAGGTTTTCCATTGCTTTCATATTCAGCGGCTCTACACCAACGAACTCAAAGTCATTCTGATCGTAAGGCAATGCAAAGCTAAGTGCATTCACAGCTTTCAGGTCATTACCCTTCACGCGGATTTCAACGATTTCATCCTTCTGATAGAGGCGTTTCGGGGTGCTGATTGATAAAGAGCCCGATACTTTAAGCGTATCTTTTCTACCGACACCACCTTCGAGCTGAGTAGCTACCACGCTGATATCGTAAGCGTCTATCAGATCATTCATGTTTATATCCCCTTTGCTGATATATCCTTCATAATCAGAATCTCCACGGCGCAAGCCCGTGTAATTCATATAAGAAGTCAAGTCGTTGCGGTCGATCTTACCGTCATTGTTGATATCTCCCTGCAAGTAGCTGGCTGTTCCAGGCACTTTGAATACGTACAATTCGCGGCCGGAACCGTAATTTCCTACACCTTCCGTAACGGCAAGTTTGATATAGCGTGCAGTAGGACGGGACTCGAAGCTGAATATCTTCACATCACCGTTGCGTTTCCAATCGAATGCACCCGCCTCTGTCCAATGTTCCTTATCCATGCTATAATATACCGTACCTTTCAATAATGTACCGTTACCGGCATCAGTACGCGGCAAGTAGTGGAACTTATCCAGTTGGTTCACCGTCTTGAGGTCGATAATCAGATCAAGCGGCATTGCATTCACACGGTACTTCGTATGCCAGTTGTCTCCCGATTCGGCAAAGTCGAACAAACGGTTCACTCCGAATCCTCCCTGAGAAGCGGCAGTTGATTCACCTTCAATTCCGTGAATAGCAAATTCCAACGGATTGGCCTTCGTCGTTACCTGAATAGTTGCCCAGTCGGAAACGCCGTCTTTATTGACAGCACGTACTTTGAAAGAGTACGGAGTTTCTGCATTCAGCCCTTCAAACAATAAATAAGTATTGCGGATAGTCGTATAAAGCATACCGTCGAATTCGATTTCATAGAAATCTGCATTAGCGACCTTATCCCATGTCGGTTTCAAGGTGTATGCTTCGCGGTTTTCTTCGGTCACTTGTGCATTCTGCGGCATGGTCAAAGTACCGGTAGTTACACGGTAACGATCGGCAGGCGCAAAACGGAAACCGTCTACGTTCAGCACAACCTGACTGACCGTAATGTCGACAGAAGCCAGTTTAACGCGTAGTTGCGGATTCTTTGTAATGACCACTTTCTCAAATTCACTGCCTTTAGTAGCGAATTTATTCAGGTTGGGAGTAGCTTCATACCAGTAGACGTTCTCGCCTTTCAGGAAATCTTCGGCCGTAGTTACTTCCATAAGTTTCACCGTTTTCTTGTTCACCTTAGCGACAAGTTTCTTCGGTTTTTCGGTAACATTGATACGCAATTCCGTCTTTTTATCCTTCACAAAACCGTCAAAGTTTCCGGCTGTCGGATGAATGGTGATAGTAAGACGGTTCTTCTTGTCGTTTACGTCCGATTCAATCAGGGTAGATACTGATTTATTCCGGCGGTAAGCTTCCGTTACACCGTCATCATCATACTCTATGGTTTCAGTGTGCCCGTTCGGGTAGAACTCATAAATACGCAGAGACTTGTCTATCTCGCTAACGTTATTATGAGGGTTGGTCATCGGAATGATAGAGCCATTCTTCACAAATACGGGAAGTTTCCAGATAGGAGTATCGAAGTTGTTGAGAATACAGTTACCTTCGTACTTCTCGCCACTGAAATAATCAATCCAGGAGCCGGCGGGCAGATAAATACCGTCGCGGATATCATTGCCTTTCTCATCAGCCTGGGTTTTCTGATAAACGGGAGCTACAAGGAAATCCGTACCATACATATACTGGTACTGGGTAGCCGTTCCATGCGTATAAGCACTGGGATAATCCAGGAACATCGCACGGATAAGAGGCATTCCGTCTACCGCCTCTTTGGCAAAACTATATGTGTAAGGCATCAATTCGGATTTCAACTTCAAGAACATCCGGTTTATGGATGTGGCCGGTTCGCCTAAAGCATGGGGGTACTTCTCATTGGCGCCCCAGCCGTCCATATTCAATTGCATCGGACTAAATGTTTTCCATTGAAAATCACGTATATTGACTGTTTCATTCTTGCCACCGAAGATTCCGTCCATGTCCGAACAAATGTTCGGTTGACCGGAAAGGCCGGAGCCTATATAAGTAGGGATATGGAAACGAATATATTCCCACACACCGCCTGTCTGGTCGCCCGACCAAATTCCGGCATAACGTTGTGTGCCTGCCCAACCGTCCAAAGAGATAATGAAAGGACGTGCATCATTTCCATAGTAAGGCATAATACGGCCTACGTCAGCCACACCGTTCAACCCGAAGGAGTATCCGGCACCTACCCACGCTACGTCTGTTTTCAGTACACGCACGCCTGCATCACGAACCTCTTTCACAATATCACGTTGCAGCAAAGCACTTACGCCTTCCTTCGGATGCAAGTCTGACTGTGTCCAAAGTCCGATCTCCACTCCGTTTTGACGGGCATAATCTCCCAGACTTTTCAAGTTGGCAATGTTACCGTCCAGCGTTTCGGTCTGTCCGTATCCTGCACCGTAACCGTCGTTGGGAAGCAGCCAGCCGAGGGGCATGTCATGGCTCTTATAGCGGTCGATCACTGCACGAGCGGAGAACTGATAGTTGTTCTTTTCACCGTTCAGGGATTCTTTGATACCACCATTGTCTTTCTGACTTTCTTTGTAGCGTTTTCCATCTTCAAAAAGAATTCCTTTTTCATCTTCTTTCCAATAGTCACGGTTGTAGGCATTTAAATGTCCTTCGTAAAAACCAAATTTGGGGAGTAAAACAGGATTTCCCGTCAGTTGATAGAAGTCGTTCAGCAACGCAACGGCTCCATCGTTAACCATATAAAAAATATCAAGGTAGGAAGAATTGTGAGATAGTTTCACAACATTTTTTTCCGTTGCGCCAAAGTCATACTCACCTTTTTTAAATGTATACCACATCATTCCGTAGCCGTTTGTCGACCAATAGAAAGGGGTAGGGGATGCTACGCCGCCGTCGGTCCAGCTATTCTGATTCTCGATAGCAATGACTTTGCCTTTATGAGAGAAGCGTCCGTTCTGTACGCCGCCACCGTAGAAGTACTCATCCGGCTGCTCTTTCAAAGTAACAGTTACTTTCTTCGGTTCGAATACCACAGGAGCAGTTTCATCAATGACACAGGCATTTGTTCCCAGATTGATGACCTTCATCAGCCCTGTCTGTTTATTCAGTTCGACCCGGACTTTTCCGGTAGCCAATGTTATAATGCCGTCCTTTTCATCTATTGCCAGATTGGATACTTGACGACGAGGCTGGTCTACAAGTATCTGTGCCTCAGGTTTTGCTTCCGGGTCACGGATGATTCCTCCCGAATTATCCTGAAATACACGGAAGATATTCTCTCCGTAAAAATCAATTGTCCTCCGCTGATTATTGGAGAATAACACATCGACTGTTGTCGGATTTACTTTCTTCACACTAAGAATACCCGAGGTCTGTTGAGCCGTGTTCGAAACGACATTACTCATATCGGACTTTTCAGATGCTTGTATGGAAAGAAGTGAAATCGGATAAAAGAGTAAAAACACTGCGATAAATCTAAGTTTTCGCAAACAGAAAGAGTGGTTTTTAATCATGTTTTACTTATTTAGAATTAGACATAAGACTGCTTTTTATTTCTATCTCAACTTTTGTTTTTCCAATACTTCCGCTTTATTTACGGAAATATTTCGCTAATGTATAATAAATACACACCAGTTCATTGTACCCCTATTCAAAAAGGCGTTTTTTTAAATATTCTTTGTTCTTATTACTTTTTTTCACTATTTGCCCAACTTAAACAAAGAAAACAATGGTATACAAAAAAGGAACCGACTTAGAGAAAAACATAAAGATTCAGCTTATTTATCTTTTATCAAAGCATACTTATATTCAACGATTAAAATCTAGTTTTTTTACCCGTACTCAGCTTCAGCGCTTCAAACTCATCAGTAAGCTCTTTTACCTTTTTCGGATATTTATCAGCCAAGTTATGCTTCTGCCCGATATCTTCTTTTAAATTATAAAGTTGATATTCCGTCTGTTTACGATAAGGAGGTATTAACGCCCAATCTCCTTTTCGATAGGCATAATTGAACATACCTTCAATTACCAATTCTTCCCGACCCTTTTTACTTTTACCCAGAAAAGCCTTCAAGGTGTTCCGACTATCAAGTTTATCCGGATAAGTTTGTCCCAACAGTCCGGCAAATGAAGCCAACAGATCCATCTGACAAACAAAAGCGTCGGATACTCCTGGTTTTACCATAGCGGGCCAGCGCAACATAAACGGCACACGTACTCCTCCGTCATACATCGTCGTCTTCCAACCGCGAAGAGGGCCTGCCGGACGGTGCTTACCAACCAACTCTACTGCCTGGTCCTTATATCCATCATCCAACACAGGACCGTTATCGCTCGTCAATATTACAATCGTATTTTCTGCCAGTCCCAACCGGTCCAGTTCTTTCAAAAACTCATCAACACACCAATCAGCTTCGAGAATAACATCTCCGCGAGGCCCCATACCCGACTTGCCAATAAAACGTTCATTAGGTACTCTAGGCACATGCGGCTGATGCAGGCCATAATAAAGAAAAAAAGGACGCTCTTTATTATCTACGACAAATTGCTTCGCTTTTTGAAGAAATAACTGTGCCATATCCTCATCCCGCCATTGTGCTGCCTTTCCCCCTTTTTGGAAACCAATACGGGGCACTCCATTCACTATCGAACCGGCATGCCCAACACTGGGATGCATTCTTAATAATTCCGGATTATCTTTCCCCGTAGGCTCTCCAGGAAAATTTTTCCGATAGTCAACATAAAGCGGGTCTTCCGCCTCAAGCCCTATCACTTTATTATTCTCTAAAAAAACGCAAGGCACCCGATCATTCGTAGCTGCCTGAATAAACGAATAATCATATCCAATCTCAGAAGCTCCCGGATATACTCTTTTATTCCAGTCCACATTACCATCCCCCAGTCCGATATGCCATTTTCCTACGGAACCGGTTATGTATCCGGCCTGTTTCATTACCTTAGGCAAAGTAATTGCCTCTGTATCAATAATCAACTTTGCATTCCCCGGCAATATCTTTGCATCCGGATTTGTCCAGGGATACCTGCCTGTCATTACCGAATAACGACTGGGGGTAGAAGTAGCCGCCGTACAAAATCCTTGAGTAAAACGAATACCCTCATTAGCAATACGGTCCATACCGGGAGTTTGTATTGCATCAGCCCCATAGCAACTCAAATCTCCGTAACCCAGATCGTCAGCAACAATAAGTACTACATTGGGGTGTTGTTTATCTATAGATTTCTTCTCCGGTTGAAACTGTCCGGCCAACAGGGTAACAGGCATCGAAGAAATGCCTGCGAACGCATAAAAAGTCAAATTCAAGTTTTTCATATTTATTTATGTAGTTATTTAAATGTTTTCAAGTTGTTTTTCAGTCTCTACAAGACCTCCGGATATTTCTCATTTACTATTTTTTCCTCTTTGTAGTCATTAAAATAATCTCCGACAACATTGAGATATGCCTCTTGCTTCTCTTTTCTTCTCTGCCACACCCGGCAAAGCTACTAACAAAAGAGCAACACATACAAATGATGTTCTTTTAATATTATAGCTTCTTTTCATGCATTCCTCAAATTAAAGCCTTCACAAACCAATTCTTTCTAACGTTATTTCTTCACCCGCCCGTGTTTTTAACTCAAGAACTCCATTCTTTTCAGTAATCTTCTTCTTTTTCCCAGCAATCCTGAATTTTCCTTTAAAAGGATTGACCAAACGCAACAAGCCTCCTTTCTCAGAAACAACTTTAACCAAAGAAGCATCTCCGTTTTCTAAACTGGCACTTACAACAAAGGCTCCTATGGCACGTAGCTTATCAAACGAAACATCTTTCCAATCGGACGGAATAGCAGGAAAAACACGGATAACTCCACTGTGACTTTGTAATAACATCTCCTGAACTCCGGAGGCAAAAGCCATATTCCCTTCTAATGTAAATGGACGATAAGTAAATCCGGACTTACCACTTCTACTTTGATCTCCATTTGCATGAAAACCATTTCTTAAACAAAAACACTCCGCAAATATACGTAAGGCCTTAGCAGCTCCGTTGCCATCAAAAGCCCGTGCCTTTAAATTTGCCAACCAACTATACGAATACCCGGTCCAACCGCCAGGCCCGTATTTATCTAATGTATTCAAACTAACATCAATAATTTGAGAATCGCTTTTTCCATAAGATTTATCAAGCAATCCTAACGGATGAATTGCTAATAAATGAGAAAAATGTCTATGAGAATGTTCGTATGGATGCCCTACAGCAATAGACAATCCCCCTTGAGCATCAAAAATAAAATCAGGTAATTCTTCCTCCAGTTTCTCCCAATGATCAGCTTCATCTTTTCGCCCTAATTCCCTAGCCAATTCAGCTGCTGCACGAAAAGCAAAACGAACCAATGCACGGTCAAAATTCGTCATCTCTCTAAACCAAGCATCCATACTATTATCTTTAAATTCCGGAGATGAACTTAAAGGTAAACTTCTTATCCCATCTTTCACTATAGTAAACTGCTCCAAATAAGTAGCAACTTCTTTCAAATAGGGATAACACCTGTCTATTAAAAATTGACGGTCCTGTGAATATTTCCAGTATAAATAAAAATGCTGGGAAAGCCATGCGGAAACAGTTGGGCCTAATGAATATTGACACCATCCTCCCATCGGTTGTCCCAGTAAAGTACAAACTCCCGGAACATTCAACCCCTCAGTTCCAAAATAGGTTTTCGTATATCTCTTATTTTCCTTCAGTTGATTCCACAAAGTATGTAAATATCCGTAACTTTCTTCCAGATAATTGCCAGTATAAAAAGACCAGTAACTCAATTGTGTATTCAAATCGTGATGATAATCACCTTTCCAAGGAGGTAATTGCCCATTGTCAGCTGTCCACACAGACTGTAAAGATATCGGATACGAGTCTTTTCTAGAGATACTCCCCATTTTATAAATTTCATTGTAATATTGCTTTTCTATCACCTTGTCCGGCAATGTGACAGACGAACGGCTATAAAATATATTCCACCAATTTTGGTGAGTCTGATAATAAGCCTCTATTCCGGCATTCATAGCCTCATCCACAATTTGTGATGCTTCTTCTTTTACAAGAGAAGAGGTAACACTCCATACACCTATTATTTTTTCTCCAAACCGCTTCCATTTTACTGCAACCGAATAAGAAAAATCCCCCCAACCAGGTTGATTATAAACAAATTTATCGGATAATGCCCGTTCAACTTTTCCTTGTTCATATCCGAGTCGGAACAGACTATGTTGACTATGATCTTCAGCGGTATGTCTTACTTCTTCATTATAAGAAGGAGGAATTAATAATGGCTCAAAATCAGCTTCTACCCCTTCAAATATAAACCAACCCACAGGTTTTTGGGCATGGACAAAACAGCGTAAGGATACTCCTGATTTCCATACAACTTCACATACAGCTTGTCGTTGATATAAATGTACTTTTTCAACCTCTCCAAAATGTTCTATTGGAAACTCCAAACCCGCACCCGGAATTTTTGAAGGGCCGGGATAAGCGTTATATGGATTATCAAACCGCCTCTGTACCGGTGTATAATCTCCTTTTTGAAGCTGTTCGTACAACCAATGAAAAGAGAAGCCTTCTCCTTCTAATTCTTTAGAATGCCGCAAGTCCCACAAATCACTGCGATCTATGGACATACGCAAACGTTCTCCTTTTTGCCAGATTAAAGAACCAATAGTCGCATTTCCTAGCGGTATTGCTTCATCCCATTTTCTTGCCAAGTCTCGAAATTCCATATCATGCACATGAGTAGAAACAGTTACTACCGAAGCATATGAATCAATAGCCAATAGAAACAATATAGCAAACAACAACTTTCGATAACTCATTATTTTTCACTTACTTAAAATTAGAGGTAAACAAAAGAGAATCTTAAAAATAAACAAAAGGTTTCAGCTCATTTCCTTGTTTATCAATAGGATAAAGAGCGCCTTCTTTTTCCAACCGAGACGACATATTACGAATCATCTCCCTACATTTATCAGGAAATACAGAAGAAAGTTCTTTTTTCTCTTCCTGATCCTCTTTCAGATTATAAAGTACCGCTTTCGGTTGCTTCGGAGTCTCCGGCGAATAATAGTAAATCAGCTTCCAATCTCCCTCGCGATATACTGTGAAGTAATTGCCGCGATGAGCGTGAGGGAAGTGCATAAGGAACGTTTCAAGACGTTTTCTATTGACTTTTCCACTTAGCTGCTTCTTTAGATCGAATCCGTCTATTACATAATCGGCAGGCAGTTTACATCCGGCTACCGATAAAACTGTCGGATAAATATCCATGATCGTTCCCAATTGGCTTTGCATACCTCCGACTTCAATAGGTAATCGCTTCTGAAATTTATTACCTTTCCGGGGCTTTGCCCAACTCACAATAAAAGGCACACGCATACCACCTTCAAACTCCGTACCCTTTTTTCCTCTCAATGGCGCGGAAGAACCATATCCCCGTTCTTCTCCTAAAGGTGCGTCTCCACCGTTATCTCCCAAAAAGAAAATCAAAGTGTTTTCCGCAATTCCCAATTTTTCAAGTTGGTCCATGATGTCCCCCAAAGACTTATCCATGCCTTCTATCAATGTAGCAAAGGCCTTGGCCTGTTCCTTCTTATTTGGGTCTGTATAACGGGACAGAAAACGTTTGTCGGCCTGGAAAGGTGCATGGACAGCATAATGAGCCATATTCAAATAAAAAGGACGCTTTTCTTCCACAGCTTTAGCTATCTCACGGTTAGCCTCTATCGTCAGGGCTTCGCTCAGGAAAGTATCCGTACCATGATATTTCTCCAGATCGGGTACTGCTCTGGCTTTCGAACCTTTAATATGACCGTATCCCCACTCACCATAATAACTGCCGGGATGTCCTATTCCCGACCCCGCAATGTTGACATCAAAACCAAGATTCAACGGATTTTCACCCTCGCTATCCATACAGCCGAAGTGAGCTTTTCCTATATGAATCGTCTTATATCCAGCCTGTTGCAGAACTTTCGGCATGGTCGGAATATCCTTCGTCAGCCCTTTCCAATTCCAATCAGGAGGCCCGAAAGGAGTACGGTTATTACTTTCCGCATTAATCCAGTTCGTAGTGCGATGTCTTGTTGCGTTTTGCCCCGTCAACAATGAGGCTCTGGAAGGGGAACTCACACTTTGCGCATAAAAAGTAGAAAAGCAGATCCCTTGTTCGGCCATCCTCTCCATGTTGGGAGTATGATACCAATTATTTAAAGAATGCCTCACCCGATTTCCGCTCCCGTCTGTCAGAAAAGGAACGGAAGTATCCATAAGTCCCATATCATCTACCAGAAAAACAATAATATTAGGACGTTCCTGATAACCTGCTACCGTTCCCGAGGCTGCTACTAAAAGATTTAATAAAAACATAATTACATTCAATGATTAAAATTCGGTTCTCTACCTACACCTTGCCATATCCCTAAACATCCGAATATCCTATCTTATTTAGTATTCGCTTTTTCCCGTTCCAATATGGCTTTCATAGCTTTCACCTTCTCCGGATATTTTTCAGCCAGATTTTCTTTCTCACCTCTGTCCTTTTTTAGATTGTATAGTTGATCTACCGGAGCATTACCAGTCTCAGTCCTTGTCAGTTTCATAAAAGCTGCCCCTTTATTCGGAGTAATATATTTCCAGGCTCCGTCTGAAACAGACAAAGAACCGGAAGCTTCGATCACATAATCACGTCCCTTACGATCAGTTCCCAAAAAGGCTTTCAACTGATTCTGACTGTCTACTCCGGCACCCGGCTGCATCTCTTGTCCCACCAATTCAGCCATTGAAGCAAATAAATCAATCTGAGACACCAAAGCATCCGAAGTTTTACCTTTTTTCACCTTATCAGGCCAGCTGACAATAAACGGAACGCGAGTACCTGCTTCAAAATTACTATATTTACCTCCACGCAGGTTTCCCCAAGGACGATGGTCGCCCAACAGTTCTACCGCCTGATCCTGATAGCCATCATCCACCACCGGACCATTATCACTACTCAATACAATTAAAGTATTCTCCCGCAATCCCTGTTTCTCTAATGCCTCCAGAATCTTACCTACCGTATAATCAAACTGAAGAATGGCATCTCCCCGATACCCCATTCCGCTTTTGCCTACAAAACGAGGATGCGGAAAACGAGGGACATGCACATCATTGGTTCCTACATACAGGAAGAAAGGTTTATCACTATTTCTTTCGATAAAACCTACCGTTTTCGCAATTATCGTATCAGCAATGTCTTCATCCTTCCAAAGTGCTTTACCTCCTCCCTTCATATATCCGATACGGGAAATTCCATTAACGATAGCCTGATTATGACCATGATTCGGAGACGGTTTCAAATTTGTCAATAACTCCGGATTATTCTTTCCGGTAGGTTCGCCAGGAAAAGGCTTTGTATAACTTACTTCAATAGGAGCCGATGGATCATAATTAAGCACCTGTTGATTTTCCATCCATACACAAGGCACGCGGTCACCGGTAGCAGCCATTAGGCAAGAGTAGTCAAATCCCAAATCTTCCGGCCCCGGACTAACTTTCTTGTTCCAATCCTGCGTACCCGTTTTATCCCCCAAGCCTAAATGCCACTTCCCGATAGCTCCGGTCGTATATCCGGCAGACTTAAACATATCTGCAATCGTAGTTTGCTCCGGCCGGATAACCATACCTGCATCACCACGGGCAATTCCCGTATCATTTCTACGCCAGGCATAATGTCCGGTGAATAAAGAATAACGTGACGGTGTACTCGTTGAAGCTACCGCATGCGCATCCGTAAAACGAATACCACTACTGGCTAATGTATCTACATGAGGAGTCTGAACGCGATGGGCACCATAACAACTCATATCTCCATAGCCTAAATCATCAGCAATAATAAAGATTACGTTAGGTTGTTTTTCTTTTGCTTTCTTCTGTGCCTGAATCGGCGCTGCGATCAACAAAGAGCCGCTGATACTCATCCATAAATCAAAGTTCTTCATAATATAATTGTTATTGGGTTATTGTTTTTTCGCCTTTATATATGCAGGATTCAGTTCTGTCGGAATATCTGCACGGGTATCTATAAGCCATTTCATCAGTCTAGTATACAGTTCTTTTGCGAGAGTCGGTTGCAAATTAACTAAATTATTCCTTTCCATTCTATCATTTTTCAAATTAAAAAGCTCCATTGACTTATCTTCATAATAATAAATCAGTTTCCAGTCTCCCGAACGGATGATGGAATATGGAGTTGCTCTAAAATCTTTACCAAGCCCCTGATAGCCTTCCAAATAAGCAGGAAAATGCCAGAAAAGCGCTCTTTGAACTTTCGATGTACCTTTCTTCATCCGACCAAAAATATTCTCGCCATCAAGCCCGTTATCCGGTATTCCACCAGTCAATGCTACTAAAGTAGGATAGAAATCAACTCCTGTTACAGGTTCTGAAACTACTGTTCCCGCTTTTATCTTACGAGGGTATTTCATTATAAGCGGAACTCTGATTCCTCCTTCATAAGGCATTCCTTTGGCTCCTCTAAGCCGGAAATTATTGGTTGCTGCCGCAGCACCTCCATTATCAGAATAAAAGACAATAAGCGTATTTTCCGAGAGTCCTAATGAGTCAATAGCATGACATAACCTGCCTACATTCCAATCCAGATTTTCTACCATAGCCGCATAAATTGCATTCGTCTGATACTTCCCCTTAGTCTTTTTCTGATATTTATCGACCAAAGTCTGGGGAGCCTTTAAAGGCGTATGAACCGCATGATGCGCCATATAGAGGAAAAAAGGCTTGTCTTTTGTCTGTTCTACAAATTTAATAGCTTCACTTGTCAAACGATCTGTCAGGTACTCTCCCTCACTCCCCTCATCCAATCCCAAATGGCACTTTTGCTTTCTACAATAAGGGTAAAAATAAGAGTAAGGTGAACCAGCCCTGTCGCCGGCTATATTATAATCAAATCCCTGTGATAGGGGACCGGTTTTACTGCCATCAAGATCACTACCCAAATGCCATTTCCCGATATGCCCGCACACATATCCCTGCTGTTTTAATGCCTCTCCCAAAGTAACAAGGTCTGTCCGCACATCCTCCGTATTTGTAATAGGAATCAATTTACGCTTGGTTTTATCTCCTCTCGCTGAAGGACTCACAGTATATACTCCGTGTCTCGGAGTATAGAGACCTGTCATAAAACAGGCACGGCTCGGTGCCGAATTGGCTGCCGCTGCATAAGCATTATCAAAGAAAACCCCTTCAGAAGCCAGTTTATCAATATTAGGCGTCTCATAATAATCACTTCCGGTTATGCCAAGATCATTCCAACCCAAATCGTCAGCCATGATAAATACAATATTGGGACGTTCGTTCTGTGCATGTAAGGCTGATACAAACATACACCCACCAGCCAATATCGGAAAATATAAATGTCTCATCCGTCTCTTTTTTTTATGGATACTTAATAAGTTATCTATTTTTTCTTATATAAATCCTGAGCTGTTTTAATCTCATTATGCATCAACTGCTGATGATACCTATTGGTTATTTTTCGCCAGCCTTCTTCCAGCCATGAGGGTTCAATACACTCATTTTTCTCCCATTTAGCCAATTTTTTCGCCAGTTTACGATACAAATCCGGCTCTTTGTTTATCAAATTATTCATCTCTTCAGGATCTCTTCGGATATTATACAATACAGAATCAACCCCATGAGTGATGATTAATTTATAATCTCCCGAACGAATAGCACGTGTATCCATTTTACGCCAGTATAACACTTTATGGGGTTCCCCTTTTTTACCTTTCAGGTAAGGTAGTAATGATACACCGTCCAATCTATTACGTGTTTTCGATATACTGGCCGCATCAATAGCTGTCGCAAAAATATCCAAAGAAGAAACCAAACCATCATAAGGCTTGCCAGCAGGAATTCCATTCTTCCATACTACAAAATAAGGCACACGATGTCCACCTTCAAATTTATTTCCTTTGAAACCCTTCAAAGGATAATTTGAAGACTGATTGGTAGTGGCTCCTCCGTTATCACTTAAGAAAAAAATCAATGTATTATCAAATTTCCCACTATCTTTCAGTCCACGAATTACAGTGCCTACGCCCCTGTCGAGTGCATAGGTCATTGCAGCTAGTTTTTGTCTCGGATGCCCTTCAAACTTAGCCATATCTTCATCGGTTGCTTGCATTGGAGTATGCACCGCATTATAAGCCAAATACATCATGAAAGGCTGAGAACTTTCATTTATAAACTCAACCGCTTTTTCACTGAAAGCATCAGTCAAATACTTCTCAAATTTCACTTGCCTGTCATTCAATAACAGGTTACGTTCATCACCGGGACGGTCACTCTTTTTTTCATTATAAAAATAATCACGTCCCCCCGCTTTCATACCGTAAAACAAATCAAATCCACGATTATTAGGATGTTGTTCATCCCTACTTCCCAAATGCCACTTACCAATAGCAGCAGTACGATATCCATTCGTTTTAAATACTTCCGCAATCGTTTCTTCTTCCAAAGGAAGGCCATTAGTACGGTCCGATAAGTTACATTCATAGCCGAACCGATGTCCATAACGCCCTGTGATAAGACAAGCTCTTGAGGGACTGCTTACTGTCGCAGCCACATGAGCATCGGTAAATACGACTCCCTCACTGGTTAAAGCATCAATATTAGGAGTTTGCATCTCTTTTGATCCCATAAATCCGAAGTCATTATAACCCGCATCATCAATCAAGATCACCAATATATTCGGATTTTTATCAGTTTTACTTTCTACCGCCGAGACGGTCTGAATGTCACCGGAAACTAACAATCCGGGAAGACATATATACTTTAATATATTCATACTTTTCTTTACATATAAATTTATCTTGTACCACAAACCAAAGTTCTTTTACCATCCCAAGAGACAGCTTCAATACGAGTAGCCCCTTTGGGATAACGAATAAATGTACTTGAATTATCTATAGTTCCTGTACCGACAATACAAACTTCAACTAACTCATTACCAGCATACGTTTCAAATGCTACGACATTTTTCCACACCGAATGAGAAACTGTTTTCGAAAGATTACCATTAGATACCCCTTGATTAAAAACTCCTTGTACAGAAAGTTGTTTTTTATATGTATCCAGACTATTTCCAGATATATAATAAATAACAGGAGTAGGTACCGGAGATTTACTCTTACCATAGTTTTCTATCTCCCCTACCATTTCTTTCGTTATCGTTATTTGCTTTGCCGGCCCATAATCCCCGACTTTCATATTAATCTCCCGCAGTAATCCCATCTTTTTAAAGAAATCGGTCAAATTCATCTCTGATGCATCCATCGCACGTTTCATGAAATTTACATATTTTTCGCCATAAGTATATACCGAATTATTATCGTGAATAGCTGCCCAATGTACATCTGGCCAGAAATCAGGTTTAGACCACGGAGCATCTTCTGTTAACATAAAAAAGAGAGATAATTGCCAAAGAGGAGCCAATGAAACAAACGGATCAGCACTATAATATTCACCTTTTTCAGGGTCATTAACAAGTCCGCCTTCATGTGTCAAATACGGTTTTTTCTTCACAATTGCATCATTCAAATAGGCATTAAAACGATCGGCAACTACTTTATCATTATAACCTTGCCTTTTAAATTCAGTATGCTCCAAACGACAAGCAGCATTATTCATCTGATACATGGCTTGTTGCGCATAAATATTGTTTGTTACTTCCGCCCAACCGGCTCCTTTCATTTGAGCCACTTGATTGCCATGACCAAATTCATGCCCGAATACCCAGATATTCTGAAGAAAAACTCCTTTATCAAGCATAGCTTGTTCACTATTGGGAAAATTAGCACAAGTGCCATTCCAATTAGGGGATCCTCCCCATGAACGCACACCCAACATACGATTTCGGGGAACTGCATTGTTTTTAACTAATCCCATCATCATATACTCTATCTGCATTAGTTCATCATGCATATTCATTATACTCATAATATCATCCGGACAATAAGTATTAAATGCATTAACTGTATTTATCAATTGAACACGTTCACCTAAAACATCCAGCATAGCATTAGTTACATTCAAACGTTGGACACATATATTCGCTAAATTAAGAATACGTTTCCAATCTTCATTGGTATGTCCGGCACGTACATCCCAAAATCCTATTTCATTACCGTAACATACATGTACTTTTACGGCAGGTTCATATACTTCCATATCTGTCCAATACTGTATATACCCTGTACCGTCTACTGTCGTTATTATTGTATTTAAACCACTTTTTAATCTAATAGTCTGATTTTCGCCTCCTTCACGCCAATCCTTGATATATAAGTTTAGGGTCTTATCACCTATCTCGTCTCCTACAAATATAATATACTTCTTATCCTTTTCAAAAAATAATCCTGTCGGATTATCGCAAATACTTCTTTTACCAATTGTCAACCCTTCACCAACTGTTACCGGATTTTTACAAGACTGGTAAGTCCGTACCCGAAACTCACTCGGATAAGTATTGTCTAAAAGTTCTTGTGCAATGGCACGTATCATCGGATGAGTGATTTTCACAATGTCAGCTTGGGTAGTCGTAGGTTTCAATTGAGAAAAAACATTGCCTTCAAAATAAACAGCATCAGCCGCCAGATCAAAATCAGTACCTTCTGCTTTCTGATAACATTCAAACTCTGCCAGAGCAACACTGCCTTGATTTGGTTCTGGTGTACGTTCAAATGTAAGACGAAAATGAGTAGGTTTTACCACATTCACATCCATCCGAATAGACGGCACTATTATTGACTCATCAAACGAACCACATTTAGTCCATTCCGTTACCGCAGCAGACTTATATGCTATTTCCCCTTTTGTTAATTGATTATGTACTGTTATTCCCGCTTTTCTTTGATGTAAAATAACATAATCAACTTTTTCTGTCCCTTCCTGCAGTGTATACTCAAATATGATAGGTTCCCGTTTTGCACTTGTGCCCGATCCATAATGAGTATTCAGATCACCATCAATAGTCTTTTCCGGTCCCGACTTTCCATCACCATAAACAGTACCTTGAATCATCCCAACACTTTCAACCTTTACCTTAATATCATCCGGAATAACATCATCAACGTTTGCAGCTTCCTGTTCTACTGCAACCTCTATCACAACAGGTTCATCACTTTGCTCAACCGAATTTATTCGAATTATATCTCTACGTGGAGATAAACCAATATTAGCAGTCACACTATATTGATATTCCGACTCCACCATTCCTCTCGTATCCGGTCCTTCTTTCAATGTCAGCCATTTTTCTTCATTCTGAAGGGTATATTCTACATTAGCTGTCACTTTCATAGTAAATGTTTGTGCCTCCTTTGATAAAAGTTTTGATTCAATGTTTACCAATATTTCCGGTTCTGAACCTAACTGTACCACTCGAAAAGGTATACTTTCAACTCCTGTACCACGTAGAACGAACTCAGCCTCACGCCTGCCCACTTCTTCATTAGGAGCGACATTAAATGTCAGTAAATGAATATCTGAAGCCGATAAACCAATAGAAGTTTTACACCAATCGTATCCACTTGAAATTTTAGGAACCAATTCCCAATCAGACAAATTGGTATGTATTTTTATAGTTCCCGTTTTTCCTTCAATAGGTACATTGAATACATTATTTTCGAGCTCAACAGTCAAATAAGGATCAATCTGATTTTCTTCCGTATCACTACATGCAAATAAAAAAAAGAGAAATGGTAAGAATAAATAAGAATAAATATGTTTCATGATTAGATTCGTTATGAGTATTTAAAAGAGCTATAATGTAAAAACATCCTTCCGTCTACCGTCCCAAGAAACAGCCACTAACCGGTCGCATCCATTCGGAAAATATGCGATTGTCTCAGTATTGTCCTCAGTTCCCGTACCTACCATAGAAACACGCTGCAATTTACTTCCCTGATAGGCTTCAAAAACCACTACATTCTTCCATATATCATGAGAAATATAACAAGATTCACCCTCCACACGAATCCCCTTTCCTTTTATACCCTGTACAGGTAACTGTTCACGGAAAGCTTTGACACTATTCATTGTTATATAATGTATAACCGGAGATTTAGGTTTTGGATATCGAGAAGCATAACGGATAACTTCCTCTACTTGCTTTTGAGAAATACTTAAATGCCGGTTACCTCCATAATCACCAATTTCAGTATCTACAGACCGGAGCATACCGCATCTTATGAAAAAGTCTGTTAAATCTTCCTGTATTACATCGCAGGCATTCTTAACAAAGTTCAATTGAAGTTCACCTACTGTCAGATCCTGTTCATTTGTCCGACGTACAATCTCACTTATACGCGCATAGAAATCCGGTTTTCCAAAATTTGTAAGTGCATTATAAATTTGTAGTTGCCAAAACGGACAAAGACGTACAAAAGGATTTTTATTATCTGAATAGGGAGGCGTAAACGATGTTCGAGGGTTATATAGCAAAGGCTTTTGCTGTACGACACAATGATTGAAATGCCAATTAAACAAACCACCATAAACTTTTTGCCCTGTACCGTCGGGAGCTTTGGAATGCTCTATCCTAAAGGGGCCTTCCGGACGCAGCAGATATTGTATCCATGCCGCCTGAATATTATTAGTAATTTCCGTTGTTCCATGCCATTTCAAGCCCGGACGTACCTGATTCACATGACCGAATTCATGCCCGATTACCCAATTGGAATTTCGGATATCTTCGGGACGAATAATAGAAGAAGTACGAGGAAAAGAGACTCCTTTCCCATTTGCATTAGGCGGACCTGCCCAACTGATACGAGCAAACATATGGTTGTTCGTACGATAACCGAACTGATCAATTCCCAACATTTCCTGCTGCCACAGAATAATTCGATCATACATACGAATCATCTCCACTCCGCAATCACTTCCTTTTTCACGCAGAGTTTTTACATCGAAAGTCAGATGTACATATTTTCCCTGCATATCAATCACTTCTGCTATCGCGCTATCCAACATTCGCTTCCATTCATCATTCGTATGTTGATAGGCATTAAACACCCCATTATTAATTCCTGTGTGAAAGGTAAGTTTCTGTTCCGGAGCCTTCCGGCAATCCTTTACATAATAGCTTACATAAACCAATCCCTTATGAGGAGCATAAAACTTATTATTTCCTGTTTTTAAAGTAAATACGGTAGTCTTCTCTTTCTTTTCACCTTCAGCAGGTTTACTAAAGTCGACCAACAATAGATTCAATTGATAACCTTGTAAATCAGGAGCTGTTACCTGTATCGTTTCGCCTTCTTCAAAATATAATCCGGTAGGATTCTCAAACGGACTATAACGGGATGTCTTCAGCTGTTTTGCCAATGAATTGATATCAGAATAAGGAATAGCAACAAAATTGACAGGAGTAGCTTGTACGGTAATCCCAAAACAGACATTCAACAACCCTAAAATAAATATACTTTTAATAGTCATCTTGTTTAAATTATAAATAAAAAGAGGCTTATATGAACCTAAGAGGTATCAATATAAGCCTCCTTCAAACAATAATTATGATTAATATCCTGGATTTTGGACAATATGAGGAACCTTATTGGTTTCTGTCATAGGAATAGGCATCAAATATTGTGCCTGTTTAAAAGTACGAATATTCTGTAATTCAGTTGGCACAAAGAATGTCTCATCTGTATCTCCTTCAATATTCATACCCCATACTTTCTCACCCAAAATGCCTGCATCTTTCCAACGGCGTAAATCCCAGAAACGTTGGTTCTCCAAATAAAATTCTATCTGCCGTTCTCTGCGTACTATCTCTCTAAGTCCCTCAGCAGTATTCGCTTTCTCCGGATGATTCGCCTTTTTCCATGCCTCATCAATAGTAGGAATACCTGCACGAACACGAATTTTATCAATTAAACCTTTAGCTTCTTCCAAGCGTCCCGTCGTATTCTCCAAAGCATCCAGTTCTATTAAAATCTCAGCTAAATTCAAATACATTTCTGCCATACGAATCACCGGATAGGGGTAATGAACCGGACCATTCTGAAACGCAGGATGAACGAACTTCTTATTCAGATATCCGGTACCTGTGTAATTACCTGTTTGTCCATCTTCCCAGCCATTAGCATCATTTTTTCTGAATTTCACTACTATAGCCTTTTTTGCATTATTCGTATTAACTACTTTTCCATTATATTTCATGATCTCATAATTTCCATTATGAAATGCAATCCACGCAAAGAAACGCGGCTCTCGGTTTAAATGTAAATTCAAAGTTCTTCCATTTGATTGAGCAAAATAATTATTTCCATCATAATTTACCGGCATATTCACAATTTTATATCTCCCTGAATAATCGAATTCTTTATCCTCATCAATAGGTAAACCATTTTTTGTGTAGAACATCTCAACAGTCTGTAATGTCGGAGCCAAAATACCCCATGAATTTTTATATCCATTAGATGCCTTTTGTTTTGGAGTAGACTGATTCTGAAGAGCATACGTCCCTTCTTTACGAGTATCAACCATGATCACTTCTGGATTTGTGCCACCTACATTATCCATAAAAGTATAACGTACAGCACGTTGAGCTTTATTCACGGGCCCCGGTTTATTAGCCGAAGGAGTACCAGCATCATCATGTCCTACTTCATTATATAAACGATAACCGGCATTCTCCAAATCAGCAATTGCCTTACGTGTCACCGTCTCTGCAGTTTTCCACTTTTCTATGTCAACCGTCTGAGATATTAGAAAACGGCCATCCAACGGACTTTTAAAGCCTGCAAAGAAATCAGAGTTGCCATTAAACAAAGGAGAAGCAGCATACAAATGTACTTTCGCACGTAAAGCTTCTGCCACATACTTCGTAAAACGCCCGTAATCATCTCCATCATGTTTCTCAGCTAGCCCTATTGTTTCCGCCTCAGTAATCTTTTCATCAATAAATTGAACTACTTCATCTACACTCGAACGCTCGGGAAGTTCTTCAATAGGGGTAAGCGGATCTATGTTCTCTCTCATAATTACCGAAGGACCATAGGCTCGGAAAGACAACCAATGATAATAAGCAATCAACAAGGTAGCTTCTGCTTTATAATACTGTAAATCATCCGGTTCTATGTCAGGTGTAAAATCCACCACACTCAAAAACTGATAACATTGATGCAAACCTGTCCAAATATTATCATAATATCCTTTTGTCAACTGTGGCGAACTCGGTGAATAATAACCACGCGGAAAAGTAACCCATTCACTTTTTTCGATCACATTAATAATCTCCGCTGCCGAATATTTATCAAGCGCTTCACTCACTCGCGGATCAGGCATTTTTGAATAACAAGAATACAAATAATTCTTTGCTGCCTGAGGATTCTGATAAGTGTTTTCCGGTGTATTACGCTCATCCGGAACAATATCCAAATAATTACATCCAGAAAGGAGTACTCCTCCCATTAATAATATAATTGCAAACTTTTTCATAGCTTTTTACTTAAAGGTGAATTGAATTCCAATATTAAATACTCTTTGAGTAGGATATTTCATACCACTACCACCACCCATTTCCGGGTCCCAATGCTCAAAAGGTGAGAAAGTCAAAAGATTCGAACCGTTCAAATAAGCACGGAACATCTTGAATGTATAGCCAATTTCTGCATTCTTCAACTTAAGAAAAGCACCATTCCGCAACCAATATGAAGAATTTACTGTATTATTAGCATTGGTATCACGAGTCAAGCGTGGATAAGCTGCATTCGGGTTCGGATTACTTTCACTCCAATAATCATCAGCGATAAACTTCATAACACCACGAGTAGCATTTTTCCCAAACGGATGAAAACCCGACATTAGAATAGAAGTGCGAGCTGCCCCTTGGAAGAAAAATGAAAAATCCCAATTCTTATATTTCATTGAAGGACCGAAACCATATACAATCTCAGGATCTTCCGGATAGCCCATATAAACACGATCATTGGTATTAATAATCCCATCACAATTGCCATTTGCATCTGGTTGATCCACATATTTAATATCGCCCGGCTGAGGAATATACCCCAATGTTTGTTCGGCATGTGAATCAACATCAGCCTGGTCACGGAATAATCCATCCGCTACATAAACCAAATGCTGCCCTCTGGAATATCCTACACTGGACAAATTAGGATACAACTGGAACGGAGGTTCGTCACGCTCCAAAATCGTATTATGCGCATAAGTAAGTGTCCCCTTAAATGATAAAAAGAAATCTTTTGTTATCTGTTTATTGTAATCCAACGCTATATCAAATCCGACATTCTTCATCTTACCGCTATTCTCATAGATTTTCGTTTCACCAGTTCCTATGAAATCAGGAAGAGTATTTACTTTCTGCATATAGATCTTACTACGAATCTCTTTAAATACATCAAAATTCAAATTGACTTGATGAAATAACTGCATATCAAATCCGACATTCAACTTTTTCCCTACCTCCCAAGTTAAATTCGGATTATAATAACGGTTCCATACGGGACCCTGTAAATTAACATTCTGATTTACTCCCGTCGTATATTTCCATTTATCACTAGATAAAACAATATCTTCCAAATAAGCATAACGCTCATTGATACCATCATTACCAACCAAGCCGTAAGAACCACGCAATTTGAAATGAGATATCACATTTGAAATCGGTTCCCAGAACTTTTCTTGTGAGATGTTATATCCCAAAGCTATTGAAGGGAAAAAACCGAAACGATTGTTTTTCGCAAAGTTCTCCGAACCATTATATCCAAAATTGACTTCAGCCAGATAACGGTCATCGTAAGCATAAGACAGACGTGCGGCAATTCCTTGTTTCCGACGTGGTAAAGAAGATAAAAGATTATCCGGTTTATTATTGTCTAACTGATCCTGATTATATAAAAGCATTGCATTGACATCATGTACGCCAAACTTTCTTTTATAGTCCAAATAGGCTTGAATAAATATTCTACGGTCACCTGTGGCAGCTCCCTCCGTATTTAAAGCCGTTTTTTGTTCATTACCCACTCTACTTAATGTATATTCTCCCGTAGCTTCATTGTATTGATCAATCTCAAATTGATTATAACCAGCTTTACGTGTAGTTTCCGTCTTTGACCAGTTTTTAAAAGAAGCCAATACATGGAGTTTTAATCCTTTAGTTACCATTTTTAAATCCTGGTCTAAACGAATATTTGCATTTACCGTACTGGCAAATTGCTTTTTATAACCGACAACGTACTCAGCTACCGGATTACGGTAACCGTTGTTATAAATACCACCACTCATACCTCCCCAAAGCGTATAAATCTCTTTATCATTACGAGCCGGATATACAATAGGAAAATCAACGGGAGAAGCTTCTCTTGACATAGAAAATATTCCATCAACACCTGCTGAAGGCCCTTTCCAATCCCGTAAACTTACATTTAATCCCAATGATATTTTGGTAGTGTTTGTTGCTTTTATACTCAGATTATTAACAAAATCATAACGCATCACATTGATATTGTTATTGTATGAGAAATAATCCTTACTCAATGACTTCAGATTACCAGCATCATGCTTCACCGATGCACTCATAAAATAGGTAACCGCCTTTTTACCTCCACGAATATTAAAATTAAAACGCTGCGCAAAAGCATTCTTATTAAACATTTCATTATACCAGTCTACATTCGGATAAACCAATGGATTCAACCCTTGTTCCGTAGCCCTGATTTTAGTATCATCATATAATCCGGTTGTGATGCCACGAGTTGTCAAGGCTTCATTATAAAGCTTCATATAGTCAACTCCTCCTACCATTTCGGGAACAGAAGTAAGTTGGGACATAGACGTTTCCAAGCGGAAATTAATTATCGGCTTTAAAAGGTCCTGACCGGATTTAGTAGTGACAATCATCACACCATTTGCTCCGCGGGTTCCATACATAGCCGTAGCCGTAGCATCTTTCAAGATAGAAAAACTTTCAATGACTTCCGGATCCAAAGCATTCAAATCGCTCGAACTGATTTCTACCCCATCCAATACAATTAAAACGCCTGTAGCATCGCCGAAGGTCGATTTACCACGAATCCAAAAATCAGCTCCATCAGCACCGGGCTGTCCGCTACGTTGTATAGCAATCACACCGGCCATACGTCCGGCAAAACTGGTACTTAAACTGGAAGAAGGAACTTTCAATTCGGCAGGGCGTACTTGCTGGATAGACCCAACCATTGTTTCTTTTTTCTGTGTAGCACCAAATGCTGTAACTACAACTTCTTCTAGTGACTTCGTATCTTCTTTCAACTGAACAGTTATCGAAGAACGATCTCCTACTGAAATTTCCTGAGTCACATATCCTATATAAGATATGACAATTACGGAATTTTTATCGGTTACTTGTATCTGAAATAAGCCATCTAGATCTGTAATAACCCCTGTTCCCGTATTTTTTAACTGAATGCTGGCACCAATAATCGGATTTCCTTGTTCGTCTTTCACAAGCCCCTGAAGCAAACGTTTTTTCTGCGAAACGCTTTGCTCTGATACTTTTTTCTCTTTCAGAACTATCTGGCGTTCTTTCATTTCATATACAATATTAGCTTGCTCCGAGACCTTATCCAACAGTTGCTTAACAGTTGCATTTTTTAAACTCACACTGATTTGTGTTGACTGATTTATCACTTCCGGCTTAAAAAAGAATACATATTGGCTATTCTTTTCCACATAAGAAATAACTTCTTTCAAAGTTACATTTTTCAGCGATACCGTAAACGTTTTGGCCTGCCCATAAACCGGAGATTTAGCCTGCAAAGCAGCGACCAAAAAACAAAAAACAAATAGAAGGAGATACTTGCCGTTTTTCCTAGCTACAGAATCCTCCTTAGCCATAAAGTTAATCATAGAATTAAATGTTTAAGAATGTTACATCGGTAATTGTGTATTAAGCCCCTTTCTGCATCCGAATGATATTTGCGGTATCATCAACGAATAGGGAAAAACATAAAAAATCATGGTCCCATAGTGTTTCTCATTTATAAGTTCATAAATATTAGTTATTTTTCTCGTTCATTCTATTGATAAGACGAACGAGCTCTTTATTACTCCTCAATTTATCAGGAAAAAATGTGCAAAAGATTTTTTTAGTGAAATTGCCCTCCAGCCAAAACGATCTGACGCAATTTAGCTACCGAGCGTCCTACCAGATTCATACACGAATGAGAAGACATCTCAAACATGTCTGCTAGTTCATCCCACGAAAATTCTTGAACAAATCGAAAATATATGGCATTTCTTTGTTTGGAAGACAGTTGCTGAAAACCCTTTTTCAATAATTGGACCTTCTTTAGGTCAGAATCATTTGTCTCAAAAATCTGCATCAAGCCTGTGTCGTCGATAGGAATATCAACGTACTCATCCAATGGCAAGCTACGGTTACGGGCAGCTTTGGAGGAATCTAACAGAGCATTTAATAAAGTACGATATAGATAAGACTTCACATAAGATAAGGTAGGAAGAGAAGAATGACTTACGTATATTTTAACAAACATATCCTGCAAACAATCTTTAATTGTTTCTTCATCAAAGTTCAGACGAAGGGCATACCCAAACAAAGGAGAATAATAACGATGATATAGTTCCTCAAAAGCAACTTTATCACCTTTCAGTATTCGTGTCCATAGCTCGATATCCGTCATGTGTCTTTTAAATAGCTTGCAATTAATGATAAGGTTTACAAATGTAGCTTTTTTCTATTAATTAATATCTTCCTCCACAGTTTTTTCCGAAAAAGTCCCGACTTTCTATATAAGAAAGGGGACTGATTTTTTTAAATTTATATAGTTTTCAGACCAACGTAACTACCAAGCGTTCTTTCACTTTAATGCAAGAGAACTGAGTAATTACCTTTTTTTATTTTGCTCATAGATTATATTAAACTCGTAAATAGAAGGAGGAGCGGTAGCTCGAGTGACTTTCAGTCGAATACTTGACGTATAATAATTATATGGAAATCGAATAACTTTACAGTCTCCCATTGGCTCATCGCTCACATAGATAGGTATCCACTTACCTTTTTGTATAATCTCAATTTGATAGCCTTGGATTCTATTTTTCCGATAGTTCGAAAAGCCATCATTCCCACTGTGAGAATCACAATATTCAAAAATAGTTATTTTATTAAACGATTTTGTCTTATCCAATGTTACAGTAAGAGTTGACAATGTATCATTCACTGCAGCAGCCCAACGAGTCTGCATACCACCATCAATAGCATGACCAGCAGCATAATGAGGATCGTCACCTGATACTGATGTCGCTTCAGCAACCTGATTCATTGAAATACACGTCCCATTTTTAGGCAGCGGTTTTCCTTTCTTCAACCCTAAACGTTTTCCCAACTCAATGGCAGCATTTGCCTCATATTCACGTATGCGACCAGACTCGTCGGGTGGTATATTTATGACCAACGTATTCCCGTTACTCGTACACCAATAAAATAATTCTTCCAGTTCATCTAAATCCCGTACAGGTAACAACTCACGCTTCTGAAACCAATTCCATGCCTTACTCAAACATACCGTATGTTCAAATGGCAGATAATAGGACTGTCCGTTATGCAAATATTGCTTGGCATCGTTTTGATGAGCAATCTTCGGATCCCACAAACGGAAGTCACTAGGGAAATAGTGAAATGTATAACAGTTGTCAATTGTCATAGAGTCCGGAAGCACATTTTTCCTACTTCCCGGCTTTGTCTCAATGGTATGATTGACACCTACCGCACAATAAGGTTGCAGTTCTTTTACCAACTTATACACACGTGGTAAATCCCAGTCCTTTACACTACGTGCCCAACCTCCATCTAACCACAGTTCACATACCTCACCATAATTTGTCAAAAGTTCAGTAAGTTGACTACACATAAAATCAATATACTTTGTCTTATCTTTGTCATGGAATGAAGGCTCCTTACGATCCCATAACGAATAATAGACAGCAAACTGAAGTCCATACTTACGGCAAGCTTTTGAAACTTCAGCCACAATATCTGTCGTGTTAGAAGAAGAAGCAACATCATATGTCGTAGAGGGACTATCCCATAAACAAAAACCATCATGATGCTTTGTTACAAGCAACACATAGCGAAAGCCTGCATCCCGAGCCACACGAACCCATTGCTCACAATCTAGATTAGTAGGATTATAAGTCAAAGCTGGTATACTGCCGTCGGACCACTCTTGCTGACAAAATGTATTAATACCAAAGTGAATAAACATACCATAAGCACGCTTTTGCATCGCTTGTTGCGTTGCATTGGGTTTGATAGCCGGAACAAGTTTCTGCGCCCTTAAGGGGAGTACTCCCCATAAGATACCATATAACAAAACAAATATAATCTTTCTCATAACAACAATAGGTTTATAAACTTTAAACTTACAAATAAACAATAGACCACAGTCCAACCATTAATTACCAAGCACTGTCCATAATTTTGTGTCATAAAAAAACTTAAAGCTACCCACCTCTTATTATTTTATTGCAATCCACGTTGCAGGTTAATAAATTATCCATAAATTTGTATTATTAAGGATTTTAATCATCGGTAATTGGTTATTATCCCTTTTTTCAATTCGGATGGTATTTGCGGTACCATCCGTTTTTATTGCTGTCGCTTCGGACTTATATAATAGGTTCCATCAATTATCTGACAATCAATCGGCACCACTACTGAAATCATCCTAACCAGTTCGGACAAGGGTAAACGTAAATCCAACTTTCCATCTACAATTTCAGTTTGTATAGCGGGTGCTACAACAATGGGGATATCATAGAAACGGTTCAGCCTCTCGAACACACTCATCAATGGTTCGTTGTGCAAGATAAGCAAACCATTAATCCAAGCCGTATAGTCTTTTGCACGCACGCGCTTAATCCGGCTAGCACGTCCTTCACTTACAACAACCAGGTTATCAGGCTTCATCAAAACTTCTTTTTGATATTTGTCGCTAAGCCTCACAGAGCCTTCCACCAAAACTACTTCTGACTGTTTTTTTCCTTTATAAGCATTGACATTAAAGGAAGTTCCCAATACTTCTACATTAAATTGATGTGTCTTTACTACAAATGGTCTACTTTTATCAGGAGTTACATCCAGATAAATTTCTCCTTCTACATATATTTCTCTTCGGTTATCGGCAAAGACTCTCGGATACACTACCCGTGTACCGGAATTGACATGCATCCGTGTTCCGTCCGAAAGCGTTAATTGACTATATTTCCCTTTAGGAACAATAATTTGATTAAACCCTTTTGCCTCATCTGTATTTTCACTCGTTTCACTAACAGTATGTTCTTCCTGCTCTATTTGAATCTTTCCATTAGAAGAATAAACAATACCGACTGTGTCCTTATCTATCTGTACTTTCCGCTTGTCTGAAAGCAATAATTGTACTTGACCACTTGCTTCCGCTACATCTGCCAACTGGCCTACATAGGCATCCAAAGTCCAACTGTTATCCGAAAACTCTCCTTTACCTATCACATATGCCAACAACAAACAAGCAGCTACCGATACAGGTATTAAAAATCTTTTTATATATTCTCTTGCTCGTGTTTTCTTCTCCTGTCGTCTTATTTCACGGTTGATTCGTTCCCACATATCCGTCTCATCATCCCGTTCTTTACGGTCATGAAATCTAAAATAACCGATGATTTTATCGATTATTCCATCCAATTCTTGTTTTTGTTGACTTTTCATAAAATAAAGCTGCTTTATATTGCGTTTTAGACGACGAATCAGAATTCTTCAATTCATCTCTCTAAAACAGTTCTATTACTATGACGAATAGACAATTGATTACTCCTCACTTTTTACTACATTTTTTTCATCTTCTTTTTATCACTCAATACTAAAGATATACCTTTTTTAAAAAAGGGACATTCAAATTATAAAAAGAGCTGTATTTAATATCAGCTTATAAGGGAAAAAGAAAAAATGAAGGCATTTGCTAATACAGAAATACGTATTTCCAACACTAAACGACTTTATCGATCAGTATGATTCACATCTAGATATTTTATTTACTAATAAACACTATTTGGATATATAAACTATCATTTTACTACTCCTTTCTTATCCGTTTTTTGATATCAAATAGAAAAAAACAGCTCAAAAAGCACTTGTTTTTTCCTTTTCACCGAGTAAGAAGAGCTTCCTTGGTGAGAAAAGGAGCGACGTACACCGATTATGAAACGATAAGTTCTCATCAAAATATTAAAAATGGAACACTATCATAAAAAATCTCAATAACTCATTCTCTTTTTTTTGTTAAAACTGAGGAGTAACCCAATACACAATCGTCATTGTAATAAAGACAGCTTAAATAGTTCAATTCAAGCCAAATAACTGAACTTTAAAGGAAATTGCGAACGAATAAATTGTGTATTAAACAAAACCATAAACGCCATGATAAACAAATATCTATTATCATCCTTAGTCTGTATTTTATTTTATACAGCACAAGCACATCCTTCAAGCAAACTGCCCCAATATAATATAATCAATGACTTGTCCTCACTAATCAAGAATATTGGAAATAAAGACATTCAGGATGATATACTATCTCTTACCGGACAATGGGGTGTAAAGTTGGATCCGGACAGTATCGGTGAAAAGCACAACTATTTCAATTCCGGTCATACAACCATGCCGATTCAGCTACCCGGAACTCTTGATGAAGCCGGCTATGGAACTCGCACAGTCGGTTCGGATTATGGTATCCTCACCCGCCGACACAAATACATAGGTCCGGCCTGGTATACACGTGAGTTTGTCATTCCTCACAATTGGCAGGGAAAAGAAATAACACTTTATCTGGAACGTGTGCTGTGGGAGTCAAAAGTCTGGATTGACGGACGTTTCATTGATACACAGGAAGGATTAGGAACTCCACATTATCATCGTTTAGGAACTTTAAATCCCGGAAAACATCGAATAGCAATCCGTATCAACAACGACATGATATACAATATAGGTGATAAGGGCCATTCATACGGAGAATACACTCAGATTATCTGGAATGGTATCCTCGGAAAAATAGAACTACAATCTTCACCCACACTTTCAATAGACCGGATCAAAGTATATCCCCATACATCTGACAATCGCTTGGATATTTCCTTCGATATACAAAATCATTCAAATAAGACATTGAAAGGAGAGGTTTCCTATACATTGAAAGAAATTGGAAGCAAAAAGAAAATATACGCATACAAAAAAGAAATAAAAGGAGAAAAAGGAATACAACATCACCGGGAAACATTGAATATCCGGCAAGCCGTGAAACACTGGGACGACCTACACCCAAACCTATACCGGTTGGAGATATGTATCACGCAAAAAGGACAATCCCAACTTAAAACGGTTGATTTCGGATTTCGTAATGTTACTGCTTCCCGATCAAAGATTCTAATCAACAACCGACCCGTATTCATGCGAGGTAATCTGGATTGCCTCCATTTTCCCCTTACCGGTTATCCCTCTTGCGACATTCAGGAATGGGAACGTATTTTCCGTATTTACAAATCATACGGACTCAATCATGTGCGTTTCCACTCATGGTGTCCTCCCGAGGCAGCTTTTACGGCAGCCGACCGGATTGGTATTTATATTCAGGCAGAAGTATTATGGATTGACTGGTGGATGTCCGTCGTAAGAAAAGAGCGCCCTGAAATGACCACACGCGGACTGCCGAAAGGATTGGGGCATAATCCAAGTGCAGATAAATTTGTACCGGAAGAGCTGCAACGTATGATTGAGGCTTACGGTAATCACCCTTCTTTCACTATGCTTTGTATTGGAAATGAATTAGGCAACTCAAACTTTGATATCATGCAACAATGGATTAAATCTTTGCAAGAAAAAGATCCACGCAGACTTTACGCTATTTCTACCGCCCGAAAGATTATGCCGGCAGATCAATATATGGTCACTCACAACATACCCCAGACAGGCGGTACTTATGGCATAAACGGTTCCGGCACTGACAATGACCGAGAATCTATCTACTCTAAGGCAACAATCCCGGTCATCGCCCATGAAGTCGGTCAATATCCAGTTTACCCTCTTTGGAACGAGATAGATAAATATACCGGTGTATTGGAAGCCAGAAATCTTGAAAGCTTACGCCAACAAGCCGTAAAAAATCATATAGAACACCAGGACAGAAAATTCCATGAAGCCAGTGGAGCATTACAAACAATCTTATATAAAGGTTTGATTGAAAATTTACTGCGTACCCCCTCATGTGCCGGATTCCAAATGTTAAGTATGACTGATTATTCGGGACAGGGAGAAGCTTTAGTCGGTTGGTTAGATTCATTTTGGGATTCCAAAGGAATCATCACGCCCGAACAATTCCGATGTTATTCCAACGACATTGTCCCTCTGGCACGTTTCCACAAATATACCTGGCAAACGGACGAGACGTTCAAAGCTCAAATCCAAGTGGCAAACTACAGTGATACAACTCTAATTACACCTACGATATGGACTTTAACCGACGAAACAGGCAAACTGCAACAGCAAGGCAGCAGAGAAGTGCCCTTATCATCCGGAAAAGTAAATCAGGTAGATTCTTTATCTATCGATCTCTCCGAAATTACATCACCGGGAAAATATTACCTCGATGTCACCATTAGCGGCACACCTTATCACAACCGTTGGAGTATTTGGGTATATCCTCCTTATAACATGCCACAAACCAATATCATCATTCACGACAAATTTGATTCGACTGTCATTAGTGCCTTGGAACAAGGAAAGAAAGTATTGTTAGTGGCAGATCAACTCGGGAAAAAGGATAACTCCACCCCTCTTTACTTCACACCTTTGTTCTGGTCTACTTCTTTCTTTCCCGGTCAAAGCAACACCACCCTAGGGGCATGGATAGACAAAGCTCACCCTGCATTCTCGCAATTTCCAACCGACAATTATACTGACTGGCAATGGAAAGAAATAACACAAGGCCGTTCGTTTATCATCAACGAACACCCTCAATTACACCCCATTGTACAACCGGTAAGCGACTTCCATATCAACGACAAACTAGCTTCTATCTTCGAATGTAAAGTGAGCAAAGGCAAATTATTAGTCTGCGGTTACAACCTGAATTTGGATTCACCGGTAGCACGACAACTAAAATACAGCTTATTACATTATATGACACAATCGAACTTCAATCCTTCTTATTCAATAGAAATTGATACACTGAAGAAGATGTTTGCATATACTCCTAAAGCAATGGTTTCCGTTCCTAAAGGATTTGAAAACTCAATTCTTTATATATCATGCGGGAAGCAAATGAAGAATTCCGGTTCTGCTCCTTGGACAGCCACGCTCGACCATACTGAAATACAAGACGAACGTTGTAAATACAAAGTTACTTGTGATAATATCTGGAAAGATGAAAAAGGGACAGCCTGGACAGGCAAAAATATGACAATTGAAATACAAACTCCGGAAGGTATTATTGGAGACTTATATGTAAAATTTGAAGACTGGAATCACCAAAATAGAGCAGGGCTCTTATCAATCGAAGGACGAGAGTCCATTTTAGAAAATCAGAAAGGAAAAGAACGGTGGGTGAAACTATTCATCATGCGGGAAGATACAAATGACGGAAAAATAGTTCTAAAAACCCATACGAAACAAGGAGGTAACCTAATGATTAGCCAAATAGCATTCATAAAACAATAAGCGGTCAATACTCTCACAACAAAGATTTCCAAAACAGAGGCCGTCTCAAAATAAACTTGAGCTGGCCTCTGTTGTTTCATCTCAGATTGAAGTTATTTGGATTCTTCTCAAAAAAAAGGAGTTTACAAGCTTCTTTTTGAAGATTTCATTCTTTCAAACAGTTTTTTTCGTTGCCATAAGCCTCCTAAGAGGCTACTTTTGCAAGATTGTGTGCTATG
>OAUO01000166.1_pt1 | contig 54660 bp, 48 predicted proteins | sample 1495191 | NCBI WGS metagenome assembly OAUO01 (sample SAMEA2580046, study PRJEB22360) | human gut metagenome | biome: human gut; feature: human-associated habitat; material: faeces | place: Denmark | collected 2008/2010 | reverse complement strand
TTTGTTATTCCTACTTTACCGGCTATAGTTTTCAGTACCCGGTTTATATCCTGATCCGTGGGAAGGTTCATAAACAGGTTGCCTTTTGTACGTCCGGCCCGATAATATTCATAGATATAACGTGCCGGGTCCGATAAAGGTACAGTTACCGGTATTTTGGTCTTGCCTCGTGTGTAGTGTAGTTCATTCCCTATGAACTGGTTTATCTGCAATGCTTTTGCATCGCCTATATGCAAAGAAGTAAAACAAAGAAACAGAAAAAAACGGAGTACGTTCTGGGTACATTCTTCCAAGCGGCCGGACCGGTACAAAGCGGTCAGGCGGAGGAGTTCTTCTTCCGTCAGGTATATAACTTCACTTTTGGGGCGACGTATCTTTATGGCCGCGAACGGGTCCTGGTCCATATAACCGCCACGTATGGCGGCACCTACATATATTTTGATAGTAGCCATGTTACGCCATGCCGTAGAATCCATGTTACCTATTTTGCGAAGATATGCAAAGAAAGACAGGAGAAATTCATGGGTAATCTCTGAAAATACAAGGCCGGGGGCGAATGTTTCCAGTTTCTTGATGATAGAAACGTGATGTTTCCAGGTACCGAAAGAAATTGTTTTGCTAATTTGTTTGAGGTAAACCCGTGCAAAATCAAAGAAAGTACCAAAATCGGAAGGATTGTTATACTGGCGGAAGAAACTTTCTTTTGTCAGCGTCTCATTTTTAAGACGGGCACGAACAAATATGTCGCTTACACGTGACCGGATGTTTGAGATGATTAAATTTTTGTCTTTACTCTCTTTGTCCCGGCCTTTTATCACTTCGTTTTGCTCGTCCCATTCTTTGGACGTGACACTTAACCTTACCGCGATCCTTATTTTCTCACGGTTGATATAAAATTCCACATACAGGGGGAGCCGGTCGGTTTTGCCTTTTTTGCCTTGTCTTACAACTCTTATTGCCGTCATTTTTATATGCCTATTTTATGCCTGTAGAGGGGATATGCCTACAAATATGCCTACACAGGCAGGTTATTAAAAGTTAAACGGGGCGAAAGTAAAACGTTTAATATCAGCTATTTAAAAGAAAAATCCGATAACATTTAACTGTTACCGGATGTTAATAGTGATTCCGAAGCGATTCGAACGCTTGACCCACGCCTTAGAAGGGCGTTGCTCTATCCAGCTGAGCTACGGAACCATCCTTATTTGCGGATGCAAAGGTAGTGCTTTTTGCGAGAACTCAAAAACTTTTCGACACTTTTTTATTCATATTTTTCTTTATAGCTAGAAATCAGTAATTTATAAAAGTACTATTCAGAACCCTGTTCTAGGGTTGAATTATTTTTTCTTATCCCGATATCCCATATATCATATATCTTATTTATCTTTGTACACCGTTAAATATAAAATCAAAAACTATGTTGAGTCGTATTATCGTATTGGTCATAGCCGGAGTTGCTGTCGTTTATATCGTCCGCTTTATAGATAACTTCTTGTCCCAGCACAGAAGAAAATATTAAATAAGATATATACCTATCAGGAGAAGTTCATTTAAAACTTCTCCTTACGTTCAAATTCACCTTCCTCGGTGTAATACTTCCATGTGCCTTTAGGCTGATTATTTGAATATTTCCCACGAAGCTTGAGCTTTCCATTTTCGTGATATTCACGATAACGTCCGTGACGTTTTCCTTCTTTCACTTCCGCTTCGCTTTTCAGTGCTCCTTCCGGATAGAACTCACGCAGAACATTTCCTTCAAACTTCTCAATATAGAAACGCTTTAACTCGCTCATCTGCTCCTTTTCGGTCACAGCCTCTTCGTCCATATCCTGATCTTCCTCATCGCTGACAACGGCAACTACCTCTTCCGGCTCGTATGGACGGTAATCCATCACATACTGCAGAGAAGCCAGATTGTTATCTCCGATCACCTGCATCGTCCAGTAAGGGAATGAATACAAGACATCTTTATTCGATTGTATTTCATTCCATGTAGCAGGATTCATCATAGGTTTCAATTGTGAGTAGAACTTGTGCATATCTGTATACAAGAAGATTGTGGAACTTGATTTCATATACGAATAAGCATCCTTAAATCCTGCATTATTCTTCAGTAAATTCTTCTGCTCATAGTCTTCTACAAAAGAAAGCAAGGAAGCAGCTTTATTACTGAAAACGACGTAATCATCCACATAAGTATAATATGGCTTCTCAAATTTATCAAACAGCTTTCCGAAGAACAGACGGAAGAAACCTTTCATTTCAACATAATTGATTTCAAAGTCCTTATAATTAACAGACTTTATCTTAACCGGAGACCGGCGTTTGATCTTCTTTTCAATAAACTCCATATTCTTACGGGCGTCTTTGATGCTTTTTGCCCGAATAGCCAGAATCACTTCAGGATCATGTCCTAATAACCCCGGTTCGGATTGCGTTATGGCAAACTCTCCGGACATCCAGCTCAGGAAGTTCTCTTCCAAAGAAATACCAAACAGGCTTTCTATCTTTTTCCGCGAACTCTGATAAGAGTCATACAACAGTTTATCATGAACAGACAGAGCGTTCTCCAGTTCCTTCACGAAAGTTACCGGACTATCGAAGCCGATATTTGTATAAAGAGCCGTTCGCGCGGACAAAATCTCGTGAGCTTTCATTTTATGCTTTCCCGAATTCAGCAAGGCAGTGATATAAGGATCCACTGAATCTTTCTTCAACGTATAACCTTTCACTTCCATCCGGTCTTTATCCATATTCAGGTAAAGACCCGCGAAATTCATAGAATTACTGAACAGATCGACATATTCATTTCTCGCTCCCAGATAAATGGACATAAACTGAGGAATACGGGCGTAGTTGATAAATACCCTGACAAGCCCTTTACCGGAAACTAATTTTTCCGTTTCAATAAAAGACTGGTCAAGTCCGATTTTAGGCTTATTACGGGAGTTGATGGCAGATTCAACAAGTCCGGAAGTATAAGAGCCTACCAGGTGATTATCCACAAAAGCAGTATAAAAGACATCACGGGTATCCGGATCACGCATTTCAAGAATGTTAATTCCATTATGCATTCGATTAGTGACGGTAAAGCCGGACATTGCCAGCACTGTTTCGACCTGATCTTTCAATAAATCCATTTTAGAAGCTTTCTGCATATCTACTATAAGCAGAAAATCCCAATCGGTAGCGCGGGTCTTATGAAGTGAGATAAGCAGATCCCGCTGACCGACCAGTGATAACAGCACTTTATTGCTTTTGACAACCGAGTCAAGCTTTTCTACACTCTTCGCAACTTCTTCAAATGATTTCGCTTTTCTCAGACATTGCCAGGTTTCGCTTCCACTAAACTTTTCCCAATCTTCAATCGGAGCAGATGACTGAATAATAAATGCCGCATCCTCCGGCACCAGATAGATCTGCTGAATATTACGGTCGGGCGAAATAAACAGATAAACGATGGAGTATACCATGTATACAGCCAAAGCTAGTCCTGCCGTAAGCAAAGTCCTTTTTACAATTTTTCGTGTATTATTTTTCTTCTCATTTTTCCCGGGTTCAACATATTGCCCTTGTTCCCCATTGTTTAATTCATCCATTATTTATTTGTTATTGAGTTGATTGGGCAAAATTACTAAAAAAAGATGGAAGTTGAAATTCACAGGTCGGTTTATACTTTAAATCTTCTCATCCATCTACATCCACCATAAATCAGAGCTATTCCCCCCAATATAAATATCCCTCTTTTCCACCTATTGACACGTTTCACAGAAACAGTTTTCTTCACCTCTTCACTCGTTCTGAACTCTACCCCGGACTCCAAAGACAGAGAATCTTCTTCCGCTGACATACTACCGGCAACCACCTGCTGCAGCTTCCCTGTCCTTCGGTCAAGAGAATTCTTCACGATCTTCACAGAAACCTGCGAAGCCGTATCCACAGGATATATGAAAACGATCTGTTCCAAATGCTCTTCCACTACTTCCGAATCACTTCTCGAAATGAAAGCCTGCTGAAGCAAACTGTTCCTGCGTCCGACCGTAGAACTCGAATCAACTTTAATCTCCCGGCTCTTACAGACAATCTCCTTCTTACCTCTGCACCCCAAGCACAAAAAAGGAATCATTAAAGCCACCAACCATACAAACAAGGCTTCCCTCCCACTTTTCAGAAACTCCTTCACATCAAAACAAGGACAAACCTTTACGTATTCATTAGCCTCAATTACCCCATCTCCATTCAAATCCGGCGAAGTGTCCCGATGTCCCAAAACCTGAAGGATACCATACTCTTTCTGCAAATCCATGATCAATTGATAAAGCACCCTTTTCTGAGCCTTCGTCCGAGTATCCGCAGGATGCCCGTTTACATCCAGCCCACCAATATAGCATATCCCGATACTATGCTCATTCCAGCCTTTGCAATGAGCCCCCGCCAAAGAAATATCCCGCCCTCTCTCCAATCTTCCGTCCAGACAGACAACATAGTGATACCCTATACCATTAAATCCACGTTCACGATGCCAACGGTCAATATCTGCTGCTATAAAATCCTGCCCGACTTTTGTAGCCGAACAATGTATAATAATAGAATCTATTTTTCTCATGATATTCATATATTAGTCATTATTTAATAATCCGAAGGTGGCATTCTTTGGGTACATCCTCTGATCTCACACTTTTTCACTTCAGATTCCTTTTGAATCAGCTCCACTTCATGACACTTATGTATCCAATTTATTTTCTCCTCCTGTTCCTTACGCAGTTCGATATAGAGGCCATCTATTTTTTCATCCCGTTGAGTCAGGCGATCTTCCAGCCAGTCCACCTTCTTACGTCGGTTTTCTTCTTCCAGATTACAGACCGAGGCTTCCTCTTTTCTGGCATCCGTCTTGCGACAGGAGATGTATCGTACTATCCATTTCACTGCTTCCAGACCGCCCATAGCAGTAATAAAAGCAAGTATTGTTGTTATTTGCATACTCTTATTTACTTGTAGATAAGTTGAGACTTTATAATTAGCTTTCGAAAAGCTTATAAGAAAGAATGAGGCCGAAGCCCCATTCTTATAATCACTCTGTTGTAATGAGCTACCTTACTTTTCACATTATACTGTCGGGTCCGGTGCTTCATCATCGTCACCCGATCCACCACCCGGATTCGGGTTTTCTCCATCATTCCCATCATCCGGATTTCCTCCAGTGGCATCCGATTTATTAATATGATCCAGATCCTTGAATTTCAATCCATCCGAACGAGTTGATGTTCCGGTAGACAGACGAATATCCGAGTTGGCACGAAAACAGATGCGTAATCCTTGAATATCAGCTGAGGTAAAGTCTTCCGCTTTCTCTGTCCCTTTGCTTTGGGCAGACAAGAAAAAGTAACCCAGTCCTTCGATATTTACTGAACGCCCCGCCAGTAATGTTTTTCTCAATAAAGTACGAAAGTCCTTTAAAACACTAATTGTTTCACCCTCACTTACTCCCGAATTGGAGGAAATTTCTTTTGCTATTTCTGTCAGAGTTGCACTCGTATCGTATTGATAAGAGATTACCGGATATACTTTCTTTCCTAATTCTTTGTTGGTAGGGTCACACAAACGAGACACTCTTCTAAATCTAATTGCCATAATTTTGGTCCTTTCTTTTTAAGATAAATACTAATGATTATTACTTCGCTAACGTTAACGATGCAAAGATGCGGCATCTTCATTGGGAATGAAAGGACAAGATTAAATCATGATTAAAGAGTACTGGGAAGAGATTTATAAGAAAGAAAAGCTAGTTAAGACGAAAAAAGGGACAGGAAGAGGAAACGGGAAGCTAAAATAATCAACCTTAGACAAGTTTTTTCTCCATATATATAAAAAATTTGCGAAAACATGCCTGGCATATCTCCGCACTACAACAGCCATCGATCTATATTCCTTTTCTCCGCACTGAACTCCACTCCCACTTTCACCACTTCACGGTCGTCTGCCTGATAGGGAATTAAATAACCTTTCTCATCAATCTGCTGCAAAGCTTGTTCAGCGGTTCCATTCAGTTTAAATTCGAACACATAAATATATTTAGGCGTTTTCACCACTGCATCGGCACGTCCACGAGCACTACGGACCTCAACTTCGGTGAATTGCCCCATTAACTTGAACACTAAATAAAACACGACCTGATAATGACGTTCGGTCGAATCGCTCAACTCATAAGGAAAATCTGCGAAGAAAGCCTGAAGACGGGTAAGGAAGGCATCTACCTCTCCGGCACGTAATTCCTGAACGAATTTGCCTATATAGAAATTCTGTTCATCTTCATTGACCGGTGTATAATAAGGAACCAGAAAATTGAGAAAGCCATAACGCACTTCATCATTGGGGAAAGCCAGACGATAAAGTTGAAACTCTTTGTCATAGTCCTTGATAGTCAGATAACCACTCTGATAAATCAACGGAATCGGATTGTTGGCATCCACCCGATATTCCATAAATGAAGATGCACTGGCTTCTATCCCATCAATTAAAGTGCGCAGGTCATAATCACTCTCTTTGAGCAACTCGACAAGGAAAGTAGGTGTTCCGGTCTGAAACCAGTAACTACCAAACTCCTGTTTTGAAAATGAGTTGAGCACACTGAACGGATTAAACACACCCGCACCTTTCGGATGAAAATGATAACCATCATATCGTCGTGTCATCATTTCCATAACCGCTTCTGAAGTCATATCATTGACTGCCGCCTGTCGCTCCAGTTCAGGAACAAAAGTTGAGCCAAGTTCTTCCTTTGTAATCCCACACAATGTAGCATAAGCAAAATCCAGGCTAATATCATTCAACTGATTCAAATCACTGAACACACTGACTTGTGCAAACTTGGTCACACCTGTCAGAAATACAAAACGGAGATAACGGTCAGAACTCTTCAATACTCCATAAAAAGCCTTCAGAGTCCTACGGTAATCATCCAATAGAGAACCATTACCCAAAGCCTGCAACAGAGGTTTATCGTATTCATCTACCAATACCACTACTCCACAGCCTGCCTGTTCACTGGCGCGACGGATCACTCCTGCAAAACGTCCGGAAAGAGTTTCCTCATCCTCTCCTTTTCCATATTTCAACTCCCATTGCGTCAAATGCCGGCTAAGAATCTCAACCAAAGCTTGGGATGAATCATATTTTTCTGCATTCAAATCCAAATGAAACACCGGATACTTCTTCCATTCCTTCTCAAGTTCGGCAATAGCAAGTCCTTCAAACAATTCCTTCCTGCCTTCAAAGTATGCTTCGAAAGTGGAAAGAAGAAGACTTTTTCCAAAACGACAGGGGCGACTTAGGAAATAAGGAGTCTCTGTAGAAGCTATTTTCCATACAAAATCCGTTTTATCTACATAAAGATATCCTCCTTCACGGAGTTTCTCAAAAGTCTGTATCCCAATTGGAAGTTTACGCATTATGCCATCCATCATTATTCTTCATTTTTTGTGATTCAAAGATAATCATTATTTCTATATTCCATTACTATAACTTTCGATTTTTAATATCGTTCATTAATCAATGCTTATTATATATCTCTTCATCCACCTATATCCGCTACCGGCAACCACCTGCTGAAGCAAACTGTTCCTGCGCCCGACCGTAGAACTCGAATCAACTTTAATCTCCCGACTCCTGCAGACAATCTCTTTCTTACCTCTGCATCCCGAACATAAAAAAGAATACATATAAGTACACTACAATATCACATATTTATATTCTTATTTTAAAATACAAATCCGTCATTCTATCTTACATCTACAATTTCAAATTTTCATATACAATATATATAGTATTAATCTAAAACAATTATACAACTTTCTGCTTCAATTAATCAATTAAATAATTTTTCTTACAACAATCTAGCAAATCATACAAACAAAAATATTGTTTCTATGTTATTACAAGTTACATTTACATCGTAAATACAATTTCCTACTTTATCAGAAGGGGACAAATGTATTTTATTTGATATTAATTCATGATTGAGCACAAACAAACAGCTATTGAGACATCATGGTCCGATAGCATACTTAATATTAGACCACCTCCTCCCCTGATTATTCACCTGAGGCTAGTTTACTACGCCTAATACAAATAAATGAAAATAATTATTGTTACTTGGGGGACATTGCTTTTTTATTGATAGTTCAAGACATTTAGAATCTGAATTCTCAATAAGCATAACTCATAACCAAATATTGACCTCCCCCAAAACAAACAAATTAGAGATCATATTATTTGAGTTCATGGATGTGCACAATTATGGAATCATAGTTGGCACATAATCTTTCATGTCTCTTGAATCAGAAAGAAAAAGCAAACTCCATCGAGTGACGTCATTTAAAATATAATAACATGATGTATTTAAAGACAATATCTATTGCTGCATCTTTCTTAATAGCAACAATATTTGAAAATCAATCATATTTAGTTTTATTGCTGATAGTAGCAGGTTTCTTTCTCTACTGGCATTTATTTCATTATCTTTCCATACAAAAAGAAAGAAATTTCCTCAAAGAAGAGAACCAGTATTTTATAGATTCTTTCCAAAGTATTCGAAATCCAATTACATTAGTTCATGTTCCTTTACGAACGATCTGTAATGATGACTGTCCCGAGAACATAAAGAATGATTTGTCACTGGCTATTCGAAATATAGAATGTTTAAATGAGAATCTGGACAAATTGTCCGGATTAAAATATTTGCATAATCATCCCGAAGTCCTAAACATTACCGAACATGAATTAGGAAACTATTTAAGAAACAGAATTTGCTCCCTACAAGGTTATGCAACGAACAAACACATAAAATTAATAATCAAGACAGAATTCACTTATGCCAGTGTATGGTTTGACAAAAACAAAATCTCACCTATTATCGATAAATTCATAACGAACGCGATCGACTGTTCTGAGCCGGAGTCAAACATAACATTGCTAATTTCTATCAGTCAGGAACATTGGGAAATAAGTGTGCCCGATTCAGAAAATGGTAAACTAACAAAGCTTTATAATCAGAATAAACACCGGATAATAAGACAGAAAGCAGAATTTGAATGCCATTTTTCCAAAAGCATGTTATTGAAGAAACTAGCAGATTTGTGTAATGGCAAGATCTTAGTAAGCAATATAAATCATACTGTCACATTAAGATTTCCTGTGAAATGCTCTTGTGAAGACCAATCAAATCATTCGCCGCTGTGTTTCACCAATCATACTGAAATTGAAAAGATAGACCGTTTGCTCGTAAAGGCTCCCTGCAAAAGAAATTCCCACAAACCGACAGTCGTACTTGCCGACAGTAATGATGATTTCCGATCCTATCTGACAAGTTGTTTAACGGAAGAATTTACTATTAAAAGTTTCAGAGATGGCGTCGAAGCTATGACCTGCATAAAAAATGAATATCCTGATTTAGTGATTTGTGATACAGAACTTCAGAACATGGATGGTGTCGAACTCTCGTCAAGATTGAAAACATCCTGCGAAACATCAATCATACCTATCATTCTTTATAGTTCGCATATAGATATTGACCAATACAATAGAAGAAAGACTTCTTTAGCTGATACATTCTTGCAACAGCCCTTTAGTATAGCAGATTTAAAGATTGAAATGTCAATCCTTATCAAGAACAATCGTTTTCTTCGAAAATCATTTCTACAACGATTGTTTGGAGAAGAGTTTTTGGAGATAAAAGCGTCAGAAATATTGCAGGATGGTGAACACCCTTTGATAAGTAAAGTTACTAAAATCATTCTGGAGAATCTGGATAATGAAAAACTAACCATAAGCTCCATTGCCAAAGAGCTTGGAATTAGCAGGACCAGTCTTTACAACAAGTGGACGCAATTAACAGGTGAAGCACTTAACAAATTCATTCTCAAAATTCGCATGGAAAAAGCACATGAAATGTTAGAGAGTGGGAAATATCGCGTAAACGAAATACCAGAGAATATCGGAATGAGGGATATGGATCACTTCCGCGATAATTATAAGAAGCATTTCGGAAAAACACCTGCTCATACCATTAAGAACGTTTGAGATATTTACATTGAAAAACGGGTTTAAATAAAACAACCTGAGACCGATAGAAGAACTGTTGACGCAATCAACCAAACTTCTTTCTATCGGACTCAGGTTTATATTTACGATAACGACACATAGCTAGTCAGGCATAACATTCCTTAACTATCGGTCTATATTCCTTTAAGGAAAGCATAACGAACCTCATCATTTGGGAAAGCCAGACGATAAAGTTGAAACTCCTTGTCATAGTCCTTGATAGTATAGATTGCCAAATATCTACTTCTTCTTTTCTTGACCATACCCATAGCCGTACCCATAACGTTTACCATAACCGTAATGCTTACCATACTTGCCATAGCCATAGTAGTAGCCATATTTTCTCTTCTTCAGGTCTACACCATTAATGATAGTACAAAGATTAGGCAATTTCTTTTCATGATACAGTTCATTGATCAATGTGTATTCCGCCTTATGAGTATAGTCAGCACGGCATACGTAAACTGACAAGTCTGCTACACGACCAATCAATAAAGTATCCGTTACCATACCGATAGGAGCAGTATCAAGGATGACATAATCAAAATTCTTCTTCAAAATTTCAATAGCCTTGTCCAACCCATCACGTGCCAATAGCTCCGTAGGATTGGGAGGAACGGTTCCACCCGGAAGAATATACAGATTCCTATTCACATCAGATGACTGTACCAAACTCATCAAATCCATTTCCGGATTGGCAAGATATTGAGTAATACCTTTCTCCTTGCTCGAAAGATTAAAAACCTTATTCAATCCCGGTTTGCGAATATCAAGACCTACTATCACAACCTTCTTTCCCAATAAAGAAAGACTGATAGCCAAGTTAGCCGAAGTAAATGATTTACCTTCACCACTCACTGTTGAAGTCACGAGGATTACTTTTTTGTCATTCTGAAGCATAAACTGGATATTCGTTCGAATGTTACGGAAAGTTTCACTCATCAGGTTATTCTGATTCTCGAATACAGCAATAGAACCCTCCTTTGTATTCTTTTCATCCGTCAAAGGGATATCCCCCGCAATCGGAACACTAGTCAGTTTTTCCACATCAGCACGACCTTCGATCTTGAACTTCGTCAGATCAATCAGATAAATAACAACAACAGGTATCGCAATACCTAAACACAATGCAGCCAAATAAATAATGCTTCGTTTAGGAGATACAGGAATAACATCGGCGATAGCATCATCTATAATCTTCGCATTGTTCGCAGTAGCAGCCAGCATAATGGCATTTTCCTCACGCTTTTGCAACAACATCAAGTACAATCCTGCCTTTATTTCCTGCTGACGGGCTATACTCACATACTGACGCTCCTGCCCCGGAGCATCACTGATACGACGCATATAGCGTTTGGCTTCCCGATCAAGATCAGCTTTAGTGATAAATAAACCTTGCAGTGTTCCTTCAAGAGTAGCCTGAACATTCGCTTTCGTGGCACGAATACTGGTATCCAAGTTGATGATAGCCGGATTATTCTCGGTGGAAGTACGAAGCAGGCGTTTACGCTCAATAAGCATTTCATTGTATCGGTCAATCTGTGCGGCAAGAGTAATATCTTTTAGACCAACATTGCTGGGCAATATCTCATATTCATTATGACCCAAATATTTCTTCAAATCTTCCACTAAGCTAATTTGCGTACGATTTTCGACTTGTTTCTTTTCATATTCAGCATTACTGGTCAGAGCGATCTGTGCATCACTACTCAAATCAGTGATTCCCGCATCACGTTTAAAAGTCTCCAGATCAGCTTCCGTACTTCCCAACTCTTTTGAAATAATACCAATTCGTTCATCGATAAACTCAGCCGTTTTCTGCGCTATTTCATTCTTATCATTGTTGGTATTACGATTGTACATCTCGAGCAGCTGATTGATAAAATCCTGCCCACGCTGCAAACTGGAGTTTTTTAAAGAGAGTGTTACTACAGAAGTAGTCTTCGAGGTAGGTTCAATAGATAGATTCTCACAATATCCTCTAGCCACATTCATAGGCTGGCTAATGGTAGCTGTGATATGTCGTACATCTTGAACAGGATAACTCACCTCTTCCATTTTCTTCGAAGATATAGAATCCTTAGTCTGAAAGAAAGAAAGTGTTCCCTGATCAGTAGGAAGAATAGCAGGTAATTTTTCAAAATGTTTTTGAATTTCCTTATCTCTCATTTTCACATTCACGTCCAAACTACCCTGTGGCTGTACCACCATTTCAATAACGATGTTTTTCTTCAGATTCTCCGCTTCTTGTGGGATCATACTAACCTGTACAGGAGAGGTCTTATACAACTCTTTTGAAGGGATCTGATCATCATCCTGATAAGTAACATATAAATTTAAGTAGTTGACTACTTCTTTCACTAAAGTTTTAGAACGCAGCACCTCTATTTCATTATCTATGCTTTGCGAAGAAGTTATTAACCCACTAAGCCCTAATTCATCCAATCCGGCCACATTATTTGAATTTCCTCCTTTCTTATCATCTTTAATCAAGACTGTAGCAGAAATATTATATACAGGAGTAGCAATATACAGATAAACATAAGCAGCAATCAAACATACTATCACTGCCCCTACAAACCAAGGCCAGTGAATCAGATATTTAAAAAGTAATTCCTGAATATCTATTTCTTTATCATCTGCTTCGCGCAGTTTTTCGTTTGTTAGTTCCTCTTTCATTGTTACGGATGTTATCTTAAGATATTATATAATAGACTGGCAATGGATATCAGGATAGAAGTGGCAGAGAACCACAAACTAGTACTATTTCCAATATCAGAGTTACGTGCTTTAGCTTTGTTTGGTGTTACATAGACTATATCATTCTGTTGCAGCCAATAATAGGGAGAAAGGATTGTCTCAGCTTTATTTAAGTCCAACGGAATAATCTCCTGTTTACCATTAGCATCTTCTCTTATTAATTTTATGTCATTACGCAATCCATATACAGTCATATCCCCTGCCATAGCCAATGCTTCCAGCAAATTCACTTTTTCATTGGAGATAGTAAAAGTACCGGGACGAGCAACTTCTCCTATAACTGAAATTTTATAGTTTACCATACGCACTGTTACGATAGGAGTCTCCTTAATGTATGGTTTCAACTTATCTATAATCATCTTTTCAGCCTGTTTCTTTGTCAGACCGCCAAGTTTCAATTCTCCCAGTACTGGAAAATCAACTTTCCCCTCATTGTCTACTAAATACTGTTGTAACACTGATTGAGCACTTATACTTGTCGTAGCTAAACCGTTAGTAGCAACCGTCAAATTAAAAGGTGCGGCTAGTTCAGGACTCGTACATGACACAACAATTGTCAACAAATCCTTAGGCATTATCTTTGCATCATATAATTGTTCATTCTGAACCCTATACAATACTACCTCAGCATCCTGCAGATAAGGAACTTTTTTGTAAGACTGGCATGCCGTAAATAAAAAAAGTAGCAGCATCCAACTCATCCATTTATTCATTCTTCTCATACTATTATTCTAAACATTTTGATTAAAAACTTTCATTTTTTATTCTCTCTTCAAAGGAATTCTCTATTTCCAGCAACAAGACTCTATTTATAGTATTAACCAAAATCCGTTTCGGTCTTCTATTAATAAAGGTAATGCGAAAAGCCCTTCTCTACTTATTATTCTCATGTCTATCAACATGATAACCCTTATGAGACGTACTCTTAAATTCAATCATAGTAATGTTTCTCCAATTGCTTTATCAAATTCAACTATCACATAGTTTCCACGAACATACCTAGAAGCCTCCATTGAATATGAAATACCTCCATACCCTTTATTTACATACGGAGTAAAGGACAATAGTTTTACTAACCAACCTAAAAATCTAGATTTTGATTTATTCATCCCTAAATTCTTACTAATAGAATTCATCAGTTCCACAGCACTTACAGCTTTATCATCTTGAGGTAAAAATATGCCTCCATCCTGATTAAGAATAATCAATCGGCAAAGTTCAGCCAAATTATCAACATAAAGCACACTTTGCTTGATATCTTCATACACAGACGGAATTGCAGGTAATATCTTTACAATATTAGCATAACCTATAATATAACCACCTTTACAACCTTTCCCATATATATTAGGCGCTCGTATTATAGAAACAATAAAATGATCAGCACTTAATATAGAAAGTTTTTGCTCAGCAGCATACTTACTTTTTCCATAAAGGCTCAAAGGAAAAGGCTTAGAGTCTATATCTATTACATTTCCACTTATTTTTTTTCCTTGACCATAAACCGCCATGGTACTAAGAAATACAAAATGTTTAACTCCAGATTCTTTTGCTCTTTCGGCAACAGCAACAGGGAGCAATGTGTTTACCTTAGTATATATTTTATCATCTATAATACATTTCTGGTGAACAATAGCCGCTACATGTATGACAACATCATATCCATGAAAATCAAATTTCATCCAATTTTCATCTCTAACATCTAAAAAATCAACTTCAAAGATGTTGTCCTTCGATTTTAACAGCCAACTAGCAATTTTATCTCCAATATAGCTGTCTTTACCACTAATAAGTACTTTCATATGCGATATCCTGATTAATTCAAATTCAAAAGTTTCATGCGGTTATCCATATACTTTTGAATAAATTTTTTCTGCTCGAAATTCTCCTCTGCAAATCTTCGTCCATTCTGCCCCATTCGTTTAGACAAATCCGGATCCTTCAGTAAAGAATATACAGATCTGATAATTGCATTAGTACTAGCCACTTCAATCTCAATACCAGTATAACCATCCCTCATAGCTGACGAAGGTCCCGGATATTTGGTCGCAATAACAGGTATCCCCATCGCTGAAGCTTCAACTACGCTCATACCAAACCCTTCACGATAGCTAGGCAGTATGAAGATATCCATCGCTGCCATATATTTAGATACATCAGAAACACGACCTGTTTTGATTATACTATCGCATTTCTTAAAATAATCAAATAACTCAATATCTATTGTATCTTCCTTCTCTATAGGACCAACAAATAAAAGAGACAATGTCGGAATTTCTTTTTTGAGTTCACGAAAGGCAGCAAACAATTCATTACATCCTTTTTCACGACCTAATCGCCCAACAAATCCTAAAATAGGACCACCAATAATTCCGTACCGCGATTTAATTTCTACTGCAAACTCATTTTTCTTCGAAATATCGTAAACTGAAAGGTCAATACCTTTCGCACTACCATTCCAGATAATGCAACTTTTCTTTTCGTCATATAGCTTATTAGCTCTACAAAAATTAAGATTTCCCTCACTGTCCGGCTGAATCTGCGTCGAGCATTTACAAGTTATCTGTTCAATACACTTGCATACAAATCTACCTATCCCCTTTTTCGTGACATACACCATCCCCCATTGACAATAAAGACGAACTTTAATACCAGCCAATCTTGAGGCTATAGCAGAATAAAAACTTGCATTAGGTGTAGAATATTGTAGCATATCAAATTTTTCTGACCTAAGATATTGGGCCAATATGTATATACTTTTAATTGTTCCAAACAATTTCATCCCCCGAGGAAAAGCTATTGGAAAAGTATGAATAAATGGATATTCTCTTTTTATGTTATCCTCAAAGTTCTTATCCATATTACATATTATGGTCACATCAATATCTCTTTTGTGATATTCATTTAGAAACGGTTTTATCCAATTATTTATGGATGATGACAGCGTGGTTACTATACATAGTTTCTTCTTACCGATCATGTATATGCAGTTTTAAATTATTATATATTAAATCAAACATCCTTTTACTGTTACAGTTGCTAACAAAAGAATTGTGTGGTGAAACAACTACATTTTTCATTCTCCAAAGCGGACTTTCTTTAGCTAGTGGCTCAATTTCAAAAACATCAAGAGCAACAAAAAGGTCTTGCCGCTCTTCTCGCAAGACCTCAATGAGCGCTCTCTCATCAATCAATTGACCACGAGCTATATTTACTAGCATTGCCCCTTGCTTCATTGATTTTATCATATCCCGAGATATAAGATGATAAGTCTCTGAGGTCAATGGAGCCGTAATAACAACCACGTCATACATACCAACCATTTGAAACAGCCTATTGATAAGCTCTATTTCATCGAAATAAGGAGTAGAATTTGTATGAACATCAAAACCTGTCAGACGAGCACCAAAGGCAGAAAACCGCTTGGCTACTTCCTGTCCCACATTACCTGCTCCAATCACCGCAACTTCTATCCCTGTTATTTCTCGTAATGTACGGCATTTATTCCAGTTACAATCAATTTGTGCTTTTTCAAAATGCGATAACTTTTTATAATACTGTAATACTCTCATCATTGCCCACTCTGCCATTGGAATACTGTAAACCCCTTTGGCGTTCATCAGCTTAATCCCCCTTGATTTTATTATATCCACTGGTACACGATCAAATCCAGCACTTATCAACTGCACCAAATTTAACTGTTTAAAGTCATCAATATTATGATGTAGAAACAGACCATTACAAACCACAACGTCTACTTCACAAGCTAGTAACGGTAAAACTTCAACCTCATGTTGCATAAAATACACATTATAACCAAGAGCAGACAACAATTTTAATTGCTCATCAGAATAGCTAAAAGCACCTGTTAAAAGTAGGTTCATTCTAATACAGAAACAATTAGTACTATGATACTATTTCTTTTACAATCTGTACTACAGTTCTTTCATTATCTAAAAAATATGCTTTATATTGCATTATTTCCCTCTCAAGGTTCCTTATAGCAATCATACCATCATTAAAAACCTTTTCAATCTCATGAAGATCAAACATAGTATCAACATTGCAAAAACTACGTGAAAGTATAGCAATACTTGAACCTATTCGATAATGTTCTTTAATGATATGTTCAGCAGGCAACATACCGCTACCTAATTGGGCAATTCCTCCAAAACCAAAAGGTATTCTTTTTTTTAAAATTTTCTTACCTAAATATTCTACAGTTCCATTAGCAAGCAGTTCAAACATAAACTTCATATGGTAAGCCAAATGCAAATCGTTAAGACCAATATGAATTTCGTCAATGCCATCTAATTCTAATATAGCATCTAGTTTTTCTACAGCCTCTGCCGTCTCCACTAAAAGCATAATTTGTGCACGTCCATTAACCAAATCTATAAATTTAGCTACTTCATTTACTGTCTTGAAGAAAGGGAGCATCACAATATTGGCACCATTCTCAATAATAGTGTCGATTTCTTCCCTGCTACCCTCATGTATAGGATTCGAACGGACTAATAGTTCCGCCTTTGACAAAACCGATTTTACCTTCTTGATATCATCTAAAGAATGCAAAGACTGAACAGTATCCATACCTTCCTGACGTTCTGCTTTACCTATTTGTTCAAGATCTATAAAAATCCTATCTACCCCTGCATTCTCGGCTATCTCTGCTATTTCAGGACGATTAGTAATATACATTAACTTCAGCATAAAATCTAGTTAATTAGTTTTTGTCGTATTTTTATTATTAGCATTTGTCACCACCTTAAAAATGGTCATAAAAAATATTTTCAGATCGAAAATAAAAGAAATACGCTCAACATACTCACAATTCAACTGAATACGTTCAGGCCAAGGAACTTCTTTACGTCCATTTACTTGTGCCCAACCCGTTACCCCCGGACGTACATCAAACATACGTCTTTGCTCATTGCTATATTGTTCAAAAGGCCAAGGATGATAGGTTAGAACTGGTCGAGGTCCTATCAAGGCCATATCTCCAACAATAACATTCCACAGCTGAGGTAATTCATCAATACTTGTAGCACGAATTATACGTCCTACTTTTGTAATTCGAGTATCCCCTTCATATGAATAAACACCTGAACCTATCTTCTCTGCACCAACACACATAGAACGAAACTTTAAAATTTTAAAAGGTTTTCCCCATCTCCCTAGGCGTTCTTGCTTAAAGAATATAGGACCCTTACTATCCAATTTTATGAAGACAGCTATTATTGTAAAAATAGGGAACAAAATAACAAGAGCTACAATAGCAATTATTGTATCAGTAATTTTTTTTATATATAAATACATCTGTTTTATTCTTCTTTAATCATTTTTTTTTCGACATTGCCCAATGCGTATATAACTAGTACCACCGATATAATCTTTGCGCGATGACGTATTGCGGTTCCAGCATTTTTAGCTCCATAAGCAAAAATAAATGTAACTGCAATCAATGATATTAATAAAAAATATTTCAATTTAGCATGGACTTTAGACTGTGCTTTATGTTTCATGATACTATAACACAATCCCATATAAACAGCACCATCTATAAGAAACCCTACAATATCTTTCATTCCCCTCCACTCAGTCGGCAGTGGAGAAAATAAAAAATAAAACATCTTCAATGGTGCTAACAAAATACTTTGAGTAACACTATTTGTATTTATCCAAGTGAGATAGTCCGCCCCACCACCACCTTTTGAGTTAGCTATATCTACTATATCATCCAAGTTATCATATGATGCAAATTTCTCGGTAAATAATTCCAAATGTGAGCTTAAACCGACACTCAAAACAATCAAAAGAATTAAACTTATAACAGTTGTTTTAGAGAAGGTCGCTTTTTGTATTTTAGGATTATATGCAATAAAAGCAATAGCATATCCCACCAATAATCCAATAACACCTGAATGCATATATGATGCTGTTAACATACTTACCACTACTAACACTATATTAAGAGCATTACCGTAAATAAACCATTTTACAAAAAAATAAAGTGACAGAGCAACAAAAAACTCAACCCAAGCTTCCCGTAACAAAATGGCTGAGAATATAGTTAAGTTTGGCAGAAATACTAATACACAAACAACAGTCAATTCAGTAACTTTATTAATTTTAAGCATCCTCATACACTGTTGTACCAACACTATAATTCCTATACCTAAAAGTACGTTTATGAATTGTGCTATCAAACGAGAACAATCTGTAGCCTCATAAACGAATGTCAAAAAAACCGTATAATTTGTAATTACATATTTAACTAACGAATGTGCATTTCTCAACGCTATCCGATGGAACCCCTCAGTATCCGATCCCGAATGTAAAATCGGAAACCAATGATAATAATCTGCAAAAAGCAAGAAAAGTCTAAGCAAAAAGCCAAAAGACAACAGATTTTGATGCCTTAAATTCCGCTTTCCATAAATAAAAAAAAGGACTAAAACCGAAACTATTAAAATAGTCAAGAGTGAATAAAAGTCTGGATCTACCTTCATTATATTAATAAACAGTCAATTTGAATCATTAATTATAACAAGAGCCGTCTACCTTCTGCGTTTATACGCACGAAACAATTTAATTATCTAGCAGGTACTAAGAACTTAATACAATTTGTTCTACTAAATCCGTAAAATAAATATTTTTCTCTATAGAAGACTCTACTTTAATATATGGTTTATTTAAAAAATCAGGCAAAGATTCTATTTCATCCTCACCTAAAATAAAAATATTATCAGGATGATAAAAATCATAATTTTTCAGCCAAGCACAATCCGTGATCAACTTAATTTCATGCACTAAAGATTCTTGTACTCTTATTGTAACACACTCTTGACTACCATATCCCAAATATAGAATAGCTTTTGTCTTTCCTAGAAATTTTAGTACTTCGGAATATGGAAGAGATCTTTTATACCGCTTATTATTGTATAAACCATATCTATGTTCAGGAACTAGATGGAGATAACTTCTAAGTCCTAAAGCATTAAATCTGTTTTCCAAATTTATAAGTTCAACTAATCTTTTATTACCTTTATCACATCCTACAAAGAAAATATCAAATTCCGGTTCCATTTTACACACCCTCCACGATCGAACATAAAAGCCAGCATCAGGACACAAATTGAGATTGTAAATATGAGAATCATTAACATCACCACTCCATAACTTCAAGAAACTACGACGAAATTTATCAGGAGAATTGCTTTTTTTACAATTATTTAAATACAACATTACAAATTTTGAATGTGGATACAAAGAGTGTAACCAATCAATATATTCAGGAATTATCAACGGCTCAAAAATAAAAAACAACTTATATTCCTTATTTATTTTATGAAACCATATATATTTCATGGGTAAGTTGAGTCGAAAATGAATTTCTCTTAAAATTCTCAAAATGATACTACTCTTACCTTTGTACGGTGGTAAAACTTTTAATCCAGAATCACTTAAAACACGATAAGTAAAACCATGTCCTGGAAAGATAAAAAGAATATCTGATAAAATTTCATTAGTTTTCTTTTGCATATTCAATTAGATTTTAAATAACTTAACAAGTATCGAAATACATATTTATTGTGCTATTTCCTTTTCTAGTAATATTTAGGTTTTACTCATTATTATATTGATATTTTTTTAAGAATATCATCCACATTATTTTCTGTAATTTCAATATCACAAAGCAACTTGAATGCTTCGAGATTGATTGTATTCAAATCAAGCTTACTCAATTTCTCACACACCCTTTTATCAAAACGATATTTTAAGACCCTGTTTCCAATCCATATCGCATACGGAGGAACATCTTTAGTTACTATGCTCTTAGCACCGATGATCGCTCCCTGATTTATAGTAATACCTGATAAGACCGTGACTCCATCACCGATCCATACATCATCGCCAACTATAATACGTCCTTTAGTGTCTTCTTTGGCTGTAATTCCAAATATATGTCTAGTAAAGGGGAATGTAGACAAATGGTTTCTAGGGTGTTCACCTCCCCCTAGAAATCTCACATTACCCGCTATTGAACAGTAACTTCCTATGCGCAATTCCTCATGTTCACCGCCAAAAAAATAAAACTCAATATCACCATAAGTCCGATTTCCAACAGTAACTTTTTCTATCGGAAAAAGATTTTTGGCATGAGACCAATTATGTTGGTTCTTCTTTCTCCACTTTGACTTATGTTTAGCTAACTCTATGTACTTCCATATGGGAAAAAGAATAAAAAATAAGAATGTTGTTCGTAAGAGCTTCATTTATCTGTTTTCTTTGATTACACTTTTAATAATTCTCCTAATAATTCTTCTCATGAGTAACATAATATTACCTTTTCTAATACAGTTTTTTGCTGCATACAACCATCCCCTAACTTTGAATATAATATAGTTCAAACGCATCATCCTTAATCTTGGTGTTAGAAATGGTACATCATTTTTTTTTGATTTATATCCTACGAGTTCCGGCATATCCTTTACAAGTCTGGCAAGAATCTTCTCCGATTGAAAGTTATCGTATATATGAAATTGAGCATTATCAATAAGTGATCTGCGCAATGATGGATTCTCTATAAGCCGGCTTATAGCTTTAAACCAAGCTACAGGATTATTCTCACATACCAAACCATTAAATCCGCTTTCAATAACTAAACCATACAATAGACAATCAGAATATATAGCAGGTATCCCTGCAAGTGTATATTCAATATATTTATTAAAATATTTGTAGCAAGCGAAACCTGTATCAACCAAAGGAGCCAAACCTATATCAAATCCTGACATGCCAAGTTTTTTTTTAAAGTCCCGATATGGCATATGTGACACATAATTAATTTCTATCTTATTTTTAAATTCTTCCATATTTGGTTTCAAACCAATAAAATATAAAGCAACTTGTTCTGCATAATATTTACACAACATTGGAATCACAGGGCGTATAATTTCATTAAACATATTTTGTGTACCATCATTAACATAAAGAGCGATTTTTACTTTATTATCATTCATGCTATTTTGCTGTGGAGAAAACATCTCACTCTTTTCAATAATAGTATTTAACAAAACATATTTAGAGATATTACCTAATTTGACATATTTTTTAGCTAGCAATTCATTAACAGCTATAAGACAATTTATTTGAGAAAGGTTTTTTCTCAATATTCTTTGCCTCCCGCCCCAATAACCTTGCCCAATCGCACCGTAGCTGTCATCCAAACTCAATAAATCATCATCTAACATTAAGACGATATACTTGTTCATTTTTCGCCCTAGTGTAATAAGATTAAATTCTATTATAGAGGTACTTCTTACGAATAACATAATATCGCACCATATTAGATCATCTTTATAGACCTTCGTTGCCGTTTTAAAGCGACGCAGAAGTACCCCCTTCTTCTGCAACATTCCAAACACTCTATCGAGTTCTATATTAGTAGCTTCAATAAACTCGTAAATAATTAAAATATTAGTCACTATTTTTTCACTTCCTGACATATAATACAATGTAATCTTTTAATATAACGAAATTCTTATTTTTCAACACAAGTGACATTCCCATATAAATCGTCCCACCAATTAACACCTGAATTATTAATAACAAAACCTTATTCATTTGCAGATTCCCTACCAATAGTACAATTGACATCATTATCAAAGACATTACCAAAGAAGGAAAAACATCAGAATATAGCTCCCTAAAAGAATAACCAATGCATGATTTCACCCTATAATGAGTTGCCCCGGCTACAACCAAACTAATTAAAGCATTAGACAGTAATACATAAATTAAAGCCTCCTGAAACACTAAAATTACTATAAGGATACCAACAATCATCAGTGTAGCTCTCAATATCTCTATATTGACACTCAAACGACTATCCCCCCTAGCATAAAACACATTATATCCTATCGCCCTGATAGGATTAATCGCAAAACTAATGCAGCAAAAATACATCAATGGAATACTTGAAACCCATTTATCCGTCAGCAAGACCGGTATCAGAACATTTGCAACTCCGATAAGACCAAACATCATAGGAAGAATAATGTATTCCGTAAGCGACATTACTTTCCTTGTTACTCTCTTCATGGCGTCCCTGTCATTTTGCAAAGAAGCCAATGTAGGAAGCAAGACACTATTTATAGAGTTATATGCATTAAGACCTATTGTCTCCGGTAATATATTTGCACGATTGTAATAGCCTAAGTCCTTTGTTGAATATGACTTACCTATTATAAGACTAGAAACATTATTACCCAAAAAGTCTAAAAATGATGTTCCAAGTACCCCTACCGTAAACTTGAGCATCCCCTTCACTACTGAAAATGAGATTTTTAATGACAAATGCCATCTAAAGATATGCATTAGAATAATCATATCAAGGAATCCTGCGAGTAACTGTTGTGCAACAAGAGCCCATATTCCCCATCCCAGATATGCTAGAACTAAAGCAATAACACCAGCAGAAACATTACTAATGAAAGCCGATATTACCATCCTTTTGAACTGTAATTCCCGTGTGCCTTTAGCTCTAATAACTGATACTATTGACCTGAAAAATAGTAAAATAGTTATTATTCTTAATACTAAACAAAGATCGGGACTCTTATAAAAGCTGGCAGCATAAGGTGCTGTAACAAAAATAATCAAATACATAAAAACTGTAAATACCAGACTCATTGTTGTTACCGTTGAGTAATCTATTTCATCTACAGTTTCTTTTCGTATCAAAGCGATATTAAATCCATTTAGAATAAAAATATCACTAAATCCTATAAATACCATCGTAAGTGCCACTACACCGTATGCTTCAGGAGTTATCAATCTTGCAAGCAGAATTGTAATCACTAATAGAATCAACTTATTGGAGATCATATCAGCGAACTTCCACATAGCATTATTGGCAAACTGATTGGAGGTTACTCGTCTCATTAATAGACAAATTTCCCTTCTGCTACATTCTTTAAATGCTGTCCGTAAGGCGATTTACCATAACGCAGTGCAGAAGTCATTAGTGTTTCCTTATCAATCCAACCATTTCGGAATGCAATCTCCTCCGGTGCGGATATTTTCACCCCTTGTCGTTTCTCAGTCATCTGTACAAACTCGGATGCTTCAATCAAGCTATCCATAGTACCGGTATCAAGCCAGGCAAAACCACGACCCAATATAATTCCTTTTAATGATCCATCCTTGAGATAAAGATTATTGAGCGATGTTATTTCTAATTCACCTCGAACAGAAGGTTTTACGTTCTTAGCTAATGAGACAACACGTTTATCGTAAAAATAAAGTCCGGTGACACAGTAATTACTCTTTGGAGTCTCCGGTTTTTCTTCAACAGAAAGAATTTTACCATCTTCGTTGAATTCCATGATACCGAAACGTTCCGGATCATTGACATAGTAACCAAAAATAGTAGCAAAACCATTTTCTGCGTTATCTATAGCTTTTTTAAGCTTTTCTTTCAAGCCACTTCCGTAAAATATATTATCACCCAAAACCATTGCACACCAATCATCACCAATAAATTCTTCACCCAATAAAAATGCCTGAGCAAGTCCATCCGGAGATAGCTGTGCTTTATATGACAATTGAATGCCAAACTGACTTCCATTTCCTAAAAGCCGTTCAAAATTGGGTAAATCTACAGGTGTAGATATAATCAAGATTTCCTTTATCCCCGCTAACATAAGCGTAGACAATGGATAAAAAATCATTGGTTTGTCATAAACTGGAAGCAATTGCTTTGAAGTAACCATTGTTAAAGGGTACAATCTTGTACCTGCCCCACCAGCAAGAATAATACCTTTCATGAGTTTTATTGTTTATTATTAATACACTGTTCAAGGGAAATAAGCCAATGCGGAATTGTTATACCAAAAGTTTTCTTTACTTTTGATTTATCCAAAACAGAATAATTGGGTCTTATCACCTTAGAGCCATATTCTTCAGAACTGCAAGGATTAATTTTGCAGTTGTGCCCACTCAAATAATTGATGGCTACTGCAAAGTCATACCAAGATACCGAACCTTCATTAGTAAAATTATACTCACCTGTCATATCTAATTTATCTTCATCAATAACTTTAAAAATTATAGATACTAACTCAGGAGCGTATGTCGGGGTACCAACCTGATCATATACTACGTTTAGAGTTTCCTTCTCAGCCGTCAAGCGGAGCATCGTTTTCATAAAGTTACTTCCAAAGCCAGAAAACATCCAAGCTGTACGAAACAAGATGAACTTACATCCGACTTCATGGATAGCCACTTCCCCGGCATATTTAGTTGAAGCATAAACATTTACCGGATACTTCTCATCTGTTTCCACATAAGGAGCGGCTTTCCTACTGTCATAGACATAATCAGTAGAGATATGGATAAGCGTGATGTCGCATTCCTTAGCGACAGTTGCCAGATTTCTTACGGCATCACAATTGATAAGATTTGCCATTTCAAAATCTGTTTCCGCTTTTTCCACATCCGTATAGGCAGCACAATTGATGATAACATTAATTTGCGCAGACTTGCAGACAGAACGAATGGCATCCTCGCTAGTGATATCTAATAGGATCGTTTCTAACATATCATCTGAAATCACATCTGTAAATACTATATTGTGATTCTGAAGACGGTGAGATTGTGCTCTGATAGCCTGTCCTAACTGACCGTTAGCACCGGTGACTAAGATATTCATATTTATAATATCGCTTGAATAATTGTTAGTACTCCACAGACCACTCATACTTTTTAAGAGCGCCATCTACGTTTTCTTCTATTTGGATTCCGATGATTGTGTCACCATAATAGTACAAAGGTTTGAATGTTATCCGATCCCTATTTGCTTTCAGATACTCTAAAATACCATCATTACTAAAATGTTTATGATCATCATCTTCGATAAACATGTTGTGATTCTTTGCAAAATCTACAACTTGCTCCAATGTCATCGATAAATCTTCGAATTTCATTTCTAATATAATTTGTTATTTATATCAAAATCATAAGATGCATCCTTAAGACAAGCATGCTTCAGATCTTTTTCGCTAAGAATAGCATGCTCAACAGGAACTTTCCAGTCAATCCCTAAACTCTCATCTTTGATATTTATGCCGGCATCGGCTTCCGGATGATAGAAGTTATCACACTTATACTGAAAAAGAGCTATCTCACTCAACACTGCGAACCCATGGGCAAACCCACGAGGAACAAAGAACTGACGATGGTTTTCTTCCGTGAGTTCTACCGCTACATGCTGACCGAAAGTGGGACTGCCGTGGCGAATATCCACTGCAACGTCAAGAACCGCACCTTTCACGCATCGTACTAGTTTACTTTGGGTATATGGCATCTTTTGGTAATGCAATCCACGCATCACACCATAGGAGGACATGGATTCATTATCTTGTACAAAGTGAATATCCATACCTGTTTTTTCCGCAAATTCGTTAGCATTGAAACTTTCGAAGAAATAGCCGCGTTCGTCTTGATAGACTTTAGGTTCAATAATTAATACGCCTTCTATAGTAGTTTTAATTATATTCATCATTCAACATTAATTATGGACATAATGCCCGGACTTAATTTCTAATTTGTTCAACTCAGTTAACTGTTGCAGCCTTTCATATTGTTTGTAGGCTACCGTCTTATCACTCTTCGGAAAGTGCACCAACAACCGAGTATTCGGTATCAGACTATCACCTGTAAAGAGCCATCTATCCAGCAAATAGCTAAGACAACTCCAGTCGTGACCGGGAGTGCTAAGTACCTGCATCGCTACTCCGTCAAAGAGAGGCAAACTTGCATTTTCATCTATGATAGCAACATTATCAGACCGATAAATGAAATGTGGTATCTCAATCTGATAACGAGACATATTATACTTGGGAGAATATAAACCTTCCTTACCGTGTTCAGAGGTATATATTGTGCTTTGCGGAAAAGCTGACACCACTTCATTCAAACCATAAATGTGATCAAAATGTGTATGAGTGAGAAATATACCTCGCAATGTAAGTTCGTATTTATGGACATAATTTATTATCGGTTGCGCATCACCACAATCTACGATATATAAATCTTGACTATTATCTGAATGAATCAAATATGTCATAGAGTTAAATACGGAATTGACAATGCTATCCAAATATATCATATTACCGATGGAATCCGTGTAAACGTATCTATTAAATTGTATCCATCCCAAGTAAGCGCAAAAACAGTCGTCTCTCCAATGGGCACAACACGATCCAGTCCCTTCAGACGATTGCGGCGAATGAAATCAATGAGTTCGTTCTTTTCAAATCCGTAATACCCCAGTGTCTGGTACTTGGTGGTGACGATCGGAGCAATCTCATCCAACGATCGAACAGTGTATTCTGAGAAATAGCCACATGTACAGCGGAAGTCTTCAATATTCTTCGGCAGTTCCGCTAATTCGGAACGTACCACCACATTGTCGGGCATCTTCTCATACTTAACATCCATGTATGCAGCCTGACGATAGAATGCAGTTATTTTGTCTACACTCATCACAGCTTGTAGTCGATACTTATGCTCGGCATGCTCATGAACAGCATTCCAAAAGCGATCTTTGGCCGCCTCCAAGTGCTCATCTTTCAACCAAAAAATAGTATGGGGAGCTGAACAGGCATTTTGATCGAACAAATAGGTATCGTTATAAAAAGCCTCCGCCAACTTTTTCATATCGGCATCACAAGTTGCCATTATGGCTTTTGGATGGATGGCTGCAATGGAATAGCGGTCAGCGAAGCAGACATCAAAGCTACGTGCCGGTAGTACATTTTGACGCAGGGTGGCAATGGTCCTATCACCACCCCAAATGACACGAACATCACAAAGAGAAGAAAAATAAGCATTAGCATCACTTGTATGGTCATATCGAACCAGAACAATGCGTGAAGCAATATCATCATACTTTCCGCACTCTATCAATTCATGTAAATGATCAATAATCAAGTCAACCTGTGTAAACTGTTTGCCGCTGACACGAACCACATTTGCATTACCTGCTAACAGACCGGCCACCAATGAATAACCAAAATTGATAGGTACATTACTGGGAGCAATGTGGAACAGTATGCCACGACCCAATCTCTGTTCATCCTGCATATACCGTTCTTTCAGTGCTATCAGATTTGCCCTTCGACAGAAAAATGCAAAAGTAATGACATCCGGAAACATACGACTTCGATGATCTTTCAGTAAGACTGAAGATAAAGCATTCAGAAACTCTATCACACCGTCCGAGAATGGTTCATCGGGGTGATATTGCGTAAACTTCTCCCAATCAATCTCTTGTGGGAAAAGCAAGATATAATCAGAACTTTGTTGCATAGGTATCACTACATCCACGGATTTCCGCATTTTTAATTCGACCTTCAATCTTGAAATACTTGCCTTTCAGACCACAAGGACAATCGTCTTCACCCAATATCATACCTTCATCTTCAGTCAAAAGCACATGTCCGGGATAGCTACCGGGCAATACGCTCACCACTTCAATCAGACCTTGTTCACCTACAGCGGCTAATGAAAAATCTTTCGGGCGGCGAATCAACACATCACTGAAAACAGAAGCATGCAAATGACCACATTGGCACTCCATATACACACAACCGGTCTGCTCAACCATCCCGTAATAGTCATGCATATTCTCCGGCAAAATGCCACAAACTTCATTCAGGCGTTTCTTATATTCTATTGGAGAAACTTTCTCATTGACCAGTTTTTTCCAACCGCCACCATGAATAAGCACACCTTTGGAAAGGTTGGGTAAGTAACCGGTTTCGATAAGTTTTTTGTAAAAATGCTGCCAGATCATAAAAGTAAAACCAAACATAAAGATCGTTTCATCTTTATGTTCTTCGAGGAAGTTCTTCATACCTTCGATGTCCAATTCCATATTTTCATCCAGTGCATACTGACGTTTACTTCCGAACATGGAAAAACCTAAAATACCAGCTCCACGGGCAGAAAACATACTTCTGTTCTTGACAACGGCTGATGTATCCAATATCAGCATGGGCACACGTTTGGTGCCAATGAAGTGACTGACAATTTTTGTCAAGCATTTCTGCTGGGCGCTACTTGTTTCACGATCCAGAAAGATACGCGACACCTGCTGACCTGTAGTTCCCGACGATGTCATAGTCTTTACTATTTCATCTTTCTCGCAACTGCGAAGTTCAAACTCCTTAAATAGACGAACAGGAAGGAATGGGAGCTTTTCGTAACCGGGAAGATTATCCATGTCCAGTTCCATTGCATCCATCATTCTACGATATGGCAGACATTGCTCATAATGTTTGCGTGTCAGTTCATGCAGACGATTATTGAGTAATTCGCGCTTTTGGTCTTTACTTAATGAATACGGGGATATTTCCAATATTTCGTTTATTTCCATACTCAAATCATTTTTTGAAGTTCAGGGTATTGTATCTTACCTGATGTGTATTTGGGAATTTCCGTAATCACTTGAATGGCAAATGCGCGGGGATTGAATCCGGTCTTCTCCACTAGTAAATTCTTGATTTGATCTTCTAGTCCTTCTTCAGTCACAAACACTGTTATCTTATCATCCACACCTACGCATGCGCAGTTGGAAGTAACTGCTTTTACGAGTTGTTCCGTAGCATCTAAATTACAACGATTACCCCATACTTTTACAAATCGTTTCATACGTCCGGTGATATAGTAATAGCCATCTGCATCTTTGCGAGCAATATCACCCGTATGTAATACACCATGGTTCTCATCCCCTTTAGCCAAATCTTTACGACATTCTGCGTATCCCATTGAGACATTAGCTCCCTTATAAACCAACTCACCGTCAATATCCGTGTCTAGTATTTCATTACCTGACGCATCTGCCAATGAGAATTCACCACCCGGAATGGCAATGCCGATACTACTAGCTTTCTCTAATGCTCTTTCCCAAGGAAGATAACTCATTCTGGCAGTAGCTTCAGTCTGTCCGTACATTACAATAAATTGTTTGTCGCTCTGCTTAGCAAAATCTACAAACTCCTTCACAAAAGTGGCGTTCAACTTCCCACCAGCCTGCGTCATGGTCTTAAGATCCGGCAGTTCCATACGAAAGAAACGTAATCTGCGTAACATCTCGTAAGTATAAGGAACACCAGCTATAGATGTAGCTTTCTGCTCTTTGATGAACGACCAGAACTCTTTTTGAATAACAGATTTATCAGTTAATAAAAGAGTGGCACCTTTAATCAAGTGACTGTTGATTACCGAAACGCCAAAACTATAATACATTGGAAGTGTTGTTACGGGACGTTCATTTTTATCAATTTGAAGATACTCGGCTATAGATTCAGCATTACTTTCCAAATTTTTTAATGACAGACGAACTAGCTTTGGTGATCCAGTACTTCCAGAAGTGGTCAGACAAAGTATAAGGTCCGGATTTAAAATCTTCTCTTCAGTGGTAAAGTCATGATCATAAGTTATCTGCTGGAGTGAGAAGTCACCATATTCATAAAGTGTCTTTCCACCTATTTCACATTTGCGATCTGTAGGCATCCAAAGGTATTCGGGATGATAAATAGTAATAAGCTGTTGTATTAATTCCAGGTCTTTACTTCCATCAAGTAATACAGCAGGAATCTTTTTCATTATACATGCTATATATCCCACTAAAGACCCCAGTTGATTTTCGCACAAAAAGAAAATAAGTCCCTTTACAGGTATATGCTCATGAAAATCCTCTACTTTTGTATAAAGTTCAGCATAAGTAAGTTTTTCACCACGGTCAGTAATGACGGCTATTTTTGCCGAATATTGCTGTAGATTAAACATCGTTATCAAATATCAGCCAGTTTATTTTGTATTTTCTCTGCTATATGTTGGGCATCAAGACCAGTTTGTGCAAGCATGTATTTATAAGAACCAGCATGTGGGAAATCAGTCAGACCAAGTAGGAGCATCTGTGGTATTTTCTTGCCACTCTGTACTAAAGTTTCTGCAACAGCAGCACCAAGTCCACCTGATACAAATCCTTCTTCACAGGTTACTACCAATTTACAGTCATGGCAATATTTAGCAAGCACATTTGTATCAAGAGGCTTTATTGTATGCATATTTATTACCGTACATTCAATACCTTGTTCTGCCAACTTTTTCGCGGCTTGAAGTGACTGATACACCATTGTACCAGTAGAGACTATAGTAACATCGACTCCTTCACACAGCGTTATAGCCTTACCTATTTCAAAATCATAATCGGATTTATACACCATAGGGTCATTAGTTTCACCACAAAGCCTCAAATATACAGGACCTTCAAAGTTAAGAAGGGCTTCTGTTGCTTTAACTACCTCAGTCGAATCGGCTGGAGATACTATAGTCATGTTAGGTATAGCACGCATCAAGCAAATATCATCAAGACCGTAGTGGGTATTACCCTGTTGCTGAACACCGAAACCAGCAGCCAAGCCAACAACTTTTATATTATGCTGCATATATCCGCAATGGATCTTTACTTGCTCATAGCTGCGTGTTGCAATGAATGCTGCAAAAGATGTAGCAAACACATTGTAGCCCTCACTGGCAAGTCCAGACGAAACTCCGATAAGATTCTGCTCGGCAATACCTACATTAAGAAACTTATCAGAATAAACCTTACTATATCGTTCCAAACCGGAAGAACGTGTAAAGTCTGCTGAAACCGCCATCAGATTATCAGCTATAGGAGCGAACTCGGTAAGCGCGGAACCGAAAGTACCTCGTTTGCCGAGCATAGACCAAGTACGAAGTTGTATTCTGTTATATTCCATAATTATCTGTTTATTTTAGTTCTTCCATTGCTTGTTTATATTGATCTTCGTTCATTGATGAATGATGCCATGAGTTGACACCCTCCATAAATGATACACCTTTCCCCTTGATTGTATGACCGACTATAACAAGAGGTTTACCATTTATTGGTCTATTCTCCAAAGCATTAATTATAGCTTCCGTGTCATTTCCATCAATCTCTACCACTTTACAGCCGATGGCTCCCAAAGTATCAGCAAAAGAAAAATTCATGATCTCAGACGTCATACCATCCTGCTGATATCCATTATGGTCAATGAACACGATAAGATTATCCAATTTATACTGAACTGCAGACACAAATGCCTCCAATGTACTTCCTTCGTTACACTCTCCGTCACCCACGACAACATATGTTTTATAATCAAGTTTTTTCTTTTTTGCGTTAAGAGCCTTCCCGACAGCGAAGGATAACCCCATACCAAGACTACCTGTAGAACACTCAATGCCCTTGTCCAATTGCTTAATAGGATGTGCAGGATACAATCCTCCGTCAGTCATGAAATTTTCATGATATTCCATTGTTGAGAAAAAACCACGAAGGCTAAGGACTGAATAAAGCGCAGTGTATGCATGCCCTTTACTCAACACAAAACGGTCACGCCCTTCTTTAAACGGATTAGAGGGGTCAATATTCATAACACCACCATACAACACAGCTAAAAAATCGGCAAGGGAAAGGGCTGGACCTATATGTACACCTACCTTACCTGTGCCATAAGATGACACGACTATTTCTCGCCGAAGTTCTTTGGCTAACTGTTTACAGTTATTTATTTTTTTTTGTTCCATTATTATTGCTCTAGTTTAAACCTCCATCAATGCGCACTACCTGTCCGGTAATAAACGAAGAATCATCCGAAGCCAGAAATAATGCAAGTTTAGCTATCTCTTCTGGTTGGGCAATACGTTTGAGCGCAGTACGCCTCATTATTTCCTCATTTGCTTCTGCTCCCATCTGCTCTTTCATACGGGTATCAGTCATACTTGGAGCAAGAGCATTCACCCGTATTCCATAAGGAGCCAGTTCCTGAGACAAAGTCTTTGTTAAATATATCATTGCAGCCTTGCTGCATCCATAACTTATGTATGCAGGATAAGCATCAATTCCTCCAACGCTTGCCATGTTGATAATTACACCTTCCCGTTGCCGCATCATTATTTTAGAAACACCCTGTATGAATTGCACATGGGCAAAAAAATTAACCTGAAAAACTTCGTGCAACTGTTTCATCGTTGTCATTTGTAATAAGCCTTTCGTTACCACACCTGCATTGTTTATCATTATGTCAATACGCTGTTTACTCTTGAATATCTGTGTGATAGTACTTTTTATACTATCTTCATCCATCATATCGAAATAATACTTGGTAATCATCGTGCCATTCCTTTGGATTATTTCCTCACATAGCATGTCGAACTCTTCATTTTTCTGTCGCAAACAAGCAATAATATTGCACCCTTGTGCAGAAAAAGTCTCAAGCATAGCTTTACCAATACCTCTGTTACATCCTGTGATGAGAACAACTTTTCCTTTTATATCCATAATCATTTTTTAGGAGTTAATGCCTTACGCTCTTCCGACTCTGACAGAGTAAAAGTCATTTCACATGAACAAACTAGTTTACCGTCAACCATAGCTCTTCCTTTACCTTTAGCTATACCATGACGGTATGACAACAGCTCTGTGTCAAGTACCATTTTGTCACCGGGACGAACTTTCTGAAACAGACGCAACTTATCACAAGAGAGGAGCAACACTTGCTTGCCTTTATTGCCTTCCAATGTCAATATACAAAGAGCACATACTTGCGTCAAAGCTTCTGCTTGCAGGAAACCGGGCATACAAGGATCACCAGGGAAGTGAATAGGGAAAAACCATTCGTTATGAGTCAAGTTCTTATACCCCTTACACCTCTGTCCCGGTATTACTTCATCAATCCTATCAAAAAACAAATAAGGATATCTGTCTGCTTGATACTCTAAAATCTGATTATAATCCAATGATATCATTTTAACCTTTTCCATTGTTTGTTCAAATAATCCTCCATCAATATGATACAATTTCCAAATAATGAATAAAAAATTATCATTATTAATATTTCAGATTTTTAGAATGAGACATTGTATTTCTGAAGAATGTCCATACCCTTTTCGAAAGAAGAAAGATCAACAATATCATCTGTTTCTAACATGACATCAAAGACATCTTCCAAAGCTGCAACAAGAGTCATGTGACCTACGCTATCCCAAAGTTCTACACCTTGATACTGAAGTCCTTTGCACTGTTCTGCTGTAATTTGCAGATTTTCCACAAATACATTTGTATACTTTTCTAAATTTTTCATATAGGATTATTTACGATACAATATTTTACTAATTTTTTCACGACTTTTTGCGTATGACTCTTTCGTGAATACACCATCGATTCTTTCTTTACCTTCTTTATCTATATGCGATCCAGAGTACTCAGAGCCAAATAACTTAGCAAATCTTACGGCATGAATATTTTCTGCATAGACGTTATAAATCACTTTACTTAAACCCAAAATGTTAAAAGCGAAATCAAGATTTAAGAGTTGTGCCTCAATACTTTGAAATGCGTCACCTATCACAGCTATCCGCCCATTTTCGCAAGTATCCTCTTTTATGTCATACAAGCTAATTACTCCTATTTGTTTCCCAAGTTTGTTAGAAATCACAAAAAAGTAATCGCCTTCCAAAATTCGTTGATTACAAATCCATTCTCGTTGCTGTTCTTCTGTGATATCAAGTTTAGGAAGATACTGAGTAAGTAGTGGATCTTGTCTCAAAGAAAGCGTGAACTTTGCATCGTCCTCAATAACAGAACGTAAGTCCACATACCTTCCCTCTAAAACACCTTCGTAGACCATACTATTTTACGTAATCATTTACAATTGTTGCAATTCTCTCAATATCTTCGTTTGTGAGCCACATGTGCAGAGGAAGTGTAATAAGATGTTCACTAACGTCATGTGCTAGTGGACAAGTACCTTTAGCATAGAGATACATACTATACTCTGTATTGTCACGATAGTGTACACCAGCATAGATATCATTTTCCGCAAGTTTATCTAAAAGCCCTTCGCGGTCAGGTACTATAAGTTCATAAATATGAAAAGAACATTCGTCTGCATGTGGAGCTTTCACGATCTGAATCTTCTCATTATTTTCAAATGCCTTGTTGTACATCTCTACAATTTCACGACGACGCGCATTATCCCTGTCAAGATATTTAAGTTGAACCAGTGCAATAGCGGCCATTATAGCATTACCATTGTACTTATAACCCACATAGTCCACATCATATTTCCAAGCATAGGTTCCTTTGTTTGAACGAGCATAGGTATCTTTATTAATACCCAACCAAGCAAGCTGGCGTGCTAGTTTATCGTCTTTCTCATTTGCAAAACAAATCATACCACTATCACCGGTAGGAAGGTTCTTCACAGCCTGATAAGAATAAACTGTAACATCTACGCCATCCCAAGTACCCGGAGTAACACCATTAACTCGTGTGCCAGACATGTGAGCAGCATCAAGTATTAGTTTTAGATCATACTTTTTACATATCTCTATGATCTTATCTAGTTTTCCTACGCGTCCACCATAACCTACAAAAATAATAGCTTTGGTCTTATTACTTATTTTCTTCTCAACATCTATAGGATCAAGGCAAAGATACTCATCTATATCAGCAAATGTAACATGCATATTTTCGTATATAACCGCATGATTGGTAGATACGAACGTGATAGGAGTTGAGATAATTTCATCACCATCTTGCCAGCCATTCTGCATTTTAAGAATTTTCACAGCAAGATGAAGACCTACAGTGTTAGAGTTTAGATAATAGGCATACTTATGACCGGTGTAATCTTTCCAGGCTTCTTCAAACTGAACAGTCTTAAAGCCCATACCTGTCCAGCCTTGTTCAAGGCATTCTTTTACTGCCTCGAGACATTCTTCAATCTCAAACTTTGGTTTCAATACTTGAATTGACATAATCTTGGATTTAATATGATTTGGTAAACATCCCAATTAATTAGACGTTTACTGTAATTGATTCTGAAATGTTCGCTTTATTGTCTATAAATAAATACATGATAAATGTTCATTTAGCAGTGTCTAATATTTCAAATTTTGAATTTTTAGAAATAAATTCAGGTACAATCTTTTTCATCAAAGTAACCGTATCTGTAATTTGTACTGTACGTGACAAAATTTCAAACTTTGTATATTCATTAAGAATATCAACATATTCATAATGACGTACTGTCGCTATTTTAATCTTCTTATTATCAGTTGGAATCGTATTTTCTTCCGCACTCAAAATTTCCTCGTATAATTTCTCTCCGGGACGTAATCCTGTAAACTTGATTTCAATATCCTCACCAACTTTATAACCGGCCAACTCAATCATACGAGTAGCCAAATCTACAATCTTCACAGCTTTTCCCATCTCAAAAACAAAGATTTCATTTCCTTCTCCCATAGTAGCAGCTTCCATTACCAAACGGCATGCTTCAGGAATCGTCATGAAATAACGTATAATATCCGGATGCGTCACCGTGACAGGACCACCATTCTCAATCTGCTCTTTAAATAGAGGAATAACAGAACCATTACTACCCAAGACGTTACCAAAGCGGGTAGTGATAAATTTGGTATGACCTTTTACTTTTCCCTCACGGATGGCACAGCCCAGACTCTGTACATAGATTTCTGCCAGACGTTTCGAGCACCCCATTACATTGGTAGGATTTACAGCCTTATCGGTAGAAACCATGATCATCTTCTCAGCTCCATACTCTACTGCCATATCAGCTACCTGGCGAGAGCCAACTACATTGACCAATACAGCTTCACAGGGGTTTTCCTCCATTAATGGAACATGCTTATAGGCAGCGGCATGAAAGATTATCTGAGGCTGATAAGTTTCGAACACCATACGAAGACGTTCTTTCACACGGACATCTCCAATGACAGGAACAAAATCAAGACCGGGATAATTCTTTTCAAATTCAAGACGTACATTATGCAAAGGAGTTTCGGCTGAATCGAACATTATTAATTTGCGAATGCCCATTTGCACCAACTGACGGCACAGTTCACTACCAATACTCCCGGCAGCACCCGTTACCATAATAACTTTATCCCGAAATTCTGATGCAACTTCCTGTATATTGATACTGATTTCCGGACGCCCCAGCAAATCTTCTATCTTAATGGGACGTACCCATTGATGAAAGTTTCCATGTTCATCAGCCTCACTAATAGAAGGAGCTATCAGTGTTCTGATTTTATTTTTTTTGCAATATTGAAGTAAACGGTTTTCCTCTTCTCTGGTATCTTCATAACGTGCAAATAAGATACTTTGGATGCAATGTTTGTGCATCTGTCTTTTGAAATCTTCTTCATTCTTAAAAGAATAAACCGGAAAGCCTGCTACACGAAGGATCGAAGCACTTGTATCATAAACATAAAAACCAACAACTTTGAAATGTCTGCTATTCATCAGACGTACCTGCAATGCCACACTTTTATCATCTTTACCATATATCAGAATACGCTCGTTTTTCTTATTCATCTGATTAAGAAGAAACTCGTAGATCAGTATCAGCTGAATACGAAATCCAGCCATTGCAATAAAGGTCAGCATACCATCGAATAATACAAAGATAATTCTCTGACTGTTGGACAAGCCTATTTGAGGTATGAAAATCCAGATAGCAATAACCATACAAATGGCTTTAAAGCATGCACTTCCCATCAGACGCCACAATTCCTTCAATTGTGAAAAACGTATGGTGTTACGATAAGTGCGGAATATGTATGAACCGAGAATACAGGAAATAAAAGAAATACCTATAATCTTATAAAAGATATCCGTTCGTACAGAAATTCCCGCCATACTGTAGATACCAATGTAAGCTATCCATGTACAAAGAACGGCTATAACTGTATCAATTCCCAATATAATCCAATAGCTACAATAATTCTTTCGGAGGTATTTTAAAATACCTTCTATTGCTTGTTTCATAAATATTATTCCCCAATATAAGAAAGCTGGCATTCATCTTATTACCCAATAGATCTCATGCAATAAAATGACCTACCAGCTTTTTTTAAAATCTCAAATCCATATTTGTTGATAAACCCACTTATCAATAAATAATATTAGCTGCCGGGTATAACGAAAGTTCTACTTGTTCCACATTAGCTTTATCTGCCCTGTTAGAACTCTTCAATAAATCGTACACCTCTTTCGCCTTTTTAATAGCTTCAAGAAGTTCGAGTTCGGAGATCTTACTCTTTTGAAGCTGATAATTGTAAGCCTGCAAGAAAGTATTAAGACTGATCTTGTTCACATCAACACTCGATTTGACTGCAGTAAATGCCATGATCGACTCTATCTGTTGTGTGATACCCTTGGCTTCCACTTTACGGAACCATGATTTTACATCCAAACGTACAATTGCAAAACCTTCAAGAGCTATGAAATAATCTTCACGTTGTCCTTGTGCACCCATACCGCTACCAAGCAAAGTATTAATGCCGGTACCTAACAGAGCACCAACTCCATCTAGAATATTTTGACTTCCACCTGATATGAACTTACCAATAGCAGCTTGGGTCTCTTTGATAATCACATCCACATTCTCGTTCACATAAGCACGGGTGTCATAATGACTGGCAATGGTATTGGTAACGGGAATAGTAGGATTCTCAGGAGTACCCGCTGTACGTAGTAATTCTGCAATATCATCCTTAAATTGTTCACTCTTAGCTTGAGCCAACTCAAATGCCAGATTCAAAGCTAATTCCATCTCTTTCTTTTTGTCCGGTGCAGGATCAAAACTCTTGATTGCTTTTCTTAATGTTGCCATAATTATTTCTTATTTAGGAAAACCGTACTTTAAACTGGTGCAACAGCCGTCATCACAACAATCATCACCCATGGGATAACCGTATTTGAAAACTACAGGATAACCATACTTGTGCGCAGAAATAGGATAACCATATTTAAAACTTGCGCAACAGTCGTCATCACAACAACAATCATTGCTGATAGGGTAACCGTATTTCACAACCGGATAACCGTACTTCAAAGCAGCCAGTATTTCCTGAGACGTATCACCGCAGAAAGCAGCATTTTCACTATACTTCACAAAACGAGAATCTGAAGCAATACTGTCCTTAGTATTGCAAGGAGTAATCTCAACCTGAATATCGACCGTCTTTTCCGCCTTGAAAGGATACGAAACATGAGAAAGGTTGAACATGCCGAAACTCAAAGCGGCAGTGTTACCGGATTTGGGCATACCCACAGTCATAAAATAGAACACCTGATTCACAGGTCCGATTCCTCTTACCGTAGGTCTGTTTACCTGTCCTGTCAGAACAAAACAGGAAGGAAGGGAAGTCAGGCACCAGCCATAATTGGTGGAACCGATCATGGATTGCAACGTTACACTAAAACTCCGCCCCTGAAAGGCTTTGATTGAATTTTCCATAATGTTTGTTTTTTATAAAGTTAAACATCCGCTACCTGTATCCCAGGTCACGTTTGATGATATCTATGTCATGTTGCAGATCGGTGTCCGATGGTGTGCTGAGTGTCAGAGCGCGATCGAGCAGAGAGAGCACGGTGTCTTCCTGTCCGCCTTGCTTATGCAGTGCCAGAGCAAGTCCCTTGACAGGATAGGCATCTTCAGGTAACAACTCCATCGCCCTGCGGTTGGCAAGCTCGGAATCTGTATAATTGCCGCACATGAAGTCGACATAGCCTCTGAGTTTATACGCCTCCGCATGACGATTGTCCAGATCGGTGATACGCTTGCACAACAAAGACGCCTGCTGATAGTCTTCCTGTGAAAGGCACCCTCCGGCATCCGTAAACATCCGGTCAATGTCGGTACGCAAAGCGATGCCGGCTTCCAGATTGCCGATATGATGATGATAGGAACAGTATTTATTCTCTCCATAGATACTGCCTTCCATTGTCAGACGGGTATTCGCACAACCTCCCAGGCATTTGCTGCCGTAGACACAGTGCCCGCAAAAACCGGAAAGTTGCTTCTTGGTCATAGTCCGACGCCAGGAAAAACTTTTGGGATCATTCCAGATATCAGACAGGCTGCGTTCGCGAAGGTTACCCTCGATAAATTCACGCGAACGGATAGAAGTACAGCCCAGGACATCACCGTTCTGGAGAATTCCGAAACCGCGGATACCGGCATTACAGCCGTCCCACTCAGTATTGGTAGTCTGGTAAGAGACCCGGCGGACCTCCTGTTCCTGTTTGTTGAAATAACCGATACAGTCCGCAGGATAGATGCGGATACGGCCGTCTTTCATCGTATCATAACAGAAGTCGATGATATCATCGACCTCGGAAGGGGTGATCAGCCACTCGGGACGCTCTTTCAGGTTGCCCATCGGAAGACCGATCTGAACCTGCCACGAATCCACACCCATACGGATAAGATCCTCCCGGAGTTCCTGAAGATAGGGAAGATTCTGACGGGTGACGGTCGTCACAACACCCGCAGATTTACCATAGTGTTTCACTTCACGGATACCTGCTTCCGAACGTTCATAGGAACCCCGTATACGAATATCGTCATGAATCTTACGGGGACCGTCTAGACTGACGGCAACCGTGGAAACTCCCGATAAGCAAAGAGGACGGGCCATAGCTGACAGAAGCCAGCCGTTGGTGATGACATTTACTGCGATTTCCTTTTCCGCCAAATGGGAAACTAAAAGCCAAAGGTCCCGGCGCGTCAGCGGTTCGCCACCCGAAAGGGTGATCCAGCGGAGACCGATAGAGGACAGCTGGTTGATAACATCAAGGGCCTCCTCAGTGGTTAGTTCATCAGGAAGAGCCTCCGCACAAGAGGAACCGCAATGCTTACAACGCATGTTGCAGCCCATAGTAACTTCCCATACGGCGGTAACGGGCTGATATTGTTCGTTTTTCATACTAAAAGAATTTAATTAAGTATTAATATAATACAGCATTCCTATTTCAGATGCTCACATACTCTTTACATACAGTCAATAAATCATCTTTCAAAGGTGAAGCAGGAAGAGTTTCAAGAAGTTTCAGAGAACGGGAAAGGATATGTTCCCTTTTCAAGTCATCCTCCAGACTGGCATACAGACTCACACTATAGCCAAGCAGAAGGGCAAGACACAAGGAAGCGTCCTGTTCCGGAGTGCTGCCACGCAGAGGATATAACTCATTCATTTCATCGTGAATATCTTTATTCAGCTCAGACAGATCGTCGGCATACAGATAACTGCCGGAGCATTCGATATGAAGCAAGCGATGGGCCTGATTATGAAGATGAAAGATTTTATCCTGTAACTCCATTATATAAAACCGAGCTATCCGGTCAGACTACGGCTTTTACCGATTCCACATATCCCGCAGGCATATCCACACACGCGCATCCCAGCATATTCAGACGGACAGCGATCTTACTCTTGCCGTCAACGCTGACAAGCTCACCGACAAGCCCCGACAAAGGTCCCTTGATCACACGGACCTGTTCGCCACGAGCTAAAGGAGAACTACTCATACATACGGCTTCCTTGGAATAGTCGAGCATAAAACGGAAACGCGCCATCTGCTCATCAGGTATGACGGCAGGACTGCTTTCGCCACGCATCACCATATAACGACTCACTGTAGACAAGCTCAGAACTTCCCCCCGCTCTTTCGGATCGGCATGTACAAAGACCATCATTGGAAGAAGGACAGATTCGATCAGTTTGCGGCGGTCACTCCACTGGTGCATCTCCTGCTGAAGAGGGATGAAATTCTCAATGCCCATCTTGTCCAGATACTCAGATACTTTCTTCTCGTGATGCATACGGACCAGAGCGACATACCAGCGCTTTGAGTGTGCTACGCCTTCCCCTGTCCCAAAGCTAGGCCCAGCATTTATTGATTTCTTGTTTGTTAGAATCATCTTTTTTTACCCCAGATTTGTCCGTTACTTCTTAGGTAACGGAAAGACACACATTCAGAGACAAACGGAATGGAAGCTGTGAAAAACATCGACAAATACGTGCTGGAAGGAGTTTGCAGCCTGCGAGAAGGGGTATATTCCTGTGGAAATATGGTATAACGGAAGCGGGACATGAAGATAATGTTTTTTCATGTTCAGAGACTTTTTTGCCTTATTTGCGGATAAAACGAAAAAAAATGGGATTTTATTTGTTTTCTATTTGTGTTTTTGTCTATCTTTGCGTCATATTTAAATCCGTTACCTAAGAAGTAACGCACATACTTTAATACTGATTATTAATATTTTAGATATTTACAACGCTCCCATCGGGCAGTTCTTCACGTAAGACAAATTCATTTTATTCACTTCCGTGCGCTCTTTCAGTCCGAATCCCTTCAGATAAATTTGCGTCGTCTTGATGGACTTATGTCCCAGAGACTCACTGATCATTTCAATAGGGACCCCACGGAACTTTGCGGTAGTAGCCCATGAATGGCGGAGCGTATAGGAAGTCACCGGAGAAGTCAGACGCAAAGCCTTTGCCAGCCCCTTCAAACGATTATTGAACCGACGAAGGGCGGACTGGTATTCACGGTAAGCACGTTCATCCTTACGCTTCTTGTCACTCGAAAGGATATCGAACAGATAGTCGGGACAATCCGGAAGGGAAGGCTGGTGATTACGGAGCTGGCTGATCATCTCCTGCGCCGTATCAAGGATTTCCACACTCATCGGGGTCTTCGTCTTGATACGGCTGTAACGGAGGATATTCTGATCCAGGGAAGACTTCTCAAGATGTGCCAGATCGGCAAAGGACATTCCGCAAAACTGGAACATCAATCCGGCAATGGCCTGCGTACGTCGCAAACGGTCCGTCTTGGGATCCGCATACAGAAGCTTATTCAATTCCGGAACCGGCAACGCGCGTTTCTGCCGGATATCGACTCCCGTATATACATCATGAAACAAGCGGGGAACATACGGAGCCCTCCCCGATTCCACACCACGGTTATAAACACTACGCAGCATACGCATATAGGTAGAAACCGTATTCGGTTTCAGACCGCTCTCGCTCAGATGCTGACCGTAACGGCGCAGACACTCACGCGTAACCTGACGGAAAGACACACTTTGCGTACCACAAAACTTATTGAAAGAAAAAAGGGCATTCTTATAGACATGCGCTGTAGAAAAGCGTCCCTCTTTTTGTAAACGACCGATGTATAGTTCCCCACACCGGCTAAATCCATTCTTACTTTTCATCTTATATCACTGGTTATTTTATATACAAGTATAGGGCGAAAATATGAAAATCCCATCTTCATCCGGCAGCAATTCTTAATTTTATTTAATTCAGGAATGGTGATAACAGCCAAATATCTGGCTGGGAGAACAAGGAGAACAAGGAAAACACGTAAAAAAAGAGAGGCAAAGGAAAAACGCCTGTTTGTAATAAACTTTGTTAAACGTTCAACCGCAAAAACCGTACTATTTATCAACATCAATCCCTGCGTATATACGCGCAATTTTAATTGGTAGCAAATAATTCTCATATCATTACATAGTAATATCAATCGGCATTTTCCTCATTTTGAAAAATACGAATATTCGTCCTAGCTTTGCACTTCGGTTTTAACCAATACCTCCGTTTCTCACCGAGAAACCTCCTCTTGGTTTTAAAGAAACGGGGCGTTGGTTTTAAAGGAACGGCCCTTTGGTTTTAAACCAAAAAGAGGCATTTGTAACTACTTGATTTTCAATTTCTTATAAAAGCAGAATTCCGTCCCCGTAACCCATGGGATTTTTCTCAACAAACAAAACGGAATTCATGACCTGAAGCGGTCTGATGCATATAATATTTATTTACAGTTAAGAATTGAAATCCCATGGTTACAGTTACGATTACCATCAAGCCGTATCTGGCAAGGTATATGTACGTACGTTACGCACAAAGTTTAGAACCCGAATCCGAAAGTCGCCCCTCACCTTCTTCGTCAGCCTCTCTCCGAAAACCGGTTCCTATCCATCTCTCCCACATCACTCCCATCTATCATTTTCTCTATCAGTTATCCGTCCCGCATCCATCCAAAGTATCCTGGAAAGAAACAGGAAATATCACGTTTGTTCTGCCTAATCCAGCCTACGGAAAGAATCCGGAAGTATATAATTATATCGGGCAGGAAAGCGCATTAATCTTAGAAAAAGAAATCGAAGTGGAAATGAGAGCAGAACTCTATGAATTTCTGCTGGAGAATAAATTCAAAAACGGAATCATGTTCAAACGCTCGATGGAGCTTTTTGTGGAACATTATAATATGGAAGGTACAGTGGAGGAAGATAGCCTGATGAGGGCTTTTAAGAGGTGGAGAAAGTTGATAAAAGATAATAGAAAATAGTGATAAAACTAAAAAGGCAATCAAATTTTGATTGCCTTTTTAGTTTTATTTCTCATCATAATGTCCATATGTTGAAATAATAACTACTTTTATTTCAATACCGTTCACCGAATATATTAAGCGGTGTTTACTGGTGATTCTCCGTGACCAAAGTCCTGATTTATCTCCTTTTAAGGCTTCGACTTGCCCAGTTCCTGTGGTCGGATGTTCCTGTAGTTCAAGAATCAGTTTTTCTAATTTTTTGTAAGCTTGTGGTTCCGATTTTTTAAGATTTAATGCTCCTTGTACAGCTTTGGGAGTAAACTCTATTTGATACATTCCCAAAAACTATTTAATCCGATTTAAAAAATCATCCAACGATTCTCCTCTTTGCATAGCTATAGTTTTACCTTCCTTAGCCTGCTGGATACCTGTATTTATATCAACAATATTCTGATAATCATCAAAATAAGGATCATTTGATGGACTCACATTTTCCGGAATCATATTCCCTCTTGGTACAAGTTCCAAATATTGGTTCTTACGCTTGATAACAACCCTCTGCACTTCTGCCAAATCTAAGAACTTTTTCTGATTATCCCGGAATTCTCTACTACTAACTACAATCATAATATCTCCTTTCTGCTATATTAGCAATTTTGTACCTAATTGCGTACACAAATATAGTGTTAATAATTAGATTTTCAAATAAAACCCTGAGAAAAAACGTTTTTACCTGTTCAAATGAGAATCTTTCATCCATTTAAAGCTTTAATAAACTACTCCAGTATCGGGTAAGGAGCAGGATAACCCAGCCTAATGCTTTCTATTGCATTATGCTATAGTTTGCAGCGAAAACTATCCATCAATTTTACTTTTTTATTGCTAGAAACTACTTTTATTTCATTCTCTCCCGGCTGCAACTCCACATTTTTCCATTCTAAAATAGCATACTGATCCGGCATTGCCTTACCATAGCTTTTTCCATTGACAAACAGTTCCGCCCCGGGCTGATTAGTGAATGCAGTAATTGTTTGCAGACGTCGGGAACGTACGGTGTTACGTTTTCCGGCCAGATAAAGCACAGGTTCTTCCTTGTTCCAGTTAGCCTTATAAAAGTAGAACGCGTCCTTACGTACTTTCCGGTCAAAGGTAACCAGCCCCTTATCATTAATTCCCGGACGATCGCCTTCCGTACGGTGAGCCGCACCGAAATCAAACATATTCCATACAAAGCTACCCCATATATAAGGACGGGAAGAAATCGCTTTCCAGTTCTCGATATGATAATAGGTCTGCCAGTTCTCCGGATGCCACCAACTGTTTGGCACGGATTTTACCAACGAATCCTGTTGATGATAAATGCTGGCACCGGCACCATACTCACTGATGGCAATACGAATTTCCGGATAATCTCTATGCATACCGTCCAGCCAGCGTCCTAAATCGGCCGGGGTGCCTCCATACCATCCGTCGTACCGATTCCATGCGATGGCATCCGTTATGAAATTCAAGTCACCCATTTGATTACTTGCCGAAGTGGTAGGACGCGTAGTATCTTCCTGATGCGCCAGCTCATTTAATTCCTTGATATATTCCACCGGATTATCACCGGATTCAAGCAGTTCATTGAACAGCCCCCATACACAGATGGAAGGATGATTAAAATGTTGGCGGATCAGCTCCTTCAGCTGTTCTTTCCCATTGGCACGGAAAGAAGGCAGATTAACAAATCCTTTATCATCATATCCTCCGGGACCGATAAAAGGTATTTCTGCCCAGACAATAATCCCATTCTTATCCATCAGATCATAGAAATAGGTAGCTTGCGGATAATGTGCCAGCCGAACCGCATTCACTCCCATTTCCAGCATCAGGGCTGCATCTTCTTCATGATGCTGAGGACGTAAAGCATTACCCACCTCACTCCTATCCTGATGCCGGCAAACACCGTGAAGAGGCAGATGCTTGCCATTCAAAAAGAATCCCTTATCCGGATCAATCCGATAATAACGAAGTCCTAAAGGCTGCGTCACACAATCTACCAGCTGCCCTCCTCTCGACAGAGAAACCTCCGCCTGATAAAGGAACGGGTCCTGACGGCCATTCCACAGATGAGGATTATTTATCTCAAATGTAAGTTCCTGCTGCAAAGCTGCATTCCCGGCAAGAGTAAGTGTCTGTTTCTGTTGCGCCACCACTTTCTGACCATCCAGCAAACGGACACCCAGTTCTACTTCCTGACCGGCATTATTACCATTTGCCAAATCAACGACCGCCCTTATTTTCGCATATTGATGACTGACACTATCCTGTATCAGACGAACTCCCGGAGATGCATAATTCAAAGGAGAAATACATGCCTCATCAGTGATCAGCAGATGCACATCCCTGTAAATACCGCCATAAAAATTAAAGTCACCCACCAAAGGCATCACGTCCAGTTGTTCTCCATTATTCACCCGCACTAATATAGAGTTCTCTTTTCCATAATTCACCTCTCCGGTTATTTCAAAGACAAAAGCTCCGTATCCTCCACGATGTTCACCGATATGACGGCGATTGATAAATACATCTGCTATACTGTTCGCCCCTTCGAAACGAAGGAAAAGACGCTTGCCTTGCCATTCGGGACGAATGAACAGTTTCTTTTCATAATTACCGATTCCCCGTTTATAGTCGATCTTTCCGGACAAAGCATCCTGTGTATTCCAGGTATGGGGCAGATCTACTCTTATTTCCGACCCTTTCTGCACCTGATGCGAGAATCGGAACTTCCAGTTGTCGTTTAATAAAATATCCTGCCGCTGAGCAAATAGCGGCATACTGCAAAACAGAAATAAAGCAACTGCCATCAAACGGCAGCATGACATAATTGGTGTTCTCATATTATTTTTTTAATGATGATTTCTTCACTTTGATAAAAGAAGAGAGTGATTCAACTTTACTCTTATATTTTTTCTCATTGACTCTATTTTTGTTTTCTTCTTTATCTATCCGATGATCGAACAGCATACTTGCTTTCTTCACGTCACCTTTCATCCATTCGGCATAACTAAAACGTTGATCAACCGCATTGTCTCCCCCTTCCCACTGAATATAGACTTCATCCTTCGTCTTAGCCTTCAGATTGCTGAAAACTTTTGCAAAGCTCTGTCCATCCAACTGTTCTGCTGGTTGTGGTATCTGACATAACTCGCACAAAGTAGGATACAAATCTACAAACTCAACCATCGACCGGGTCTTTCCTTTTTTCATTCCGGGCACACGGATAATCAACGGCACATGAGTAGAACGGTCCATCAGATTATGTTTACCCACAAAATCATGTTCGCCCAGATTCCAGCCATGATCTCCCAACAGTACCACAATCGTATTCTCCGCCAGGCCTAACTCATCCAGAGCATCCAGCACTTTTCCGATTTGTGCATCCACGTAGCTCAAGCAAGCATAATATCCATGCTTCACTTCCCGCTGAAAATCGGCATCCCCCGTATCAGTCACCCGTGCATAAGCATATATCTCACTCGAATTACGGACTTGTTCCGGCAAGCCTTCCGGTCTGAAACGGTTGGAAGCCAAAGGTATCTCTTCCCGCTTATACAAATCCCAATATTTCTTCGGAGCATTAAACGGCAAATGAGGTTTCCAAAATCCGCAAGCCAGGAAAAACGGCTTGTTCATTTCTTTCATACGCCGCAGGTCACGAATGGCACGTTCCGCCAATTTTCCGTCATCGTATGCCGTATCCGGAACATCCGCTGACTCGCAAAACGGTCCGCGCATAGTCTTGGGATTGATCGTCTTGCCCGATTCTGAGTTCATCCAAAGTTCCCATTTATTATATTCCGCCCAATAGACATCGTATCCATCCGGATGATTCCGGTAGGGAGGTTCGCTCCACGATGCGGCATGATCGCTCATGTGGTGAAAAACTTTGCCATCCGAAACTGTATGATAACCATTCTTTGTGAACCATCCGGAAAGAGGTATAGCCTCCGGACAATCCTTGCTGGCATAAGCCGAGAAATTCACAAAACGATCGGGATAGTGAGGATATACGCCTGTCAGAAGGCTGGCACGGGAAGCGCCACTCACCGGAACATTGCAATAAGCGTTCTGAAACAAGACTCCGCTTGATGCCAGACGATCCATATTCGGAGTCTTGACCGCCTCCACTCCGTAACAACCCAGTTCGGGACGCATATCGTCAGCCATCAGAAAAAGAACATTCATTCTGGAAACATCGGAGACATTGCGCTGCGCCTGCACAGCAGAGGCCATACAGCAAGCTGTCCCGCAAAGAAGGGTATATTTTACCGAAATAGCGTTCTTCATTTTATAGTTTAAATTTTCAAGACCTGCAATATACAAAATATTACAGGTCTTGCCTCTGTTTTTACTCAAAAAATTATTTAGTCCATACCGGATTCTGTTCCAGATTCGTATTCAGTGCCAGTTGCTTCAGAGGCAGCGGATACAGGTAATAATGTTCCTGCCATCCGAGCGGAGCGTCAAAGAAGTAAACATACCCTTCGTCATTACTCGGTCCGCCGGTTACTTTCAGATTTTTAGCCGAAGCTCCCGTCACATATACTCCCAACGGGCGTTTATTGACATAGTCTCCTTTTTTCCATCTGCGAAGGTCATCCAGACGGAATCCTTCCCCCATCAGTTCCACACGTCTCTCCCTGCGTACCTCCCACAGAAGAGCAGGAACGGAAGGATCACGGGCCGTATCAAAATCATCTGTAATGTCTTCGACCGTCATTTTCGCTACATGTCCGCGTGCACGAAGTTTATTAATGGATTTATCGGCAGCCGTCTGATCAAACTTACCTAATTCGCACATGGCTTCGGCATAATTCACCATTACCTCTCCTACACGGAACAAAGGCGCATCTGTCGTATTCACTCCATTGGCATTGGTAGCTACGGTATGCGTATTATAGTACTTCCATACCCAGAATCCCATTTGAGAAGCATTCCAGCCCTGTCCCCAGTTCTGATTCTTGAAGTGCGGCTGCCCCTGCACCGTGAATCCTTTGAAGTTGGAAGACGGCAAACGATGATAAGTCTCACCGGAGATTGTAGCAAGAAGATCTATAAACTCTCTGTCCTGCGCATGATCCGTATATTTCCAGTCGGCCGTGCTCGGACCATTTTCTTTCTTTACCATATAGGGAGGACATATCGTCAGATACAACCGGTAATCACGGTCGCGGAACTGTCCATAAATCTCCTTATCACCGCCATACCGACTGGTGGTAGTACTTACCGGACGACCATCCGTACACAGATAACTGTCTACCGCATCCTTTGTCGCCTCAATATAAGATTCACCGGTACGCACCATGCGTGTCAGGCCATGCATCAACTGACCGGTTTCATAGGCTTTATACAAGATAATGCCCGTTACCCCATCCAAAGATTCCGAATTGAAAAGCTCGTCATACCGTGGATGCACATTCGGATAAACCTTCAAAACTTCTTCCGACGCACGTACACATTCTTTCAAGTAAGTCTCGGCATCAGACAATCCATGATATTTCCGCCAAGTACCCTCGAACAAAGCAAAACGGGAAATAAGTGCCTGCACCACAGATATACCAATGGTGTTTTTGCCATCGTCCGCACCGATATGTGTCTCCGCATATTTCAGGTTGGACAGGATATTCGAAGCCACCAGATCGCGACTATCCCGTTTGCCGTACAGTTCCGGACTGTCTTCTTTCAACGCATTCTCCACCCAAGGGATATCTCCAAAGCGAGAAAGCATCTGAAAGTATTTATATGAACGGAAGAAATAGCCGACACTGCGCCAGTGCTCCTTCTCCGTATCATTCATCTGCGAACCATCGATATTGTCCAGCATCAGATTTACCCGGCGGATATAGTCGTAATCCCATTCCTTGACTTCATCTGTTGCCTTCGCCTTCTGGTATGCCCACTGCCCTTCATATCCGGACAAACCTTTGATCATATTGTCCGACTCAAAATCTCCGCGGAATATTTCGTCCGTCTGCCCCGTATCATACGTATATCCGAAGAATACATTATATAATCCCCATGCATACGTTTTGAAGTTATCATAGGTAGTAAAGACTGTCGCTTCCGTCTGTTGTCCTTTCGGATAAACTTCCAGAAAAGAGTCATTCAAACAAGACGACATCAGCAAACAGAGACTAATGCCCGTACCCAGTATATATTTCTTCATAACAATTACTCTTTTAAATAGTGAAACAATCAGAATGAAAGGTTGATACCAAACGAATACTGCCGCATATACGGATAGGTAAAACCGCGTTGTCCCAAGTCATCCGTTACCGAACGTTCCGGATCGAGTCCTTTCGGCAAATGATCGAATGTATAAAGATTCTCACCGCTAAAGAAGACAGCCAGATTATTGACACCGATCTTAGTCATCCACTTGGACGGGAAATTATAAGATAAGGTGATGTTCCGGATACTCAGGTAGGAACCATCCTGCAGATAACGGGTCTGAATACGTGTATTGGCAGCTGTATTTCCGGCAGCTTTCTCATACAGACGGGGGAAATAGCTGTCTGTGCGTTCCGGCGTCCAGTAATTCAGTTGTGTGTCATATACCGTCGTCCATGCGTCATAATGCGGATAGAACAAGTCATTCATAATCCACAAATCACGTTTGCCTACTCCTTGCAACAGGAAAGATAAAGAGAACCCCTTCCAGCTTGCACCACCGTGGATGCCATACTGATAACGACGGGTACTATTACCGATGATCTTACGGTCGCCCGGATCTTTTGTCGTACTTGTACCTCCGTTGATAATATCGTTGTCATCCAGATCTTTATACAGGATATCACCCGGATTCGGATTGTAGCCTTCCACTTTTGGAATGCCTGCTTTCAGCTTGCCATCGGCATCGAAATCATCAACAGTATACAGGCGGTCGGTAACATACCCCCAGATTTCACCCAGTTCCATTCCTACACGGTAAGTATCTTTATCGTTCTTGTCCTTGCCGAAGAGACCTGTCTCGTTATTATACTTGGTAATCTTGGTTTTAGCATCATAAAGGTTAAAGCCCAGATTGTATTTCACTTTTCCGATCTGATCATTCCAGTCTACAGTGATCTCCCATCCTTTGGAACGAAGATCGGCAGTATTCTGCAAAGGAGCACTTGCACCCAGTACAGCCGGTAATTCCGCTCCCGGAGCGAGCATACCTTTCGTATCACGACGATACCAGTCGAATACAAGATTCAGCCTGTTGTTCAATAAACCCAGATCAAAACCGACATCGACAGTCGTCACTTTCTCCCAGGTAAAACTGTTACTGACCAATGCAGCTGGTTTAAGGGTAGTTACCTTGATACCCGAAACGGTCCAGTAAGCCTGCTCGGCATCCATACCCGGAATATAAGCGTATGGAGTGATACTCTGATTGCCGATATTACCCCACGAAGCACGCAATTTTAAGTTAGACAATACGGATGTCAACGGTTTCATAAACGCTTCTTCGCTCACACGCCATCCGGCAGAGACAGAAGGAAAGAAACCGAAGCGACTGTCTTTCGGAAATTTGGAAGAGCCGTCATAGCGTCCGTTCGTTTCAATCAGATATTTGCCGGCAAAGGAGTAGTTGATACGATAGAATAATCCTCTTACTGTATAGCGTTCGAATTTATCTTTAGCGAAATAATCTCCTGTAGCCTGCGATATAGAAGGAAGGTCTTCGTTAATCATGTTCATACGCGACATTTCCGCATAGCGATAGTCACTGCTCTCCTGATTGAAACCTCCCATCACGGTGACTTCATGCTTGCCCCATGTGTTATTGTAGTTTCCGTAGAAGTTCAAGGCATTATAATCGGTAATGCCGTTGGAGTTTTCATACTTAGAGTTTGCCGTCGAAGTCTCTTTCACAAAGTTACCTCCGTGGGCATAATAGAACTTCTTTTCAAACTTGGTCTTTTCATTACTCAGATGGTTGTATGTATATTCACCCACCAGTTTGACGTTCTTCAAAGGAGTAATCGTCACCTTTCCGAAGATACGGATATTGTTTTTCTGGATAGTCGTCGGATAAGCAAGATTAATCAGATTCCGGGGAGTATTAATCGGTAGTTCTTCTCCGTCGATATTCATTGTTCCGGTAGGGAAATAAGACGGGAAGGCAACGGCTGCTCCCCAGATTCCATATCCTCCCGAAGTCTCCGGCAATTCTGATTTCGAGTTCGTGTATTTGATATCCAGTTCCGGAGTAATCCATGAGAATACGTCCGAACGGATATAAGAAGACACATTGTAACGTTTATACGCATCCTTGTCCGAGGCCAGCACTCCATTCTCATCGACCATACCGAAAGAGAAACGATAAGATATATCTTTCGTGCCGCCACCTACAGAAAGATTGTGCGTCTGCTGGAAACCGGTCTCCATCATATCATCAAACAGATTGGTTTCTGCCAGACTATAGCGCAATCCGTCCACCATTGCATACCCATCGGGATAAGCCGAAGGATTGGCATTGTATTCTTTCAATAAATCCAGCCACGTATCCACATTCTGTCCACTCTGATAGTTGATGGTTCCCATGTCTTTATAAGCCTGCACCGTCTGAAGCGGTGTTGCCTTACGAGGCATATTGGCAGGTCTGCTAAATGAGAAATTGTTAGAATAATTAATAGAAAGCCTGGTTGAATCCGATCCTTTCTTTGTCGTAATCAGAATGACGCCAAATGCGGCACGTGCCCCGTAGATAGCCGAAGAAGCAGCATCTTTCAAGACCGTTACTGATTCAATATCATTCGGATCGAGCATATTGATATCCATTTCTACGTTATCCACCAGAACCAACGGTTTGCCATTCTTATCCAGACTGTTGACACCACGGATATTGAAACTCATTTCCTCTCCTGGTCTACCGGAGTTACCCGTAATCTGCAAACCGGGCATCGCACCTTTCAAGGCATCGCTGACCGACACTACCGGACGGTCTCCCAATACTTCATCCATCTTCACACTGCTTACCGCACCGGTCAGATTCGCTTTCTTCTGTACACCGTAGCCTACTACCACCACTTCGTCAATCAGACGGCTGTCTTCTTTCAGAGCAATGTGCAAAGGAGTCTGATTTTTGACAACGACTTCCTGCGTAGCATATCCGATATAAGACACGGATAATCGTGCATTCGGAGTCACCGACAGAGAAAAGTTTCCATCCATATCCGTAATCGTACCTTCCGTAGAATTCAACACTTTCACATTGGCACCAATCACTCCTTCACCCGAAGGATCGGTCACTTTGCCTTTCAGGACAAACGCTTTTCCCTGTTCCTTTTCAGGCACTGCGGCATGGAATATGACCACCCGGTTTCCGTTCACTTCATAACTGATCCCCGTACCGGTCAGCAGTTGGGCCATCACGTCATTAATTGTACCCTTGTCCACGTTCACAGAGACTTTCTTATTCAGGTCAATGTCGTTATTGCGAATCAGAAAAGAATAATTTCCCTGCTTCCTGACTACTTCAATGGCTTCTTTCAAAGTAACGTTATCTGCTTTGACACTGAACTTCTTGTTTTGTTCCTGTGCTGAAAGTTGAAAACCTGTCAGGACATTACTTAGGGACAAAAGCAGAAACATCAATAATGTTTTTCTTATTATCAATCTCATTTTTATCACTATTAAAGGTTAACATATAGTTATTTATCGTAGCTGCGGACTGCCGGTATATCTATCGGCTGTGTCCATTTTCTTTCTCCCTCCTTTTATCTTACCCCCTTTCTTTTATCGGTAATAAAGATGGTGTCACCACTGACTTTCCACGTGTATTGTTTCTCAACGTTGATTTCGTGTAATATATCATAAATATTCTGATTGCTGTCGAAAGAACCGGAGAAGTGTTCGGCCTTCAGACGTTCGCTTTCTATGCTGATCTTCACCTGGAATTTACGTTCCAGACGATGGGCAATATCAGCGAATGAAGCATTCTCAAAGGTCAACCCGCCATCCAGCCAATCGCAGGCTTTACTTGCATTGGTCTTCAGCTTTTCCATTCGTCCGGTGTTCTTGTTATACAGTGCCTGCTCATTCGGGAATAATTTCATCACAGAATTAGCAGACGCCGATAAATTCACCCTGCCTTCCAGCAGAGACACCATCACATAATTATCGTCATCATAAGCACGGACATTGAATACCGTGCCGACTACCTGCACCTGCACATCGTTCGTCTTCACGAAGAAGGGAACCTCTGCATTTTTCGCAACTTTAAAGTATCCTTCGCCATCCAACGTCACATTACGTTCGCGGATACCAAACCCACGGTGATAGCGCAATACAGAACCTGCATTCAGAGAAACCTCCGTCCCGTCAGGAAGAACGATATTCGTTCTCGATCCGGCAGGAACCTTGATTTCGTAAGGAGAATCGGCGTTGGTATATACTTCCGTCAGATTTTCCGTATACGTATACCAGAAATAGTTGCAGCCGATCAGCAGAATAACGGCGGCAGC
>OAUO01000141.1_pt1 | contig 63532 bp, 46 predicted proteins | sample 1495191 | NCBI WGS metagenome assembly OAUO01 (sample SAMEA2580046, study PRJEB22360) | human gut metagenome | biome: human gut; feature: human-associated habitat; material: faeces | place: Denmark | collected 2008/2010 | reverse complement strand
TAGCACAGAAGAGAAGGAACAAACACTTCACTAAGAAGTGTCCTAAATGTGGTTATCCAACTGTACGCCCTAAACCTACAGGGCTTAAATACACAGGTGGGTGTCCTTGTTATGATTATAAATGTCCTCAATGCGGACATAAGTTCTATAACTAATTTATTAACTATTTAATTATGATAGCATTTTGGTTAATTCATGCAGTCTTTTATTTATTGACATTCTGGCTTGGAGTGAAATACAATAAAGTATTACAGGTGAATGGTAAGAGGAATGGAATTATATTAACTATCTTCACTTTGCTCTTAATCATACTCATTACTGGATTATTTAATTATTATGGACTATTGTAAATAGTGAATATTAGGTTTCAATTAGAAGAAGATGAAGAACTACTATCAAATATTAGGATTGGAAGAAGGTGCAACTTTGGATGAAATTAAAGCTGCATACAGGGAATATGTAGTGAAGTTTCATCCAGACAAACATAATGGAGATACCTTCTTTAAAGAGAGATTTCAAGAGGTACAAGAAGCATACGACTATTTACGTACACATTATACAGGATGCAATGAATTTGTAGATGAAAGGGTAAATACAACTGTATCATCTGTTAAAATGCCAAGTTCTAGTGATATTGAATTTACAAGTTCTAGTAAACAGGTCTATGAAGGAGATACTGTTACACTAAAGTGGAACGTAAGATTTCCTTGCTCAATATCTCTTAATGTTGATACTGATAAATCATACTTTGACCGTACAAGGAATGATTTGCCTTTACATGGAAGTACGGAAATACACATAGGTAAAGTAGAAGAGGAAGTAGTTGTTACCTTACATTGCTCAATTAATAACCGTACAATATCCAAAGAAATACACCTAATAAGGAATCGTACAATAGACGTTATGTTACATAATGACAAACGTTATATGAGATTAATCAAAATAAATAAAGCTATTAAATCCATATTCAAAGTATTGCCATTGGTATTAACAGTTCCATACATAATAATGTTATGTGTCATATCTGAAACATTTCCTGCATATACGGATAATACAATATTGAACAATGTAATAGAATGGGGAGCTTATATTCTTGGTTGGTTAATGATTTGTTATATTGTACCATTAGTAATGGAGATACAAATTACAAGTCCGATAAATGATAAAATAGAACAGCGCATAAGAGAAGCAAACTCGAAACACAATTAGTAAGCATAGTTATGAATATAGAATCAACTTCATTATGGATTGGATTAGCTTTACTTTGTTCATGTCAATCCAGACAGCAAGTAACAGCACCAGTCTCCACTATAGATAGTACATTACAAACTAATGCTACTGCCATATTGGAAAGCAAGTTATCAGAAATAAATGCCCAATCTGGGCAAGTTATAATTATGGAAGTTCAATCAGGGCAAATAAAAGCTCTGGTTGGACTTACTAGGAAAGACAGTACGAACTACCAATCATGTGAGAACTTCTCTGTATGGCAGTCTACTGGTCTGATGCACCCAATATCGCTATTGGCAGCTTTAGAAACTGGTAAGGTGAAGTTGAGTGATAAGGTTGATACAGGAAATGGTATCTACCAAATTCATGGCAGAGAGCTTAAAGACCATAATTGGCATAGAGGTGGATATGGTGAGCTTACAGTACAAGAAGGATTGGCAACTAGTTCCAATATTGCCATTTATAAGACAATGGAGAAAGCATTTGGTAATAATCCCCAATCGTACTTTGATTTATTAGCTAATATGAGCTATGGTAAACCGGATAGTATTACAGGAATAGCCAATCTAAAGCCTGCATACTTTATAACTCCTAAAGATAACAATTGGGCTAAGAGTGATTTTGCATGGTCAAGTATTGGATATAATCAACACGTATCACCAATCCAAATACTAACCTTCTATAATGCTATTGCTAATAATGGGAAGATGATACAGCCTCAACTATATAAGGATAGTGTAGTAGTTATTAATCCTCAAATAGCAAGTAGGGCTAGTATTGATAGTTTAAAGAAAGCTCTAGTATTTAATATTACTGACGGATTAGGTCAACATGCCAAGTCTGATAAGGTACTAGTTGCAGGTATGCAGGGAACTAGTTCATTATCTACTAATGAGGATAGTACTAAGGATATGTATGCGGTAGAGTTCTGTGGTTACTTCCCTACTGATAATCCTAAGTATAGTATCATAGTTTCCATTAATAAGGCTGGATTACCTGCAAGTGGTGAACTAATGGCAGGTGATGTATTTAAGAAGATAGTTGGATTACTATTTCCTTGTTGAATCATACTCATGCTGTTAATATAATATTCAACCTTTCTTAGTCATATATCTATATATAATACCCCTATGCCGGAAAGGTTGAATATTTATAAATGGCAAACGAGACATGCGTAAGAAGTTCATCAAATCAAGTCGCCCAACATATAAGAAACGTATTCGTAAAGGACAAACAGGAATGAGATTTGTTAGTTATAATCCAGTAAGTAATCCTACAATAAATTACAAGGACATTACTAATCCAACTAATCCATTTAGTGAGTATAATTATAATACAGTTTATAATACACCTGAAGCATTAGTAGTACCAGTAAGAGATACTGATGAAACTGATGTAGTAGCTAATAATCCTACAGTAGAGCCAGTAATTAATAAGCCAGTAGCTAGTAAACCTGTTACCGATAAACCTGTTACTAAAACTGCCAACTCAACTTGGAAGAGTCCATATACTAACAGAAGACAATGGTCTACAGAACTTATTAATGCCTATAAGAAGGCAGGTATTACTAATGATAATGCAATTAGAATGCTATTAGCACAAGACGCATTAGAATCTAGTTGGGGTAAGTCTGCACAAGGTAAGTACAACTTTGGCAATTTAACTACTGGTAGTTCATGGAAAGGTGATTATGTAACTGGTAATGATAAGAATGCTAAAGGTGAAGCTATTAAGCAGAAGTTTAGGTCTTATAATTCTATGGATGAGTATGCAGCAGATAAGGTACAATTCTTAAAGAGACTATATGACTTTGATGAGAATGATGATATTAATAAGTTTGTAGCTAAGCTTACTGGTTCTAATAAAGGTAAGAGAAGATATGCAGAAGCTAAGGAGTATGCCAATTCATTAAGAGGTGTGTATAATAGTTTCAAAGCAGGTGGTATTATTAAATACCAAGAACCTGCACAACCTATTAATAGGTCTGCGATAAGAACAGATGAAGATAAGAATGTTCCAAAACGAAATAGAGCTATTTATAGTACATTTGACGCAACTTGGAACACTCCACCGTGGTATATAGCAACTGCCAAAGCAGCTAGGGCGGCTTACAAACAAGTAGCTAATCCAGACGAAATGGATTATATAGTGACAGATTCGGTTGCAGATGCAGGTTGGAGGAAGAGATTAGGGTTATCTTATGATAGTAAATTCCTTCCTTCTAATGAAGACGGTAGTGTTAGATTGCCTTCTTACATAGAAGCGGAGATACCTGTTGATACAACTTTATTAAAGGACAGAATAGCAAGGGAGACTAAAATTGCTGAATCTAAGAATATAATGGGTAAAGATTGGCAGCTAGTTACTGGGCTCATAAACTTAGATAAACAGAACTTAGATTCTTTAAGAAAGACCTATAATACTGGTGAACCAACTGTTCTTAACGAATATAGTCATAACAGCAGGAATTTGATTAAGAATGGGAGGCTTATTAATGGAGCTCATGAATACAATACACCATTAAATATTCTAAAGAACTATACTGTACAGTATGACTCTAAGAACAGAACGATGAATTATCGTGATATATATGACTTTAATGGCTATGAGTGGGCTATACCAGGGAAGAAATTTAATATTAGAGGAAGCATTAATTTAGATAAGAAATGAAAGTAATTAGAGTGGTATTGTGGTTATTAATAGTAATAGAATGTATTATACAAGCAATACAGTCTTATTGGTGGTATAAATATAAAGGCATTACATATCATCTACTAGTTAAGAATAGTATATTGCCATGTATAGAACGTATCTTATTAATCAGCGTAGCTATAATACTACTCTACTTATTTACAAAATGGATAATTGGTAAATGTTATAAACGGAATGAATGATGAGTAAGAAACGATTAAATCTGCATGAACAGGGATATAAAGCAGGAGACCCTATGTGGGTATCTTGGGATAAAAGGTGGGACGGACCGATGAGACGAGAATTAATGTGGGAAGGTGTATATCAAGAAGAAAGACTAGTAACCACTATTGGCTTCTTTAGGTATGACGATAGAGAGTTCTTGGCTTTAGATAGAACTAAGAGACCAAATGGGTGTGAAGATATTATCTATATTCCAACACCATTAGTAAAGGAGTACGGTAAATTTCATGCGGAATAGTATTCAACCTTTATAAGATATATATTTGTATATAATACCCTAGTATCAGAAAGGTTGAATGTTCGTATAAGAAGATACGCAGAAGCTACTAATTATGCTAAAGTACTTACTGGGGTATATAATGGTATTCCTAAAGGTGAGAATGGTATGATTATTAAGTATCAGAATCCACCACATGGTATAGCTAGAAGAGATGCTACTTATGTTGCTCCTAAGATGTATGCTCCACGTCCATATAAGACTAAGGAAGAAGAGATTATAGAACAGAACCGTAATAGCGAGATGATTAGTATTCCAGCTCACAGTACTATTGGTATGGTAGACAGTAAGTTGCAAGTAATAGATACTCCAGCTAGACAAATTACTAATGTGGGAGCAGGTTATCTTAGTGGAACTGACCCTGTTGGGGAATTTGTTGTGGGTAATGTAGTAGCAGGTAAGCCATTAATGTGGTTAGGTAAAGGAGTAAAATATGGTGCGGCTAGAGTGTTTAAGAAAGGAGCTAAGCCTAAAGTGGATGCATACTATCCTAGTAAGGTGTATAAGAGAACCGTAGATGATGTAAATCGTGACTATCTTAACTTTATAGAATACATAGATAATCCAGAAACCATGCAGAAACTTGCTGATATAGATAAAGAATTAGGTACTCAATATGTTAAGGCTGTTACTGATTTTAAAGAAGCTGCCAAACAAGGAAAGTTAAGGGTTAAATCACCTAAACCTGGAACTTTAGATATACAAGGATATCCAATACGCAATCCTCAAACATTAACTCATCCAGATATAATGAAGAATCCTAGTTATGATTATATAGACATAGATATACTCGCTGACTTCCCACCTAATTCAGTAGGACATGAGTTCAAACATGCAATTGAGAATTATCAAGCAGCATTGAGTGGAATTAAAGGTTCTGTTGATGATGCGTTATTTGCCAACCCTAGGCTACAAGCTTTAATGAAGGACAATATAGTATCAGAAGACGAGTTTGTAGCTAGTATTCTTGAAAGGTTTCCTAACAAATCAGAATCTGAAATGAGGAAACTTTATAGTAAATATCTAACCAATCCGGGAGAGTTTAACGCCCAGTTACACCCATTAATAGAATTAGAGCAGAGAGCAGGTAAATCTGGATTACCTAACTTTAAGGATGCTGATGCAGTAAATCAGGTAATCAAACAGGGCAGAGTTAATGGTCATGGGACTTCTTATTTAGATGTTATATTTAATCATCTAATTAAACCAGACAGAAAGGAAGAGTTCGTTAAACAGTTTAATAAGTATGGATTTGGTACAACAGCTCCTATGATTATGAATAATAACAATAAATAATTATGGCAAAGAAGAAAGGTCCTTATGTGGAGATAATAGGTAAATGGAAACATGAATGTGTATCTCCTTCTAGACGTTATGACACAAATTTAGAAACTGGAGAAGTAATAATAGCAGATACGTTCTGTACATGGGAAGACTGGGAAGATTGGTTTGATTCTATGGAAGATGTAGAATCTATCAAAGAAGACGAACAAGCAGATGAACAACTTAGTAACAATACTTAACATTCTTGCATTAGTTTAATAGGTTAATAATCAGTAACTTTATTTCAAACATAACACGTATTATTAATTAATATAACTAATCTATGAATAATCAATCAGAGAATAAAGAACCAGATTTCTTTACCCCTAATGCTCCAATTAAATACGCAACGGCAGGAGGAAGAGGGGTAATGATAGGTTGCGGAATTATAACAGCCTTATATGTTATAGGCGTAATTATAGGGCTGTGTTTGGGCTATGGTTGGAGTAGCCTTCTTCTGCCTTTCCTACCATTCATCATAATTGGATTTATTGGCTACATTTGGGAGATGTTTAAGAAGTTCCACAATCTGGGATATGATGAGAAACGTAGGATATAAAGTCTCTGTATGCCTATATATCCTACCTTCCACTAGTAAATCCCTATGTACTTGACCCTACTAGTAGGGAATAGTAGTATTATTACCTAGCCATTCAAATAACTTGTTTAGATAATACTTGATAGGCTAGATACAATATTACGTATAAATCAATTATTATATAAGAATTAATTATCATACAAGAAATCCTTATTATTCCTTTGAGGTTATTAAATTTCATACTACATTTGCAACGCATTTCCAGATAATAGTTAATTTACTAGCTTATAATCTGAATATCCAGTAAGGTTTGCTGGTAATAAATGTATTATTAACTTAATAATTAAAACTATGTCAAATTTGGAAAATGCTAATGTAAAGAGTGCTGAAGAACGTAAACGTGCAGAAATGCATAGAACTTATGGAATGTGGTATAAAGAGGGAGCAACAGCTTCCGACCTTGTTTCTTGGTGTGATGCAAGAATAGCAGTTTACAGTGAATGGATTAAGAACTGTACAGAACTGAAACATTCAAGTCAAGCACAGTTATTGAGTGGCATGTCTAAAGAAGCTTTAGAAGCAGCTTTAGCTGCATTAAACGCCCAATAGCATCTTTCGTGAGGTTGTGCCAATGTCTTGACACAACCTCATTTTCAATTTAATCAACCACATTTACTAGTTAATAATTATATTCAGTGAAATATTACATCTTGTAAGTATAATCTATTTCCCAACCATTCTGCATACATATCTTTATCAGTTCATTAAAGGTTACTAACATATCTACATCTTCTGTTTCAGTCACCAATGTAGCATGAGAGATAACAAAGTACTCTCCAGTATCATAAGCATCAAACTTATTCCTTCCATTTTGAAATGTAGCATAAACACTACTAATATAATAGGCTACCTTGTTATTCCTCTGATTACCGTCATATAGTACGTTATAAATTCCATTTATAGTATATACTTCCAATAAAACTATACCATTCCTCATTATCCTATTAGTAGCTGGTGATACATAGGTTGTAATCCTATAAGGATATATCTTGTCTATTAGTTCCATTACTAAGTTCCTCATTTTAATAGGGTCTGATTCTGCCTTCTCAATGGCATCCTTTGGTAAAGTAGGTTGGTTGAAGAATGTCCTCATATTCTCCAATCTTAACTTCTCTGCACTTAAAGCTTCTATCTTATCCTTGCACTCCGCTCTCTCATTCTCACACTTAGTTAGGGTTTTATAGTACTTATCTTTAGCTATATCCATTACAGAATCCGGAGCATCCATATAAGCACTATAAGCTCTTTCTATCAATCTATCCATGTTGGATATATGAGATGTAAAGTTGGCTATATTCATTTCCAAATTGGTTATTTTATCGGTAAGTTCCTCCACCTTAGCTACTCTATCTTCATCATTCAAATTGGCAAATCCTATTAGCTCCTGTTTAACTAAGCCCCAAATAATAGCTTCTAATTTCTCATTACTAATTGTAATGCGACTACTACAATCTGTAGCATTATTGATACCCGACATACATGACCACCTAATAGCTACCTTCCCATTCATCAATCTATATTTATCCCCCTTATCTCCACCACGTTTCTGTGGAGTTAATGAGTGTTCACAGATAGGACATTTAAGAAGTTTACTCAATATATAAGTAGCCTGTTTTGGATAAGGAGTTCTAGCAGTTCTATTTGTAGCTCTCTTAGTGGTGGCTTTATCGAACATAGCCCTAGTTATGATAGTAGGTATCTCGACTTCAAACTCATCTACATCTTCTGTATCTGGGTCAGTAAGAGATACAACCTTTATACCAGTACAATAAGGTTCAAAGGTTAAAATATGCTCTATAGTCCCTATGCTGAATTTCTTATTAAATTGTTCACCATACTTGGCAGTAATAGCCAAAGCTGTAGATTTCAGTGTTGCACCGTCTTTAACATATTCTTCAAATACATCTACCACAACTTTAGCGGCATCATCATTTATCACCCAACTATTCTTCTTACCCTTATCTCTACCACCATATCTTTTATAACCAAAGAAGGGCTGTCCTATACTCATTTGATTGTTATCCAGTTCATCACGTCTACCAGATGCTATTTGTGTTTTCATACTCTTTATGTATTTCCAAGCAGCATCAAAGGCAGCACCTATAATAGTTTCAGCATCTCTAACTTTCTTGCCAGTTACAGGGTCTATAGTCCAAGTATCAATATCCCTAAAATACACAGGAATATCCATGTTGATAAGCTGTCTAACATATAACCGACCCGACATAGGGTCACGACTCATTCGGCTAACTTCCGACACTAAAACGACATCAAATTCCTTATTAATAGCAGCATCTTTTAGACGTTGAATAGACTGCCTATCTCTCTTACTTGCATCATCTTTACCAGTGATATGCTCACCAAATATCATATTATCACTTGACGTATAACCAAACTTCTTAGCCAGTCTAGTTAGGTCATTTACCTGTCGCTCATAGTCTTGCTTCTTAGTTGAGCACCTAATCAAAAATGCAGCTCTCATATCTGTTACATTTAATATTATTGCAATCAAGACTATTAGCTAACTATCTATAATGCAATATAATAGCACAGATAATAGTCTTTACCTCTCGCAAAGATAAGAAAGTTTCTACAATGGTGCAAGTATTTTAATAATAGCGAACTGCCGGAGTTTAATAGAAACGTACTTGAGGTACTGCGGCAACCATTGGAAGACAGGAGAATCACAATCTCCCGAATAAAAAGCAGCATCGATTACCCGGCCAGTTTTACACTGGTAGCTTCGATGAATCCTTGCCCTTGCGGATATTATAATCATCCGACGAAGGCTTGTGTATGCAGTCCCGGGCAAGTACAGAAATATTTGAATAAAATTTCCGGTCCGCTGCTCGACAGGATTGACATTCAAATAGAAATCATTCCCGTACCATTCGATAAGATATCTGACCAGAGAAGGGGAGAATCCAGTGAAACGATCCGCGAACGAGTTATCAAAGCACGGCAAATACAAGAAAAGCGCTACGCCGAATATCCCGGTATCTATTGCAATGCACAGATGAACAGCAAATTACTGTCACTATTTGCCCGGCCGGATGACAAAGGGCTTACCTTATTAAAGAATGCAATGGATCGGCTCAATTTATCCGCCCGCGCCTATGACAGGATATTGAAAGTATCACGCACCATTGCCGATCTCGAAGGAAGTGAGCAAATTCTTTCCGGACATTTAGCGGAAGCGATCAGTTATAGAAATCTGGATAGGGAGAACTGGGCCGGATAACAGGACAAGAAAAACAAGTGCTTGTATAATTAGGTTACCAGATCCATTGTATGCTATAATTACCCGAATTCAAGAAGATTCCATGCACGAAAATCAATATGACTAAAATAATTTACAGTTCACTACATAAACTCCTATTCGGTTTATAATAAATTTCCGAATCGTTTATTATAAACGGTATCCAAGTTTATTATAAACTCTCAAATAGAAATTTAGAATCTTAGCATCCATTTATTACAACAAAAAAGGCTGCAATTCCTATAAAGATTGCAGCCTTTTGCCTATATTAATCATTCCTGTCTCTGTACAAGGGTAGGACAGTTAGCTATATTTGTTGTAATATCTCACCATTTTCATACTCGATTTTATATCTTTTTTCTCATTTATTCATTAATAACTCAAGTTTCACAAACACCCTGCATAGTTTGAGGTTGAGCAATAAGTCAGTAGTATCTAATATTCTCCTCCTTCAGGAAGGAGGAGTACCCGTAGGGGGAGGTGGTAGGTCTCCCCCCTTATATTCTCAGACTACAAATATACAACATTTAAAGTCATTTGTCAAGTCCTTGTGGCATGCTTTCTGTTAATTACTGCATTTTCTCTTTTTCAAGAGAGCCACAGACCTGTATTCACTTTCTTCAATAGTTTACCTAATCAAGCAAGAACCTTTCCGCACGTCCCGGAGTCAACAACTCCCATAAAGAAGCAACCGTCCATCCCGGTGCAAAGATATCATTATAGTATCCTTTTCCGTTCTTACCATAATCCCAATTAGTGTGCTGAACGACTTCCGGATAGAAACCGGATTTTGCAATGCCGCATAAATGCCCTTCATAAGGTAGCAACTGACGCATAGATGTAGATATCACCTCCGCAAAATCAGCCATACGAGGTTCAGCATATTCCTTTGACAACCATTGAAGTACAGATGCAAACTCAAAAACAAAAACATCAATATGGTTATTCTCCACAGAAACATTTCCCCAACCACGAGTTTTAAGACCTATATCACCCAGCATCTGTCCCGGTGCGAAAGGAACGTCCCACAAATAATACCAAGATAAAGCAAAATAAGCCGCTTTTTTTGTCAAATCGGCATAATGCCTATGTTCTTCTCCCTTTGTTATCAATGAAAGATAGTAAGTAGCGGTAGCAGCATAGAGAGAAGCCTCTTTATCCTCGCAGTTCGCATCCAATGTAGATGAGAAATAATCAGCTTTCGAAATCAGCTCTTTCTCTAAATAGTCTGCCGTCCGTTTGGAACTGGCCAAATAACGCTTATCTTTAAAATATTTATATCCCATAACTAATGGCAACGTAGCAGATGGGGTACTTCCCCCACTCGGATCGACAATAGTTAAATCATCACGAAACTTACGGGGGAAACTACCATCAACATTCTGTAACTGTAAGAACATATCCAATATTCTTTTCAACTTTTGCTCCCACTCAGGATGACGGCGTCCGTTCTCTTTTTCATAAGCTAAGAAATGGAACATGGCATAGACGCCTTCCGACTGACGCCGGATACTATGGATCGGTTCCTCATATCCCTTGTCAAAATTCACGGATTCCTTGAAAAATCCCGCTTGTGTGAAACCATTCTTCAAATAACTATCAAATATCTTTGTACTGTTCACTTTCAGTTCTTCCCGGTTCGATTGCCAACCGTATTCCCATGCATTAAATGCATTAAGAAGTACACGACCGATAAAACCAACCTCAGCCTGACCGTTTCTTTCACAGTCACTTACCTTCAGATGTATTCCGGAATTATAAACCAGCGGTTGATTATCGACCAAACTATTTACAAAAAAGCAACTAAGCACTTGCTTCATATCCGCTATAGAATATGAATTCTCCACTGGTTTTGGTACATAGGTATCATAACAATGCTCCCATGTATGCTGTATAAAGTCTGAAAAATCATCCGCACCACTTTCCATTATTTCCCATGTCAACAATACCGACTCACCTTTCTTCATCAGTTGAAAAGCCTCCACCTCAGGTGCTAATGTTAATTTACGAATATAACTTTTAGGAGCCTCCCGATAGGGAAAACCAAAAGAAAGCATAGCTATTCCCTGTTGATTCTCAAATCCGGTAAATCCCAAGGAAGTCTTCCCTGAAAGAATGATCTCTCCTTCCTTATGTGTAGCTAAAGCATCCATAGAAAAATCATCCAAACGATTTACTGTCATAAATCGTTTTTCTTTTTCACTAAAAATCCCCGTAAGTGGTGCGCTCAACCTGTCTTCACGAACCAACCAACTATCCGACGTATGGAATGATGGAGCTTTTTTAGGAGAACGCAAATTACGGCGATACCAAAATCCCGGCATATAAAACTGACAGTTATCATGGCGATAGCCCGTACTCAACAATTGACGATAGTTGAAGTAAACATCCTGTGCAGCGGTAAGCTGTACAGTCAATCGCATACAACTATCCCGTTCTTCAACTTTATGAAAAACCGTTATCGGCAATTTATTATCCGAACGCCACTCATAATCAAAATAGCTATTCTCCAACTTATCCGGATGCAGTTTATAATTCACAGCATTATTACCCGGAACCTTTAAAGATAGTTCTACCTTCATATTCTCAGGAACATACTTCACTGCTCCCATACAGGCAGTACCAAACAAAATCGCTGTACAACCCACAAATGTCCTTAATATCGTTTTCATACCTCTTATCTATTGTTCTATTATACCTTCATTTCCATTCAGAATCTAATGAGTTATCGGCCAATATACCGCATAACGTTCAAAATGAACTTTATAAAAAGGTTCCAGCACTATATGCTCAAAACCTTTCAAGTTTATGCCAAACTTCAATGGTTCTCCTGAAACAACCTCCACATGAGTTGGAATCCGTTCTACAGGTTCTCTGAATACCGGGACTTTTGCCATGTCCATCTTATTCATAGCCGTATTGTTCATCTTTCCCCAAAAAGTAGTAGGAAGATTTTCCTTTCCCATACGCCCGGCAAGCACGTAAGGCCCATATAATAATGCAACATAACGGTCGGTACCTGTTAAGTTCTCTGTATATATATGCATCGGAAGTCGTAGTGTAATCACATTCTTCCGCTCCCACACTCTGTCTATAATCCAATACCCATCACTGCCAAGCAGAGGCTGTTCTTCTTCTCCATTAATTATAAAAGTAGCCTTATCAGTCCAATCAGGTTTACGAATGCGCAGAATCAGTTTCTGCTTTTTCTTTAGATTCAATGTAAAGTCAACTTGTTCGGATTCCGGAATCCGGCTTTGCTGAATAAGCTCGACTCCTTCTTCTTTCCAAGAAAGAATGGAAGGAATAAACAGATTCACTCTTATATCCTTTTCTTGATGCCTATTCGTCACTTTATGGCTATAAATAAACTTACCCAGCTTCGCCGGACTTTCCAGCCCTGTATGTCCACAGCACCAGAAAGAGCTATCACGTGAAGCATAAATACGATAATGCCCCGGTCGCATGGAAGTAAAATAGCAGCACATACCCTTCACCGGGTCATAGGCTGACAAGATATGATTAAATAAAGTTCTTTCATAATATGCCGCCTTAGTCGCATCCGGTTGCTGCATGAACAGAGCTTCGGTCAAACGTAACATATTTACGGAATTACACGTTTCCGGTCCGCTGATATGGAGCATCCTATCAATGAACTCCTTTTTAGAGAAGAAATGTTCTCCGGTACTGTTACCACCTATTACCCAAGTATGGTTTTGCTTCACAATATTCCAGAAATTAGTCGCCGCAAGAAGAAAGGCCCGATCACCGGTAAACATATAATATTTATGGAAACCCGTAAATTTCGGGATCTGTGTATTGGCGTGCCACCCGAATAAAACATCCTTTCCTTCAGACAAAGGAACCCACATAGCCCGATCATTTAAACGGCGGGCCCAATCAAGGAAACGCTTTTGCCCCGTCAACTCATAAACCTCAACGTAAGACTCATTAATCGAACCATGTTCACAAATCAATAATTGCTGAATCTGTTCATCAGTCAGCTTATCCAATACCTGAGAACCAAACCAATCGGCCAACCGTACTAATATCGGCAACGCTTCTTTCAAGTCACACTGTGTATAAGCAGCAGAAAGCCCGAGCAGCATCTTATTAATCAGATAAACAGGTGCCCAGGCACCATTGACCGTAGGATTATTCGTTTTTATCTTTCCTGAGGCTACTTCCCTGAATAGTTCCCTGCCTCCTTTCACACCTAACAGGAAGCCATCTTTACCGGCTTCCTGACATAGCTTCAATTCTTTCAGCACATATTTCAATCGTCTCAGTAACTCTCTATCGCCTGTAGATTGATACATCATCGATACGGAAGAAAGATAGAACCCAAGAAATCCACCCCGAAGCGGGCCTGCTCCCCATACGTCTTGCGACTCCCAGCCGGCATAAGGTCCGGCTTTCGATGACAATCCCGCTTCAATCCGATAAAAATGAAGCAAAGAGTCAGGATTCAGCCAAAGAAGATATTCTTTGCCTTTTTGTTGCAAATCAAGAAAAGGACCATCTGACAAACGTATTTCTTTCAATGGAAAATAACTTTCAAAAGACGTCCCCAGCGATGTCTCCCCTTTTCGTAACACAGACATAGCAGGATTCACCGAGCCAAAGATTAGCAATAAGCTCAATAGCATTCTTACAGATGTCTTGGCTACTATACGTTCGCACATTATCATATCCATTATTCAAATTCTATTTTCTTCGCAGGAATCAGCCGAACAGGACCTATTAACCCCGATTCTATCAATGGCGAGTCTTTCCGGTAATGTTTCCAAGTAGTGAATGCCACTCTTCCGCCTTCCGGTTTATTTACTCCATTTCTATACCAGTCCGGTAGCTTTCTGATAGCCCCACGGCTCAAAGCAGCAATTCCATTTACTCCTCCTCCGGGTACATACTCGTTCTCCTCCGGTAACTGTTCATCCCCAATCAAACGATTCGTCCATTGATTAGTCACCTTAATTTCCAATGTATTTTCACTCGGCTTCAGCACATCAGTGACATCAATTAAATACGGACGGGACCAAAAGATCCCTTTATTTACTCCATTGACAATCACCTCCGCCATCACCTCTACTGCGCCCAAATCAAGGAAAACAACTCTATCCTCAGACATCATAGAAGGTTTCACAACAAAGTTAGTTTTATAAGTAGCTGTACCAGAAAAATATTTAACGCCCTCATCTTCGTGTCTATGCAAAGAGAACAATTTGGGCAAACTTATTTTTTCCGGTGCTCCCAGCCCTTTCGGGAAGCTAACCTCCCATTTCTGATTTATCATCACCGGACTTCCTATTTTTTCAACCTTTACCTCTCTTTTTATACCGTCCGATGTAACAAATTCATAATTCCCATCACTCCATGCCAACAGAGAGCGGGTATCCGCATAAGGTATCCAGTCCAATATACGCTCATCAGTATTTCTTGTATATCCTTTGGCTACCAATTGAGAAATCTCCTTATCTGATAATACTTTAGAAAACAACACCGGAACAGACATATCCCCATTATAATAGGAAGCTCCTTCTTTTAAAGTAGTAAAATTCAATCCAGGATGAATTGTCTGCAAAGACTTCGTCTTATAAGCTATATGCTCTCCATTGATATAAATATGCGGAGCCCCTTCCCTATAAACCAGACAAATATGGCTCCAACCGGAAATAGGTTTTTCCACTCCCATTTTAAACTCAGGATATCCTTTCTCATTCTCCCATACCGCAACTCCATTTCTACCTACAGCCAGTCCACAAGTGGCATGTCCTGCGCCATATAACAGTTCACCGCCCGACGGATAGATTGCATAATATTTCGTCCAAGGGTACGGTATATATCCCATTGGATTATCTATATTCAACATGGCATCTGATTCCGGTTTCACCCACAATGAGATTGAGAAATTATCTCTTATGTCAGGGTATGTCGCCTGCTTCCATTCTTCGGTTGATATAGCAGAAGCATCTATCAGACACTTCCCATCTTTATGAATAGAACGAATAGCCTTCTGTTCAGGAAGGTCAGAACGAAAGACGACGAACACAGAACCATACGCTTCCAGTTGAACAGGCACCGATATGGTTTCTTCATTCGTTTGATATACCATAGCCCGTGTTCTTTCACCTGATATAGGATTCCAAAACTCAGGAATCTTTCCTTTCACACGAAAGTTACAAATCAGCTCTTTCGAAGTCCGTTGCTGGTTAGCAACAAAATAAACATCCGCCTCTCCTATCTGCCTATGGATATAACGTATTGGGGCACTAATTGAATCTGTGATCACTTCAAAGTCAGGTCTTAACTGAATCTTCTCAAGTACTTGTTCCAAGTTCAAAGAGGTTTCCCAGAAAATCCTACCTTTCCCTACGCTACGATCCACCACTGTAGTTGCGGCCTTTCCCCATAGTTCGTCACAAAGTTGTTCAAACTCTTTTTCTTCAATAACTGAATAAGATTGCAACCCTACGGTCTGTTGCGGACGGGCACCGACAATTATCAATCCCTGTTCCACCATATTCCGCAGTTTCCTCAATAGACCCAACGTAATATGCGATTGTTCCTGTAAAACCAATACACGATAATTCATTCCGTCCGGAAGCCTTAAACGCCCGCGTTCTACCCAAGCTCTATTCAATAACGTTTCCGTATTCATCAAATCGTAATCATATCCTTCCGGTGGTACCGGATTCAAATCTCTTCTATGCACTTTCGTGTATCCTACAATATTATCACCTGTAAAGTATGCAAAATCAGCTACGAATAGTCCCTCTTGCAATAGAGTTTGACAACGGTTCAGATAATCTATCCAGGCACGTCCCGGCTCCCACCAGGTATTAGTTCTGTCAAAATGTATTCCCCAAGGGCCTAAAGTCATAGCGGGAGCAGCATCCGGATGAGGTTGCATTGCATAACGATGAATCACCATCCGATTAATCCCCTCTGTAAACGCCTTATCACCAACAGCCTTCAAAGCAAATGGGTATTCCTGCCATCTTCCCGACTCAGGTTCAGAAGTATATGCTTCGGCACCCACCACTTTCTGACCGTTGATATGAGCTATCGAAGACGCCAATTTTGTAGTACGCCGCATCATCAAGTTGTTCTGGAAAATAGCAGATAACCCATTCCAAAACTCTCCCATAACTCCATCTACCCGTGAGCCTATTTGTAATTCTTCCATTGGTCCGCGGTCATAAGGTTCGCAATAGGATACCAGCCCATATTGATTACATAGATTCCGAAATTCACCATAATAATTATCTGCCAACAAGTCAGCCTGTACACGACGAATATCCCATAAGAAACGTTCTGTCATTTCTTTGCTTCCTACAATCTTACCTGTCATAGCCGGCAAATATTTAATCAAATCATATCCGGTCCTTTCACAAAACTCACCTTCAAATCCGGATGTCCAGTTTTGCATACCGACTTCCCAACTATCTATCTCCAGTCCTATCTGAATCTGGTGAACATAAGGTTTGATTAGTGGATACAATAAATCCATCATTTTATTAAAATGAAGCTGAATCGCCTGTTTGCTAAACTTATCGCATTCAAGCCCCACGCCTGTATCCGGAGCTGCACAGTTTTTTCTTCCGGTAGAAGTATGTCCCAAACGGATGACAGTCCAGTTTCCCAAAGGTGCCTCCCAATTCAGACGTCCCAAAGAATCAACCTGATTCGTCAAGTCAATAATATCTTCCAAGCGAATAACTTGTTCTTTGTCATACGTTTGTATACCGATCTTCCCTCTATGATTAAAAACACTGTTATTCAATAACTGCCAATCAGAAAAGCCCACAGGTTTACCATTCTTGAAAGAAGGGAAAGCTAACACAGCTATATCTCTATAATATCCTAATTCCGTTGCCGGCCGGAGTAATAAAGTATCCACCCGTTTACCGCCTGCCACCTCAGTCTCACTCCAAGTCAATTTTTGCATTGAATACTCAGGAGTAATCCAAGGACCACCACTTGACGACCAACCCGGACAATTATGCATCACATAATCAATGCCTAAACGAGCTGCTTCTTTTATAGCATGTGCTTTTAATTCCGACCACTCCGGACTTAAGTAAGTAACAGGCCCCTTTGGAATTCCAGTTCCCCCTTCCAGATTGAAAACACCACCTATCCCAATACGATGCATCGCCTCCAGATCCTTTGTAATGCCTTCCTTTGTGATATTTCCATTCATCCAGAACCAATATGTATAAGGCCGGGCAGTCGAAGACAATTGGATAAAGTCTTTTTCCAGCTCACTCATCGGCTTAACTTTTACAGGATGAGCAGTGCCTGAAGGCAAAGGAAGTTTCTCGCTTACCGGAAGCGGCTTCCCAAAACATGGAACGCCAGATGCATCAAAAGTAAACTTCTGAAGACGAATATCCCGTTTCCAACCGGGTTTTCTCTCTTTTTTCGTATGGTAATAAATATAATGTTCCCTGTCATCAGGAGAAGTTGTAAAACTGGCATGCCCTACCCCAAATACTTGATCGGTACCTTCAAATACAGGTTTATCACTTTTAATCCAGCTTTTCGGATCTAACAAATCTGCGTCCGGGTCCTTCAGACGCAAATAAGAAAGTTTATATGTATCCAGCCATGATTGCCCGCAGGAATAAACAACAAACACATCTTTCCCGTGTTTTAAAATCTGCGGTCCCTCATTCAATGGCAACTCTCCTTGTTCATAATAGCGGTCCGGCGACGATATTTTTACTCTTCCGGAAGCCATTGTCCAAGGATTCTCCATTTTTGCGATATAAAGATGTTGCTGAGTTTTGTCAGTCGGTTCACTATTCTCCCAACCGGACCAGACAGCATACAATTGTCCCTTATGCTCCAACAAAGTCATATCAATCGCCCAGCGATTGTTTTTCCAGTCTCCCAAAACATCCCCCGTAAACAGCATTCCTTTGTCGATATACTCGCCCATTGCGTCTGATGTAACAGATTCCAACACGCCCGTCTTTTGGTGAATAAAAGGAGGACCGCTATATCCGCCCGCATAAAAAATATACCATTTACCTTTCCAGAAATGAAGTTCGGGTGCCCAAATACAAGTCGAATTCCATTGCCCTTTTTCCGGTGCCTTCCAAACACGTACAGGAGGATTTATCTTATGCAAATCACGAGAACGGGAAACTCCGATGCCACCCGGCACCCCGCAGCAATAATAATACCATCCTTCATGTTTTACAACCCACGGATCAGCACCCGAAGGCAGGATAGGATTTGTGTAATATCCGTCATATTCTTGCCCACTCACCATCACCGAACAGACAATCATCATTATCCAGAAAGATAATCTTTGTATCATTTAAAATGAAGTTTTTAATGAAGTTTTTCTTTTAAAATATCTCTTTTATAACGTACTAAAGCTTCAACATAATAATAATCAGCGTAAGTTAACGGTACATCAACCTCTGCCTTACCCGGATTATTACCTACTGAATGTTTCAGAATAAAATTACAATTTGTACCAGGCTCAGCCAAGTATTCCGGCGATGACAAAGTCTTCAACTGTGTTTCGGCTACAGAAAGACATTGTTTTGAGAAATCACCTTCAGTATACTGGCTAAGTTCGATGAAAGCCGAGGCCATTAATGCTCCCGCAGAAGCATCACGAAGTTCATTGGGAATACCAGGAGCATCAAAATCCCAATATGGAATTTTATCTTCAGGCAAACGAGGATGATTCATAATAAATCTAGCCACATTCGTAGCATGTTGCAGATATTTCTCTTGCCCGGTCTCACGATACATCATTGTATAGCCATATAATGCCCAGCCCTGGCCACGTGCCCAACATGATTCATGAGCATATCCCTGACAAGTGTTTTTCTTTTCAGGCTGTCCCGAGATCGTATCATAAGAAATCACATGGTATGAGCTATAATCCGGACGGAAATGATGCTTCATCGTCACATCTGCATGTGACTTGGCTATTTCCGCAAATTTCGGATTATCGGAATTCTTGGAAGCCCACATCAACATCTCTAAATTCATCATATTATCAATAATTACCGGATATTCCCACACTTTCTGATTCCAGTCCCATGAACGTATGCAACCGACTTGTGGACGAAAACGAGTACTCAATGATTCCGCTCCTTGCAACAATACCTGTTTATACTCATCATTGCTTGTCAGACGCAATCCATTACCAAAACTACAATACAACATAAATCCCACATCGTGATTATCTGTTGTGTATTTCTCATTTTCTATCCTTTTGGTATAATTTTCTGCATACATTTTCAAGGAATCATCTTGATTCACCTCATACAAATACCATAATACCCCAGGGAAAAAACCACTTGTCCACCATTTGGCCTTTGAAGTCATCAGTTTACCATCCTTACCAATAGTACGTGGCAATTTCTCCTCTTCATTCAATAAATTCTCAGCCATTAACTTTGATTGAACAGTCGCTATTTGCAAACTATTATTCACAAGAGTACTCATTTCGCTTTTGGGAGCTGAACAACTACAAACTGCCATCAGTCCCAAAAATGCAATAATAGATGAACCTACTTTCATTTATATATTCTTTAAAATTATTTTTCTAATTGAAGTTTTTTTATTCTTATCTGAGTTTCCAGTTCTTTTATCTCTTCACTTAATGAGACAGAACCCACTTTGTTTTCATTCTCGGCAACATCCGATTGGCGGTCAAACACCATCCGGCCTACAACAGAATCACCTTTCAACCATATAGCACTGCTATATCGCTCCGAAACAATATTATACCCACCTTGCCATTGAACAAAAGCGTATTCTTTTATCCTCTTCTCACTATCCTGCAGAATAGGAACAAAGCTTTTTCCCTGTAATTGCCCCTCAGGAACCGGAACTTTACACAACTCACACAATGTGGGATAAATATCCACAAATTCTACAACTCCCCCAGCTTTTCCGCCTTTACAATGAGGCACACGGACAATCAATGGAGCACGGGTCGCATGATTCATCAAGTTATGTTTTCCCCAGAAACCATGTTCACCCAAATGCCAGCCATGATCTCCTAATATCACTACTATCGTACTCTCTGCCAATCCCAAGCGTTCAAGTTCATCAAGTACTAAACCGATCTGCGCATCTATGTAACTCACACATGCATAATAACCGTGTTTTGCCTCTCGCTGAAAAGCCTCATCCTTTGTTGTCGTAAATTTCCCATATCCACGAATCTCACCGGAGGAAGTAACCTGCTTCGGCAATGCTTTCGGTCGATAAGGATTCGATGCCAACTGAATCTTCTCCCTTTGATATAAATCCCAATATTTCTTAGGAGCATTGAACGGCAAATGTGGCTTCCAGAAGCCACATGCCAAGAAGAAAGGTACTTTCATCTCTTTCAATCTCCTTAAATCTGCAATCGTCTTCTGCGCTACTCTACCATCAATATAAGTTGTATCCGAGACATCAGCCGATTCACAGAACGGTCCTCGCAAAGTCTTAGGGTGGATATAACGGGAAGACTCTTCGTTCTGCCACAATTCCCACTTATTATATTCAGCCCAATCCTTACCGTAACCATCAGGATATACTCTCCACGGATATTCTGACCAACTACGGGCATGATCGGTTATATTATGGAAAACTTTTCCATTGGAAATAACATAATATCCGTTTTTCTTAAAACACTCCGGAAGCGAAAGTGCCTTGGGACAATCTTTCTCTGCATTAGCATCGAAAGCAGTAAAACGTTCCGGATAACAAGGATATACTCCTGTAAACAGACTCGCTCTGGAAGCCCCGCTCACAGGAATATTACAATATGCATTTTGAAAGACCGTAGCCTGCTCCGCCAATCTATCAATGTGAGGAGTCACAATATCCTCTATTCCGTAACACCCCAATTCAGGTCGCATATCATCAGCAATGATAAATAAAACATTCATCTTATCTTTCTTCTGTCCATAAACATGGGCAGAAGAGACTAAAGTAATCACACCTACAAAATAAAATGATTGAATGCTGCTCATAGCTATATCCTTTGGAATGTAAAACCAGATTATTTAAAATTAACTCCCTCAAATGAGAATCTATTCTTAGCGTCAGTCTTATATTCTTTCAAATAAGGAGAATAAGTGTCCACTTTTACCTGTTTCTTTTTCACATCTATATCTACAATACGTAAAAAACCGGTTTGTCCTCTATTCGTTCCTTTCACTCCATCCTGAAAGTTAGCCAACATCTGATATACCTTATTACCTTGTTCGCCTGTACTAACCAACGTCCCAACACCGCCATTCAAAACATGTCCACTAAAGACAAAGAGAATATTGGGATATTTGCTCACCAACTTATCCCACATTTGCTCACCATTATTCACCGCATTCTCACCGGTATCCTTTCCCAAACCATATTTCTGCGGCAACCAACGGTCTCCTTCTCCCATACGCGTATCGTCTGAGTACATATACGCATGCGTATTAATAATCACCTTATGATGCGGATGTTTCTTCACAACCTCTCCCGCCCAATCAAGTACATTATTACGAGGCCCGAATTCCAAACAAAGAATTAGCCATTTTATTCCGGCAGCTTTGAAAGTATACCATACATTATCCATTTTCCCTTCTTCAAACGCACCTCCGAAATTCTTCATCTTACTGTATTTTGCATAAGGAAAATAGTTATTAAACAATTGGGAATCTCTTTTGTTCGAATTTTTTCCCAAATCGTGATTTCCCATAACAAAAGCATAAGGAACTTTATCATCCATCATATTCAAGGTAGAAGCTGCCACCGCCCACTCTTTATCAATATTGTGATCCGTCATATCCCCTTGCTGTAAAACAAAATCAATACTATCTGCATGTTCCACCGCCCACTGGGTCTGCGATCTCAGAATGTCCGGGTAAAGTCGTGAATAAGTTTGTATGTCCGGCAATAAAACCAATCTGACCTGTTTCTGTGTACTGCAACTTGACAATACCAGAATTGTAGTAGCCAATAAAGCTGCCAATCTCAAATGTTTTTTCATAATATTTCTATTTTTATTCAACTCAGTTGAAGGTATGTTGTACTATTGTTACTTAAATAGAACATACCTTCGAGATTTAATTCTAGTTTCTAATAGAACCATCTTTCTTTATATCACGACTTCCGCTCCATATTTTAACCGAAGACCATTTCTCAGGCTTGGCCGTCCAGAATTCATCATCCGCCTGTAAACCCAAAGGCAAGAAAATAAAAGTACACAAATAATTACTGCCAGTAGATACATATCTGTCGGCAATCTCGGGCTGGTGCCCACAAAATCCCAGATTCAGCCATCCATCCTTATCAAATGTACCTTTGGCCAATTGTCTTTTCATAACCTTAGTTAGAGCGCAACGCACTTGTGCCGGTTTGATATGTTCAGGTAATAATTTCATCCAGGATACCTGAGCTAATACCTGAAAAGCCCCAAAACGATAGCCCATTGATCTTCCCAATACAGGATAGGTCCCTTCCGGAGATATCATCTTTTCTTGTTGATCAGCATAACGGATCAGGCGTTGTAACTGTACGTCATAAAAATCAGCCCCTTCCACTTTATGCTCTTTCATGACCGCCAATACATCTATCAACATGGGTTGAATCACATAACTGTTGTAATAATCCAAATGAAAATTACGCCCGTCACCATACCAGCCATCTCCTTTATACCATTCTTTATGTCTCTTTAACGCATAATGAATTGGTTTCAAATCACATTCACCCGTAAACTCCAATAAGGCCGCTTCAATAGTAGCAGAGAACATCAACCAATTAGACTCTGAAGCCTTGATCCTGCGCGAAGCTTTCAATTCCTTAATAATTCTCTCTTGAGTCACTTTATCTAACTTCGGCCAAATCTGATCCTTAGAACGTAACAAGCCTTGTGCAAAAAAAGCAGCATCAACCAACGGCTGTCCTCCAGGCCCATCAAAACGCATATAATCGGGTGATTCCGGGTTTACAGCATTAGCAATAGATTTCACCACTAAATTGGTATATTTAGCACGAAGCTGACCTTCTTCCGTATCATCAGGAGGTAAATTCAACCATGCAGAAATACCATCAAATGAACGTCCTAAAGCTTCCAAATGCGTCACATTCTTTCTTGTATTGCCATTGTTTAATCCATCAAAGGTTTCAACAGGCATGTTTTTCCTCAAAGTATTCTGACTCAAATTGGTATATAGCGGATCAATAATCTTGATCATTGTTTTCACCCAATACTCACGATCCTTACTTTTCTTTGCAAAAGCATTCCCCCCATTTACCAAAAGAGAAAATACTAGAAAAAAGAAGAATATTCTATGATTTTTATTATTCATAATTTTATAATTATTAGTTCTCAGTATCTTCAGTCACACCAAAGATACTGAGATTTTATCTAAATAAATTAATTAGCTTCTATTGTTTCCAAAGGAGGAATATTATTTTCAGATCCTGCATATCCCTTATTCTGATTAATATGCCCTTTAGTATTAGAATTAATCGTAGATGCAGGAATAGGCCATAAGACATGATACGGACTCATTGTAAATTCCACATTAGAAATAGTTTTAACTCCTTTATTATAAAAATCGGTGGACTCCATAATTCTATCATAAAAGAAATTATCTTCTGAGAAATTATCCATTTTATAGACCTTACCAGTATAAGAGGGTTTTCCCGTTTGTGCAAATATATAAGCAATACGAGTCAACTCTGTTTTTCTAGGTTCTTCATAATATAACTCTCTCGCACGTTCATCCAAAATTGTTCCAATATTCATATCAGATGCCGCCAAATCACCTGCACCCGCTCTATTTCTTACTTCATTCACATCATCTGCCGCTTTCTGCAAACTAGCAGCATCGCCTTTCCAACAATAAGCCTCTGCACGCAACAAATAGGTTTCCGCCAAACGATATACATACCAGTCTGTATTACCACCTTCCGGTTGATCTACTCTGTCCGGATCCGGTATAAATAATTTGTAATGCGGCCAACCAAACCAACTACGAATTGTATCTTTACACAACAGCTGTCCAGTCTCTCCATAAAGCTGTAAAGGTTTGCCATAATATTTATTTTTCCCCTCCAACTTAGGTTCATTATATACTAAATCCTCCATATTCATCCAATTTCCTTTTGCATGACGCAAATCATTCGGATCATCCCAAATATACTGGGTAGAATAAGCTGTTCCCCGACAGCGTCCGATTCCACGTCCATACTTTTTAACTAGTGAAATTTTAACTGTTCCTGTCGGATCCTTTTTGTCTGTTACTCCCTGTTTACCATCAGGAGTCAATATAGCATTCTTCGTATTTCCATAATAAGGCACTGCATTTCTCATCGTTCTGATTCCATCGCCTTGGCTTCCTTCTACAAGGTATCTGTCAATAACCAACAAGATAGTCTCTTTATTTTCTGCCAATGCCTTATTTTCAGGGCGATGTAAATCCCAAATCACATTTTTAGTAGCATCAGCTTTTTCTGCTCCGAATCTATTTTTCATCAATTCATAACGCGGATCACTTATTACAGCCGTAGCTGCTGTTATGGCTTCATCAAACAAACCGGCAGCCAAATATAACTTTGCCAACAAATGATAGCCTGCCGCACGTGGAGCTTTTCCTCTATCAACCACCTCAGGCATCCATTGACAAGCAAACTTCATATCATCGATCATTTTATTTAAAATGACCTCACGCTTTGTTGTATAGAAGTCGAGTTTCGCCTCTGTAAATTCTTTCAATAGTAAAGGCACATCACCAAATTGATTTATCAAACGATAATAGTGATAAGCTCTAAAGAAATAAGCAGTAGCCAATATCTCGTTCTTCTCCTGTTCAGACGAGTAAGTTGCTTCATCAATACGCGTAATCACAGTATTAGCATACCTAATATTATCATACGCTTCATTCCAATACCAACCTACTCTATTGGCATTAGGACTATTCAAATTTTTATCAGGCGTAATAACCGCATTTAGATCTTGAGCAACACTTGTTTTGTCCGTAGTTCCTTCAATAGCTACCTCAGAAAAAATATGTTCGGTAATAATGGCAGGTCCATCTCCATAAAACTCCGCTTTAATCCTTTTCTCACAAGTACCAAGTGCAGCCCACATACCTTTAGCATCTACCAGAGTATTCTCCGGAGAATAAAATGAAAGAGGTTTAGGTTCCAACCAGCTGTCCCCACAACTCGAAAGAGTTATCGCAACAGATCCTATTATCACTAATTTACTAATATTATCCATAACATTGATTCTTAAAAGTTAATTACATAGTCACATTAATACCAAAAGTATACGTACGAGGAGTAGGACTACTATTTTCCGGATCCCAAAGTTTAAAATCCGGAGCCCAAACCGCTACATTTCTTACATTAGCATAAACTCTCAATGAGCCTAATCCCAATTTAGTAATCCAACGTGATGGAACATTGTATCCGACAGATATATTATCTAATCGAATAAATGATTTTTTCCGATATACAGAAAAACTGTTTCCTCCTGTACTGGAATCAATTCTTGCCCACTCATTTGTCGGATTTTCCGGAGTCCAGTATGGTAACTTGTAAGCATTCTGTCTATCATTATATACCGTGGTTCCACTATGCTTAGCTACATCATATGTACCTTTATGCCCCCAAAGAGAATACAACATGAAAGAAACATCTATATTCTTATATATCTTAAAATCATTGCGCAATGTCCATGTAAATTTCGGACTAGTTGTCCCTTGGAATACTTTATCCTCATCTGTATACTGTCCGTTTCCATCAACATCCCTCAACTTAAAATCACCAGGAGCTACACCATACTTCTTTGCTTCTTCCGCTTCATCCTGTTGCCAGACTCCAATAACTTCCAATCCCCATATTTCATCCAAAGACTTACCTATAAACCATTTATTCTTGATATCGTCAGCCTCTTTCTGTCCTACTACGTTCCCATTCTCATCTAAAACATCAACCATATCTCCGTACAGGTGAACAATCTTATTTCTGTTCAAAGTAAAATTGAATGTTGAACTCCATGCAAAATTCTTTGTATCAATATTCTTCGATGTCAGGCTAAGTTCAATACCTTTATTCTCTACTTCACCTAAATTAGACATCACTGAACTGAATCCGATCAATTCGGGTAATGTACGTTCAATAAGAAGGTCTTTCGTGTTAGCTTTATAAATATCGATATTTCCTTTTAACCGTTCATTAAATATAGAAAAATCCAATCCTAAGTTGAATGAAGCCGTACGTTCCCATTTTAATTCTTTATTAGCCAAAGAATTCACATAAAGATAGGATCCATTATAAACCTTTCCATCCGGACTTACATACATATATTTACTATTACCCATTCTGGCTAAAGCTCTATAAACCCCAATGTCTCTATTACCATTTAATCCCCATGAGAACCTTAGCTTTCCATAGTCCAACCAATTTAACTTCTTCAAAAAAGGTTCATCAGAGAATACCCATCCGACAGCAACTGAGGGGAATACCGCCCGAGGATTTTTTTGTCCAAACGCAGAATAGCCATCTCTCCGAACCGTACCGGTAATCATATAACGGTTGTCATACGAATAAAATAAACGTGCCATCAATGCATCACCGGTTCTATATTCATCATTACTACTAATTGTAGGCAATATTCCACCTTTCATATAATGATATCCAAGATCATCATTCGGATCAAATCCTTCATTATTCATTTCATCACTCCATCTTTGAAACTTCTCCGCATTAAATAAGAAAGTGAAATCCACGTCATGTACTTTGGCGAAAGTTTGTTTCCACTTTACTATATTGTCAAGTTGCCATAGAAAATCATTTCTAAAAGTTCGTGAAGCAGAACCCCCAAAATCTTTCCAGCTTGGATGTTCCGAAGATTTATGTACATAATCTGTAGCCCACTCATATCGTGGAGAGAAATTCATCTGATAAGATATATTAAAAGGTAAAGATACCTTAGCATAGATATTAGCATTCAAATTATTTATCACATTTCTCTTATCTGTATAATAAGAATCGATCAAAGGATGCTTCGCTGACGTGTCATCTCCCGGATTCAACTTCATTGTTCCATCTTCATTAGTAGGACTTCCATATGGAGTCAGCTTCTGATACTGAACCCAATCCGCTCCGATAGCACTGGCATCACGTTGTACAAATTGCGCATTTAATCCCACAGTCAGAAACTTATTTATTTTGGCATCCAGATTTAAACGAGTCTTAAATGATTTATATCCGTTATTTACAATAATGCCCTCATTGTCTGTCCATCCCATAGACCAATAATAATTTACCCCTTTTGTCTTTCCCGAAATACTTGCATTATAATCCTGACGAAGACCATTCTGAAAAACCATATCGGCCCAATCTACAGATTTACCATCCAAATAATTCTGTATTTCCAAGTTCTTAAAGCCAATTCGACGCAACCAAGTCTCTACAGGATCTCCTGTCGAATTATCATATTTCATCCAATCTTCAATAGAAACATCTGCGGGTAATTTACGAGGGTCATTAAACTCATAAGGTCTATGGTTCGGATTTGCACTATTAAAGACATCCGTCCTCCAAGCAGTAAACTCATCTCCCTGATATACTTCAGGAACTATAGCCTGAGTAGCTACACCTATAGAAGCATCAAAACTAATTGTCGGTTTTTCACTTTTACCCATCTTTGTAGTGATGATAATAACTCCACTAGCAGAACGCGCTCCGTAAATAGCAGCAGAACTAGCATCCTTCAACACATCAATTTGTTCTATATCATTCGGATTTATATCGGCCAAGTCACCCGGATATATAACCCCATCCAATACAATTAACGGGTCAGTTCCAGCATTAATTGAGTTCTTTCCACGAATCAAAAGACTTCCACCCGGTTTGGGACCTGCACTAAAACCAACACTCAATCCCGGAACATTCGCTCTTAATAAGTCTTGCATGGAGGAAGGACTTTCATTTTCCAACTGCGCAGACTTTACTTGCATTACTGCACCAGTCAAGTCTCTTTTGCGAGCACTACCATAACCAATCACAACTACTTCATTCAATGTTTCTGAATCTTCTGCCAGACGAATTACAAAATCGCGTTTGTCTTTGACAGGAATTTCTTGCTGAGCAAATCCTATATATGATACTACAAGGGTAGCTCCGGAAGAAACATTTAAAGTAAAAAATCCGTCAAAATCAGAAATAACTCCATTCGTTGTACCTTTCTCCATTATATTAGCCCCAATAACAGGCTCATTATGTTCATCAGTTATCTTACCTTTCACTGTTACTTTTTGTTGAGCAGACAGTTGAACGGTAAACAACAGAAAAGCGATTAACCATAAGATTCTCACTTTCATAAAACAATGTCTTTCCATTTCGTATAAGTTTAATTATTATTAAAAGGCTATTTCATTTTCAACATCTCAATTCCTGCCATCAAGAATGCTCCAACCCCATATACCTCAGTCATATTCTGAGTCACTTGTTCAGGAGCAGCACTAACCGGTTGGACATATCCAAGCATGCCATCGTCATGAACATAGCTTTTCAAAGCCTTCCAACCCTTACGAGCAGCTTTTTTATATTTTCTATCTTTCAAAATTCCTTGATTCACTCCCCAGCCCAAACCATAAACAAAAAATCCGGAAGCACTATTTTCAGGGGAAGGATATGAATCCGGATCAAGCATACTGGCATGCCAAGAACCATTCTTATCCTGACACTGAACTATAGCGGAAGCCATTTCTTTATAAATGTTCAGATAATAATCATAAGTAGGATGATCTTTAGGCAAAGTTTGCAACAACAAAGGTATTCCTGCAAACACCCAACCATTACCTCTTCCCCAAAATACCTTCTCGCCATTCTTCTCTCTTTTGGGAATATATCTTCTATCACGATAGTATAACTTAGCATCCGCATCATATAAAGAATCTGTAGCTTCTTTAAATTCCCTATCCATAAAAGCCAAATAGTTTTTCTCCGGATAGAGCTTATTCAACAACCCGTATACCGGCGGAGCCATAAATAACGCATCACACCATGACCAACGTTCCGACCAATTCTTTGCTCCGAGCCACAAACGGGCCTTCGAAGGTTTAGCAACAACAGAATCTACACGGGCAATTGTAGGCTGAATCATTGCAGGATCATGGTATTTCTCATACATACGAATATACATCTGTGCTATAACAAGATCGTCCGCATGATAGAGACGTTTTAAGAACCCCCAATGATGCTTCTTCCCTATCTGCATCAGAAAATCATAATAACGGGAGTCTTGAGTATAATCTGCCCATTCTACCATCCCCCGGAACAAGACTCCGTTTGTCCACGCCAAATCATGATGTTTAACTTTTGACTGATGATTTACCTGCCACATGGCAACTTTATCAATTAACACACGATCTTGTCCCTTCTTACTTTTCGCTTCTACTGTAGAGAATATCGAAAAAAGACTAAAAACCAAAATAAGTATTTTTCTCATGGTAAATATAAAATCTCTATATTTGTTATTTTAACGTTTTACAAATCTCATTATTGATCTTCTTCAATGTTGCTTCATCCAGCTTTATTACTTTACGGTCATAAGTCATCAGTCCATTCACTTCTACTTCTACATCTGTCGTTTGTGTGTAAACAGCTGCAGAAAAGCCTTGCTTTATCATTTCTTTCAGCATTTCTGCATACTTCAGATATTCAGCAGTAGCTTCCGTAGATGTATTAAACTGGATGTATCCCCAATTCCGGTTGGGTTCCCAAAGATGATTCTTCAAAACCAAACCAATCCCCCCATATTCTCCTAGTACCGTAGCACGTTGTGCATCATACAAATACATTTCCGGCCCCGGATAATTATGCAAATCAAGCATATCACCGCAAGTATAATGATTTCCACCACTTGCCGGATTGACCAAACGTGTAGGGTCATATTGTTTGGTCCATTCTGCAATCTCACTTGTCTTAAATTGCCCCCAAGCCTCATTAAAGGGCACCCAAGTCCCAATACAAGGATAAGAATAGAGATAATCAATAATTTCTTTCCATTCCTTACGATAAGTAGCCTCAGATTCAGGAGAACGTGCCAGTTCCGTTCCATCAAAATACTTCTTTCTCTGCCACTCCAAGGTTTTATCACCATTAGGCATATCCTGCCAAACAATTACTCCCATTTGATCACAGTATGTATACCAACGTGCAGGCTCTACCTTTACATGTTTTCTTATCATATTAAAGCCCAAATCTTTCGTTTTCTTGATATCATAACACAATGCCTCATCCGTAGGAGCTGTATATAATCCATCCGGCCACCAACCCTGATCTAACGGACCAAATTGAAACAGATCTTTATTGTTTAACTGTAAACGCACAATACCTTTTTTGTCTCTTTTCATAGAGTACTTACGCATCGCCATATAACTCCTTACACAGTCTACCCGTTTTCCTCCCTCAAATAAAGAAACTTCCATCTGATATAAGAATGGTTCATCCGGCGACCAAAGTTTGGCATCAGCCGGCATGGAAACCTCAACTGGTAACCCATTAATTGATGTTCCCACAGCCACCAGACGCCCTCCTTCAAACACTTTTACCTCAAATTTATCTGAATACCTATTGTCATCTGTTTCAACCTTTACTTTAACCTTATTCAAATCTATATCAGGTGTTGTTTTTATATCTGTAATATAGTGTTCAGACACCGGTTCCAACCATACAGTCTGCCAGATACCACTCACCGGCGTATACCAGATACCATGAGGATTACTCACTTGCTTTCCGCGTGGCTGCGTACCTTTTTCTGTCGGGTCCCACACTTTGACAACCAAATTATTTTCCGAGTTCTTCAAAGCTTGGGTTATATCAAATGTAAACGGAGTAAATCCTCCTGTATGTTCTCCTACTTTTATATTGTTAACCCATACCTCAGTTTTCCAATCAACAGCTCCAAAATGAAGCAAAATCCTTTTTCCTCTCCATTTAGAGGGTATAACAAACTCACGCTGATACCATAATTCTTTATCTTCTCCCAATGTCTTTCCGACTCCCGAAAGGCTGGATTCGACAGCAAATGGTACTAATATATCACCTTCAAAAGAATCCGGAATTGATTTTCCCAACGGTAAAACTGCATACTTCCATAAACCATTCAAATTAGACCACTCAGAACGCTCCATAATAGGACGCGGATATTCCGGTAATACATTGTTCACATCTATCTTCTCCGCCCAAGAAGTTTTGATCCTATCTCCTACAGGGGTCCATTGTGCCCATAACATCTGAGAAAATAATGACAGAGCTATTCCTATTGAAAATAATTGTTTTATCATATATAACTAGTTTTATCATTTGCAGTAATCAACACAGGCAAAATTAGAGGTTCGCACAATATATAGATGATATAAACATCCCAATAAATCACAAAAACGTCTCAAAATAAAATGATATAGACAAATGAAACATGAATGGGATAATTGATGCATATAGCATAAAAAAAAAGCCTTGTACCATTTGTAGTACCCGTTACTACAAAAGATACAAGGCTTTCATATAATTCTATAGTAAGAAAAATGACCTTATAAATCCTTTTTGTTATCTCTGCTATTTCTTTTAATTGATTTCAAGCTCATCCGACTCACTATAAAAATAATCTATGGCGGTTTCTTCCGGCAAATAAACGGAACGATAAGTGATATGGTCTCCTGCGAAATCATCTATCTTCACCTGTGTTGCGGGAGCTTTCAAAAGCACAGTTTTATTTTTCCCCTCAGAACTCATATAAGTAATTTCAGAAGCAAAAAAAGTTGGTTCAAGCGAAGCTGCAAAAGTAACGGTCAATACATCATTCTTTAAAACCGCCGTCTTTACTTTTGTATTGAACAACAATTTCTCATAAACATCACCATATACTGCACAAGGAACCTCCGACATAATAGAAGAATTACCATACGTATCGTATGTACAGATTTCAAAGACATACGAGCCTTCCGCCAAATCCTCTACTACAACCTGAGTAAGAGTTGCTTTATCTGTCAATTGTAATTCAGTAGACTTCGTTCTGTTTTCCCAGAATATTTTTGCCGTTTTAGCACGAGGATCAAGTAATTTCTGCCATTCGAGCATAACCCGATTACGTCCTGCATAAGCTTTCAGTGAATCTACTTTTCCAATATATACAATAGGCCCTTCTTCTATAAACTCTTTATACGTGGCATCCATACCATCGCAAGAGATCAAGGCACCTATACTTAAAAATATAAAAATCAGTTTTTTAAATAGTTTCATAGCATTATCTTTTACTTGTTACTAATTATGCCTCGCACCGAAAAACGTAAGTTCGTGAAGATGCATATAACGTGTTTTCCCCCATGTGTCATTCGTTTTAAAACGAATATAACGTACAGCCGGAGCATTATCAGGAATAATAAAATTCTCACCATTTTTCGCAGCTTCCTGATCCTCTGTTGTAAGAGCATCGTTTACACCACCTCCTGAAGGTTTCACCGACTCATATTCAGAAAGTAATACCCAAGAATCATCAAAGCTACCATCTGGATTTGGATCATTACTACCCCACAGTTCAAAATGCTTCGGGTGTCCTGCTTTAAATGTATTACCATACTTACCCGGATAATAACGTGAAACCATCACAAATCGGCTCAATTTATACTTTTCCCCCATATCAAAGGTAAACCATTGCGGCATTACTGTTGTCGTCTTGGTTTGAAAACAAGGATCTGTATCTGTGATTCCATCCCAAAGCCGCGTCATATCATTTCCTTTCGTCACTTCATTCCATGAGTGGCACTCATAAGAGTCAGTCGGCAAAGCCATCTTCCTGAACAAAGACTTATCGCATTGTTCTTCATACAAAGGAGTCTCGGTGACATACAATGTATCAGAAAGATGTCCCCATCTATCTCTGACAAAAATACCAAAATCTGTAGTAACAGCATCCAGGCCGCGTACATAGAAATCACCACCTTTAGCCTCAGTATAATGCATATATACCTGTGTCCAAATCCCTTCTGCCTGTTTCTTTATGACCCCCAGTCCCAATTTAGCCTTTTCCGGGTTATCAAAGTTCACTTTGATACCGCCAAATGTTTCAGCTGAAATTAATGTTCCACGCACTTTCTGATAAGGAGGAGTATCCGGACTTACTTTTACCACAAGCGGAGTAGAGACAGCCTCACCATAACTAACGGAATAAAGTTCAACGTCATACTCTCCTTTAGTAGGGAATCCTTCTACTACCAAAGAATCTGTATAGAAAGAAGCATTAACTGTACGAATCATATTATCAACTTTATAGCTAGCCCGAACATATTTTAAATTTTGATCATCCGGCAAATCATAATAGATAATTGCTGCACCAGGCAGATTCTTTACCGTCGCATTCAACACCTGTGACGGTGGTGTCGTACTTCCCGTAGGTTCGTTCAGATCAGCATTGTCGGCACAAGCAGCCAAAACAACTCCTATATAAAACAACCCATATTTATAAAATTTCTTCTTCATAACGTTTTTATTTTAAAGTTTACCAACCATAATTCTGTACCAGGTTTTTATTCGAATATAGTTCCTTATCTAAAATCGGCCAGAAATAGTTTCTTATTCTAAACTCTTGAGTATAAATCAATTGTTCTGTATAGTAATCTTCATTTGTGCTATACTGAGTATTCCAACCGGTTATCGGCTTATTCTGTTCCTGAAATGCCAATTTCCATCTACGTAAGTCCCAAAATCTCTGTGCTTCGAATGCCAATTCAATTCCACGTTCCTGTTGTATGATCTCACGTCTGCCATCTATTGTTTCATATTTCTTATTGTTCGTATATGTATCCCAGCTTTCTTCCACACCTTTCAGTCCTGCTCTTTCTCTGATCAAATCGACCCAAGTCAGAACATCAGTTTTAGTAGCACCACTTTCATTCAAAGCTTCAGCATACAACAGATATAAGTTACCCAATCTCATCACTGGGAACGGATATGTAATCTTAGTAAAACCACTGGTCTGCCCTACCACACTCTTAAAATGAACTAGTTTTTTAGGCCATATACCTGTTTCATTCCATGAATTCGCAATCTGATTGGCAGCAGACTGTCCTTGTTTACATTGCACATAAATCGGTTTCGTCTCATCTGTCACTCCCTGCCCGAACCAGACTGCACCATCAAATCCTAAACTTGCGTAATAGCGTACTTCTCTGTCAAAATTCAGATTAGCTGTTGTATACCCTTCCTTGATAAAGTACTTATCATTAGCTGTTGCTTTTCTCAATTCAAAACGATCATCATAATTCCATGTCTTATCTTCTGTAATAGGAACTCCATTTTTTGTATAAAACAAATCTGCTATTTTTAGAGGGACAGCCAAATTACCACCAACACTCGCATTTCCTTCTTTTCCCGGTTCCAATCCACGTGGAATAGCATGATCCTGTAACTGTCCGATAATACTATTTGAATTAGCCCAAATAATTTCTTGATTCCACTTTTCCGTCACAATGTTACGAATATTCATTTTCGCACGGGTCTGATCGGATATTGTGTATTCAAGAGAAGTATATTTATATAAATCATGTCCCTGAGCTTTCAGAAAATCAATAGCCTGCCTACAAGCTTCCGCAGCATCTATCCAACGCTGTTTTTTGGCCTGTTCCGATTTATTCGGATTGAATAGTTCAATACCTCTGGAATCAGTATATCCTTTATAATCAGCATTTCCATTAAATAAAGGACTGGCAGCAGTTACCATCACTTCGGCTTTTATTGCCATTGCAATTCCTTGAGTAATTCGTCCCAACTCTTCAGCCTCATTCATTATCTTATCAGGCAAATGATTACTGTTGATAATCTCGGTTAAAGAATTGATTACATAATCAAAGCATTCGTCTATAGTACTCCTAAAAACCTTTACTTCATCCTCACTTGCATTTACCGGAATATTCCGATCCATAATGGGAATTGGTCCATACATTCTAATCAGCCAATAATGGTAATAGACTTTCAAGAAACGTACTTCTGCCGCCCAACGGTCTTTCTCTGCTTGTGTCATATCAGGTACCTTCTGAATATTCTCCAGAAAGATATTACAGTCACTGATTCCTTGATACAATGATTTGTTATTCTGTTGATCGGCTCCGGTCCAATAATCACAGCGTGGTCTTGCCGAACTTTGCATATTATGTGAAATATACCATGCATGTACGTGTGCTGCACTACGAAAAGACTCCGTAATATACAGTTCGTCACCACCGGCAATTGCCGGATTTGCCTCCAACAGGCCATGAGCTGGAAGATAATAATAACAGGTAAACAAATATTTCTCCGCCTGCGCCCTCATTGTAAATGCATTATCGATTGTAGCAATATCATCCGGAACAATATCCAAGAATGAATCACATGAAGATAAAGCAATAATCAAACAATTTAATATAAACAGTTGTATTTTTTTCATTTTATATCAAATTTAGAAAGTTAAATTTAGTCCTATATTATACACACGCTGTACAGGATAACCTAAGCCGGAACCTGCCATTTCAGGATCCCAAAGTTTAAATTTACTAAAGCATAATAGATTGTTTCCTGTAACATAGAATCGAAGGTTCTTGATTCCTACTTTATTAGTCACTTTTTCAGGAATAGTATAACCAATCTCCAATTGTTTTAAACGCAAGAACGAACCATCACGCATAAACCAAGTACTCGTTTTACTGTTATTCTCAATAGAAGTCGGGCTTAATCTCGGCCATACCGCATAAGCATCTCTATTATCCTCCGACCAATGACTATCTGCAATAAACTTTGCAAGTGCATTATGCCCAACTCTATTACCTACAACTTTTGTATCAACCGTGTTAAAAAATGGAGATACATTATTATAATCAATCCAAAATGATTCTCTAGCCAATCCTTGGAAAAACACTGATATATCCCAATTCTTATATCCATAAGAGGCACCAAAACCATATACAATTTCCGGTTCTTTCGGATATCCGATAGGTACCTGATCGAGATCAGTAATCTTACCATCCTTGTTCACATCACGATACTTAATATCACCTGCACCATATTCTCCAAATTGCACAGGAGAATTAGCCACTTCATTGTCGTCAACAAATAGACCTTCTGCTATATATCCCCAAGTCTGATTAGTTGGATAACCCACTTTCTGTTTCCACCATGCTCCCGGATATTCATAATCCTCATATACCATATATTCACTTGTCGCATAAGTAAAGTTTCCTCTCAACTGCAACCATGATTTATTGGCGAAATATTTATTATAATCTAACGATAAGTCAACTCCGTGCCCCTTGGCCTCTCCCAAGTTTGCATAAGGTTGTACCCAAAGTCCCATAGATGCCGGGATCGAAGTTCGTTGTTGCAAAATACTCTTACGGCGTTCCGTATAATACTCTGCCGTCACATTCAAATCATTAAATAAAGTGAACTCAAGTGCAAAGTTTGTTTTAGCAGACTTTTCCCATGTAATTTCAGGATCAGAATATCGCTTTACCGAAATACCATCCCGATGATAATCATAATTATATCCGAAGTTTGCCCCATACTTACTATCATTCATATTGATATCCGACAAATACAGGAAACGCCCGCTTCCGATAGCATCATTACCAACAATACCATAAGACGCTCTCAATTTCAACTTGGATACTACATCTTTAAATGGATCCCAAAAAGACTCATTAGAAACAACCCATGCCAAACCGGCAGAAGGGAAGAAACCGAACCGTTTACTTTTATGGAAGCGTTCGGAACCATTATAACCGAAGTTGAACTCTGCAAAATAACGATTATTATATGCATAAGTGAAACGCCCCGATAAACCGACATTGCGGTAAGGCAGAGATGCCTGAAGCGAGCCTGCATTCGGCTGAAGGTTATTTCTCAACTGATAGACTAATAATCCGCCTACTCCATGTTTTCCGAAATCACGATTATAATTCAATGCAGCCTCTATATACATATTAGCCGTAATACTCTTACCACCCGGATCATAAATCAGATATTCCGAACCGTCATCCGGATTAATGATATCAATGGCATAATCACCGGTCAGATAATCATAATTAGTCATCTTATAATAATATGGATTCAGTTTACGTGAAACATCATAACTGGAGATACGGGAAGTATTAAACAACAAGCGTGCCGATAAACCTTCCGTCAAGAATTTCAGATCCTGTTTCACTTCAAACTGCGCACTCAAATTAGAACGGCCGGATTCTTTATATCCTCTTACCATTTCTGCATACGGATTCAAATATTGTCCATTTTCAGCATTACCAAATAAAGTATGTTTCGTGTATGCATGAGCTTCATCTTTGGGATATTTAGCGGGAAACAATACCGGATTACTCTTCATAATCAGATTGTACATAGCCGAACCACCATATAACGGTCCATTATAATCATCGAACACACCACTTAGACGGACAATCAATTCTGTTGTCTTGGTAGCGTTGATATTCACATTAGAACGAAGAGTATAAACTCTCTGCTTGATATTATTATTAAAATTACTGTTCTTATCAACCTCCAGAATACCATTGTCTTGACTATACGAAGCTGCCACATAGTAACGTGCGACATCACCACCACCTGTAATATTCAGGTTGACGCGCTGGTTCATCGTAAAATCTTTTAATAATTCCTTTCTCCAATCCGTAGCCGGATAAATTACAGATCCCGCCCCCGGTACAGTATTGTCTATTTTTTCCTCAGAATACATCAACGGCGCCAACGGATTACGAGTTAAATAGGCCTCATTGTGCAAACGCATATAAGTAACAGGATCTGCCAATTCTATCTCTTGAGTCGGAGTGGATATTGAGTTCTCAACTCTTAAGCTTAACCGTGCTTTTCCCTTCTGACCTTCTTTGGTTTTCACCAGAATCACACCATTTGCACCACGGGCACCGTAAAGAGCGGTAGCAGTAGCATCCTTCATAATAGAAAAGCTAGCGATGTCATCTGGCTGTAAACGAGCCAGATCGGTAGAAGTTAACTCAATGCCGTCAATCAAAATCAACGGATCTTTTTTATATCCGAAAGTTGTAACACCGCGAACAAAGAAAGAGGCGTCATCCACCCCCGGTTCACCAGTTCTCTGATAAGAGATTACTCCTGCAATACGCCCGGCAAGTGCATTCGTAAGATTACTGGAGGGTGTTTTCAGTTCCGCCACTTTCACGGTTGAAATAGCACCAATAACACTCTCCTTTTTCTGTGTACCAAAAGCCACAACCTCAACTCCCTCCAACATCTGAGAGTCCTCATACAGAATTGCATTTATGGTTGTTTCATTTCCTACGGTTTTAGTCAGCTTTACATAACCTACATAACTAAATTCCAAAATAGCTCCTTTAGAAACGTTAGACAGTGTATAGTTACCATCCAAATCAGTAACAACTCCAGTAGTAGAGCCTTTCACCAATACAGATGCACCGATAATAGGTTCACCGTCTGTACCCAAAACCTTACCTTTAATCACCATTCCCTTTTTTTGCTGCTGGACAGTCTGATTATCACTGACTGCATATGCAACAGATACAGAAAGAAAAGAAAAGGTCGTCAGACATACACCTACAATCCACAACCGCCTTTTTAAGCATGTGCTTAGATCTCTTGTTTTTGTTTTCATAATTATTAATAAAAAGGTTATTTCATTATAAATATTCCCGATACCAGTTGATAAGAAACCCACAAAGGATAAAAAGCTTCTTTAATTGATGCAATGGTTTTATCATAGTATTTTTGATTGATTAACATAGGCAAAATTAACGGATGAGAGGATTTCCTGATAAAATAAATATCCCAATAAATCGCAATACTGTCTCAAACAAAAGAAAGAATAGCAAATTCGTTTCAAATGAAATATAAATGGAACAAATATCCCATAAATTATCATATTAGCCTATTTTTTAGAAAGATATAGAGCTCCTCCGCTGCATTATTACAACGCTCTAATCCCTCTATCTATCAAGCACATAAGTCTACGATCTGCAGGATATGTACCCTACAGATATCTATATACAACACCAATACTTTTGTGAGAACCAAATAATAAACTTAACCGGCAAACTCCTTAGGGAGTACACCAAATTGCTTTTGAAAACATTTAGAGAAATAGGAAGGAGAATTAAAGCCTACCATATAACAAATTTCATTTACCCGCCCATTTCCCTCTTTCAATAACTGAGCAGCCCGTTTCAATCTTTCCAACCGTAGATATTCATTCGGACTTAAATCAAGTACACCTTTAATTTTCCTATAGAAATTAGAACGACTCATATTTAAAGAGTCTACTATATCATCCATACTAAAATCCGGATTATGCAAATTATTCTGAATGATTTCATTCAGCTTTTTCATAAACTCCTCATCAGCTTTTGTCAAAGCCATCGTATTAGCTGCAACAAAAGGAGATTGGGCAAAAGCTTGCCGCAACTTTTCACGACTATTGATCAGATTGGCGATGCAAGCCTGTAAATACCCAACAGAAAAAGGTTTTTCAATATATGCATCTGCCCCTAATTCCAACCCTTCTATCTTTGATTGAATATTCGTTTTAGCAGTAAGCAAAATCACCGGAATATGACTATAATCCAATTTAGACTTTATCAACTTGCACAATTCAAATCCATCCATACGAGGCATAACAACATCACTTACCACTAATGAAACCTCCTGATTATCCAATACTTTCAATGCTTCCACACCATCATTGGCAGTCACAACGACATAATTACTTTCCAACTGACGAACAATGAAAGACAACATATCCGGATTATCATCCGCTACCAACACTACCGGTTTGTCTCCCCTGCTGTCCGCTAGTTCCGTCCGCCGCTCCACCACATTCTCCTCTTCTACGGATTTATATTCCGAAGTCAGCTTTATTACACTATCCTGTTCCACAGGAAGCGACAGACAGAACACATTTGCCTCTTCACCTTCCAACATCATCAAACTTCCCTGATGTAATTCAGCTAATGAACGTGAGAGAGCTAATCCGATTCCTGTTCCTGTGGTAACTTTACCATCTTCTTTTTCATTGAAACGGACAAAAGGTTTAAAGATTTCCTCTTTCATTTCATTCGGGATGATAACGCCATCATTCACTGTACGAATATAAAACATCCTCTTTTCTCCTATCCCGTTCATTTCCAAAAACACATGTACATATGTTTCTGCATATTTCACAGCATTATTCAACAAATTACTAACAATCTTAGTAAATGCTTCCTTATTGACATGTGCATAGAAGTCCTGTTCGCCTACATTCAATACAAAGTCCAGTTCTCTCTGTCTCGCCAAAGATGTAAAACGGTTATAAGTTTCTTTCAGTACCTCAGTAACATTACACTCGGCAAAGTTCAAGCGGAATCCCTGACTCTCTGTTTTACGGAAATCCAGCAACTGGTTCGTCAAACTTAACAACCGTTCCGTATTCTGTTTCATGATATTCAAGTCCTCCCGTATCTCAGGATCCACCGTCTTTTTCAGAAGAATATTCTCCAGAGGACCATTAATCAACGTCAAAGGAGTACGTATCTCATGAGCTACATTCGTAAAGAAATCTATTTTCGCATAATATATTTCACGTTCCTTCTCCTGCTCAAATTTCTCCATTTGCCGATGATGTTTTCTATTACTACGGCGTTTTAAATAAAGAATCAAATAAACGGAACATCCAATAATCAAAAGTATATAAATGCAATAAGCCCAAATTGACAGATAGAAAGGAGGTAAAATCCGGATGCTCAACGAGATTTCATTATTATTCCAAACGCCATTGTCATTTGCAGCTTTCACCCGAAATATATAATCACCATAACGCAGATTAGCATAGGTTATCAACGGACTCTCACCGATAGATAACCACTCATTATCAAACCCTTCCAATTTATACATCAGTTTATTCATTCCAGGAGCTTGATAACCAAGAGCCGAGATGCGGAAAGAAAATGAATTCTGATCAGCCCGGAGTACTATCTTATCAGAAAAAGTGATATTCTTTTCCAAAGGCGAATTAGGTTCATCTGCATACACTTCTTTATTAAACAGCAAGAAATCTGTAATCACTACTGTGGGAAGATTCTTATTCTCCGAGAAGCTTTTAGGATTAAAAGCTATAAAACCATCAATTCCACCAAAATAAATCATTCCATTTTCATCTTCAAAACTGGACCGATAGTTAAACTGATCACCCAACAGACCATTGGCAGTAGTGTATACTTTCATCATTTCAGTTTTTGGCTGAAAATAGACAAGTCCATTGTTAGTTGTTAGCCACAGCTGTCCATCTTTATCCTCTACAATCTGATAAACAACATCGCTAGGTAGTCCGTCAGTTGAGTTATAACTAGTAAACGTCTCTGACTCCGGATGAAATAAGCAAAAACCTCCTCCCTGAGTTGTTAACCAAATCCGGTGATAGGAATCTTCAAAAATACTAGAAACCTTATTATATGAAAGACTTGTGGTATCTTTTTCATCATGCACATAGTTTTTCCATTTCCGATCGTTCACATTATAACAATAAGCACCATTAGCATAAGTTGCCAACCAGATATTACCACCAGAATCTTCCTTTATATCATATACAAACTTCCCATTCAATTCCGGTATACGGTCAAAATCGTCCGATTGCTTATTATATTTGACCAGTCCGAACATCGTTCCTAAGTAGATGTCACCTGTAGCGGTTCTACAAATTGCAAAAATACTATTATCAATCAAAGAACGGGGAGAGCTGTTCTTCTGATATGTCTTCAAAACAGTCCCTGTACGGGTATCTATAATCTTCAATCCTTTAGAGAATGTGCCAACCCAAAGTTTATCGTCCACTAAACATAACCCATGTATATTGGTAAATCCCGCACTAGGAGCAAAAAAAGAAAATTCTTTTGTATTCAAATTAAAACGGTTCAACCCGCCATCTTCCGTACCAATCCATAACACACCATAGTTATCACGACAAAATTCACGTACCCGCTTACCATGCAGACTATTTTCCTCTCCTTTCGGATAATATTTCTCAAAATGGGTATACGAGCGCGGATAATAGTTTACTCCGCCAAAATACGAACCGATCCATATACCATCTTCACGGTCTTTGCAAAAAGAATAAATTGCATTATCAGACAAAGAATAGGGATCATACTCAGAACTACGCAAGTGCGTATACTTCCCCGTACGGAGATTATAAATATAAGCTCCGCTTTCTGTACCTATCCATAACTCATTATCCGTAGCAAAAAGTAATGTCCGACAATAGATGGATTCATTATCTTCATCTTTCAACAACAAATCCCGTAATTTACCCGAAGTCAGATTCAATTCTTTCACTCCTCCTTTTAAAGAACCAATATATAAACAATTGTATGCTCCCGGGAGTATTTCGCTCACAACGTCATTATTATAAGTTTCCTCATTATCAATAGGTGATATATAAGGATGAAGAGTTTTCAACTCATCTTTCGAATAAAACAATCCGTCACCGTAGAAGCCAATCCAGATAGTACCACTATTATCAACCGTCAGGCATTTCACATTGGTAGAGACCAATGGATGATCGGTCAGAATATAGTTTCTCAAGGTTTGTTTTTTCAAATCATAACAAAACAAGTTTTGCGCCTCTGCAGCTATCCATACCCTTCCCTGACTGTCTCCTGAAATCATAGCAACGGCTCGTTCCACCCTTGTGTTTTTGTCACTCTGTTCTACAAAATGACGAAAAGTATCTTTCTCCGGATAATAGATATAGACTCCCACATCAGTCCCTACCCAGATATTCCCTTCGATATCTTCATAAAGAGAAGTCACAAAATTATTGCCCAGACTTCTCGGATTGTTTCTATCGTACTTAAAATGCCGGAAAGATACCCCATCATATCGATCTAATCCATCTTTCGTACCAAACCACATAAAACCTTTCGAGTCCTGCAAGATAGCACTGACTGTGTTTTGTGACAACCCATTCTGGCTACTAAGATTCTTAAAATAATAATGTTCATTAACCGTTTGTGCACGGCTAAGAATTCCAATTATTAAAGAAATAAACGTTATTATAATTTTTTTCATATATTCGGTTTATAACACTTCTTTTATTCAACTTACCAAATGTAGGTGAAATAACAATCGAAAAATAGAAGATACGTCCCAATGAATGAAAAAATAGTCTTATTTCTCTATTTTAATACGTGCATCTACGGCCACAACAGCCTTTTCCGTTGCGAGAAGCGGATTGATATCCATTTCTTTGATTTCCGTTGCAAACCGGAGCAAGGTAGACAAACGGACAATAATTTCAGCAAATTTATCCTCGTTTACTCCCTTCTGGCCTCGCGTTCCCTGGATGATTTTATAGGCGCGCAATGAGTGAATCATCGAATAAGCCTCCTCATAAGAAAGCGGAGCCAAACCGGAAGATACATCTTTGAGCACTTCCACAAAAATACCCCCTAAACCGCAAAGCACTACATGGCCGAACTTCTCCTCATATTTCGCACCAATGAACAGTTCTGTCCCTTTCAGCATAGGCTGCACCATTATCGACCTGGCATCAGGGATCTGCATCATCCGGTCAAATTCCAGTGCCAAGTGTTGCTCGCTTTTAATATTCAGCACCACTCCGCCGACATCCGATTTATGCACCGGACCGACAACCTTAGCCACTACGGGGAATCCACATCGGCGGGCGAAGGCTACGATCTCTTCCTTATTATCCGAAACAAATTCGTCTACCAACGGGATACCTGCCGCATGGAGCAATGCCTGTACATAATGAGGCTCGATATATCCGTCTTCCGGAATCGAATCAATAATACGACGAATCCTCGGGACATCCACTCCAAACAATTCTATTTCAGGAACAGCCGGTTTAGGAGCATTAACGATACGCGAAAGGGCCGTCCCGAGTGTCACTTCATCGGCAAAGTTCACGTGCCCTTTAGCAAGAAACGCTGCAACTTCAGCTCCGGCAGTATTGATAGAAGGAAGAATCGGGAAAATCGGTTTCTTGCAAGTTTGCATCTTTTCGTGAAGCACATCATACATTTCAAACATAGTAACCAATCCCGGAGTTCCGAAGATAGCCATCATGGCATCTATGTTTTCAAGCTTTTCTTCACAGTAATCAATGCAGAGACGCAAATGCTCTGGTGTCCCGGTAGCCAGAATATCTATCGGATTTCCAACGGCAGCACCGGGAAAAAGTTGAGCTTTCAGTTCTTCCACCAATTCGCCTTCGAGCTTCGGTACGTTCAAACCGCCTTTACTCAACGCATCTGTCAACATTACCCCCGGTCCTCCGGCATGAGTGATAATGGCAAAATTCTTTCCTTTCAATTCGGGTAAAGTAAATACACAACCTACGGTCGTCAGTTCCTCACGAGAGAAACAACGCACAATTCCTGCTTTACGGAACAACGCCTCTACCGCTGAGTCGGAACTTGCAATCGCTCCCGTATGAGAAGACGCCGCACGGCTTCCGCTCTCCGAACTTCCGGCCTTGATAGCAGCAATCTTACATCCTTTTCTTATCAAAGAGGAAGCATGAAACAATAATCTGTCCGGGTTCTGAATACTTTCAATATAAAGCAATTTCAGATGTGAATCTTTCTCGGGATCAAAGTTCTCGTCCATAAATTGCAAGACATCTTCTACACCGATCTGTTTGGCATTACCTACCGACCAGACAGAATTAAATTGCAATCCTTTCGTCACCGCACTTTCCAGAATAAACACCGCTGTTGCACCGGAACTGGAGATTAGATCAACTCCTTTCAGGTTCAGGTTAGGGATAGGTTGGCTGAACACGCTATGATGCCAGGTATTCATCAAACCGATACAATTAGGTCCAATCAGCGAAGCGCCGTATTTATTCACAGTTTCCAGGATACGTTCTTCCAATAGCGCCCCTTCATGCGTTTCTTCTCCAAATCCGGCAGAGAGTATGATAAACGCCCGAGTTTGTTTTGTACTAGCCAATGTTTCCACAATATCGGGACACAGTCCGGCAGGCACAGCCAATACTGCCAAATCCGTATCAGGAAGATCTTTCACATCTGCAAAGGCGGGAACTCCTTGTACTTCCTTCTCCTTCGGGTTTACCGCCCGAAGTTCTCCCTGATAACCTCCGTTTATCAAGTTCTTTAATATTGCGCCACCCGGCTTATGTACATTATTCGAAGCCCCTACTACAACAATACTTTCAGGGCGAAGCAACTGGGTTGTTATCATATCATACGCTGGTTTTCATTTAACTTAGGTACAAATATATTCTTTCTTATGAGAAAAAAGAAAGAAAAAGGGGAGAATTGCATATAGAAATAGGCTATCGAGAAGAAAAAAAATAAAATATCAGTTAGATTATACTAGCTTTTTGAAATATAAAAGGGCATCTTACTATTTGTACTAACCCGCCCTTCTCTAGAGATTTACACAGTAACTGTTAAGATTTAACAAATGATATCTCTCAGACTCCGGATCTACTACATACCAACATCCAATAGCTGCATCATACAAAATAATCTTGCTCTAATATGCTGATTTAGTTTAGACAACTTATATATCAGAGCAAGACTGTTTTATTAACTTTATATTACGATAAGACAGATAACATAAAATTATAATGGTATTTGTTTATAAAATTTCGAAACTAATAATATGTCATTAGTTGCAAAATCAAAATCAATCCAAATAGTTTTCTGAAAAAAATAAAAGAATCTATGCTGCACTTGGATATTATTACATTTCGCAGAAACCTTGTAAAAGCCGACCCTCATTTTCTTCTTTTCCAACAGCATTGGAATCTCATAAGCTTTTAAAAAGCCATTATATAATACCTTATCATCCACCGAAATAGTAACATTAATTTCTTTGCTATTTTCATAAGAGTTACCTACAAATATTAACGCAGTTCTGGATGTAACACACACACAACACACACATAATATTATTCCTATCGTTATTATTTTTTTTCCCTTTCATAATTTCATCTACATTATCGCCATTTAAGACCTAAATTATATATATCGACAACAAGATTATTATTTAGATTATTTTGTTGCTGCAACATGATAACTCTTTGGTTGCTATTGCTGTTGTGAACAACTCCTCCCTGCTTCATTATATTAAATGGATTCTGCGAATGTGATAATCCAATTGCATGCCCAAACTCATGAGTAGCTGTAAAAGTTTTATTATAAGACAAATTATTCGACAACCAATTATTATTAGCAAAATCGCTTGAAGCCAAAGTCATAACCTTTCCACCTAACATACTTGTTGCTCCACGCGCTCCTTTACTATCGCTATCTGCTAATACAAATAAATGATCAGAGTTTTCGACATCTTTCATAGAAGTTGCAACTTTAAGATCCATATCAACCTTTAAATTGTAAGTCTTATTATCGCTCCATTCAAATTTTCCTTCATAAGTACTTTTTATATCAGAAACTATATCTTTGGCAGCTCTAGCCATATTTATATTATCACTTGAATTATTAAATATATTTGGAATAATCTCATAATCCGCTAAGAATAAAAAGTTTATGCGGAAAGTTTAAGAACGAGGTAATGAGTTGGCAACTGTTCTGATTTCTACATACTTGCGTGATTTGCATTGATGTACAACTCATCTTGGAACAAAGGTACAACTTTTTTATGAACGAGCAAAAGGACGGTGCATTTTTCATTATTGCAGGATAAAATTTGATTTGGTCTATCATCAATCTGCGATATATATGAGTTTTCAGATTCCGTCATTCGCCCCTTTCCTTTGCTCGTCTGCGAAGGTAGTACATCAGCCCTTGAAAGTTGAAAGGTCAGGCGGCAAGCCGTTTCGGTCAGAATCTTCCTTCCTTGAAGAGTATTCAGCCCGAAAACCTTTCCCCTTTCAATGTCTGTACTCAGAAATGCAGACGGCAACGGAAATGAACGACTGACGAAAATGTAGAAGAAGATAAACAGACAGCATACAAATGAGTTCTTACATTGATAACCCATTTGTATGCTGTTCTTGTTTCTATCCATAGGGGCACTATTATTTTGCAACAGATGAATATATGGCAAGCGGTAAATTTCACTCCCTCCAAAAATATAGATAGGTTTATCCGCTGTTATTCATCAGGTGCTTGCCGTTGTACTCCCGTTTCAATGCTTGCTCAATCTCACTCCGTTTGTACAGAACTTTTCCACCGAGCACATAGTAAGGCAATGTTCCATTGCTTCGGTATTCGCTTAATGTTCTTCGGCTGACTTTAAGCATATATGCTACCTCCTTGTCGCATAAATACTCATCATCGTTTTGTAAGGCTGCACCATCTTTTGGCATACTATCAATAATCTCCGATAGTTGGTCGATACTCTCGTGAATGGACTGCATCCACGCATCGTCTTTTGTTCTCATCTCTTGATACATAGTTCAAATGGTTTTAGTGTTATACATCGATTAGATTTCTCTACCTCGCCATCTGGCTTCTTTTCGCCTATCCTCTACCTTTGTTACAATGCTCTCCACATCTTCGGGCAGGTAGTACGTGCGGTTGCCGATTTTGGTGTAGGCAAGCGTTCCGTTATCTCGCAAGGTCTGCAATGTTCGCTTGCTTATCTTCAATCGCTGACAAACATCCTGATGGTCGAGCCAATTGTTTGTCTTTTTCTTCCCGTTCTTGACAACGGGTGAGTTTGATACTCGCAGAATGAACTGCTCAATCTTCGTGGCAAATTCCTCGAATGCCTTTCGCTCAAAAATGATTAAATCCATACGCATTATTTTAATTTATTACACTTGTTTTCCTGTTCGCACTGCTAAATAAGAAAGAGATTTTCATACTTCAATGGCACTAACCATAGGTGTCATTCCTTGTCATTTCGTTTCATCACAGACACGATATTCAGCCATTGAAATAAGCTCTGTTCTCATACGCAGCTCCGTTTTCTGAGGGCAAAGAAATAGATAAGTTATCACACCTCAATCATACGATAAGCCTGTTGCAGTATGTGGCACAGTTCGTGGCACTTTTAGGTGTATATGATGATATATTTTTAAGCATACATCACATTGTAACCAATATTATATAAGAATATCCCCAAGCGATTATCCGTCTCGGATCTTGTCCGTAGCATTGTCGTTTGTCAGACCGATGCCTATCAGTCTGCCAAACTTCTGCTCCGAACAGCCGAAACAGATAGTCGCTAATTCTACGATAGCAGTATAGCGGATAGACCAACTTCCGGTGTTTCGGCAGTCCGTCTATCCGCTATCGTATTTAAGCCCTTAATTTCCTCAATTAAGCATTTCGTCCTAATCCATAATTACCCGTTCAACTTGGGAAGAATTATGCAGTCGGCACTGCTTAAGAATCACCCCGAAATGCAATACAATTCATAATTGCCTACATAGACCTAATTAGTTGTGGTAGAATTGTATGCACATTTTATTTGCAGCAGATAATCGGTCATAATTGTGCACAAAGACCATATTGTTGAACATTCAAAAAGTGATAAGTATGAAGAAAAAACAAGTTGAGTTGACGCAAGAACAGTGTCAAGAAATTATAGACCAAATGACTACAAGGTCATTTTACAAGAGTGGTACGGGTAAAGTCCATAATGCAGATGAATTGCAAACAGAGGAATCCGTAGAATCATCCATTGATGACATTCTTCCAGAACCTCTACCGTCAGCTGCGAAACTGATTCAGACGGAGACTGTATCTCCTATTCCAGAGGAAACTGATGAAGTTCTTCCTATCAATGTAGTAGAGCAACAGCCATTGACACCACCAATCCATCGCAGAGTGAGTAGCAAGCAACGCAAACTCTCATTAGAAGAGTACCGCAATACTTTTATGCGACCTTATAAGATTGAAGACCGCAAACCGGTGTTCATCAGTGGCAAGTTGCGTAAGATGCTCGATAAGTTCGCCTGCAAAATTGGTGAGGATAGAATGAGTATGTCTGGATTATTGGAGAACATCGTTCGCCACCACATCGAACTCTATTCAGAAGATTTCGAGCATTGGAAAGGAATGTAACCTCTTAATCCATTCTATTTAAGAACTATTCCAACGGTATTTCATTTTGAGGCACTCAAAACTGATTGACCTTCGGTTAGTGGGGAAGCAAGTTTATGTTTTGGGCAGACCAAAACCACTTGCTTCCACTCCCGAAGGTCGCAGAAGAAGACATCCCGTTGGTCTATCAAGTAAACAATGTATGTATCATTTCAAAAAAGAGTAATCGTATGAAACGAAGTATCAATAACAAGACACCCAACAAGGGAGGACGACCCACGAAGAAGTTGTCCGAGAAACGCAAGTACCGCATAACGGTAAAGATGGCAACCGAAGAGTACTATGCAATGAAACTGAAAGCCAAAAACGCAGGGGTATCGGCAAGTGAGATTGTGCGAATGGCTATCCGTGATTCTCATATTAGGGCACGACTTACCACCGAACAAGCGGACTATATCCGCAAGTTATGCGGTATGGCAAACAATCTCAATCAACTCACTCGCAAGGCTCATCGCGAAGGCGTAAGGCTACACTACGGGCAATGCCAACACCTGCTGCTTTCATTGGAAAACATTATAGACCATATCAGCCTATGATGGCAAAGATTGTGAAAGGCTCAGGAGCCAGAGGAATTGTTGATTATATCCTCGACAAGAAGAAACAAGCCACGCTCATAGATTGTCAAGGGGTACTGTTCAATGATAACAGCACGATAGCCAAAAGTTTTATTGCTCAATCAAGGCTTAATCCACGAGTGGATAAGTTCATCGGACATATCTCACTCAGTTTCTCAAAACAGGATCTGCCACGCTTAACGGATGAACTTATGATACAGATAAGCCGAGAATATATGGAGAAGATGGGCATTCGTGATACGCAATATATTATCGGACGACACTATGATAAGGAGCATCCGCACGTTCATATAGCCTTTAATCGGGTGGATAATAATGGCAGAACCATCAGCGACAGGAATGACCGTTACCGCAGTGAACGCATCTGCAAGGAGCTGACACGCAAATACGGGCTTTACTTCGCAAATGGTAAGGAACAGGTAAAAATGCACCGACTTAAAGAGCCTGACAAAACCCGTTACGAGATATATCAAGCTCTCAAACGGGAGGTTGTACGATGCTCGGATTGGACTACGCTACTGAAACGGTTGAAAGCCGAAGGAATAGATGTCCGTTTCAAGTATAAGGGTAATACCAATGAGGTGCAAGGCATAGTCTTTACCAAGAATGGCTACCACTTCAACGGCTCTAAGATAGACCGCAGTTTCAGCTATTCCAAGATTGACAAGGCTCTGAGTAGTTACAATCAATCGGAGAATCAGCGACAATATGAACCGCACCATATGCAGATAAGCCATTTCGAGAACAAGGAATCGGAGCTTATCAGCGGTTCATTAGGTTTGTTGGACTTCACATCTTCGCCCGATGCAGATAGCCAGGAAGAGGCAGATTTCCGCCGTTTGATGCAGCAGAAACCTAAGAAAAAGAGAACAAGAGGATTCAAACTCTAATCATTAACCATTAAAACAAAACCAGTATGCAGGAAAATAATTCTATTATCATCGCAATGTTGGAAGAGTTGCTGACCATCAGCAAGAGCCAACAAACAGGACAAATAGTAAATGCCAATGTTGATTTGACACCGATTAAGGAGTTAATCGAGAATGGCAATCGGGAAAACAAAGAGTATTATGATTCTAAAACCAATAAACTTGCAGGCTTTGTTGTCAATGAATTTAGCAAGATAAACAAGCGAATGGATGGCATCAGTGAGCAGGAGCAACCCGACTTTGAGGGTGTAAAACAACAACTTGCAGAGGCTATTGACAAGATGGATGAAATAAAGGTAAAGCACAACATTGACGAGAAACGACACTCGTTTGCCCTTTATACAAAGGAATCTTGGATTCTCCTATCAATAATTATCTTCCTTATGGCAGCAGGAGTATCAGCAGTATATCACCTGTCAAGACCGAATGTTCAGAGGGATGATGATGCCCTCAAATACCGCTACATCAAGATGAAAGGCGATGCCTCGGCAGAGCAGATAGCCACTTTGGAGGACATCTTCGAACTCAACCGCAACACCGAAGCAATTGAGCAGATGCGTAAAGATGTAGAGACCTACGAAGAGGCTGTTCGCAAACAAGCCGCCCTTGCCGAGCAAGCACGACTCAAGGAGCAGGCTGCAAAGGAGCAAGAATCCAAAGCCAAGTCCATTAAGAACAAGCAGGATAATAGTAAGGTTAAACAAAATAAATCAAAACCCTGATTGTAATATGGCAACAGTAAAGATTAAGTTCCGAGCATCAACGGTTGATGGCGGACAAGGCTCAATTTTCTATCAAGTAATCCATAATCGTGTAGCCCGTCAGCAAAAGACGGGCTACCGTCTCTACGGCTATGAGTGGAACAACCACTCTTCGGAGGTGGTGTTACCAAAGTTCAACGAGAGCAGAAAACGCTATCTATCGGAGATCGGTGACAAAATCCGAATGGATGTCAAGCATTTCCAGAAGGTCATCGCTGATTTTGAGCATAGCGGTTGTGATTATACCGCAGATGATGTGATAGCGGAATTTGCATCGGATAACCCCGACAATTTTCTCTTCCCATTTATGGAGGGAGTTATTGCCAATCTGAAAACATTGGGCAAGATACGCACATCGGAGACATATGCTGCTACCCTTTGCAGTTTCAGACGCTTTCGAGAGGATAAGGATGTGCCGTTGGATGATATGGATTCCGATATGATGATGGCATACGAAGCATATTTGAAGAATAACGGAGTGAGTCCCAACTCTTCATCATTCTATATGCGTAATCTCAGAGCAGTATATAATCGTGCCGTAGAAAAGGGACTTACCTCACAATGCTTCCCGTTCAAGCATGTCTATACGGGAGTGGATAAGACTGTCAAGCGAGCCGTACCATTGAAAGTTATCAAGAAAATCAAAGAGATGGACTTCTCTATGAATCCGTCCTTTGACTTCGCCAGAGATATGTTCCTTATGAGCTTCTATACCCGAGGTATGTCATTCGTGGATATGGCATACCTGCGAAAAAAGGATTTGCAGAATGGTGTGCTTTCCTATCGCAGACGCAAGACCGGGCAACAACTCTTCATCAAATGGGAGAAGTGTATGCAGGAGATTGTGGATAAGTACGACACTTCGCAATCCAATTACCTTTTGCCTATCATCAAACCTTTCGGTGATATAGATGAACGCAAGCAATATATCTATGCAGCCCATAATATCAACCGTTGCCTGAAAATCATCGGGAAGGAGTTGGGGTTATCCGTATCGCTCACTCTGTATGTTGCCCGTCACGCTTGGGCAAGCATCGCCAAGAGCAAGAATGTACCGCTATCGGTAATCAGTGAGGGTATGGGACACGACTCGGAGGCTACCACACGCATCTACCTTGCATCGTTAGATACCGTAGCCATCGACAAGGCGAACAGTATGATATTGAAATCTCTATAAGGAGGTATTGTTGAGCGAATGAGAAAATCTCTTGATAAGAGAAATGATTACCATTGCAAATTTACGAAGAATTATATAATCGTAACCAAAAAAGGAATTAAAAAAGCAGGTTGATTTTCATTTTGTTTTGCTCCACAAGTCTATTGTTGAGCAAATTCCAATGTGTCAACCTGCTAATAGACTCATTCATAGAATAGACCTACAATATGAATTGCTCTTATCAAGAGAGGTTTACTCTTTAGCTTCTTTATATAGAATTAAGAACTTGTAAACCTGATGATTGCCTACCCCAATAAAGTAACCCATAAAAATTGGCAACCAAAAATTGAAAGAGCAACGAGGAATTAGACACGAAACCAGAGAAAAGTATAGCGATGCAATTACCCTCTATGTAGAGACCAGTCTTTCCATAAAACAAATATGCGAGCAGACCGGGGTCGGCTTTTCCGCGTTCAGTTCTTACCTCTCCACTCATCACCGTGACCTAATCCTCAAACGACATAATCTTACAGAATTTAAGAATGTCAAACTTAGAGGAAAGAAAGGTCAAACTACTGCCGCCCATTACAAATACAAGGATGCCATTGCCGCTTGCGACAGTATGGAGTATATTGAATACAATATATCCCAGATAGCACGTATCTTCAACGTAGATTGTTCCTCTTTGGCAAGCCAACTTCGCAGACATTACCCCGATATTGTACCACGCAGAGAACAGGAACGCAGACGGATAGGAATAACCGTCAATCTGCAATATGGAGCACGCAAGTGGAGCAAGGAAGAGTATGCTACTGCCATTGAGATGTTGCAATCATCCGATAAAACCATTGAAGAGGTTGCAGAGACTTGTAATGTATCCTACACGGGTTTGCGAGAACACATCTTAGCCTATTATCCACAAATTACCCGTAATAGGGAGGAGAAACGTATCCGTGCAACAGGTCAAAAGGTCAGAGGTCTGCGTAACGGAAATTGGACGGTCTGTGAGCCAGACCGTGAAACTCTTGAAAAATATGAGAAGGCTATAGACCTGTATCGTACAACATCGAAGGATGTAAAGGATATAGTACGTATTGTTGGGGTAACTCTCGGTGGCTTCCGCTACCACTTGAGAACTTGGCATCCCGAACTGATGGTTCTTAGACGTGGCTTTGACGAAGGTATGGCATTGGAGCAAACCAAACGTTATAAGAAATCTTCTGCTGAGAAATATGCCAATGCAATCGAAAGATTACAGAATACCGATTTGCCAACGGCAAAGGTCGCAGCGGAATTTGGACTGAATCCCGAAACATTCAGGATGTATCTCAGGGAGCATCATCCCGAATTGGTTACAGCCCGTGGAATGATAAGGACATCTGACGGTAAGGTCGTTTCCAATCGTAGTGCAGAAAAGTATGCGGAGGCGCTACGCATCTATGCAACCACTTCCGAGTCCTTGAAATCCATTGCCAAACGGTTGGGACTTACCTATAATAGTGTAGGCGGTTTTATACGCCGTAACTATCCCGAAGCCATCGAAAAGCATAATTCGTTGCTTGTATCCAGTGAACAGATGTTTGCTGAAGGGGTAGAAATGTTGAAATCAGGGAACGCCACTATCCATGCCGTGATGGACGAGTGTGGCTACAATGAATATTTCAGAACTTACATAAAGAGCAAGTATCCCGAACTGCTTCATCGTAAGACGGAACGCAAGCAGATACTTAGGAAACAAAAGACGGCAGATAAATATGCGGCTGCTATCGAATGTCTGAAAAACGGCACAGATACGATGAAGGATATTGCTGAACGATTTGGACTTAACATCCATTCTTTCCGTAAATATCTCTATAAATATACTCCTGAAATTATAAAGTCAAGACACAATAAGCCGTAAGAGCCAAAAGAATAGGGCTGATGTTGAAGGTGCAGAGCAGAATAGATTGTTGAGCGAATGAAAGGTCTCTTTGGAAGAGAAAACTTATCTCTTTGGAAGAGAAATGATTACCGATGCAAAATTACACATTTTTCGGCAAATAGCACCAATTTACACTAAAAAATGTTATGCTCGATTCAGATTTTGTTTAGTGGCAATGTGGATTGTTGAGCAAATTATGTCGTGACTGTTCAAATAACCTACTCGTAATCAATAGCAGTATGTCGCATAAATCACTCTTCCAAAGAGAAGTGACCTGTTATTCTGATTTATGCGCATTAAGAAATATTGTATAACACTGATTCTCTTGCTGTTTGGTGTAGGTATTGCGCATTCGCAAGAGAGACACACGGAAATCTGTATTGACTTCCGTGTGAACAGTACTGTCATAGACTCCGCCTATTCGGATAATGCCGTCCGTATGCAGGAGATGTTGGAGTTCCTACGAACTATACGCCAAGACAGTACAATCAATATCATTGAAGTATCCTTCTGCGGAGCAGCTTCTCCCGAAGGCAGTTATCAACTCAACCGCAAGTTGGCACAAGGTCGTCTCTCGGCACTTGAAAAGTTCATCCGCAGTGAGGTGGATATTCCCGACAGCCTTATTACCTATAATGACAGCTATATCCCGTGGGATTATCTCAAATCGCAGATTGAGGATTCGGGACTTATCCGCAAGGATGAAGTAATTGCCATCTTGGAGGAAGAAGCCCGACTGGTGGACTATCATCACCCGAATACGCATATCGACAACCGTATCGTGAAGTTGAGAGCATTGGACGGTGGCAAGGTATGGCAGCAGATGAACAAACTCTTCTTCGAGCAGATGAGAAATGCTTGTGCGGTATTCGTAACCTACAAGAAAGAGTTGCCACCCGTACAAGAGCCTATAATCGTGCCTGATACCATTAAGGTAGAGCCAATAGTTGAAGCCGTTGAAGTTGTGCCCGACACAACGGTTATTATAGAAACGGTTATTCCCGAAGTGGAAGAATGGAGTCGCAAACTCCATTTGAAGACCAATGCCATAGGCTTGGGGATGGCTATCGTCAATGTTGCCGCAGAAGTAGATTTGGCAAAGCATTGGTCGTTTACGCTTCCTGTCTATTATTCGGCTTGGGACTACTTCAAATCAACCATCAAGTTCCGCACCTTCGCCGTACAGCCTGAGTTCCGCTATTGGCTGTCGGAAGAGAATGACGGATTCTTCGCAGGAGCACACTTCGGACTGGCATACTACAATTTTGCTTTTGATGGAGATTACCGCTATCAAGACCATAACCGTGAGACACCTGCCATCGGTGGCGGTGTGAGCATCGGTTATCGTCTGCCCATCAGCAAAAACAACCGTTGGAGGGTGGAGTTCTCACTCGGAGCAGGAGTATATTCAAATCACTACGACAAGTTCCACAATACCCCACGCACAAAAGACGGTCTGATGATAGAGAGCATCAAGAAGACCTATTGGGGTATCGACCAAGCAGCGGTATCGTTCTCCTATTCGTTTGACTTAAAGAAGAAAGGAGGCAAGCGATGAGAAAGATTCTATACCTTATTGTATGCTTGCCGATATTGCTTCTTTCGGCTTGTGATGTTCACGAATGGCCTGAAACGCCGGAGTTTGTAAAAATGCATCTTCGCCTCAATTATGAAACAGATATGACCGAATGGGAACATCTGTATGATGGGGCATCGGTCATTGAGCAGGGATATGGCGAGACATACGACAATCATCGTGATTATGGCAAGATACGTTACATTGTCCGCACCTATCCCGTGTCGGAAAAGATGCGTACCACATCGGATTATACACAGGAGTTCGTATTCGCGAAAGATATATCAGAGGGTTATGACCACGAAGTCACGCTCAACCTCTTGCCCGGCAACTACAATGTGATGGTATGGTCGGACTTGGTGCAGACAAGCGGTGACAGCCATTTCCACAATGCCGACAACTTTGCGGAAATCAGACTGCAAGGCGACCACAAGGGTAATAATGACTATCGGGATGCCTTCCGAGGCTCAAACAACATTTCCCTTGTAGCGGATATTATGGAGCATTTGCCCGATACATTGGATATTGCGATGCAGCGTCCTCTTGCCAAATTTGAGTTCGTAACAAACGATGTGGTGGAGTTTATAGACAAGGAATCTGTCCGTGTCGCCTCAAAAGCCAACGGAAACAAGGCCGCATCAAATGATGATACCCCGACAAGAGCTGTAAACATCGAGGACTACAAGGTGGTGTTCTACTATGTGGGATTTATGCCCGATGCTTACAGTATGAATACCGACAAGCCTGTGGACTCCTCTACGGGAGTGATGTTTGAATCCACATTGAGAAGGCTCTCTGAATCGGAGGCTACAATGGGATTTGACTATGTGTTTGTGAACGGCAAGAAATCGGCTGTAACCGTGCAGATAGGTATCTATGACAATGAGGGTACACAACTCTCCTTGACCGAGCCGATAGAAGTTCCGTTGAAGCGTAGCCATCATACCATAATGACAGGTATGTTCCTGATGTCGGAGGCTTCGGGAGGTGTTACCATCAATCCCGACTTTGACGGAGACCATAACCTTATTTTCCCCTAACAGATAGACATAATGAAGAATCTACTACATAACATACAGATATTGGCGATACTTGCCCTTACTATGGCTGGCATACAATCCTGTTCGGATGATTTGCACGATGTAGGCGATGTTCAGGTGAGTTTCACTGCTACGCTACCAACGGACATCCGTACCCGTTCATTCGGCAAGGCGGAACAGGTGAATACCCTTGTGGTCGGCATATTCAAAAAGGGAGTTGCCGATGTGCATACCAACAGCGGTGGCAGTTGGAACTACTATGAAATAGACCGCCAATCGTTCCCGATAAATGGCACTTCGGTAGATGTGCAGCTTACATTGGCACAGGAGCAGACATATAGTTTTGTCTTTTGGGCGTATGATGGCAATCAGAACATCTACAACATAGATGATCTGACCGCCATCGAAATGAATACCTTGCCTAATACGATAACATTTGCCCAAGCGGAAGCCGCAGACGCTTTCTTCGCCACAAAGGAAGATATTACCATTACGGGAGAACGTAGTTACCCCGTTGAACTTATACGCCCGTTGGCTCAAATCAATGTAGGTACTACAGGGACACCGATGCAAGCCACATTTACTGCAAATGGTGCTCCCAATATATTCCACCCATTCACAAATACCGTAAATGGAGCTGCCGAATTTACTTGGAATTTCAGCGAAACCACATCCGAGACATTCTCGGCTGACGGCACAGAATATAACTATCTCGCTATGGGCTATGTGTTTGCGCCGACCACAGCCACAAATATTTCTGCCGAACTGACCTTGACCAATGGAGAGGCAAGCAAGACGGTGGAATTTCCACAGGTGGAGATAGAGGCGAACCAAAGAAGCAACATCGCAGGAAATTTCACACCAACAGAATAAGAGATTTTTAATATAAGTATAACCCTAATAACGAGTTAAAAGCCGAACAGAAAAGAACAAACAAGCTAACACCGCAAAGGTGAGGAATAGTTCCGAGACCTTTACCCTGCATCAGCAGGCAACGACAGATTGATGATAATACTCGGTTCTGCCTATGCAGAACAGCCCTCGACAATGAGTGCGACATTCACAAGGGATGTGGCAAACATTAAGAAACAAGAAAATCAAAATAACTATTTGTATAACAATTAAATTTTTCAAAGATGAACAAGAAATTATTCTTAGGTATGTTCGCAGCAGCAGGTATGTTGCTGGCAACATCGTGTTCGAATGACGAACTGGATGTAGTTCAGTCAGGAAATGAGGCTCAAGTTACTTTTAATTTGGGCACTGAAGGTGGTATAGCTACCCGTGCTATCAGTGACGGTAAGAGTGCTGATGTTTTGGTTTATGCTGTATTTGACAAAGATGGAAACCGTCTCTCAAATATTCAGGCTGTGACAAAAACAGGTGTAACATTCCCAACCACAGAAAGCATTACTTTGGCTAAGGGTCAGACTTACAAAGTGGCATTTTGGGCACAGGATGATGATTGTAAGGCTTATACAGTAGATACAGACAAAATGAGTGTTGCTGTAAACTATGCCAACGATGAGAACAAAGTGAACAATGATGAAACTCGTGATGCATTCTTCAAGACAGTTGAATTTACAGTAACAGGTTCTACTTCTATTGATGTAGAAATGAAGCGTCCTTTTGCTCAAATCAATGTAGGCGTAACCAAGGAAGATTGGGAAGCGGCTGTAGCATCAGGTATTGAGATTGAAAATTCATCGGTTGTAATCAAGAATGCTGCAACTTCTTTAAACCTAATCGACGGTACAGTAGGTACAGAGACTGTAGATGTGAGCTATGCTCTCAACACAATTCCAAATGAACCATTATACGTAGATACTGACGGTGATGGCATAAAGGAAGAATACAACTGGCTTTCTATGAGCTACATCTTGGTAGCAGATGAAATCGATGGTGCAAGCAAGGCAACTTTACAGAGCCTTCAGTACACATTTACTTCTGAGAATGGTAACCCTATTGAGTTCAAGGAGGGTTTGAACACGGTTCCTGTACAGCGCAACTGGCGTACAAACATCCTCGGTAAGATTTTGACTGGCGATATTCAGTTCAATATTACCATCGACCCTGCTTATGACGATGATTATATTTTCCCTAATACAAGTGGTTCTATTCAGGATTTGGAATTTGCTGCAAGTTTTGGAGGCGCAGTTACTTTAGTTGAAGATGTAACAATGCCTGAAGATAGACCATTCCTCCAAGTTGCTGCAGACTTTACTCTTAATATAAATGAAAATGTAACATTTACATCTGGTAATGCTTCAAATTATGGTATCATTGTTAATAGTGGAACTACAACAATTAATGGTGGTGGCAATATTAAGTCTAACGGAGGTGGTATCGGAATTACCAATGGTGCAAATGTTATTTTCAATGGTGGCAACCTTGATATTAACACAACAAGTACGAGCGGTAGATATTTATTCTATCTTGTTGGTGAGGGAAGTACTGCTACTATCAATGGTGGTAACTTTGACTTCAACAAAACTCAGAATCAGAAGAGAGCATATATCTATGCAAGCGAAGGAACAACTGTTTATGTGAAGGGCGGTAACTTTGGTAATGCCTCTACACGAGATGGTTATACATCAGGAATCATGGGAGAAGGTACCGTAATTATCACTGGTGGTTCATTTAAGTTCGATCCTTCGGCCTGGGTTCCCACAGACTATAAGGTTGAAAAAGTTGGTTCTACATATTATGTATTACCTGCGAATGCTGTATCAGTATCAAATTCAAATGATTTAGAGGCTGTGCTTAATGGCTCTGAGTCTAACATAGATGCTTCTGTAGCAATTGATTATAGCAACAATCAGATTCGTATTGACCGCAACCTCATTTTTGATATGAACAATAATGAGGTTAAGGCAGGTTCTGCCAGTGCATATGGTCTTGTTGCAGATGGTGTATATGTTCAATTTGATGAGGCAAACATTTACTCACTCGGTGGTGGTGTAGGTGCTGTTAATGGTGCAAATGTTGTATTCAATGGCGGTAAATTGGAGATTAATACCACAAGTACATCAGGTCGCTATTTGTTCTATGCTAATGGTGAGGGAAGTACTATCACTATCAATGATGGTAACTTTAATTTCAACAAAACTCAGAATCAAAAACGTGCTTACATTTATGCAGAGTCTGGTACTACTGTATATGTAAAGGGTGGTAATTTTGGAGAGGCTTCAACACGTAGCGGCTATACTGCAGGTATCTTGGGAGAAGGTACTGTAATTATCACTGGCGGTTCATTTGGTTTCGATCCTTCTGCTTGGGTTGCTTCAGGTTACACAGCAACTGAGAACAATGGAGTTTGGACTGTTTCAGCAAATTAAAATTCCGTTAATACATAACATTCCGTGTCCCTCATTTGTGGAGGACACGGAATCTCTATAATCAATCCCCGAAACCCAGTTTCTCTTGCAATTCAGCCTTTCGGAACATTCCGAAACAAAGAACGAGAGGAGGAACAGCCCTTCGGAACATTCCGAAACCCAGTTCTTCAAGTGATTCTACCTTTCGGAACTTCCGATACTCGGAACAAGGCGAGGAACACACTTTCGGGATTTCACAACAAGCGGAACGATTGTTTGATTTATAAAAGCAATTATACAATTGTTCTCAATTATTGAATTTCAAGATATTCTATCATCCCTTGATAGATATATACACATAAAACATTAGCTAAGAAGCCTTGCCGTTCGTGAGCATAGCAAGGCTTCGCCTTTGTAGCTGTAATTCAACAACTCATTCTGGGAGAGATTTGCTGTCCCATACCTTGCAATGATATAAGCAGACTAATCCCATTCTCTTTTCGCTGGCATAAACACTTCAACACTGTTTGCCTAACCTTACTTGCTTCGTATGTATTCAGCCTAAATGCAAGTGCAACGACCACTTCAAGATTATAAAATGTCGCCCAACTTGCAGGCGTTGCCAAATCGCATCGTTGGGTTGTTGCAGGGTTAAGCATCCCACTCATATATATTGCTCTGATAGCAGCTCGAAGTGTCGGGGCTATCACCCCGAACAACTCCACCAATTCCATTTCGGACATCCAAACATTACCGCTTGGGATATTTACTCTACCACTTTCGCTGATTGTTATTATTGCTCGTTCCATAGTTACATTGCTATCGAGATTTCACTAAACGATTGATTAAGTCGGTTGCCGAACATAGTCAAATCCTTGTCAATTTTCTCGGTGGTAATCTTTGCATACTTTTGTGTCGTAGTAATGTTTGTATGCCCCAAAACTCGGCTGACACTCTCAATGGGAACACCCTTACTGAGAGCAAGCGTAGCAAATCCATGACGTGTACAATGGAATGAAATATCCTTTGAAATTCCACACTCTTTTATCATCTTTTTCAGTGGCTTACAGATATTCCAGTAGTTGAGATTTGGGAACACAAGTTTATCCTCTTGGAATCTCTCATATCGCTTTATTATCTGCAATGGAATATCCAACAACTTCACTTGGAAATTCACCTTTGTCTTGTGTCGCTTGGATAGAATCCATTTCTCTCCGTTTATCTCTACTATATCATCGGTGGTCAGTTCCTTAATATCTACGAATGACAAAGCTGTGAAACTTGCAAACACGAACAGGTCTCTGATATAAGCTAACTTCTTATCCGCAAATTCGTGTGTCATTACAGCCTTGATTTCATCTTCGGTCAAGTATTGACGCTCCTTGATATTCTGATTTACCCGATACTGAGCAAACGGATTTCGTGGTGTCAGTCCGTTATAATGAGCTTTTGACACGATTGTTTTCAGCCACATACAATGTGACCATACACTACCATTATGCAAACCTGCATCGGTAGAGAGATAGATTTCATACTCCTTGATGAAGTCGGGAGTAAGTTCAAGCATAGAAATATCACTACGCTTGTAGCATTTCTTAATGAATGCAGCTAAATGATTTCTAGACCTTACACGCACCTTGTAGGAACTTGCTGCACGGTCAATACCGATACGCTTCTTGAAACTCTCGTTGTCCTTATCAAATGCACCGAGCAGTGTTTCGTACTCCGTTCCTATACCTTGATAGGCATTGCGTACCATTTCAGCGGTAACATAGGCTTCTCTATCCGAAATGCGTTGATAATGCTTGATGATTTGAGCCTTGATGTTATCTAAAGCCAAATTGATGTCTCGCGCCTCCTTGCTCTTGCCTTTTGCCCGATTACCTTTGGCATCCCACACTGTTTTTGCAATGGTCAGTTTGCAACTGAATTGTGCCACCGAACCATTGATTGTCACTCGTCCCATAATGGGGACAATACCGTTTTTCTCCTTACTTCCGTTCACATAGAACAGCACCTTAAATGTACTTCGCATAATCCAATTCTTTTTGGTTACAAAATTAGTTATCAGCGAGTTGTACATTGTTATGCAGAATATGGCAGAGAGTAGAAATGAACTCCAACAACCTATAAACTTACCTCTCTATCGGGTAATGATTTGAAAACCGTCCGCTCTCATTACCTTTCATTTCCTTGCACTTTTGCTTCGGAGAGGCTTTCATCAAAAGTCCTCATAAGTCATTGAACACCAGTGCTGCCATCATTATTCCCCCTCATTCGTTAGATTTTTCCAGAGATATAGAAAATCTTTGCAGTTACATGCATAGTGACAATATCACCATTCCGAGTATACCAAATACTATCTCCATTCACATCAATATTATTCACCGGATTATTTGCACCATATTGATAAGGTGATAAAGAAACATACTTCTCTGAAATCTATCAGTTTTCATAAATCTCCCTAATGCAGCATCATACATCCTCGCTCCATAATCATACCAGTCCAACCCACCTTTACGATCCA
>OAUO01000139.1_pt1 | contig 64164 bp, 92 predicted proteins | sample 1495191 | NCBI WGS metagenome assembly OAUO01 (sample SAMEA2580046, study PRJEB22360) | human gut metagenome | biome: human gut; feature: human-associated habitat; material: faeces | place: Denmark | collected 2008/2010 | reverse complement strand
CCGTGGGGATATACGAAAATTGATTTATTTGCGTTATATTGCGTTTAAAATCGGTAGGGTATATAAACATACGTGAAATGGTGCGGAAGTATCATAGAACGCCATAGAATGAATTGTATGGGTATTATCACCACGGAATATCATGTGGTTGATACATTGGTTGTGTCACATAGTCATACGAACGGTATCGTCCACCATTGCCACACATAGTATAATCCGTGGTATCAATCATGGATGCAACGTGTGATGCGGTCAACGTATTAATCATGTGAAATATATTATATACCGACAATGATGTTCGGTATGTGCGTATGTATACACCAATAGTACGCACCATAGATAGACCACGTGCAACACATAAATGAACATATGGACAACCATTCATATGTATGGACATAAAAAAAAGACCACGGTATCGTGGACAATGGTCACACCAAAGGTGTTACCGTGATATACCGTGGTTTATGTTAAATGGTTGTCGGTGGTTATTTGTTTGACTACGTGATGGATAGAGGTTCTAGTAGTCGTGTGTATAAATTAGACGTATTATAGAGGTGATTATTAGGTTGACCAACCACCGACAAACACATTGTAGCACACAAGATTTATTATGTCAACGCGAATTATGAAAATTCTGCGTTTTATTTTTTGAAATCTTGTTTTTTATTTTTTGGTTTTTAATTTTTTGGAATTGGGTTTTGTGTAATTGGATTATAACACCTTGCAGACATGATAATGTTCAATAGAACCATCCATTGATTGATAAATCCATTGTTTGCCATCGTCACCAAACACAACGCAATACGAATGTTTTAAGTAAATAAATCCATCTTTGGTCAATCTTGTAACAGTGCCAAAGCGAATACGTTTATTACTGCGGTCGTACCCAATCACGTCACCGACTTGTATGTGACCAGCTGGTGTTTGCATCATTTCGATTTTGGCATCTACTGGTTTATGTTCTACGGATTGTAACCGTTCGACCATATCCAATAATTTATTCCGTTGGTCAATCAAACGACTGTTTTGGTTTGTCAATAGTTCCATCTCTAGTTGATACCTAAGGGGCATTTCTTGTTTCTTATTTTTGGGTTCTACAACGGCTGCACCTTGGTTGTTGATTTCGATGTCCATTATAAGTCCTCCTTGGTGCCGTATTCAAAGCCGCCAATGATTTTAACTGACTTTTGCATTATAGCTTCGGTCAAATATTCTCTTTCTATCTTCTGCCATGACCTGTCAAGATATAGTTCGTTTAACTCACTTTTGGCATCCCCTAGTTGCTTGCGTAACAACTCAATTGTGGCATCCTTGGCGATAATCACTTTGTTTTGGTCTTCGATGGTTTTTATCAATTGTTGTTCATTCATGATAGTATCATGGGTGGTTATAAAAACCACCCCTCCTGTGTCGCTTCGCTCAACAAAGCATCTTCAATTTGACAAATGAAGTCATATTCTTCGTCATTAAATTGGTCGTCACGTTTGACCCAATGTATCGTTGGTTCACCATCGAAAATACCATGTGAGTGAGAATAATGTGTCAACATACCGTTGTTTCTATAGAAAAACAATTCAGTAGTTTGTTTGACAACATCATAATGTTTGGTTTTACGATTGAACGCCAACATATGACCGTCTTCCGTATTCACGACATAGGTTTCATAATTGCCTTTAAAGAAATCTGGTGGTAATAAACGATATACGTTTTCCACACGATACATTACTTGGCTAAATGTTCTGTATGACAATGTTCTATTCCTCCGTTTCTTTCTTGTCGGTATAATTACCGATAAATTTCTCGTGTTTATTCGCCAGCATGGCACATTTGTCAATGACTTTGTTCATACCAGCGACAATAGCAGTCACGACTTCATCAAGTTCTTTAATGGCACGTTTGACATTCTTTAAATCATCCTTAGTGAGTGTTGAGGTGTCCACATCATTAATCAACTTGGAAATGTCTTCGATTTTCTTGATAGCTTTCCATTCTGCGATTTGTTCCTGTAGCTTTTCAACGCTTAAGGCATCTTGTTGCAACACATTGAGAATACCCTTATAGATAGACAAGCGTAACGTATTGAGTTCTACATTAGTATTATCTTTGTTCATATCAATGTTGCTTGCTAGGTTTTCAACATAATGTGCCAATGGATAACCACAAGTGGCATCCAATAATAAATTCCGTGGTGTGTAGCTGCGATTACTCAATGTTTCTTCCTCCGTGTGTTAAATGATTAATTTTTGGTTTTCTGCAACGGCATCGTATAATTCTTGTGATACAGAATCGTAATCCCATTTAAAAGCGTTGTTCGCAAGATTGCGTGCAGACTGCAACTCTAGTTCATCTAATGGGATTCCTTGTGCAGTTTGTTCACGCACCCATCTGGCACGTGAATAACAATCGTATTTGATTTGTGCGATAATATTCAATGTTCTACCTCCGTAATATACTCATCATCCCACCATGTATTAGGTTTGACATCTTTGGCTAAAATGCGTTGACCATCAATATTTATGTATGCGTTTTCTTCATATACGTATGTTCTATGTGTTTTAGACAATTGTCTAACTGTAATGTAAACCATGTTTCCTCCCTATCTTGCAGCCTTTGTTTTTGCATATTGTTTTCTACTATGGTAGCGACCACTACACTTCGGACTACAGAATCTGGAGCGTTTTTGCGATGGTACAAACAGTTTGCCACATTCATCACATACACGTGATGGCAAGTCAATTGGCTTATAGTTTCGACTGCCAATGATAACACGTGTTGTCTTCTTTAGTGTTTTCCGTGGTTTCTTCCGTAATTCGTTTGGGTGTTTTTCGTAATACCGCTTGACGGCTTCTTTGGGGTCACTTTGGACTCTCCAGCCATCGAAGCACTTTAGATGTTGTAAAAACTCTGGTAAATCTGCCAATTGTGTCACCCCCAATTAAAACGTAACGCTTTTCTTGCAACCAGTTGTTCGGTCGTATCCAATGGATTCATAACCAGCAGCAAGTGACTTTTCGTAATTTTCAACGAACAATCTTAGGTTGACGTATACGTATGGAATGTTGTTGTCTAACGCATCGTTCAGTAATTTATGCGTCATAGTATTGAACATCTTGTTCAACAAATCTGCATCAATCCGACTGACTGGAACATGGATTTTCATGTTCGATAATTCATTATCCAAGATAATAATGTCTGCCGTTTTGGCGTTGAAGATAAAAGTTTTAACAAAAGTTGTTGTTGTTTGATTTGAAAATTTGAATAACATAATTTCCTCCTAATGGTAAAGAATAAATTCTTTAAAACTAAATACTTCTTGTTTCTGTAATCATTATATCATATTTGACAATCATGTCAAGTATTAATTTGAGAATTTTTAAATATTAACCAGAACATATAAAAACCGTATGGATAATGTTGCGACTTGGGTTTATTCCCTGTCGTTGATTACATTATACCATACGGTAGATTTGTGTCAAGAGTTTTTATTGTATTTATTTTGAAATTTACAAAAGTTATTTATCTAAAGAATCTGTCAAATAATTCTTCCATAAGAATCCATTCATAGCCATCCTCGCTATGTATCTGACAGTAGGAATATTTACCATCAGCTTTTGTTTTTCCTGTGATTAAATATAGTTGTTTACTGTTGGGGTCTTTAAAGCATACGTCTTTTAGTCGCCCAATTAATTGTGCTTGATTGCTAGATAACTCTTGTTCATGCTTTAATTGAACATTCTTTATTCTATTGATAATGTCACGTTCAAAAGTATCATCATGACCGATTTTGACAACGTCTTCATAATCGACATCACTTGTGGTTGAAAGACCATCGGTTAAAATCAATAGATTAACATCATCGTCAAAATCAACCACTAAATACCCATAACCCATAAACATTACAACATCACCGATTTGAAAATCCATAATTAACTCCTGTTACTTTCGTAAGAATCCATCATAACCACTATAATCAAAATTACGTACAAACGATGGCATCTGTGCGTTTCTAAAGTACATTTCTTGTTGTCGCATGACTTCTTCCGTTGGTTCATACTGCGAGCGTTCTTTAGACCGCTTTAAACACGTTTCAACATCGGTATCAAACCGCTTGTACCACAATGTATAATCGTGTATATCACACAAGTCTTTTAATAACTTCATTTCTGCGTTTAATACATCTTGTGGTAAAGTATTTGTGTTGTCATACACGATAAAATCACCAGTCCGCATACGGCATGAGATTGCGTATAATGACATCTGGTGTGCAGCACGTTCCACATCTGGGTCAACAATTAACTTCCCATATTGGAACGCATAATGTTTACCACCGATGATGTCACGAATTTGGTCATATGATACACACAAGTCAGTCAACCCATGTTCTTTCACATAGGTTGACTTTCCACTGGCTGGTAAACCCCAGAGAACCAATAGATTGTGTCTATTGAACTCCATGTTTGTCCACTCCATAGTTTTCGCATATGTCAACCACAGACATCCATTTGTCTGGTCTACCGATACCATCTGAACATCTGACGGACACAATGTTTTTATCTTTGTCAACACGCATATCGGTCAATACCAATAACGCCACATCATTTGAAACCAATAGTTGCCCCATTAGATTGACTGCAATATTGACTTGGGTTTGTAAATCCATGAATTGACTTTTGGCATCATCAATAGCATCTTTGATGATGTTTATTGGGAACTCACCGATTTTTTTAAAGTTATCTTGTCTTTCATATGGTGATGTATATGTTGAGTCTGCGTTAAACCCAAAATAACACCCTGTAGCATTGCTTGCTTGGGCGACAATCCATGTGTTCCCAGATTCACATGAGATAATGTCACCACGTTTAAACTTAGGTTTCATTTTGCACCCCAATCTTATGTAAAAAGTCCATAATAGAATCAACTTTTAAGTGTTCATTTGATGCTTTGATAAACTCAATACGGTTATCTCGTATGTTTCCGTATGTCTTATCACGATTAATTCGATACGTTTTTAAGTCACCACGTTTTAACATGAGTACACGTATTTGTAGTGGTGACACATAGTATACAACGGCTGGTAAACCGTTTACATATAGTAGGTCGCCACGTTGAAAATCATGTGTACTACTCATAATCTTCCTCGTAATCTGGCTCCTCTTCTTCGATGTCACATACAGTAACTTCTTCGACTTGACCATCTACATCGTATCCACAAGGGGATGTATTGATGTCAAAACAGTCAGTTAAATCAGATGCAATATCATATGCTTCTTCTTCACTAGAAGCGGTAATACGTACTTCACCATAGAATGTGCCACTATAAGTGACATTATAAACCTTTTCCATTACGCTCCTCCGTATCAACCAATGCTTTACCCAAAGCAAGAATAATTAAGACAATTGCCAAGACAATGGATAACTTAATAGCAATCCAAAATACCATTGCGACCGTTCCCCAGTCCGTTACATAGAACTGCAATAGATACAACACAAAGGCAATCCCTGTGGCAAGCCATGCGAATTTTGTTGCCAAGGCAACGACAACAACACCGATGCTGCCTAAAATGCCAATGACAACTAATAAAACATTCTTTAATACACTCATTATTTACTACCAACTTTCCGTAATTCAACAACAACAGGTGTCTTCGGTTGTTTCTTATGCGTTGTGAAATCACATGATGTTTCTGTACAACCGTTGCACATCCCCAACGTAGTGAGATTTACCAACGATGGATAAACCGCATTTAATTTCTTGTAAATCTCTCGTGCCACCTGTTGGTGTTCCGTAGATGCACGTTTGCATAACCGCTTGGGTAAATACTCCATCCATGTTCGCAACGAGCCACTTACGGTCATTGTTACGTTTGTTGCCAATGGCAACACATAGGCTGCAACTTGATACGGTACTTTAGAGTCAACCAACCGTCTGTATTCCAGAATTTGATTTTCGATTAATTTATTCATGAGTTGACCCATGTCTTTGGTAATCTCTGGATGCTCGGTTGAATCAAACCATGTGGAATCCGCAAAGTCTGTTCCTCGTGTAGATTTGACCGTGAAAGACAAGTGTCTGTGTCGTGTAATTTGTGCAAGGCATTTTTGCGACATTTCAATATCGAATGTCACCAACGTATGCTCTAATAGTGATAAATGACCGCTATGGACGGCTCGCACCAATGCATCCACCCCAAGGGCTTTTCCATAGCATTGACCCATTGCGTGTGCAGCCGTATCAAGCGGTGTATAATTCTGTAATGTTACTTGCATATGTTCTCCTATTAGCGATAAACGATGGCATAATCGGCAGTACCACCATTGGCAAGACCGACTGTAAATACGGTGTGAAAACACCAGCCATCTTCAAATAATTCATTCAATTGTTCTTCTGCGGTACTAAGAGTGCTTGTGTTCACTAGAAAACATTTGTATTCCGTTGCGTGTTTTAGTTGCAATTATTCGTCCTCCTAAGAGAATAACAAGTATAAAATAGAAATCGTATCAAAAACGATAATCCAAAAGAACACATTTAAGACAACCAACAGTTCTTTATACTTGCGTTTAGATACGACATCTTCAACCTGTTGTAGACGATTGTCTATAGATTTTGTTCTATCGTAATACTTTGGTAGACATTCAATACGGTTATTAAATCGTGATTCAAAGTCACGTAACAATAGACCAATTATAGACTGTTCTTCGTTCGTCATTGCTTAGTCCTCACGTGTAAAACTGAAATCATAACAATAGCCAGTGAATTTATCTTCTTGCCAATCCATCAGCCATAACTCATCTGAAAGAATCTCCTTGTATAAAACTTGATGTCTTTTAGAATAAAAACCTATGGAATGTTTTTGCTCTACCATTAGGTATGTACCAAAGTTTTTATACACCAACTCATTCAATAATATATCTTTATATGGTTGCTTACTGTAGAGTTTAATACACTCTTTTGCTAAGGTGTTTTGCTCTTGTTTTTCTAAAGAGTTCCATCCATATCTATTGAATTTTTCAATCATGGTGTCACCATATGGAACGCAATCAAACCCCCGATATTAACGATAATTACCGCAATCAGATACCAAAAGATTTGTCTATGGATTCTACAGATGCGTTTAAACAAGAAGTCCGATTGTTCTTCCAAGGCAGAAATACGAATGTGTTGTAATTTATTTAATTCGGTTGATTTGTCAATCATAGATGATTGCTCTTTTAATAACACGGATTGTACTGCCAACGACCGTGCAACGTCCAACAATTCTTCTTTTGTTGCGTACATTATATTTCCTCCGTTGGTTCAAATTCAATTTCATAAAAACAATTGTATAATCCATAATCAATCGTAAACGATTGACCATGTTCAATCACACGATAATACCGTGGTCTGTAATCGTTTTCTTGCCACCAATCTCTAATGGATTGCATCGCTTGTTCAAACGTATCATATGAACCGTGGTATTCCTTAATTTGTTTCTGTGGTTTTACCCAATATACCGAATACATTAACCGACCCACTCTCCATATTCATCCATCCAATACACATCTAGGTATTCAAAATAGAAAATCTTGCCATCTGGGTCTTCGTGTTCACCAACGGCATATCCTGTTTTGTAACACCCAAGTTCCATACACAATTTCTGTAATTGACGACAAGCATCATCGTATGAATCTCGTGCCATGACCTTATGCATTATCCCGTCATTGTCTATTATATAGCCACCGTACTTCTTCATTTGTCGCTCTCCTATACAGATTTACACAAGACATCCAAAAGAACATTATTGGGTCTTAAATCTCTTAAAGTAGTGATTTGAACTCTTTTGTGACCATCTGGGGAACGTCTAACACCATCAAATTGAATACGACTTGTCCAATCTGTTGTCAATGTACTGCTTAGAATACTGATATTTTTCACAGAAAACACGCTATTGTCAGTCAACAACAAATCAGACCCCTGTAGTTGCTTAAAGTGCTTTAAGACTTCTTCCGCAATAAACAAAGAACCCTGTGAGGCGTTACGGATGTATGCTTTATAAGACTCAATCATGAGTGCTTGTGTATGTAAAGTATTGACAATCGGACAATCATCTTCGATTTTCTTGTATAGTGTATCATCTGTAACGATATATCTTTCCAGCTTAAGATTGTAAACGATACAATTCTGTCCGTATCCAATATCTGGAATATCTTGGATATAAATACCATGTGTGTTATTACAGGTATTCCTTAAAATCATACCTTGTTGAAATTCTGACATAATAAAACCTCCAATACATACATTATATCACACATACATTATTCTGTAAACAAGATTTCTTCTGGATAATCAAAACCACGGTCTTCCAAAAATTGCATAATCGCACGTTTTTCCAGTGGTTTCCATTTTGTAACACCAGAGAATCTACGGTTGACATCTTGTGGTGTCATATACAGAATATCGCTTAATTCTTTTTGCATGACACCAGCGTTATTTAGTGCAGTTCTTAAGTTTGTATACAACGGTACAAGTCCATGTAGATATTGGTCTTTTACACTTGATAAGACATCAGTAGGTGTTACATTCTCGTGTTGACCAATAGCATCAATCAATAAGTCGATAACCTCATCTGGTTTTGCGGTTTTCTTCAGTTCATAGGTTTTACCATATAATTCAATCTTCATTATATTCCTCCAATAAAGGGCGGTTTAACACCGCCCATGTATATTTTATTTACTTAATAGATTTTCCAACATTTCGACACGTTCTTTTAAATCTTTCACTTCATCACGTTTAACATTCGTTGTTTTACCGATTTTGAAATTGACGGATGCGTTTGTTACTTTTGCAGAACCAAAAGATTGACCAACGTAGAACATCACATTTTCATTCGGTGCATAGAACGCACCCAATGCACCAGCGTTTGCATTTTTGTAATGACCAAAGCCAGTACTTATAGAAAATTTATTATGTGCATCGAAACCATTCCAATGCAATGCACCCAAAGCAGATACGGATGCAATAGCCTGATTTGTATCACGTTCCAATTGATTGATTTTATTATCAACGTCACCCAATAGTTGTTGACCAGAATGTTCCAATGTTATAATCCGTTGTTCATGGTCAGGAATTGCGTGTTCGTTTGCAGTCACACGACCATCCATTGTATTTACCTTGGTATTCAGCCGAGTAATACGTGTGCCATTCGTATTAATTTCATCAATAGCTGCATACAATTGAGAACCATTGACTGCATCCAAAGAATCGGCTGTTAGACGACCAGCGGATACATTCTGCAATTGTCTATTGTAATTATCTAAGTGGCTGTAAGTGTCAGACTTTTTAGAACCGAAGCTAACTGTGGAGTTTGGGTTTTCGCCAGCGAATACGTGTGTAGTTCCGTTGATGTCCATTTGACCAAACCCAACAGGTTCATACGTTTGAGAATTTGTGCCAATTGCCACAGAATTTTGTACTGGGGCAGATGCGTTATTACCGATTACAACGGCATCCATACCACGGACAACATTATGTGTACCAACGGAGATTGCTCCTTGTGCATCCAATGTACTATTCGCACCAACAATCGTTTGCTCTTGATGATTACCAGCGTAATTGTTATACCCAAGTACAGTCGTTTGGTTTGCCGTGATTGTACCGTTGCCACCACCAAGGATGATATTGTCGTCACCATTTACAGTATTATCACGACCAACAACGATGGTATTTGTACCATTGATACTTGTGTTTGCACCAACGGCAACGCTATTGTAGCCACTCACAGTAGGGTTTACGGCAGATGCTTCTAGGTTGCCAAACGCAACTGGATTTGCGAACGCACCCATTGTTGCCATTGCGAATACTGCGGATAAAATTGCCGTTTTTGTTGTGTTGTTCATTTGTTTTCTCACTTTCGTTTACAATGTATGATTTAAATTTTCAAAGAATTGCATAATGCTTTCATCTTTTTTATAACAAGTTTCTTCGCCAAGGACTTGCCAATCGGAAGCCATAATAGCAGAAGCATTAAGTGCTTGTAGTAACTTGTGTTCCGTTGATGTACACACATATATTTTCCCTCGTTTGAGTCGTAAACAAGACTCTGGTTTCCAATGGTATCTGCGAATGGCTTTACCGTTTAACATATGTTCAAATGCAGTACTAAATCTCATCTTCGTCCTCCAGTGTGTGGTCTAACTTAGTTGGTAGCAATGTGATTGACATGATTGACATAACAATTGCTGCGAACCAATCGGAATCATTGAACCAAAACAATCGAATAAAAGACCCAAGTAATAATACAACTGAACCCAATCGTATCATCCGTAGAATGTCGTCCTCGATGTATCGTTTTGTTTGTGCTTTTCGTTTCATAATTTTCTCCTCTGTAGTAATTCCCAAGATTTAAACAAGACATCATAGTCCAGATTCACATAGGTTCTATTCTTGGGATGCTTTGGACACGCAAGATAAATCCATTGTGAATCTTTTGACCGTTTATGTTCGACTACTGCGACTGGTTTTGTATGACACTTGCGACAACCAACCGTTGTTTGACATCGGTCTAATACGTGGTCAAACCCATCACCATATTCTATGAAGTACTCACGCTTATCTGGTAGTGTTCGACCACCGCCAAATCCTTTGTATGCCATGTTATTTCACCAGCTTGGCGTGTTCCCACCAATTTTTTGATTTAACATCACTACTCCATGATGTCGCACCATAATCCCAAGCGTATATTTTTCCATCTTTGTATTCTGCAAAATAGCGACAATAGTCTGGACTATCTGGTGAATGTGACACGATTATTTTCGTATCCACAGGGACATTCTCCCAGTCAACGCAATCAACGTGTTTTTCAATCTCAATATATAAATATTGTTCCAATAACTCTGCGACAATAGCCGTTTCCAATTGACTCACAATAGCAGATTTCTTGCTTCCATAACAAGACATATACTTATTATCTTTAAAATATGGTTTTTGTTCCGATGCCGTATATATGTTTATCGTTGGGTCATAGAATAGATACCTATATCCTTTACTATGTAAATTCTTTAAAAAGAACTCCAGACCATCTTCCGTTAAATATTTTGATTGTAACATAATTTCCCTCCTATGAGTGAACAATAATAACCGATGTATCTTGACCGATACGCATAACTTTTGTTAAAGACCACCCTTGTTCAAAATACGGTTGTAAGACATCCATATAATGAAACCCATGTGGTATCTTGTAGCATCTTTTCATAAAGACCTCCGATGTTTAATCATCTGTTGTTCTGATATAAGAATATCACATGATTACATTTGTGTCAATAACAAAATAAAAAAAAAGACGGAAGAAATTAATCTTCCGTCAATCTATAATGCCACAATGCACAATCGTCAATTTCACAAGCCTGTACTTCCGCAAGTGTGCCACAACAACATTCACGACATTTCTTATGAATTGCATCTAGTGGTGTTTTGGGTTTTGGTGGCTTGCGTTTACGTTTCGTTGGTGCTTTTGGTTTTACAACCTTGGTTTGATTCTTGGTTGGTTTCTTTGTTGTTTTCTTGCGTGTACCCTTAAGTGGCATTATGTACACACTTTCGCAACTGTTCTAATTCCAACACATGGTCAATGTCGGAATGAACACGAATTGACTTTTTATTTCTTTCCCCAGATAACTCTACGATGGATGTACCACAATCCAATGGACGATACCCCTTGTCTGCGGAATAACCGCCCCAACCAAGGAATGAACCAGATTGTATGTCATAATGTTCAGTCATTGACCAAGCCTTAGCAATACGGTTTGGCGTTGCCACATGAGTTTTCTCCCAATTGGTTTTATGCAAGTGTTCATAGAATGTAATGTCCGTATGCAACCATTCCATCGCCGTTGGTTTCTTTGCGTTGTGTAATGTTCCAATAACATACAGATTCTTATTGACATTAAAGAATACGCTTGCCATACCGTGGTAAAACGGAACACCCAATAATTCTGCCAGCATCTGCTCTGGTATCAATTTATTGTGTTTCAACGCACGTTCATATCCGTGGTTGCCAGAACGGCAAAACAAGATGCGGTCTTTAATCGGTTGTAATAAATGGTAAGCGGTCAACACTTGGTCGCCACCGTGTTCCGATTGTTCAAACACAGATGATGCGGAATTGGTCGTGGCATTATCCGTAGAATCACCACCGATAATCAAATATAGATTGTCAATGGATTGCACTTTGGTTAAAAAGTCTTCGAACTTTTGTCGATTGTGATAAATGTTTCCAACGTGTATATCGGATACATCGGCAATATATGCACGGTCTGCATCCACACGCATATCTAATTTGTTTGTATTCAAAGAATGTTCTGCGATATTCAAATGCGTTCCTCCATATCGTTTAATCGTGTGCATTGTTTGCCACAGTAATTACAAATGGTTTTCTTGTCACCAAAGCACTCGTCAAGATATTCAATAGCTTTACAATGAAATGATTCACGGTATTCACCCTTGTAGATATGATATTTCTTGAATGTATTTCGTGCAGAATCAAATGGATAATTCAGCTTATCTTTTGGTGTTGATGCAAAGTATAAATTCTTCACAGGTTGAAACATATCAACGTCAACCGTGTTTTCCCTCATGAGTTGCAACACGATTTCTCTCGCTTGTTTCTTGACTGTTTTATACTTTGCACACACATAGGTATAAGACAATCCAAGTTCTTTGGCAATATCCTTTAGCTTTTTACGATAACCAGCACGTAGAATCAATAATTGGGTATTCTTGACACCTAATTCAGAACGCAACCGAATCAACGCATAAGACATTCTCTCAAATTCTTCTTGTTGCAATACAATGTCTTCTGGTGAGTCTGCATAATCAATTGACCGCAAACGGTTCAAACGATTTAAAATCCGTTGTTTTTGTTTATTCTGTGCGAACTCGTCAAAAGAATATTGTTTCTCAAACTGTTGTATTTTTGTTAAATTACTCATGTTTGAACACATGAATTGTGTAAATCTATTCATTCTACCACCTTATAACGACTGTCAGTACCAATGATTTTCTTCGACCGTTCTCCAATGGACTGACATCGGTCTGTTCTAAAATCACATTGAACGATTGTACCGATGTACTTGCCATTGTGATAAATCTTACGGAAATTACCATTGGTTCGTTTCTTTTGTTGTCGCTCGGTTTCTTCGTCTTCTCTCACAAAGATTACCTCTGGTGATATATCGTATAAGTATTGTTGAATCGTATCTCTACACTCCCCATAAATAGAGATACGATATAATTCCCCATTCTTAAACATATCCACTAAATACATAAATCGTTTCATGGATTGTTTTTATCTCCCATTATTTATTTGTTGAACCAGTGCCACCAGTACGTTGGTCGGTTGTATCATCGTTATCAATCAAGAAATATTTTGTGAAGATACCTTGGACGATGCGTTCGCCAGCTGCGATTGTTTGGGTTTCATCACCATAGTTATATAAGACCACCATGATTTCACCCTCGTTTTCTTCATTGTTATAATAATCGGAATCAATCACAGATGCACCAGTCGCAAGCATTAATTGGCGTTTAATACCCAAGGATGAACGTACTCGTAAATCCAAGTATTCATCATTTGGCATATACGCTTTAACGCCTGTGCGTATTAATACCGATTGCTTTGGTTCGATTGTATAATCGTCATAAGCATAAAAATCATAGCCAGCACTATGGACTGACCCTCGTGTTGGTCTTCTAACGATTGCTCCTAAGCGTGATACGTATTCAAAACCACGTACTCGTTTTGCTAGTGGTTTAAAACCACGTATCTTTCGTTTTGCATTTAATGTGTCTTTTGACATAATTTCCTCCGTGTTTTACACTAGAACTTCCACAGTAATATACTGTCGTCCAAATTCAATAGCATCTTCGTATGATGGCATCCATATATCAATCGCATTAGAATAACCACCACCGAAACGGTCTTTAACAACATACGTTCGACCATTGATAATTACTCGTGTGCCAAACGGTAAATCATCACTTGCGATTGCTCCCTCGTGAGTCCATTCACCGTTTGCCATTGTACCACGGTCTGTATATGCAGATACCTCGGCTTGCATTTGATATGCATATGTTTGCCCCATACACATACCAAAGAATACGCAAGCTGTAATCAATAATTTTTTAATCATGCTTACCTCCTGTGTATAACATATATCCTATGAGAAAAAGACATAGAATAAACAGAATAAAACAAATCTTTTGGACGACCAACAATCCCAACAGTAGCGTTAAACCGTCCATGATTCAACTGTAGATGCGATGTCTGCGAATTGCTTGTGTAGACGGTCTTGTGCCATATACCCAAGTTTCATGACCCAGATTACTGCGGTTTCTAAGTCGTAGCCATTAACTAAAGCACCAGCGATAATCTTATCAACTTTAGATTTGTTTGGTTCATCTACGGCATACACGCAGATGTAATCGTTTCCAACGTGTTCGTGTTCTTTAAGTACCCAATGTTCATGTGGCTTTAAATCATCTGTTACTTGTAGATAGATTTTAAAGTCTGTACCGTCAATGGTATCATTTTCATCTACTAGACCAATATCGCACAAACACTTATCATAGGCTTCGCCCTGTAGAAATGTTTGTCGTTCGATTTCTTCACAATCTTCTTGTATATCACCAGTCAAGTATACAATCCAATGAGGACAACTATCACGAATATCTTCGGCATCTGTGGAATCAATTGGTGTTAACTGATATGAAAGACCATCGAACCACACAAGATGTAAACCCCACATTTTATCAAGACCATCAGTATTTATCAATTTTTGTTCTAACATTTCATGTATCTCCGTTATGGTGTAATGTCATACACCTTAAATTCAATTCTTGGGTTTTCACTATAGCGTTTGCGTGTAATTACATCACACACTTGGTTATCATCAACCCATATTACACCAGATAATGCATCCATAACGCCCTTTAGTACGTTGTCAATATCTGGTTTCTTCGTTGGTAGAATTAATCCATCGACCATATCTTGATGGTCTTTTTTGCGAACACTAGATGGGATTTTACGGTACACATCAAGTTCAAACAATAATGGTACATCTGTTAAATCCTTTGGGTGTTCGATTGTATCTTTGATTAGTTTTTTATAGGCTTTTGACTTTGGAGGGTCATAGGCTCGAACAAAACGACCTCGTCCACTTAGGCGTGGACGACCCTGTGGTACTGGGTCACCCATGACAACCCCAGAATAAATTAACTTCATTATAACTCCGCTTGTGAATATAAACGACTAATAGCATCTGTCATATCATCGCAAGCCTTGTCCACAAGATGAACGGCTTCTTGTTCAGATAATTCAGACTGCATCATTCGTCTACGAACCTCTGCTTTTAACTCGTTGGTTCTGTAATCAATTATTGCAATCATGTGTAGTTCCTTGACCATATTCTTGTTTCTCCCTCTGGATGTCACGATTGATATTGTCAACCAATGTTTGTAAGTGTGATAAATCTTTGGAATTGTTGATTGTATAATCACACATATGTTTCATTGCATCAACAGATGTTTCAGACACATCATTTAACTTCGATGTGTCACAAGAACCATCACGTTGTTTCATACGTTTGATACGCTCTCGTTTATTCGCAGAAATGAATATGGATTTTCTGTAATATGGTTCTCCAACGTCCAACTCTTGCAACATCTTAAGTTCATTTTCGTATCGGCAATCAGTCACGATATAACCCCTTGGATTATCTTCGATTAGTCTGTTGCGTAGAACGACAATCCAAAAGTCTTGGAACAACGCTCGCAGTCCGTTCCCCAACGATTGTAAATGACCACGTTGTTTGCCGTCAAGAACCGTTTTTTCAATCGTTTGTACGACTGGTAAAATACCGCTTAATTCTTCAACGGTATGTCCACTTAGTGAGGACAAATACTCCATACCAGCGTTGACACCTTGTTCTTGTATTACATGGATTGTTTCTTTTAAGGCATCAGCAAAGGCATATCTTGGTAGGTTGTCGCATAACAAATCTGCCACCGTATCTTTGCCACTACCAGCACGACCAACAAGAATCATTGTACGTCACCACCCAAGTTGATGTCTGTTGCATCTCTCACGACTTCAACATCAAAATTAAATCCAAAGATTTGTTGCATCCGTTCTTGCGTTGTATATTTTGTGTAACGGTTTTTCTCTGGGAAATACAACCGTACTCGTGGTGCAAGATAACCAGCTTGTGTTTTTTCCCCATGTAGTTTTGTACATAGATAGAACTCATCACCGACTTTAACTTCGTTGACAAAAGCCGTTCGGCTTTGTCGTTTAATCGCAGTAATGCGATACTTGTCAATGGTTCTAAATTCCTGTGTTTTGATATTAACCATGTTCTTCCCCTATGAGTTATAATACGGACAACAATATGACACCGAGCAATAATCCTTACATCTACGACCCATTGGATACGTTTTAGACACCCAACGGTCTTTGGCGGAACATTGTCGTGGCATCGTATTGGTAGCAATGGCATTAACCAACGCATCTTTTTTGTATAACGCATAATCAAGCAATCGTTGGTCATTCATCTTTGGCAACTGTATTAAATAACATTGTTTGTCCAAATTAAATGTCTTGATTGTATTGATTGGCTCTTTAATGATTACCTGTAGGAACATATCATTGATTGGTATACCGTGCTTATTCAACAGTATCCGATATAGATTTTGTTGCTTACAGTAATCACCATAGTGATGTAACCCATCGTAGAACCATTGTTGTCTTAATTCTGTTTCACCCTTGCGTTTACCACGTTTGATTGTATACGGTTTCCACAATGGTCTACCACCCATCATTGTCGCACATTTGTATGCACCAACGACTTTGTAATCGTACAAGGTATGATGCTCTAGGTCGATACAGTCCATCTGTCCTGTTAGACCCTGATGGTTTAATCGGAACTCACCAGCGTAATTATGTGGCAAACAGTTTTCCAATATGCCATGAACCGATGTACCAACCGTTGCAGCAATGGATGAGAACGGATTAATGGTTTCACTATGGGTTGCCTTTAGATACATATAAAGTGTTGGTGATAACACCTCGGTGACACTAAAGTTTGTTCGGTTTAAGTCACGAACACGACTCGCATTAACCAACAACGGTTTTGCCAAACATCGTTGACCCATACGACATTGGTTCATGCAATCTTTGACCAATATGGTTTGACCATCTGGACATAAAAACGAATTTTCTTTCATTGTTTGTAACCCCATATATTAATTATATCAGAATATACAAAGATTGTCAACCTTAGTAGAAACAAAAAAAAAGACACCTAAGTACGAAAGGAGGTAAAATACTTAGGTGTCTTTTTCAGTTTGTGTTCATGGTAAACACTTAGGATAATATTTTTGTTGCGGAATGGCTTACGTTCCACACATTACGATGCCGCAACTCACCGACCAGTGTCTGATAACCACTGGATTTCAGTCGACTGCACACAGACGGATTTGAACCATCATCAATTTGTTTTACCGTTAAACTATGTGTGCATCCAATGGGTTGAGATTTTACCCCAACCCAACAGGAGGAAAAATTATGCGTGTATCTTGGATTGTTACCCAAGCGACACGATGTATGCCAGCCGAATGAGAAACCCTTAAGTAACCCATTCGGTGATACGATGGCGTACCATTACGTATCGTGGCTCTGGAGGAAAGTGTGAGATTTGAACTCACGGAACATTACTGTTCTTCGGTTTTCAAGACCGATGCAATAAACCAAACTCTGCCAACTTTCCATACATGGAGCCACTTATTGGAATCGAACCAATATCAAATGTTTACAAGACACTCGTTTTAGCCATTAAACTAAAGTGGCATGGCTCTTGGGATAGGACTCGAACCTATAACTCTCTGGTTAACAGCCAGATGCTCTACCATTGAACTACCCAAGAATAAATGGAGGATGGTACAGGATTTGAACCTGTGGTTGTTTTGCAACAACATTTCTTTAGCAAAGAAACTCAATAAGCCACTCTGACAACCATCCATGGTGACTGGTGAGAAAACAGGGTACCTCCGTTCTCCCATTAACGGCAACCAGTTTATACCGACCATCATGGTTGCGACCCATAGTGGATTTACCTTGTGGAGAATGTTGGAATCGAACCAACGTCTAATAGTCTTTACCACTAAGCTAATTCCCCAAATGGTCGAGCGAACAGGAGTTAAACCTGTGCTTGTCACTCTCATAGTGACTGTGCTATCGTTACACCATCTCTCGATGTCTACCGCCATGCAACATTTCATCGTTACATCATTCATTCACCCAAAGATTGCAATCTAGGCGACTTCTTGTTCGTATACGTCTATACTCATCGGCGGTAGATGTCTATAGACTTCGTTGCTTATCGCACTTCAACGACTGCGGATTTTAACGTCTTGTCTGACGGCAGTAAAAAATTCGTAGTATAGTAATAAAACTTACATTTCTACATATGATTGTTATAGACTTGTCTGCCTGTGTGATTATGGAATGACACAACCCTGTTTTAAGGCTTAACAGTAACCATGTCCATTTTTATTGATAAATGGCATCACAGATGATTCTCTTGGTCTTACCCAAGCAATGTACCGTCATTGAAAACGAATGATTTGTTGTCGTGTAATCAATCAACACGTGTTGTCTTTTTGGGATGTGTACAACAAGCACACCTTTTGATAAACATTCTCTTGCAGTAGAGAAAAGTAGAACTGTACAGGAATCGAACCTGTTGGTTTTCTTCGGACATGACAATTTATGCGAATTTGTACCATAACCCAGCAACAGTCCATATGTGCCAATGCAAGTAGGGGCAACCACTTACATCGGCTATGTTAAGAAAGGAGGCGTAGCACTTAACTACAGTATTATATTAACATATATACACAATATTGTCAACAATAAAATACAATAATTTATCCAAAATAATTGATTTCTTCCATTCTCGTGGTTTTATCGTTGACCTTATATTGGAATATATCCGCTGGCCCCCTTAGTTTTCTACGAGATTTACCAATCTTAATACACGATACATTCTTGATTTTATCACGTTCGTCAAAATCTAATTGTGTATCCGTCTTGTATGGTCGCCATAGTAACAACACAATGTCTGCAATTGCTTTGAGGGCATTAGCACCCTTAATATGGCGTAACATGGCTTCATACGGTTTTTTCTTTTTGTCCGTACTATAGTTGGATTGTGATTCCTCGTTGAACTGACAAAGCATGAACAAAATTAGATTGAATTTCTTAACGTATTCTTTCATTTGATTGGCATTTTTTGACAACACAGGAATATCATCAATCTGTGGAATCAAATGGAAGTGGTCAAATATGACAAAATCCACAGGAAAATCATTGGCATAACACGCTTCGGTGATTTTCTCTAAGTCGTCAATGGTCTTATTCGGTTCGTCAACAAAGCGTACACGTTTGTCTAAAACGGCAGATACTTTGGAATATACTTCGATGCCCTGTTCAGTCTTTAACATCTCAACCAAAGTATCCTCATCGACACCCAAGATTTCTTCAACGATGTTCGCCAAGAATTGACCCCTTGGCATCTCCATTGAGAAAATCAGTAGATTATCTTTGGAATCCATCAACCGATGTGCAGCAACTTTGGCTGCAACAAATGATTTACCTTGGTTTGTGTATGCACCAAGCAAAACGATTTCTCTACGCTTGACACCATTTAAGGCAAAATCCAAAGATGGAAACCCAAGAGGAACACCGTCTTGACCAATGAATGATTTTAAGTCGTCAAACGAATCAGAAAAACCATGTGTTTTACCCCAAAGTTCTTCTTCGTTGGTGGCAGACACATCCAGATATTTCTTGACATCATCAATAGAACGACTCCATCGTTTTGCCAAGAGTGTTGCAATGTCGGCAAGTACCATTGAGTCATGTACGGATTTACAAAACCGAGATGCCTTTTTATATTGGTCTTCTTGTTTCGGATATTCCTCTAATAGGACATTTAAACAAGCAATATCCAAAGGCTCTGTTTCAAGAGAGCCAATGGAATAGTCCTGTACCAGTAAATCATTGTAATCTTTACATTGTTTCAATGTTACACCTCTGGAAGTGTAATAACAGTATTAGATTTCTTGCAATATTTGTCTACATAATACTGGTTTTTAGCACCATTGTATGTAACTTCCCAATATGTATGATTTAGTGCATCATTTGTAGACATTACTAAGGCTTTGTGATTTTGTAATGTTTTGCAAAACCAAACAATGTTTAAAGAGCGATATAAATCATCTCTATCAATATTGTGTTCACTTGCCATTAATATAGCTTTTTTGCAATTCTCGATAAAATTACCCATGTAACCTCCTATGGTGTTCAATAATGTTTTTCCCAAGTTCATACACAATCGGTATAGACACGGAATTACCAGCTTGTTTGTACAGTTGTGCGTTCGATTGTATCTTTGCACAGGTATCAAATTGTTGGTCTGTAAACCCCTGTAGTCGCCAAAATTCCCTTGGGGTCAGCTTACGTATTACATTGGGATTTCTATGTAGTAAAATCTTTGGTTCAATACCACCGCCCTTAACGCAAGTCAAAGTAGGTGATAACCCATGTGGTGAATATATGCGACCCCTCTGTGGATTACCATCAAAAGAAGTCGTATGAATTATGTTTCCGACTTGAACAATAGATTGTTCGCTTTGGTCTGGTCGGTATAATACTTCGGATGGACAGTCGTTTCCAAAATGTCCGATAATGAACAACCTTTCACGGTTCTGTGGAAGTCCAAAGTCTTTTGTGTTGTACACACGCCATGCGATACTGTACCCTGCTTTGTCCATTTCAGACAACACTCCATAAAATCCCCATCCATTACTAATTGACAAGAGGTTTTTAACATTCTCAATAAGCAACCATTTGGGTTTATGTTTTGTTTCATGTAGTAACCTCGTGACTTCGTAAAATAAACCGCTTCGTGTATTTCCCATGCCATCTTTCAGTCCAGCAATGGAAACGTCTTGACATGGGAAACCAAAGCACCACAGGTCTGCATACGGCATCTCTGTACCGCTTAATGCACGAATATCTGGTGAAAACCAAAGATTATCCGTTGGGTATAACACACGGTATGATTCTTGTGCGTATTTATCTTGTTCGCACCAACCGACACATTCCATACCAGCTTTGGTCAAGCCAGAGTGAAAACCACCAATGCCAGCGAATAAATCAATAAATGTTACCATTCGTGTTTTTCACCTGTGTACCATTCTTGGTATTCGCTATTGTCGTTTTCGATGTATACCCTAATGTTATCATTAAACAAGTATGTAATCAAGTCTTTTTTAGATTTGAATAACGATGGTTTAACAATGCCATAGCTTTGATGGTCAACGTAACCATCTTGGTCATTACATCGAATAATTTCACAACCAATGTCTTCGACCATTTCTTTTATGGTTTCATAATCGGTTGACTCATGTAGTTCTTCCGATGTATCCGCCATTTGTGTCAACAGATATGAAAACTTTTCTTGCGGTGTCGTTAATACATCGTATCCCCAACCGTATTCACCAAGCCATTCATAGAATGTGTAATTCCTATAGTGGTCTGGTACCTCGTCAAGACGACACATTGGATTATTAAAGTCGTGTTCTTCGATTGATTGATACCAACGAGAACCACGCAAGATATAGTCTGTGCCATACGCAAGAGAATGTGCGGATGAACTGTTGGTTTCAAACACACCGTTTCTAACTAATTTCATACTTGTTTACCCCCAAAGCAACTGTCCAATCGGATGCTTGTGCATCATCTACTGTTGGCGTATAAACTGTTTTGACTTTGTTTTTAACCAATAGATAACCTAAGTCATAACAATTGTTATCGTCTTTGATGACATCGTAAATTAAATACACGCCATCTTTCCAAGATTTACGTCTTACGCATTTATCTTGAGAAACACACCAATACATTGCTGCACAATAATCCATTGTTTCTTTTGGGTCGTCAACCCAATTTTGCATGATTTCGGAGTTATCGTTTTCAATATGGATTGTAATATCATTGTTAAATAGATATGTCAACAAATCTTCTTTGGTCTGAAACATATCTTTGGTAACAACATTCCAAGATTGATGGTCAACATATGCATCAACTTCACTGGAGTCACCGTATTGTTCTGGTAGATTGACAACGATGTCTAATTCGTTTAGCCATTGGATTACTTGTTTAAAAAATGGGTCTTCTTTAATGACACCCCAAGTCTTATATTGATAAACGGACGACATAAGGTAACTAAGTTTTTCTGCTGGAGAAGATAACACATCAAATCCCCAACCGTATTCGTCAAAATACAAAGGCATATACGAATACATTTCGTATTCCTTTGGTTTCTTAGTCAAGTGCAATTCTTTAACGGAAAAACACAAGTCGTCTTTTGGTTTGTAATTGTAATCTCGCAAGACGGTGTTTTTGTATGCCAACGAATGTGCAGAACTGGAGTTTGTTTCAAAAACCCCATTGCGTATTAGTTTCATCACTTCGTTACCTCCTGTTTGTCAACCCAGTAATCAACAACTTTCATCTTATGTTCTACTTCAATAAAACGAATAAAATATCTTTTCTTATTATTATATTCTTCGTAACACTCTAGCATATAATATCGACCATTAGAACATAGATATATCTCTTGAACCTTAGCATAAAGACTATCAAAGTATAACACAATATGTCTAACTCGGTCTAAACAATGCGGCATCATATTAGCATCACAACGAATACCACCCTTAGATTCTAATAGACATTCCAAGGAATGTTGGTCTTGGGAATTCATTAGTATACCTCCCTAGTACTCAGCCATTACCTCATATTGACGAATATCAATCACAATGTTACTATCAAATAAATATTTGTATAAATCTTCTTTAGTTTCAAACATTTCTTGTTTAACAACACCGTTTGTCGGAACTGATTCAACAATATCGTCTATATCGTACTCAATTTCTTCTAGGTGGATACCAATGTCTTGCAACCATTGTTTTATATGTAGATAAAATGGGTCACCAAACACTTCGTCAACAAGAGATTCACTATAGATTTCCATCAACAGAAACCATAGTTTATCTTGTGGCGTTGACAACACTTGTTTTTTCCATACATAATCGGTAAAATGGACTTCCCAAGACTGGTCATTAAACATTGGAGTAAAACCAAGAGTACCGAACTGTTGTGTAATTGTTTGTGTTTGTGACGGTCTAGCCAATTGTAGTCTTGCGACATATGCCATAGAATGACAAGAAGAACTATTGGTTTCAAATACGCCTACTCGCTTAAGAATCATGCGACACCTCCTGTAATTCGCAACATTGAAAATACGAACGTAAATCAGTTTCACCAAAGCGTTGGATGTTATTCCGTGTTCTGCTGGATGGAGCAAAATATTGTTCCACCGCATTGATGTACATGGAATGTTCGCCTTGGTAAAACGATTTGTATTCTTCATCTGTAATTTTACCACGGATTTCTAATTGTTGCAACCCCAAGTTATCAAAAGATACAATGTCAAAGATTTTTGTCAATTGCATAATGTTGGATTTCCATTGCTTGTGTTCTTGTGTATCTAAGTTGACCTTACCACGGTTGAACCCAAAGTCTTTTTCACCCAAGATTAATAACTTGCGGTATTTAATCCCTAATTCTTTTACATCGTCAAAGTCGTCAATACCATTGATTACATGAATAACCGTATGTGGATATTCTGCAATCCAATCTGGTAGCGATAAACAACCCTGTAACGAACGATAAGAGATACCAAGACCAAACACATAGGGCAACATTTGTTTTAACCCTGTATCGCCAAATTGTAGAATATAACGCTCGTTCATTGTGATATTGACAACCAACCCAAGTCTGTATAGATTTCTGACAAACTGAATTAGATTGTCCGTTACTTCATTGACACCCAAGGCAATCTCAGTTCCCCTTGGTAGGTTTGCATCAATTAATACTTGTTGTAAGATACCATAGTGACATTCTACTCCATCAACCAATGCAGATTCGTGACAAAATGCACAAGTAGATTTCTGCGTTTCAACGTTATAACCATATGGACATTGTGTAGATACACGAATATCAATATTGAGTGGTGTCTGTAGTGTCAATGGTTCATTATCTGGGTATTCAATAATGCGTGTGCCATCTCGTACATCCAAGGTGATAACCGCATTGCCGTTTTTGTATTTCATAATTTTTCTCCTGTGGATGAATACTGTTGGTTAAAAAATGTATTTATCGTTGATTGTAAACGATGATTTTAATTCGATGTCAACATTGATTTGTAACAAGGCTGCAACACCAATGACAATCATTACGGTCAATATCTTGGCAAGCCAATAGATACCGAAGATAAAACAGATGAATGTCGGTACATCGTTGATTTTATACACGTTGTAAAAATCAAGCACGCCTAATAAAACAATATATGTTGCAATCCAAACAAATCGTGTGAAAAAGATATAATGTTTTTCCAAGAAATCAATCATTGTGTTTCTCCATTTCGTGTTTAACAAATGTTCCCCATTGAGATGCCATGGCTTGTGCGATACCATCAAATGTTTTGCTGCGTAATTTTCTGCGTTCTACATCGGTTTTCGCATTTGTTAATGCATCGCAGTACCACTTTGGCATTTTTTTACCACTACGGAATACAATGGATTCGCCCTCGTCCACTAGCTTCGTTGCCTTTAGAGTTGGTAAACCCTTAAGCCATAAACAAGTGGTCTTACGTGCTGCGTTACCGAACATATACGGTTGTACAATTTGGTCTGGTTTACGGAATCTACTAGACATGACACCAACAGGATTTTCGATGGCAATATACGGAATATTAGTATTGTATAACGCCATAAAGAAATCAACGGCTGCATCTTGGTCTTGTTTCCGATGTGGAAACCGTGGATGCGGTCTACGTTGTTCAATCGGTAAATCCTTGTCATCTGGGTGATAATACCACTTTGCACCACTGGATGATAAAAACGTACACGGCGGATGTGCAATCATTAAATCCCATTTGTCAACAAACATAAGATTACCACTTTGGGTGACACCACCTTTACGTTTGATTACGTCAAAGATGTCTACATTAAAGTGCCACTCTGGATGCTCTCCAGAACATTCCACAATATCACAACTATAGGCATTAAACCCAAGTTGTCTAAATGCCTTACAGACGGTTTGTGATTCCTCACAAGCGATTAATACGTTCATTCAAACTCTACCTCCTGTACCCATCTGTCTAAATACTCAAAACATGTTGTCTTTAGTACCTCTACAGAAAAGTACTTTTTGCCGTCTTTTTCAATGGCTAGGTCTTCGCAATAAGCGATAATATCGTTTGAACCAAATAAATCTTCGTAAGATACCACTTTCATAATTTTACCTCACTTCGTTAAAAAACTGGGATTTAAAACCCAATAGGACGAATGTTTTTTGTCAATTGGGAATCTAATCCCAAAATACGATGGATTTCAACGATACCTTTTGGTCTGTATACACTACAGTATAATTGACCATCGACAATATCAATGTCTTCTACCTCGAAATTCTTTGGTAACTCAACCATCGTCTTTACATTATTAAATGTATCATAGATTACGAGATGTGTCAAGGTTGTAAAAATAATATTATCTAAAAACACAAAAGCACCATTATTATTAATATCTTCGTTTTCACAATCAAGTTCATATTCACGAACGAACTGTGGTTTATTGTCGTTTGCCACGCATTTATATTCTTGAATTAAACGAATATTTTTCTTGTATGGTCTAATGGATACAAACTTGTGCGTGAATGGGTCATACGCCACGTTAAAGACCTTGTATGGCATTTTTATTTCTTCTTTGACTGATAGGTATTTGGCATCCAAAGCCGTCAACAAGAAGCCATCTATTGTTGCATTTGTGGTATATATCACATCGGTATCACGCCGATAAGTCAACGTGTTCATGTGACCAAGGCGTGGTCTATCGTTAAAGTGATAGTTGATAGTGATAGAACCATCGAAGCTAATACGGAAAATATCTTGGGTTTTATTATCACTAGAGATTGTAGCCAAGATAAATTGCTTACGTTTTGTATCCCAGCAAAATCCTTGGCATTGATTTACTGGGTCAAACAACATCACTCTTGTGATTAATTCTGTTTCAAGCATGACATATTCTCCAATTTTTCAGAACCAAAGGTATCAACCCATTTCATTGAACCATCGTCTGACCATTCATATACAGACATAAAGTAATGTGGATTATCCCACTCGTTATCAAAGATACTGATTGAGTTGACATATTCTTCTGCTTCTGCATACAATAGAAATTTCTCTTGCATATCCTTATCAAACAATTCTAAGATTTCTGGGAAATCCTTGGGTGAGTCAACAAATTCAAAAAACGCAACAACATTCGTTGTTTGTTTGAGAACTTTATTGTAAACACTTTCAATGTCTTCATCGTCTAATTTATTCAACGTATCATACCAATGTTGGTTATCTTGTAACCGTTGGTCGATTTCGGATTGCAACTGTAGACATTTTTGCTTGGCTTCGTCAAATGTTTCATACATACATTCAATATCTTCATGGTAATCTTCCCATTGTCCACAACCATATTTAACCATATACAATGTTTTCATCTATGCGACCCCCATTATAAAATCATGAAACGACATAAAGTCTTTAAAGTCGGTAGACGTATGTGTTACCGTATTGTCTACCGTAATTTTATACCCAGCGTATACATGGATTTCATACAACGTATCACCAATGATTAATTCTGTTGGATTATTAATTGGTTCTACAAAGTTGAACATTTGATTTATCTTAAATAGTATATCAGACGTTATCTTGTCCATTGTTATCCTCCGTTGTTCTTGCTACGTAATCATCATGATGTGGCTTGCGTTTCAAATACTCGATATAATCGTTGAACGCACCGATGTTACTGAATTGGTTGATACAATTGGTTGGAACATCGTCTAAAAAACGAATGGCAATCCAACCGTTGTCAAATTGAGTAATAAACCGATAACCATTCACAGTATATTCTTTATTAATCATTGAAGACACACAAGTGCCATCTAATAGTGCATATCCCATTGTTTTACCCAGCTTTCTTAAAACCACAACGATTTCTGACTTTGCCTTTGCGGTTGACACAACAACGCAAACATAATTTACACGCATAATTATATGGTGGCTCGCAATACATTGGTCGTGCATCAATCCACTTTTGTTTTCTTATTCCGATTCTTTTCGGTAGATTGTTATAATTGTTCATTTGTTGTATTCGGATACTTGACCACACGCACGTTTAAATCTGGTGCGTATTTATTAATATCTTCCCTTGTTTTTAACAATGCTTTACGACCAGTCGCATCACACTCTGGATTATCAACCGCCAATGCAAACGTAATATCTCCGTTGTATCGCTTTTGTAATTCCCAGAGCAAACCAATCTGGTCTTTTGTGAGTCGTCCACCAAGATACCCAACACATGGAATACCTTGTTGGTGTGCAGACATGACATCAAGATACCCCTCGGCAACATGAAGCACACCATTCGGATGTAACATCTTGACCGCACGATGATAATTAAACAACAGTTGTCGCTTAACGAACACATCGTCTTCTTTGGTATTCTTATATTTTGGTTCATTGGTTTCTTCCAATCTTCTCTTGGAAAAACCAACGATACGACCATAGGCATCTTGAATTGGAATGACGATGCCAGACGATTGTACACCCAAGAAACCACCCTTGTCATAACCAATCAGAAAATCTTCCAATGTATCATCGTTGATACCTCGTTTGACATTCATGTATTCACGAACGGCATCAACGACTTTATGATACTTCATGGCAACTTTGGTATTCTGACCAACGATACTTTTCTGTTTTTGATACACAGGGTCGTCTGTTGACACCTCATACTTTTCTGCCAAGGCTTCAACCGCTTGATAGAATGGTAAACCCTCTACCTCGGAATAGAAACCGATTACATCACCAGATGAACCACATTTATGACAATAGTATCTGTCACCAAGGATGCAAAACTCTGTTGGATTATCTCCGTGACATATTGGACAAGTACCCCTTGGGATTTTACCACCGTTTCGTGATAGTGTGGTATATTCCTCGACTAACTCCTGTAGGTCAATCTTGTACTTTAAGGTTGAAATTGTATTCATCTGGGTATTCCTCCTGTAGAGTTTTTAACTGGTGCTGCAATTCATAGTCAATGGATGGGTCAATACAACATTTTAGGTCATACAGTTGACTGACTGCCGTTCTTACCGAGATAATATCTTTATCTTGACACACTTGTTTGAATGGAATGTATTTTGGTACATTCTCAATGTGTGTAACAAAGTGTTGTTCTCCAGTACTGTCAAGGTTATAAACGGATGTATGGTCATACAAGAACAATGTATCCTTTGGGTTGTATGGCTCTTGGTAGATATTCGCCAGCTTGATTAAAGCATCATACAAAGTGTGTATTACTTGGGATATATCTTCGTTGACTGTAAATATCTTGTCTAAGAACTCATATCTGTTTTGGTAAAAGTTTTCAACCGATATAATTCCATCTGGAAGAACATCATTAATACCAATGAACGTATAATCAGTTGCCCTACGTGTCCATGCGTTTTTATCGTTTTCCAATACCAGCCAGCCATCTTCCGTTTTCTGTATGGAACTGATATGGTTTATCCGTATAAACTCCAACAGATGTATTAGATTATGTCTGACAATCGTTGCCGTTGTCAGTTGTAGTCGAATAAATGAATCCATGCTGCGTTATCCTCCCCAATAATTTATATCGCTTGATTCCCATAGTTCTCGTTCTGTGGTAATCTTGCGTTTTTTGTGACCGAATACGAATGTACGATTCCGATTATGGTCAACAATAAACAAATACGTTGTGATGCATCGCTTGTACCAACCGAATGAACAGTTGTCAGAGTTCAATGTGTATGATTCCACACGTCCATTCAATGTCAATCTAATAAGAGAACCAACGGTAAACGCATCAAAGATAACAACTGCTTTTGGCTCTTTCAATGAAGTCAGAATATCTTCTTCTTTCGTGCAATTCAAGGTATACCAAAATCTAAACAGTTTCTTTCGTCTGATTAGACCATTGACGGTTAATCGTTTAATGTATCGTTTTGGTTTTGGTTGTTGTTTGTTGACGACCAAGAATCCAAGTTGTTTGACTTTACGCATTGTCGTCAAACCATTTATTCAAGTCAAAGGCTTGTCGTTCACGAATGACCTTATTCGTATTGGCTTTCGCAAACTCTTTAGCATTGAGTTCGTTTGCTGCAATGAACACATCGGTAAGCGACATTTCTGTCTTTTCCAGTGTATCCATATACTTGTACAGTTTTAACATTGAGTTTTCGTCAATCTGCATGAAGAACGAACGGACTTTAAAGAACTCGGAAGACGGTTTGCCGTTATGGAACGCACCATTGGTTGTACATTTTTTAAAGTACATCATGGCTAATGTCCATGCCTTTTTCTTAAAGTCCTTGTCGATAAAGTTTTGTGCCGTCATGATATGCCCTCCTTTCAATTTCTTTCCGACTTGATACACATACATTGTACCATACGTGAATGGACAAGTCAACACAAATTATTATCTGACTTGTAACAACCGCCAAGGGCGGTTACGGCTTTGCCGTTTTCTCCAGTTTCGTGTTATCTTTTGTATTTCTGAACGTAAGTGAAGAATACAAAAGATAACCAAACAAGTATTCACTTATGTTTTAACCCTAGGAGCATACCTTAGGTATGGACATAAGTTTTAAACCTAGGTGAAAAACATAAGAGAGAAAACCCTTGTATGAAACTTTTGTTTACCCCTTAGGAGTTAAACTATAGTATTTTCTTATGTTTTAAACTTAGGTTTGATAGGGTATCACAAAAGTCTAATTTTGTCAAGGGATTTTCTTATGTATTTTTATGAATTTTTATCGTATGTTTTACACAGAATATACAACCATTGATTGAACGCCAAAAGACCCAAGCCGTATTTGACTTGGGTTGATTTTGGTTATCAATATTCAGTTGTAAACCAAGGTGTTTACTTTTGTTAGAATGGGATGTCTTCGGAAGTGTCAAATGTGTCACTCATGGAAGAACCATAAGAGCCAACATCATCGGATGCAGAGCCACCGAAAGCACCGCCAGCACCACCAGTCACAAGGTCAATGACTTGAATACCTTTGAGTTTGAGAGATACACCGTACATCATAGCCGTTTCGTATGGACGTACACCAATCCAAAGGGCAATCTTAGAGCCACTCCAGATAGCAGTCTTTTCGTCCATTGGTTTTTTATCACCGTCAACCAAACGTACCACATTCTCACGTGTATCACCATTTTTGTCGGTGAACTCAACTTGCGTAGATGCCTTTAATTGGTATCCGTAGTCTTTTTTCTTAGTCAATGTAAAGGTTGGACGGTCTGTTTCTTTACCGTTTTCTTCACGTTGTTTGCAAGTGTTGGAAGACTCCCAGATTTTAACCAACTTTTCTTTCAAGGCTTCTGCATCTGCATCATCCAAGTGCATCGTTACCGTGTACTTGCGACCACCAGCGAAGTCGTCAATAACTCCATTGATTTTCACAAATACAGATGTCCCCATAGGTGTCATTACATCAGTAATCTTGTCAAGTGGTTTTTCTTTTGCCATATTCTTGTGTTCCTTTTCTGTGGAAAAATACTTTTGCGGTAAAAGTTTCCGCACTTGTATTATCGCACAAGTTGTGGTATACTGTCAATAGTGGATTTAGGAATTCACAAAAGAATTTTGTAACAGGAGGAAATATGGCGGATAACTTTATTCATACGCATCTGCACTCACAGTTTTCAAACTATGGGATGAAAGATGCCATTAGTTCTGTCGATGGTATCATCCAGCGTGTACACGAATTGGGGCAACGTGGCTTTGCACTCACAGACCATAATGGTTGCTCTGGATTGATTGACACGTATGTGCATCTACAGAAATACAATAAGAAACATAACACGAATTTAAAACTATTGATGGGTTCAGAGTTGTACTATACGTATGATGTGACCATTAAAGATAAATCGTATTCACACATATTATTTCTTGCGAAGAATCAAGTTGGTCTTGAAAATTTATTTAAGTTAACAACGGAAGCACATCGACATTATTATTACAAGTCAAGAATTGATTTGGATATAATACGCAAGTACTCCGAGGGTTTAATCTGTACATCGGCTTGCATGGGTGGATGGCTTAAAGGTGATAATCGTGAATCTTTAATTCCGCAGTTCAAAGACATCTTCGGTGACGACTTGTATTTTGAAATCCATACGTATCAACATGAAGACCAAAAGCGTTTTAATGCAATGGTTGCAGAAATGGGTGCAAAATATGATGTGCCATTGATTGCTGCTTGTGATTCTCATTATGTCCATGAAGAAGATTATGCTTTACACAAGGCTTTCCGTGGTCGCTCACAAGATGATGATGAAGACCAATATTATGGTTCAAACGACTTCTTTATCCAATCGGAAGCACAAGTGTATGACCGTCTGTATCCACAATTCGGTATTGACATGGTTGAGACGATGGTTAAGAATACCAATGTTATTTTTGACAAATGTAATACACAGGTTGATTTTGACCTTGATGTATACCCCAAGTATGTTAAAGATGGCGATGTAAAACCTGTGTTTCTACAGGCGTTACGTGACGGATATAAACAAAAGATTATCGGCAAGGTCACACCAGAGTTTAAACAACGTGTTGACGAACGTGTGTTACACGAGATTGATATTCTGGAACAAGTTGGGTATATGGATTATTTGTTGATTACCAAAGATATTCTCGATGCGTGTCGCAAGCGTGATATTCCAGTTGGTCACGGTCGTGGTTGCTCAGAAAAAGGCACTAGGGTATTAATGTTTAATGGCATGACTAAAAACATTGAAGATGTTCGTATTGGTGATATTGTGGTATCTCATACAGGCAACCCAAGAATTGTAGAAAATGTATTCTCTTATAAAATTAAAGAACCTTTAACTACAATTAAAGTGTCTTCAAATGACCCAATGAATTATACAAATGACCACAAATTTCTTGCAGTTAAACGGAAAGAGTGTGTTGCATATAACGGTAATGCAAAATTACGGAAATACTGTTCAGTAAATTGTAAGAAAAAATGTTGCCATAAAATAAAACCAGAACCGCAATGGATTCCTGTTGGGAAGTTAGAAGTCGGAGATTATGTTTTTTGTCCAAAATGCTCTATTGATACAAAATATCAGTTAGACAAAATTGATTTAAGAACATATCTTGATGAATATAGAGAAGAAAACGGACTAATTTTCTTAGGGAATCAGCATTTTGAAGCCGTTAAAAATAAATACAGTCCATATTTATTGGTAACAGGAAGCCTTGCTAGATTTATTGGGTATTTTATTGGCAATGGTTGGACTCATAAAAAAAATAACTGGAATTTTGGATGTGCTTTCAACAATAAACAAGATAAATATAGAGAAGACTATATTTCTATGGTACAATCTTTGTTTTGTCATGATGTTTCTCAAAGCTGGAATAAAAGAAATACTTGTGTTCAAATACATACATACTCTACAGTATTTGCCAAAGTGTTAAAAAAGATGCTTGGAGAAAATGCTTTAACTAAGCATGTTCCAGACTTTTTAGTTCATGGAACTACAGAGCAAAGAATAGAATTGCTAAAAGGTTTATTTGCCACAGATGGTTTTGTTCCAAAAATAATTACGGCTAAAGACAAAATAAACTACAGTTCTATAAATTATGAGTTATGCTCACAAGTTAAATTTATACTATCAACGCTTGGTATTGATAGCTATATACTAAAAAGAGTTCATAAAAAAGAAAACTGGTGTAACGAATACAAAACGGTTGTTAAAACAGCTTACTATGACAGATTTGTAGAATTGTTTGGCGAATGGTTTAATTGTTCTTTGTCTAAAAAGACGGCAAAACCTAATTTAGATTTAGATGATTATTTTGTTCATCAAGTCCATTCTATTGAATCTGTATCTGAAAAAGATACTACAGTATATGACATTCAAGTTGCAGTAGACCATTCATATATTGGTAATCAAACCATTGTTCATAATTCAGTAGGTGGATGCGAGTGTGCATATTTACTCGATATTACATCTTTGGATGCTATTACGAACAACTTGTATTTTGAACGGTTTGCAAACCCAAACCGTATATCCCCAGGTGACATCGACAACGATTGTTCTAAGGTACGCAGAGGAGAAGTTATTCAATATCTCGAAGAAAAATACAAATATGTATACCAATGTCGTACATTTTCATACATGAAAGCATCTGGTGCATTAAAAGAAGCCGCACGTTGTTTAAACATAGACCATACCATCGCAGATGCATACTCAAAGAAAATCAAGGATGTATCTTTTGACGATGATGAAGATTACCACGATAATGACTTGGAATACGCCAAACTTGACCATGTAAACGATGGCAAGCATCAAGAGATGTTTACTCTAGCAAAGCAATTAGTAGGTATCATGACTGGCTTTGGGAAACACGCATCGGCAGTCATTGTATCAAACCAAGATATTACCAAGTACTGTTCTTTAGAAATGCAAAAAGATTCTAAAACAAAAGAAGAAACATTTGTGGCATCCACAAATTTTAAACATTTAGAATCAATGGGTTTTCTAAAAGAAGATGTTCTTGGTCTTAGAACCTTGGATGTAATCAATGATTGCGTAACGATGGCTGGTGTCAAAAACAGTCTTGATTTGGCAAAATTACCTTGGGATGATAAACCTACGTTGGATTTGTTATGTAAGGGCGATACGCTTGGTGTATTCCAGATGAAATCACCGGGAATGGTTAGAACTCTCAAAAGTATTGCACCAAAGAACTTTGTTGATTTAATTGCCGTAGTAGCATTGTATCGACCAGCGTGTATCATCACAGGTATGTTAGATGAGTATATCGAACGCCGTAATGGTAAACCGTTTGAATACTTGGATGAACGATTGAAAGAGCCTTTGGGTGAAACATATGGTATTATGGTTTTCCAAGAACAAGTTATGCGTGTATGTCAACTTATTGCTGGGTATTCAATGGCGGAAGCCGATACAGTAAGACGTGCGGTTGGTAAAAAAGACTATGATTTAATGCAAGAGATTACGGCAGAATTTGTTGACCGTGCAGTTGCGAACGGAACAGATAAAAATATTGCAGAACAGATACTTGAACAAATTGTAGCATCATCATCTTACAATTTCAACAAAAGCCACAGTCAATCATACGGCTACATGGCATACATAACGGCATACTTAAAGACTCGTTATCCGTTGGAATTTTATGTGGCAACCATCAACTCCGAAGATGGAAACCAAGAGAAAATCTTGCCGTACATCCAAGAGATTAAACGCAAGGGTATCGAAATATTGCCACCAGATTTACGCCATAGCGAACGTGAATGGTCAGTCGATGGTAATGCCATTCGTGTAGGTCTTGCGTACATCAAGGGCATCAACAAGATTGAGAAACCACAAGAATACACCATAGATGCCATCTTTAGTAAATACACTAAGTTGCAGCTCGAAGGCTTAGTCGGTAGTGGTGCATTAGATTTCTTGGGTGAAACAAATGAACTGATGGCGTTAATCCCTAAGTATAAGTCATTCGATAGTGACCGCAAGAACGCACAAAACAAGATTGACGAATGGAATGTCAAATTGCGTGACCACCAGCAGTTAATGCAAACGGAATCACCAACGGCAATACCAAAGCAATTACAGTCTATGGAAAAGAAATTGGCGAACATCCAAAAGAAAATCCAAGAATGGAAATCTAAGTATGACTCTATAGTACTCCTAGAATCGCCAAATTTGACCGCTAAGGTGTCTACAACTTCGTTGAGATACAAATACCTTGGGTGTTTTTTTGAGAACCCTTTAAAAGAATATAACACAGAATTGGCAAACGGTCGTGATGTCAAGGCGATTATCGTTTCTGATTTCAAACAAAGAATAACAAAGACTGGGAAACCAATGGCATATGTGTTTGACCATCTGGGGAACAAGTATGTTATGTGGTCAAGTTATCTTGTTGAAATGAAAGCTGGTGTTGGGTATTATATCCAATTGCGTGGTGATTGTATTACTAAGGCGAAACCATTGGAATTAAAGAAATAATCGTATAAACGCAAAAAATTGGGGATATACCAACTAAGGTATATCCCCATTTGTTTTATATCAGAGAATTTGTATACATCCGCTACTGTATACTGTAGAGATAATTAGACCACCATCCAATCATTTAACCGCAAGATATACAACGGTTGCACCCAATAACACATTAATGAGTTTGGCTCGTTGTTGATTCCGTTGTGCTTTCTTGATTATCTCTTTTTGCTGCGTTAAGTATATCTCGGCTTTCTCTAATGAGATTCTTTGCGTTTGCAGCGTCTGTTCTTGCTGCTTTAACAAGTTCCGTGCTTCGGTCAATTGCTTCCGTTGTTCTACGATTAGCGTTGATGCTTCCATCAATTGTTTGTTCGATTCGCTCGTTGATAGTTTGGCTGCGTTCAATTGAACTTCCAATTCGTTGATTGTATTCAATTGACTGTCTATTGTCACTTCTAGCGTTGTCAAGTTCTCTTGTAGCGTTTCGTATTGGTGTTGTGTCAATGTTACTAGAGGAGCTTGTCCATAGGAATAACCCAATGGAAACAAGCAAAACAAACCCAATAGCAATACCAATCGAATATTTTGGATTTGACCGAATATATGTTTTAATTTGTTCATTCATTGTTTCTCCATTATGGTTTAACAATTGTTCCACGTTCGTATTCAATGTTTTCTAACACGTTTACTTTGTTTTGCAACATGGAACGCTCATGCCGTGTCACCTGTAGTTCGACTTGTGTTCTATGTAATTCAATTTCGGTTTGTCGCAATTGTTGCTCGTGTGCGTGTATACCGCTGAACAGTAGATATACACACACGAACAAACCAATTAAACATACCGCAAACACAGTGCCAACCATTTTCATTAATGGGGGTTTTGCAATTCTGTAATGCATCATATGTCAATCCCCCATTCGGTATGTGCGATATACCGTGCGTTTCCACGAATGTTGTCACCACCAGACCACGGTTGTTCATTCTCACGTAACACCCATAAATCCCATCGTTCACACGTGGAATCTGGACCGTAAGTATTATTCGGATATGGCGTTGGGTCATTGTAACACAAGTCCATACCATCTTTGTTGTCTGCGGCTTCCGCATGGGTCATTACGTGTTGAATGTCCAACGGAATACCGATTTGTACACACAGTAATGCTACTAGCCAGCTGAGGGCATAGATTTGTTCTTCTGTTGGTGGTTCTGTACCCATGTTTGTAGGATTTATGGCATCAAAGCAACCGTTTAAAGTGATACCGATGGCACGACTGTTTCGCATATACGTATGGTCACGGTGTTCTGTGAATAAATCAACATCGGTATACATTTTGCCGTCTTTGTCAATACAGATGTGGTATTTATCGGTATGACTTTGGTTGTAATGACCAGCAGACCAATGCAAGTAAATATGGTCGATATAACCCCTTGCACTTGTCGCCATTGACATTAATTCGTCTTTTTCTATGGTTCTCATTTTGTATCTCCTGTGTTGTTAACATTAGAATTAAATTGGGCGTGTGCTTTAGAGTCTAATTCATCGGATTCTCCATTGCCATCTGAATCAATTAAAGCCACGCCATAAGCAAGTACGCCAGCAACAGTCTGTGTTGAGAAGATTACGGATACGAACAATCGTAATTCCGATAATAGAGAAACCAGAATTGTTACGTTTAAACCAACGTGCATTGCATAGATTGCATACAACCAAACACCCAAGTACATAAATATTGGGATGAACGATGTTGTAATCACAAACTTTACAAACTGTAGTGATTTGATGTTAATATGGGCGGTTTTGACACGATTGTAATAACCCTTGATTGAATCAATAATATTATCCATCGGTATCACCGCCCTTTCAAGGATTCCTCAATGGACTCCATGCGAGAATCCAAGTGTCTAACATCTGATTCTATAGATGTTAAACGTATGGCTTGATTGTATCGGTCTACTCGACCTGTTTCTATATCTTTCAATATGGTTTCAACAACCTTGGTTAGATTGTCGATTGACACCTTTAAGGGGTTAATGATTACAAACTTGAAGATAACCCCTATGATTGCCCCAACAGATGCCAAGATACCACATATGAGAGATACCATTGTTAGTATTTCCATTGATGTCCTTTCTATAAGAGATTTTGTGAAAATATTGGGGATACATTGGTTTGTATCCCCTTGTGTTGATTATAGTGAGTCTGAGGATTCAAGGATTATGTTTGGAGAGTATCTGTAGATAATATAATAACCAGTAGGTTTTAAAATCATTACATTTGATGTACCAATTTGAATTGCCTTACCAATGTAGTCCTTGGAATAACTATCGCTCGAAGACACTCTCGTAAATAATCTTTCTTCATCACTTCCATAACCTCGTGTCTTATAATAAGATAAGTCAAGACGAAGATTTACGCCGTGTCCAATTCCTTGTGTAATTTCGCCAAAGAAACTATTTTGATAAGGAGCCCATACGGTTGCAGTAAGTACATCGTCAACAATTAATGTGTCAATATCATTAATTTTAGTTAATACATAATCTTTGATTTTTTTGATTTTATTCGCATCTAGTGTCGGTTGTGGACTATTGTTCTCTCCTGTGTGAGTTAGTTCGACAACCTTGTTATCATAAATTGAAACTCTAACTGGATTATCTGAACTTACACGAAGTTCTGTCGTTTCAACCAAAGAACCTTTATCGAAGACAGAACTTAAATTACCAAAAGCGACATTAATATCCGAGAGATGATTGTCAATGTATCCAAAGTATTGTGCCACAAAGGAATCACCAGTATTAGAACTTGAAACAGTCACATCAGCGAGTCCAGTAGAGTTAAATTCAACGGTTTTATTGTCAATCTTTACTTTGAAATGAGGCTCGCCACTAAATGTTATGTTTGGTGAACCAACCAATACCGTGGACTGCAAAGCTATTGGTCGATAATCTGTACGTGGCATCGGTTTACCCCAATTACCAATAATGGCAGCAAGCACGGAATCCACGGTATCATCTTCGCACCATACATTGTTTTTCAACAAGGTTTGTCGTGCCGCAGGTGCAGATGCGGATTTACCATCTTGACCTTTTAGGGTTAATAACCATTCTTTTTCTGTCCCTAGGAAACCATTGCGGACGGCAATACGGTATGCATCGTCACCATCTCGACCATCTGTACCATCTCTCCCGGGTTTTCCCTCAAAGTTTGGAATATTTACGTTGACTTGAATTGGGTCAACAATAGACATTTTCTGGATTGCTTCTTCGTTTGGCATGATTGTATGCTCCTTTGGTTTAAAATTAATGCATGGAAATGTCGTGGATAATTTCGATTTCACCCATGACAAGTTTCCACGATTTAGAATCTTTTTGAATGAAAACATCGTATTTGCCCCTCTTGATTTGACGATTAAGTGTTAATGTATCTTCATATGGAAACCATACGACAACACCATGTTCATACACAGTACACGTTGCCTGTAATAAAACATTGTCTTTCAAATCACGGATTTTACACACGGCAGTTGCATCGGTTAAATCAATTGATTCATCAACAGAATACAACCGATTCCAGTCTGCTCCAACGTGCATGATTTCGTCTTCAACACGAATCCAATCTTTCATTGGCATACCTCCTTTCTATAGAGATGGTTGTATCGGAACAAGTGGTTGACCATCCGTATCTTGTGGAACATTGGTTTTCTCGTTGACTTTAATGGTCAACCAACCTGTGATATGTTTGGTTGGGTCTGTTACGTTGTTTGAAACGTATGATTGATTTGTGTTTACAATACCGATTGTGATATTGGCATCTCGGTAGAATGGATGTTCTGGAGGTTGAATAATCATACCAACATTGGGAGAATTAAACGTGTCACCAGATACTTGCACACTTAAGATTTCATACACAAAATCCGTTGGTTTTTTGCCACTCGGAACTGGGATAAAATCTCCATGTGCCACACGATAAATATTATCGGTTGATGTTTGTGTGTCTTCCATCTGTTTACGTAGCTTTTTGATTTTATTGTTTAACGCAACGTATGGGTCAATGTTTGGTAAGTCTGGCAACACAGGCGTTGTGTCCTCTGGTATGACCGTATCGGATGCACCAGAGGTTGATTGAACATTTGTTTGTTCTTTTGGTTTTGGTTCTCCGTCATTACCCTTGATGTAATTACCAGACATATACAATTGGTATGTTTCATATGATACTGTTTCGTCTGTTTCTGTGGCAGAAATATAAAAATTCATGGGGTCTTGCCCCATGAATGATACGTTATAATACATTACAATTCCTCCGTAATAAATACTGCACCATCAAATGGTTTGGTGTTGGTTATTCTAATAGACCCACCATCGTCATTATACGGTCCAGCTGGGAAATGAATTTCTTTACCAACGGTAACATCTGGACATTCACCAATCGTAATCGTGTAATTTGATACTCCAGTTGGTACGTTGACATTATATGTGACTGCCTTGGATAAACCCATCTGCCATTCAATGTTCCACCACATATCACGTGCGTAACCGCCGGGATTACCACCACCGCCACCAGTGAATGTAAACGATGGACAACCAACGAGTTCACCGAACACACCAAGGTTTTTTGTGTCGTCATTTACATCGCCACGTCCTTGGTAGTTGCCATCTGGGAAACGTAAGAACTCTGTTGGATTGTTTTGTAGATTACGTCTGTTGGTAAAGTTTGCGTTAAAGAATGACACGTTGTTGCCAGCCAAGACATAACAAGGCATTGACAACCCATCGCCACCCCAAGTAGATACATTGTCTGTACCAACTTTAAAAGCATTAGCCATAAAATATAGACAACCTTTTTCATTGTGCTTGGCATCTCCATGCACAGAATGGAACGATTGTTTATATGGTTGTTGATTATTGAGTGACAAGTTGGTTGCATAATCAGATGTTTTATAATCAATGCCATTACCAACGATTCGTGTTTCGGAAGATTGTGGTCTTGCACCCCTAGATGCAACCGATGCACCAATCATGGTAATCTTAAATCGTTTGCCAGTCGGTGTAAACGTGTATGTTCCACGACCAGTAAACTTAGTTGTTTTATAGTTTGCGTGTGATGCCACAAAGTAATTTTCTTTTGGCACATTCACGGCAAACCATTGTACAGGCTCTGGAGAACGAATACCAAAGTATGTTCCCTTTGGGAGCGATGGTATGTTCGCAATTTTAAACCAAGGATTACTTGGTGTGATGGCAAACGCTGGAATTGCACAAGAGATTTCGTTTTGACCTTTTCGTAGGCGAATTGCGATGATTTTTCTTGGTATCTTTTCATAGTCAATCATCCATTGTTTTGTTTGTTGGAACTCATAATGACCACTATATGAAGACCCATGACCGCTACCAGTAAAAACAGTTTTGCCTTTGCCAGATGCCATTGGTGACAACCACTTTTTGGAGTTCTCTGGCGGATTTTCCCATCCAGCACCCTCGACATTAGTGCTATCGTATTGTTTCCCTAGGGATGTCCAAACGTCAACACCGACTTCTGGTACTTCAACAGAAACATATGTATCGGCTTCGCTATAGATGTAAACTCGGTTGGTCAATGTGCCTGTAGAGTATCTTGACGGTGCAAAGTTATCCAGATTTGTTCTACCCCAAGGTTGACCCCCATAGTACATCTCACCGTTACAATATTGTGTGATACGTGCGTGAATGTCAAAGCCTTTTTTGGAAACATTGACTGCCTTGGTTTCCATTGTTCCTTGCAGATAGCTGCCAGCCGCACTCATGTTTTGACCAAGTTCCATCTTTTGGGGAACAACGAACACCATCGGTTCTGAATCCCAATTCAAGTCGATATGGTCGCCATCGTTTGCAATCCCAAAGACCATTTGTTGGATAGCACTATAGGCAACACCTTTAGAGTCATACCATTTGATACCATCTTTGGTTAATGCGGTAAATGAACCGTTTTCATTACTCATGCGAATACCACTGGCATCCAAACGAACGCCACCGCCTTTGATTTGCATACCAGACTCTTGTAAGTCTAAGATAGAACTCATGAGTTTGTCAGTACTAATTGTGCCAGCTTCGATGTTCTTCGCCACAACACCTTTATCGAATACGGAATCAGATGTAACGTGCAATAGCTTACCGTCAATTTGAGTACCACCGCTTGATTGATTAATCCGACTTAGAATTTCATCGCCAGATAAAGACTTAATAGAAGACTCAATCGTGCTTGCGAGTTGTGTTACTCGTGATTGCACCTGTGAATCAATATCTCTGATTTTCGCATCCAAAGCGTTTGCCGTTTGTGTAATCGTGGATTCCATCTTGTGTTGTGCATCCGTGATTTGTTGTTTCATGACTTCGGCTGCTTTGGTGATTTCTAATTTTGCACCACCGATTGAATTTTGGATTTGTTCTGTGACCGCATTTTGAATACGTGTGTTGATTGTATCAATGTTTGCTTGCATTTGTTCAACACTTTGGATTGCCTGTGTTGCACGATTGATTAAGTCTTGGTTAATATTTTGTTTGATTATCGCACCAATACCAGATGAAAACGCACCAGTTCCAAAGTAATCTTCATATGCGTAAGACACATTGTATGTCGCTGGGTCGTCAACATATGTAAACACATTGGTATCTGTTCTAAAGTCTTTATCATTGACTCTAAAGACGGTTTTTAATATCGGTGGGTTTGTCTTTGGTGTGTCTTTTAAAACAACTTGGAACGCACCAGATTGTGACTTAATGTAATTTAACACAGGAACACTTAATTCTGGATAATTGTATTCCACAAAATTGGCTGGACCAGCGACATTATCAATGTTGACACCACGTACATAAATCTTGCCTGTACGCATGGTCAATGTCACAGGTGCTTCGTTGTCAACTGATACGACTGCTCCGCTATTAAAGAATCCTGTTGTGGAAATCTCATAGTGGTCTATATCGGTATTTTTGATTATATCCCATGTGATTCGTGCTTCGTCTGTTACCTTAAGGCGTAAATTCTGTGGCATTTCTGGTGTGCCAAACTTGGAAACCACAGTATACGATGGAGCAGACATGGATTCCTCATGTTCAATACCTTTGGAATCGTTTGGAATAATACGTGCGTTGATTGTGTCACCACGCTTAAGACCCATGACAGTTGTGATACCTTTGGATTCACCATAGTTCTTCCATTCACCAGCCACACCGTTGTGTACGGTTTGAATATAAACAGATGCAGAACGGAACTCGATGTCGTCTGGCTCATCAAAGGATAATACTATGTCGTATGTTGGTAAGCCATCGACTTTACCACGGTAGATTTGATTGAATTGAATGTTCTCAACAGGCTTAACAGTTGCTGGTGTTAATCTGATTGGTTTATCATTACCAACTGTACCGAACACTTTCAAAGATGCACCGAATGTATCATCATAGATTGATGGATTGTATTGACGTGCGGTAATTTCAAATGTACCGTCTTCTTCTTTTATTTCGGTGATACGTGCTTGTTGATTTGTAAATAACTCTTGTTTAACACCGTCTTCGTCAATGTATGTTTTGGAGATTGTTACAATATCGCCAGCTTCCAAGTGAGAAGCCATAAGACCTGTTTTGAATGTAACCGTAATCGGACACAAGCGGATAATATCTCGTGCGATTTTCCCAAGTCGCAAACATTGAGTTTGTCTGCGAACACCCTTGAAATCAATATCTTGTTCCACAGGTCTACCAATGCCAATTGGCGGAGGTAGTTGGTTTGTAGCATCCTCAACAATTAATTTAACCGCAGTATAATCCAATGCTGGTTCTACATAGGTTAAATTAAACTTGTTCGGACTTTGGTCAATAGATGCGGATTTATAACTAAGGGTTTCTTCCACGATGTTATCATCATTGAACGCATACACAGGTTGTTCTAATCGTTCGCATCTTAGCTTAATTGAATTGTTTGAGAACACGATAAACCCAAGGAATGAGTTCAAGATGGATTGAATATTTTCTTGATGTGTTTTGGTTTCATTTAAGCATATATCAAGTTGATACCTTGGTTCTGTTTTTGTGACACCGTATGGGTCATTGTATGTGATTTCTTCGTCACAATAGTTTGCTACATCGGTAAACGATTCCATATCAAGAATATCTGGTGTAACATACCGACCAGCACCGTATGTTTTATTTGTCAAGTAATCATATAGACATACAACAGGGTTCTTAGAGTATTTATACTGTTTGTCACGCCAATCGTATACAATCATGCCTTGCACAATAGCAGTAACCGTTGGATTACCAGCACCCATCTTTTCCGAATAGCGTAAATCCGCATGAACGTATGCCATGTTTGGATAACCGCCTGTTGTTAAGTATTGGTCTGGAGCATCTTGGTCTTTACCACCAAGGTGTGTATAAACCGTAGAATTACTACCGTCTTGACTACCGTTTGTTAAGCAATATACATCTCGTTTGTAACATGGTGATTCACCAAAGGTATCTAGGGATGATGGAGAGTTTTGACATATCACAGGATTGACCAACTCCCAACCATCGGTTTGTAAGTCGGATAGATATGTGTCACCCAAGATAATTTGATAGATTTTACCAAACGTATTGCAAGCCAATGAATACTGTAGGTCAATCGTTGTATTATCATCTGTCAAGAAGATATATACAGTCTTGCCATTGGCTTGCAACTTAAGTTTCTTGAACTTGTTAAATGACCCATAGTCTACGTTATCTTGATAGATTGACTGTTGCGATGCGTTTGGTTTATGACCCATAAAACCACGTTTTTCCGCAACGCCTGTTTCAACAGATACTTTCGCATCTGGATATTTATTGTTACGAATACCAAACACAGGTATTTTCGTTTGTTTCGTTTCATTTAAGCGTTGTACGCTTGTTAAATAACCGTTCGCAGTAATACCAAAGATGTCGTGGATTTTACCCTCGCAAAGAACCACGTCTTTGTCCAAGCGTTTGCCTCCAACGTCCATCTTATGGAATGTCTGCAAACCACCAACCTTTGTCTGTCCATAGACAATTGGGATTGTACCCTCGGATGTTACTTGATTGTTTTTGGAATCAAATGTTGATTCTGGTGCCGATTGCTTTGGTGATTTATCGAATAGACCACCAATGGACATACCAAGGGATAAACCGTACATAACACGGCTAAATACGGATACGCCTTTTAAGAACGCCCAAGCACCACCGCCAAAACCAAAGGCAATACCAGCAGCAAGACCAATGAATTTCCCAATTCGACCTTTACCGCCCTTGCCACCGCCTTTACCCATATATTAATACCTCGCTTCACGTTGTTATGCTAAATAAAAATTAAGTACGTACCGTAAATTCAAATGGTACAGATAAGAACCCAGCATATCGTTTTTGGTTGCCATGTCGTTTACAATCCGTTGGTGTTTTGTCGCATCCAGATTGGATTGTCGCTTGTTGACCAATCAGAATATCTGGTGATTGCAATAATGGGTATTCCAAGTAAATACCAGCACCAGCATCTTTAAAGTCAACAATCTTACGTGCTTCACCGCTAACAATTAAGACACCATTTGTGAATGTCTTTTGGTCTGCTGGGTTGCGGATACCAACACGAAAACCATGTTCATCTTGTGTGATTGAATCAACGGTTGTTTGTAATGTTTCAATTTGTGCTTGACAGGATTCATCACCGAATACAGATGTGCAAGAATATTGTGTTCTACGACCGCCACGGACGTTTGGAACATCTGTTGTGACCGTTACCTTAAAGATGCCATCTGTTGTTAATTCTGGTGCATCAACACGACCCATAAACACAGGTTTAATCATGTTTGCGTTGGTTAATGAATCTGGGTATAAAATTCGGTAGATATACACTCGACTGCCTGTGAATGGAATCCCCTTGAATAATAATTGAGTAAATTTATCAGTTGCATTAGAAATCTGCAACTCACAAGAGTCAATCGAATTATCTACCGTTTTATCAATCTCACCACGTCTGATTGGCAACGCCAAGTATGTATGACCGTTGAATTGAATATTGACATCACAAGAGCATAAATATAGCGTTAAATTCGGTATGTGTACTTCGTATAATTCAATATCAAATACCGAACCACTTTCCAATGCTTCTCGAAACGCCACAGGTAAATTAATCATGTATACTTCCTATAGTTATAATAACTTCTCGATTTGTACGTTCGCAGTAAAACCAACGGCATTACCATGAGTACCATTCTCAATTGTAAAATCTCGTAGTACTTTCATGTTAAATTCGTTGGTTGCGAATCTGCATAACTGTTCCTTGCCATATTCATCGGTAAACAAGAATGGTCTTGTGTTACCACCAACAGATTCGCAAAAGTCTTCAAATATCTTTTGTTGTTCTGTTGTTCCACGTAGACTGATTGACCAAGTTCTCTTTGGTGTTACCGCAAGTTGTCGCACTTGTTTCTTACCAGATTCAAATGTGACTTCTTGTGTGGCAAACTTTAGACCTTTTTCAACCTCGAATATATACGGCAATGGAAACTTTGGATATGTCGCCATTGTTAATTCCTTTCGCTGCGTTCTTGATGGAAACCACAGTAAAACAATGGTTGCCAATAATTGCGTTTAAATACGGCAGATAGTGATACGTTTTCAATACATGGAACTTGCATCGCAAGTATTTGTCCATTCTGTAGATACACGCCAGTATGTAAGTCGCCATCTACGTTGAATACAATCACATCGCCATGTTGTAATTTGTCAATATCACGAACTTTGTCAAAGTGTTTTAATAAGTATCGTAACACCCTTAGTTGATGATTCTTGTGAAAATCTTCGCATGACGTTGGGTCTTTCTTGCCATCGTCAAAACAATGTTTGTATCCGTGGTCTTTATACCACATACGGCAAACATCAACACAATGATATTGATTCTTTTTATGATTAAAGCCGTATTTCAGACCCAAGTATTTCGTAATGTCTTCCATATGACCTCCCATAGTAATAATGCGAGGGGTTTATCACCCCTCACATATAGTGTCAAAAATTACACAAAAGTTGTGTTATTTCATCTTGCCAAGTGCCACCAACTTGTTGTATTTCGCCAAGAAGTCTTGGTCAGAAATCGTTTGTTTAACAAACACAGGTTGTGCAATAGATTCATGTGTAGAACCATTGTTCGCCATATAGTTCATCCCCTTAGTCATAGCCGATGTGTTTGCGACCATCTGATTCATCATTCGGTCTTGTCGTTTGGTTTGTTCCGATAATGCCCCTGTTGATGTATTCGGATTTTTCCAATTAGGTTCGATACCTTTGGTTTCACCAACGCCAAGGTCACGTGCAGCTTGATTCAATAGTTGAATACCACGTTTTTTGTCGTTGGTTGGAATAATCCATTCTTTCTTATCGCCCTCACCGACACGAACCAATTGGTCTTTATTGACTGCACCACCGCTTGCGAATTTCAATAGACCGAACTGTCGTGCAAACCCAGCAACAGTACCCAAAGCACCCAACCACTTGTTATTACCTAAGCCACCAAGTTTCATGCCAGCGTTGATATACTTAGATACATCGGTTTTGTTATCTTTGGAATCTTTGTTACCCTCTGGTAAGTCAAAGCCGTTTTTGTCACCATTGACATTACCATAGATTACGGCATCGGTAAATGTCGCTTGATTCCATGCAGTACCGTTTTGCGTATTAGCCAAAAATGTTTCAAAGTTTTTATCAAGATTTTGTGTGGCTTGTGTAGCAAGCATCTGTTGGTTTAATGTTTCATCAACACCACCGATGTTACCATTCTTTCCACCAATGCCCTTTAATGGGTTGATGCCATCTTGATACTTCTTGTCTTTTTTCTTTAGTAGATTCTGTAAAAGACCACCGTTACCATCTTGGATTTTAAACATCATTTTCAATGTGTCTTCCGCAAGTTGTTTCCATAAGTCTTTCCAAACGTCCTTAAATTTCTTGCCCTCGAATATCATCGAATGGAATACATCATGAGTTTGTTGTTTGATGTTCTTATTCAAGTCATTACCAGTCTTGTTGATTTGTACTTGTAGCTTCTTAAGTTCAATTCCAGCTTTACGGATGTCTGCTTCGGTATATTCTGAATCACCACGCTTAAAGGCTGCAACCATGTCGTTGTATTGTTTTACCTTAATGATATACAATTCAACCAAGCGTTGTGCATTACGGATGTCCTTTGTCCAAAAGTTTTCAGATGTACCAGCGATTTCCATGTCTAAGTCTTCGTTTTCATGACGGTCTTTTGCCATTTGTGTGGCTTCGTCATAATCTTTATCACGGTACTTATCTTGCATACGATGGGTCATAACTTCATCGTATTTCTTCATGGTTTCTTGCAGTTTCTTAACATCTGCTTTTGGATTGAGTTTGATTAAATCGTCAATCTCTTTTTGAATACCTTGCAGTTTTTCTTTTAAGGATTGCGATTCTTTTGCTAAGTCAGCTTGCTCTTTTGGCTTTATGGCGTTTTCCATTTCGGCTTCCGCCTTAGCCAGTTTTTTCGCAATGTCTTCTATCTTGCCTTGGCGTTCCATGATTTTATTGGCTCTATCATCAGCAGTCTTCGCATCATCGCCATAAGCCGTATTAGCCAATGCTCTTGCTTTTTGTTGACGTTCTTGACTGTGAATATGAGAGGAACGCTCTACAAATTGGTCGAAATAATACGCATATTCTTCTGGTGTTTGATTCGTTGCACTTTCGAGAACGCTTTTCCAATTGTCTTTTTCTTTGTGTTGCATTTCATACACAAGGAACGCCAATTGAGTTTCAAACGCTTTGTAATCAGAGTTGTTATCTCTAGCAAAGTCAATTAAGTCTTGTAATCGACTGCCTTGCCATTGTGCAATACCAAAGGCAACACCGTCCGATGCTTCTGGGTCTAATCTGTCGTATGATTCTATTTGTAGATTACCAACGATACCATACGCTTGGTTCAAGGTATACCCTTGTTTTAACAAGAAATCAATGGCTGCACCAGCATGAGTTCCAGCCAATGGATTTTTAGCCTTTGTTGTTTTACCGGTGTTTCCCTTTTTACCACTATCGCCAGAACCACCATCTGGTAGTTCGTTACGTGGATAATTACCAGTTGTGCCACCGCCACCAGTATTGCCATATAACGCAGAGTTGATACTATTTAGTTGTTCTGCTCCATCGGCTTGTACTTTGGCTGCGGTAGATGCCAAGATTTGGTCTGCTTGTTGACCATATTGGTTAGCATCCTCTTGTAAATGCGTTTGTTCATCCTTGACTTGTGATGCAGTATATTTAGCCATAGCAAGATTACGTTCGGCTTCTTCAATTTGACGACTATTTGCACCAGCTGCTTTTAAAGCGTTTAATTCGCTTTCGGCTTGACCGACTGCCCCATCTGCTTGTTGCAATCGTGCGGCTGCTCTATCGGCTCTCCATTGCTGAAAAGCGTGCATCAACGAATAGTAAGCCAAACGACATAAGTCAATAGCTTTTGTGAATTGCACGATTACGGCAATACGGTCTAACCAACCTTTTTTCTCATGTTGTAAAGAATCAAGATTGTCTTGTGTTTGTTGTCGAACGGCTTGTGCAGCTTGGAACAATTGTGCCTTTTCGTGCTTAATTTGTTGTGCCAATTCATCTTGCCGTTTTTGTACCGCTTGGGTCATACGTTGGTTTGCTTCGTCTGAATTATCTGCGGTTAATACAAAATTGGTTTGTTCTTCACCAAGAATTTGAATAATACCATCGTGAGCGATTTGAATTTCTTCCGCAGCCTGTTTCGCTTCTTCCGAACCCTCGGCATATTCTTTTTGTTTCTGGTTCAAGCTATAGTATGCGTTAATAAACTGCTCTAAAACACCAGTTGATTCTTTTAAACGTCCATATGTTTCTTCGTAAGATTGCAACAGTTGAGAATGAGTATCAATCTGTTGTTGTACTTCCTCGCGATTGAAACGCCAAGATAAGGCAAGTTGACCAGCGATGGCAATAGCAGATACGGCAATACCAACCCAACCACCCATAAAGCCTGTAAGTGTGCCAATTTCACTAGCAAGTCCACCAGCTGCACCCTTAAGTCCTTGGAGTTTACCTTTAAAGCCTGTTGTGTTACCGCTTGCAATTCTTGATGCTCTTGCGTATTTTTCGGCTGCATGAGTCATTTTGTTCCAACCAGAAACAACGCTCGTTTTCATGATGTTGAAAACAGAACCCCATTTACGATGAATAACCAACAACCCAAGCATAGCGAATGAAACCATGGCAATAGATGATGGTAAACGCTCTATCCATTTAAACAATGCAAGAACACCATCTAACATACCCTTGATTACAGTTGACATTGTGCCGTTGCCAGCAGTAGTCATCATCTTTTCCCATTGTGCGGCAATCTGTTGTATCTTCTTTTGGATTGTATCAAGTTGCATACCAACTTGTGCATTGGTGAAGCCCATAGATGTAGAAGATAATCGTAAGGCTTCTAAGTATTCCTTTAAATCCAACATGGCATCGGCTTTATTCCATTGCCACTTACCGCCTGAGATTGCTTTTAGCAAGTCTTCCATGGATTCTTTTGACCCTTGTGCCTTAATCATCAAATCAAGTAACACATCGTCTACTTTACGGAATGACCGCTCTCCGTTTTCACCGACTTTATAAACTTCGATACCAAACTCTTGTAATGCTTTAACGGCTTTCTTAGAGTGAATAGAACCGAAGATAGATTTTAAGGCGTTACCGATTTCACCACCGTCTGCCTGTGTTTTACGTGCCATAACGGCAACAAGTGCTTGTGCAGAGTGGAAAGATACACCGACTTCGGCTGCGGATTGTGCCATACGTTTGTTCGCTTCGGATAATGTCTGTGCAGAAACCGTATAGTTATGTGCAAGAGATGTCCAAGAGTCAATAATACGGTTTGACACACTCATGGCATCATTGGTATTGTTAATTTGAAAACCCCATTGCATAATCGAGGATTCCAACGCTTTGTTTGCAGACACAATATCGAACGCATCGGCAACCGCCAACTTAGTGGCTGCATCCGTCAAGGCAAGAACGGTATTGTTATCTTTGTATGCACGACCCCAAAGTTTGGCAGATTCAATCATCTCGTGGCTTGTTGTACCGTATTGAACCGCAAGTCCTTGTAGCTTGCCTTGCATACTCTCTAATTCAGATTTAAAGATTTCTGCTTCCGAACCACCAAGTTGAAGACTGTTCTTTAAATTCGATGGGTCAACTTCTAGTAAAGACTTGGCAAACGCATTTGTTGCACCTGTACCATGTTTCATAACTTGTGCGAAGCCAGCCATATCTTGTTCCACTTTTGGAAAAGCAGAAAATGAATCCATGATTTTGTCACCGACCCATAATGCCGCCCAACGTGTTGCAAAATACCCAAGTCGTGAACCAACCTTATCGAGTTCAAAACCCCATCTTGTTAGCGTTGGGATATGCTCTTGTGTAATTTCATTGATTCTTCGTTGTTGACCGTATAATGTGTTTAACTTGCCTTGGATTGCAGTCATTTGTTGAAGATATTGTTCTTTGCCTACGTTGTTCGCTTTCCATGCTTGATAGAGTACATCGGCTTGGTTCTTAAGTTGGTTGATTTGAGTACCAACCGTCATAGCCTTATTGCCATCTCTTAAGGTGTTATGATTTGAAGACTCTAACTTTTTAATGGCATTGGCAGAATCCTGTAGACCTTTGGCAAGTGCTTCACCATCTTTTTTAAGCGACTGCATCTTAGCAGACATACCATCAAAAGACTTAGATGCAAGATTGCCACTTTTTGCCGTTCTTTCTAAAGCATTAGCCAATGTAGCAGTTTTTGTTGTAATGCTATCAAGTTGTCGTGGCAGACCAGTGAATTTAATCTGAATATCAGAGTTTCTTTTTAGTCGTTCTACGGCTTGTTGCAACTGTAGAATACTAGAGGTTACTCGATTGGTATTCTCGGTTGCTTGACTGTAGTCTATTTTTATGTCATATCCGAATTTTTTGTTTCCCATTAATTATTCTCCTATGATGCGTACCCAGAACTCAAAAGACCACGTACCGCATCTGCCCCTGTGACGGAATCAGAGTCAACAAAAGTATTACTATTATCGTCTGTATCTGTTTTATTATTTTCGTTTAATGCAACAGATAACCCCTCTAGTTCTGGTAAAGTATATCTCATTAGTGATTCTCTGGTTTCACTTGTGTGTTGAACCAAAGATGCAATGACTAGGTCAAGTCCTGTAGGTTCACCCTCGGTAGTTCTTGTGCCATTAGACCCATCATCTTTTTTTTTAATCCGCTAATGGATAAGTATTCATCCAACAGTTGCACACCATTGTCTAAGTCGATTGCGTTAATCAATTCTTTCCGTGGAATACGTAACGCCATCTCAAACAGTTCACACATGGAGTTAAATGCCACATAGTCATATTTCACCTTGCCATTGGCATCTAACACTTCTTTGCCATCTTCGTCTAAAATTGGTGATGGTAAGTTCAAATATAAATACTGGTCATTTATTTTAGACAATAGACGTTCAACCTTGTTGTAATCTTTTAACAACATTGGATAAATTTTATATTCCTTGCCGTTTAACATAATGTATTTTTCTTGTGGAATTAAAGTGTTTGACATCTATATATCTCCATAGTACTCCATATAATAAAAAATAGGGGCATCCGAAGATGCCCCCATGAGATTAGCCTTGGATTTCTTGTGTGATTTCCAAGATTTTACCGTCTGTACGAGTTGTGTCATACATAACTTCAAATTCAAGTTGTGGTGCAGATGCTTTTTGACGTTCATGGTCAATATCCATTTTGCCAGTCGCTCTAGCACGGAAGATATGAGTATGCAAGATAACTTTCTTACCATCGCCCATATCAACAGGATTGGAAACGTGACGGATTTCAACGAATTGTGGTACGCTAGTTGCTTTCATTGTAGCTTTACGGCTTGTTGTATCAGTACGAAGACCAGATACTTCAATGAATTTATTTGTCACAGATGTACCCAAAGTAATAACACCAGATGCATCAATCGTAAATTCACCAGCAGATGGAGAACCTTTTGTATACTTCAATGTTTCACGTTCGTCTTCCATTTGATTATCGTTCGCAAGTACAACGATTGTATCTTCTGGGATAACATTTGTTACACTTGGAACGGTAAATGCAGTACCGCTTGCAATTAATGTAGGTTTTACACTAAAGATTAAAGTACCGTTGTTGTCAACATCAGCACCAGCAGTTACACCCAAGTAATCAAGGTTGAAACGTGCTTCGGTGAAAGATGCTTGAACATTGGATTCTTTATTCAAGATATAGATTGGTGGTAAAGCATCAGAACCATAGACTTTTTCATCAGAGGAACTGAAAGATAGTTTCATTGTTTGAAGTGTACCGAGTTTGTAGGCTTCAACTTTGCCGTTTACAACTCGTTTCGCCCATGCTTCGCCAACACCATTCAATACAAAGTTTTTGCCTGTTTGTTGTGCCATTAATTATCTCCTATGATTATGACCATGTAAAAGGTCTAACACGAAACATATAACCGATTAAGCCAGCCGTACCAGTAGAGAATGACCCCTCGGTATAGATGGACATTTCTTGATAATGTTCCTTTAATAGTTTATTCAAATGTATATATAAATCATTCACAAGTTTTCTGTTGTTAGAACGACCGATGATTCTAAACTCCAGTAAATTCTTGTTGACCATCCAATTCTTGGTATTACCAACAGATGGGATGAATGACATGATTATGTAAATATCTTGTTTTTCATCAACGAGTTCCGCACCAGCAAGACCACGTCTAATCTTAGAGTTCCACTCTTGGATTGATTGTGTATCTTTTATGCGTAACAACATAGCCATTTCTTCATCTTGTCGCAAGATATTCCACAGTTCGTCCAATAGTTGTACCGTATACTTCATGCGATTACTCCTTTAAAAGCATTATCTAGTTGAGTTTCGATATAATCAGATACTGCATCGTCAATAGCTTCATCCAATTCTTTCAACCAATGAACGATTTCTGTTTCGACAACAAACATCGGTTCTTTTGGTTCTAAAGGTTTTAACTTGGATTTCTTCATGGGTTCTTCTAGGTTGATACCCTTAAAGTGACCTTTGGATTTGTAATCTGGTACACCAATTGTTGGTGAGTGTACAGTTTCTCCCTTGTCACGACCCATGATTGCATTGCCGTGCGATGAACGATTATCGTTAAACCAAGATGATGCCATGTATTCTGGTAAGTCTGGGTTGCCAAAATCCCCAAGTTCCGCACTTGTGTTCGTTACCATGAACGAACCAGAGCCATACTCTAGGATGAACGCCCCAAGACCTGTAATGTCTAAGCCAAGTCTAACCATGTTGACACTTGGTGTGAATCTTCTAAGGATTATATGGTGGTCAGTATAGATGTCTTCGTCTGCAACCGCCCAGATTTGTTTGATACGGTCAGTCAGTACATCTAAATGGTCTTCTAATACCTTAGCGATTACATCTTGCATTGTCTTCATGTTAGCCACGCTCGTCTGGTGAACATTGCACATATAAGAACGGTGCAAAATCGAACTTGTTAATTACATTTATTTGTAAAAACTGTCCATTGATTTCGATTCTATCCAATAGTGCAACATCCGTATCCCTTGGTAGAATAAATCGCTTTGTAGTAGTTGGTAGTAAGCCATAATCGAACAAGTGCATCTTGGCGGACACATCTTCGTATACACACTTTAGGTCTTTTACTTTGATGGTAGTAGATGTACCACTGGTGTTGCCATACTCGTCTGTTGTGGTTTCGATACCATAGATATTTACGATTGTATTTGTTGTGTAAAACTCACCCTTGTCACCATTGAATGAGTTTGTTTTTGCGACCAAGAATAACGTATCACCGTTTCTACGTTCGCATATATCGCCAGTTTCCAACGAGGAATCTGACATAAGGTTTCCCCAACGAACATTATTTACAAGAAACCGTTTTGTACCACGACCGATTCGTGTAAACAACACAAACTCTGGTTTTTTCCCATCGCATTTAATGGTTTCACGCCATGATGCGAACATTCGTGTACAGTCAAACTTTGGTGTATATTTTTCTCGCATATATACCTCCGTTTAAAATCTGTATCGTGATAACAATGATTTGATTTCGTTTGTAAATAAGTTTGGGTCAGTTAATGAAAATCGTGCATCCAAAGTTGTCATGGAATTTAAGGCGGTGAATGTGGAAACCTGTGATATATTCATAGCAAGCATCGCACAAGCCGTTTTTACTTCTCGTGGAATTTCAGCGAATCCATAGTTGTAACGGACTTTATAAAATCTTGCGTTATGCGAGAATATTTGAGAATATGTCATGGCGGATGCGTTACTTAATAGATATACATACTTGCTACCATCAAAGTCATACAAGTACGGTTCAATCTCAACTCCGTCTTCGTTTATATCTCGTGTGTGAATTGCTTGAATTGATAGAATGTCAATCACAGGGTCATTCTTTAGAATCAACACGCCTTTGCGATTCGGTTTAACAATCTCGGTGATTTCGTTGGATGTAAATTTCGATTGTCCATTGTTTGTTCCAACGTAGGCATCAATCATAGTCGATGCAAACTGAACGTGACTTTCATCAACTGGAATCATTTGACAATAATCGTCAATTTCTGCTGCATCTAAGTAAACCATGATTATCTCCTAGGATTCCATAGAATCTGCGACTTCGTCTTCAGATTTTGTTTTTGGTTTGATAACTTTGCCAGCTTTTTTATCCACAGGCTCTAATACTGCTTCATTTAAAGCGTATTCTTCCTCGGATACCTCAAAGCGACCGTTATCAGCTTCAATAATGCGACCACACAAATAAATACGTGTTGCATTACTGTCTTTTAATGTTACTAACATATGTATCTCCATTCGGTTAAAACATTGGGGTGTCAAAAGACACCCCTGTGATTAATCGTTTGAATTAAGCGTTATTACGCTTCAGTAAATTCAACCTTGAAGTGGGCACCAGCACTAGCACCTTTGGCAACAACTGCATCGAACATTACTGCAACGTATTCGTCCAATAGACCTTTAGTAAGACCCATTTTGAAAATGCGTGGTTCTGCATTAGTCAAGTAATGGCGTTCAATCAATTTTTCATTGACAACATACAATGTATGTTTTTTGTTTGTTGTGTCAAATGGAATGTAGTTATCTGGAATCAATGGTAAATAACCAGCTTGTGTACGGATAGTATTTACCACGAAACCATTACCCAAGTCCATTTTATCCGCAGATTGGTTGACTGCAAATCCCGGGCGTTTTAATTCTGCACGGCTTAAGTAGTCGATTGTCAATGGGTTAGCGTAGATTGCAGTAGGCATACCGATGTATTTTGTGGATGCCAAGTTTTGTGCCATCTTGGTACGGATTGTATCTGTTACGAACTCACCAGAACCAGATGTAAAGCTATAAGGGTTAGCCACAGTTACTGCATCTGTAATTTGTGTAGCCAAACCACAGTATTCAACAGATGTGGAATCATCGGCTGCGGTTGCTGTACCTGTCCAGATACCTTTGTTGGAAGTTTGAAGTAAGTCAACAATCATGTCTTCCATGTCTTTGTTTAACAAAGATTTTGCCAAGGCATCACCTTGTTGTGCCACAACTTCTGTATCAAACAAAGAGTATTTAATACCAGATGTAATCGCCTTTAAGTATACTGCCTTTTCAACACGACCGTAATCTTCATCGTAAGTATCAACACCGTATTTACCGTTGTCGCCTGTACGTGGATTTACGAATTTCGCATTGTGTGCAATTTTAGTTTGTTCCCAATAACGAGATGGGTAGCCAGTCGCCATCACAGGTGTGATACGGTTGCGAATTGTTACGTTACGGTTTAATAAGTCAACCATTAAGTTTTGGAATTTAGGCAACTCGATGTAGTGAGATTGGTTATAATCAGCAACGGCAGCTGCTGTAATAAATTTGGATTTTGTTACTGCCACAGTTATTTCTCCTATGATATAAAATCAAATCAACAAAATATATTATGCGTAATTATTTACACATAGCTTCGATGCCATCTGCAAAGTTATCAAATTCTTTGTCAGATTTACCAGCTTCTAGTTTTGCCTTAGTTTCCAAGTTTTTAACATCGGAAATTACAGTTTGTTTTTCTGCTTCGGCTTTACCAGCTTCGATTTCTGCATCTTTTGTTTCAACAGATTTTTCAAGTTCTGCGATTTTTGCATCTTTTTCAACAATCAATGCATCTTTAGCGGAACATTCAGCAGTCAAGCGTTCAACTTCTGCTTTTGCATCTGCCAACTCTTTAGCTTCTTCCGCTTGTGCTTTAGCTTGTGCTTGTGCTTCAATGGATGCCTTAACGGCTTCATCAACCAAGGCTTTAATTTCTTGTTCGTTCATTAGTTGTTTTCCTTTCGCCTTTGCGGCAATTTCTGCAATATACGTATTTTGGTATGCAGCTGCGTTTTTAAACAACATTGCAACACCAGTGAATTCAACATCCGCCATTTCAATATGGTCTTCAAACTCGTGGATATTGAAAATGGCTTCCACAGAGAATCCTAGAGAGTCTACTGTTTTCTTTATGAAGTCAGCAATATCTGGAAAGTCATTCTTGTAGATAATACCAGTGAACTTAAGTTCGTTACCGTCAACCCAACATTTTTCAACTACACCAATTTTATTTCTACGGTCATGTGCCATCATGACTTCATCTGGAAATAACCAAGGGTCATAATCACAATTGATACCCATAAGGTTCATCGTAGATGCACACGCTTCGGCAACTTCGGATGATAACATCACAGGCTTATCAACACCACCGGGAATATAATCAGATGGTTCATTCAAGAACATACACGTACCAGTAAAACGCATGGAGTTCGTATGCTGGTTATCTAGTATAACCTTAATTGCACTCGCACTAAGTTGTACTTTTTGTTTTTCCATCGGCTTCTCCTTTCTCTGTAGATTTCTTCGTTTCATCGGTCGTGTCAGTTTCTTGTTTATCGTCTTGTACACGCTTTTGAATCAAAGATGATTTATATTCTTCCAGCAACGAATCGCCAGACGGAATATCTTTCAGTTCGATACCAAGGACACCATTTAACTCTTGACGTGCTTCGTTTAATGTGATAATATTACCATCAACGAGTTTACGAACACGTTCAACGGCATCTGCCTGTTGTGCCTTGGTTGGAGTGAATACGAATTGGAATTTAATACTATCGGAATAACCCAAACGTGCAATCACGTATTTATTAAACGCTCGTTCAAAAATCTTCGCCCAAGGTTTAATTGTGTATTCCAACATTTCATTATCTTTTTCAGATGAGGTAGAACGGTCATTTGAAATCGCTACACCTAAGCGTTCTGGAGGGATATTGAAACAAGTCGCAATAATCTGTAACAACATTTTCTGCCAATTCAAGGATGCAGCTTCATCACCAATCGGTGAAATCTGTTTGGCATCCAATTGTGCAGACCCAACGATTGCAACCGCAGATTGACCTTGGATTTCATTCGCAATGTATAACCGAATTTTTTCGATTTCTTCTTCACTTGCGGATGCACCCATATTGACTAAGTACTTTGGCATCGCATTAGAAGAAATATCGTTTGCATACTCTTGTACTTCTGCTAAGTACTTGATGTGACGATATGCTTGTTCTAATGGAGATAAACCAAACTCATCATATGTCAGTTTCGTGCGTTGCAACATGGCGATTTTATCAACCTTGTACCATTCTTGATGTCCATTTACGGATTGTAAAAATCGTGGTTGATTTAAGTCACCGCTCCAATTGGTTGCTACCTCGATTGTTTCTGTGTCAATTGGGAATAAATACAAAGGTCTGTATCCCTTGACAACCTTTTGTTCAAAGAACGCAAGGTCTAATACAATCAAGTCTTCAAATAGCTTGCCAATGAAGTCGTTGTAATCATCAACAGGATTCGGATTTTGAATAATCTGTGTGACCTGTTTGATTTGTTTCTTGTTTGCGTTACCGTCAATGGAAACCACTTCCCAAGGTAACGCAAGAATACCCTCTCGGATTTGATTGATTGCAGAACGTACAATCGGTGTTCTTGATAGATTCCGTAGTTCTTCTACACTAAGTTTTGTTTCGGTTGCTCGATTGTTAAATCTAAAAGAAGACAACCAAGTATTCTTTAGATTGGCAACCGTATCCCTTAATATAGTTTTACTCATCCATGATAAGATTCGTTGTTTAAGATTCATCGTTTCCAACCTTTCATGAATGATAAAATGTTTTTACGTTTATTCTGATTGCCAATAGAACCGACTGCAATAGTCGCAGAGTTTTCTAAGAACTTCGCAATACATCGTTCTAAGCAATCTGGTGCATCATCGTGGTCTTTGGGAAAGTTCTTTAGTTGACTTTCCAAGATACGATGGTTTTTATTAAATTTGATATACCCTTGTTTAATCTTCGGAGCAAGAGAACGGATGCGTGTGCCTTTGTTGTCACTCGCAGTAGACCGAACGGATACCCAGTTGACATATAAACCCATGTCAAGTGCGGTTTGTTGCAATGTCTTAGAAAAGAACTCTTGGAATACGTTTTCTTCGACAATGAAACCGTCCAATCTTCCGTTGTATTTGTCAAGATACAAGAGAATATCATTAATGATTGCATCTGGTGGTCTACGTTCGACATCTGCTTCTAGTACATAGAAATAGTTATCAACGCCACGACCAACAATAAGGATTGCCGAATAGTCAGATGTTCGTGATTTACCCATTGATACATCGACCGCCGCATAGATTTGTTTCATGTGCGGTAGATTTGTTTCATCATAATAATTGGATTTAATCCACGATTCTTTAAATATTCGACTAGCTTCGGTCATTGGATTGTTTTGGTACTCTGAATTAAATGCTTCATCATCTTGCATTTTAAGAATCATGAGTTCTTGATACCAGTTATCTCTTGACATTTTCATCTTCTCGTCAAACGAACAATCTAAATGTTCAAACAGACCAAAGTTTCGACCCTCCCACATAACTTCTACGCCATCCATCATTTCTTCTTTGTGTTCATTGAAATAATCGGATGCGTGTTGTGCGGCATCTGGGTCTGACAAGTCGTTAAACAATTCTTCCCATACAGTCCATCGTGGACTTTTGGAAAAAGAATACACGGCTTTATATATGGCACGATTCCAGTTATTAAACTTGGAGTCGGTAAGTACTTTGTATAACAAAGCCTCATAATGCAAAACCGAACCGACATACAAAAATACGGTTCTTGGGTTGCCGATTGGCATTAATACTTTCATAAACCAATCGTATAATTTCTTGCGTTGATTTTCAGTTTCCACCGCTTCGTCATTTTCCAAATCATCCAAGATTACGACTTCTGGACGAATGTTGTTATATGAAGAACCACGCAAGGATTGACCACTTGATTTTGCAAACACTTGTATTTTATTCTTAGTGACAATCTTATCACTCGCCCATGTTTTATCACCCTTTAACAGACCAAAGTCTGCTTTTAAGCGTTCATTATCTTCTAGTTCGTCTTTGATTGTTTGAATGAACTCTTTGGCTTGTTCAAAGGTATCTGAAATAATCAGTATGTTCTTGCGATAACCATACACAATTAGCCATATAGGAAACACAACGGATATAATACGGCTTTTGCCGTGACCTCGTGGTGCTGCACGAACGAACTTATTGTGTAGATTGTCAAAGTGCAATATCATGTTCTCCGCATCACGGAACATTGAGTGATGAAATTCACAGAATGGTGTTGAGAAGATATGCGGAAAATATGTCTTGGCAAAATATTCCAAGTTTGTTGCACCAATATCTTTATCAGATGGAGTGTCACTTGACGGCTCTGTGTTCGCCACGGACACACCCAATAGCGAGTCCAAAATGTTTTCAGCCACGGACACACCTCCTAAGTGGTAATTGTTCTCACTTATAGTGAAAAAATCCATTAAAAAGTTAAGGTTTTTCGATAATATTTAGATAAATATTCTTAATTTTGTTGGATTTTTGCATAATTCGACAATAATATTTGATTTGTTTTCATTTCTTTTGTGATTTGTTCTGCCAACTTAGGGTCTTTTTCCGTGATAATACGCATGATTTCAACAATAATAGAGTTCATTGCTTGGAACGTAAAGATTTTCTCCATTGTTGCTTGCATATCTTTTAATATCGCTTGTTTACGACCAAAGTACTTCTCTTGGTCGCCCATTAGGTCTTTCATGCGTTTATACAGGATGTCTGGTGACATTGTTCCCTCGGCTTGTTGACATTGTAAATCATCAATGAATACTTGAATCATTTCGATTTGTGTTTCAACCATTTCCAACAAATTCTTTTGTTCATTGTATGTGTTGACAACCTCGTATTCTTTATTAGATACTTTTTCTTCCACAAGGTTTGACCGACACCAGTCACCGACCATCTTAGGCGTAATGACAATGCCTTGTAGGTGTTGCTGGTTGTCCTTGTTTAACGCTCGTGCGATGGCAACATAAGACTTACCAGCGTTTCTCTGTTCGGTCACAGAGTCTTGCAATCCGAAGAAATCAATCCGATTCTCGAATGACTTCTTCCGTTTCAATTGTAGTTCTTCCATAAAGAACCTCCAAAATATTTTTAAAAATTACAAAATAAAGTATTGACACATTTCCACACATGGTGTATTCTATATGTAGAAACAAAAGGATTATACGGAGGAAATAAATTATGTCAACAGTAACAGAACCAATCAGAGATTTAGCCAAGGTAAATGAAATGCGTGAAGCCTTAACGAACGACCGTGACAAAATGCTATTCACATTAGGTATCAACTCTGGTCTACGCATTAGCGACCTAGTAGGGTTGACCGTAGATGATGTCAAACCAATGATGGAATTATACGAGCAAAAAACAGGCAAGTTCAAACGGTTTGCATTATCAAAAGAGATTTATGAGATGTTATGTGAGTATGCATCTCGTTGCAAACATTGGTTGTTCCCAAGTCGTTCTGGCGATGGTCATATCACGACCACCCAAGCATGGAGAAAAATCAAGGCAGCATCCATTAAGTGCGGTCTTGAAAACATCGGTACACATTCCATGCGTAAAACATTTGGGTATCATGCATATCGCAAGGGTGTGCCAATCGCATACCTTATGCAAGTCTTTAATCATTCCTCGGAAGCTATCACAATGCGTTATCTTGGGATTACAACCGAGGAACTAAATAATAAAGTTTACGCCATCATGGCTTTATAACAGGGGGAACGCAGCATATGTTTATTTTTGCAATGGTCGGTCTGACATTAATCATCGGATATTTTACATCGGCACATTTTGTCGGTATGTTATTTAAGTGGATTGGTAGTGCATCCTTTGGTCTTGGTATCGCCAGTGCCATTCATAATGAGTATTCCGTATTCTTTGGTTTCTTTGTCTTGGCAATCATCTTCTGGTGCATCGGTGGTAAAATTACAGATGCATATCCCAAACGTGGTTCAGAAGAAGAATTGTTAAAATAGAATACAAACGAAAAACAAAGGGCATACATAAGTATTAAACATATGAGTGATATATGTTTAATACTTATGTATGCCCTTTGTTGCATATGGTTTGTTATATAGTTTGTGTCTTAAAGCATAAGCGACAAACATAATCAATACGAAGTATTATTTCTCGATAGAGAAATCTTATATGTTTTAAAACTTATGTTTACCGTTCTGTATGTTTCAAACTTGTTTTCACATTGCTTCGCAATAAGCCTACGGCTTAAGTTTTTCTCAAAGTCGGTTAAACAGTTTGGACTATCAACTGTTGTTATGTTTTTCTTGTTGTTGTTTTTGGGTTTCAAACTTAAGTACCCAATTTGGGAACCCCTCATATATAGTGTCAAAAAGTTATGGTAAGTTACGATATTTTTCAATTATCGGAAGTAATAATCATTCTCCGTTACGTCATAAACCCAGTATCTGCCTAGGTTGAACGCCATAAAAAATTTTTTAGAAGATATGCGTAAGTTTTTACCCATTAGTGTAACTATTGGAAATTACATATGCCATTCTTTGGGTCATTTTTGATACCACCAGCGGTGTCAATTATGGCTTATTTTTATGTTCACACAAGTTTATCACGCTGGGGTGTCTATGGTTTCCCATAGTATTGTCTTATGTGATTTCTGGCGTTGTGCAGCGATTGTCTGTCAACGATTGTATATACCGCCAAGCCAGCCATAAGTACGCCCCTATAGTGTTTCGCATAGGGCGGTAAACGGTTTGTGTTTGGTATTTTTCCATCTTATGTAACCGACTATCACCATCATAGTAAATCATCTCTCTATGGAGATGATTGCCATTTTTTAAATGGCGTAATAAACGTATCACAAACATATTATCACATACTTCTATTAAACTGATTGTAACTAACGATTGTTAAAACAGAATAATATATGTATGTCCATATAGCATTAAACATTTGTAATCTCAAATGCATCTTCCTAGGGAATATAATATACGTTTTATCTTATATGTCTAATACATATGTTTACCATAAAAATTTTATACATAAATTTTAACCAATCGTTTAAAACGATTGTATAGTCGATTGGATACTCAATTGTTTTCAAACATATAACGGATTATGTATGTAGTATATGTATCTCAATTATAATCAACGATTGTAGATAACGATTGTATATTCAATTGCATAATACATATGTATTGATATGTATGGTTTGAAAACATATAGATGATACATGGGTTTATGGGTGTTATGTATGGAACAAAAGTGTGTGCCATTGTTGTTGTGTGGTGTATGGTTATGGTATGTATTTTGGTTTGTTGTGGTAACAGGTTTTAGAAACAAAAGTATGCAGCTTGGGTTTGTTATGATATAACCGCCCCCAGTTTAGAATGGTTCTCCCTTTTGGAATTTCTAAATTTTTCGATATAGTATGTCCCCTATGATTGGACTGCATAGGGGTATACCATAGATACATAACACTAGGGACAACCAACGGCGAACGCTTGCACAATGTAATAGAATACCCATAATCTAACATTCATTATCAACCATTATCATTTACAATTGTTTGTATCGTGGTTTATTATATGAATGTATGTACATATGTTTATATCTATGTTTGTCGATATATTGACTGTGATGATGTATATCGAAAGTTTTCGATACAGATTGTTATGCGTTTAAATCATGTTTGTCATGAGTTTTTGTAATTGGCTTAGTCTTGCGTTGGTCGGTCTTATGTTCGTACTTTAGTAGACTAAAGTTTTATGACTAGGTCATAATACTTGGTCTTAAAATTCTGTAGTACATACGACCCCTAAGCCGTAACCCTAAGACCATACCTAAGAGAATACATAAGACCATACCTAAGAGATAATACATCAATAACAAACATCAGTATATACACAATAGACATTCATTAATGAAAACAATTATCAAATACACGTGTTTAAATCTTGTGTATTTCTGATGTGTACAAAACGGCTTTATATGTTTTCAAACAATGGATATATAACGATTGTATATATTGATTGTATAAAACAATTGTTATTATAACCGACTGTAATCGCCTGTATAGAGCGATAGACCGCCAACGTATAAACACACGTTAAGACCGCCACATGCACCATAGAACGCAAATAACGAAGTTTTTTATTGATAATGTTTATCGTTTATATATGGTTTATGCTATGGTATAAAGGCGTTATCATTTGTAAATTGTAATTGAGAATACGCTGCCTAATATGAATGGTTGTTCATTCGTTCATATGTTGGGTATAAAATAACGGCGGTATGATAACCGCCGTTTATGTCTATTAAACTATATAA
>OAUO01000117.1_pt1 | contig 72326 bp, 102 predicted proteins | sample 1495191 | NCBI WGS metagenome assembly OAUO01 (sample SAMEA2580046, study PRJEB22360) | human gut metagenome | biome: human gut; feature: human-associated habitat; material: faeces | place: Denmark | collected 2008/2010 | reverse complement strand
GTCGCCAGTTCAAGTCTGGCTAGCGGCTCTTGAACGGGAACCTGTTAATCATCTTGTATTTAAGGACTTAGGTTCCCGTTTTCATTTACGATATCTTCAATTTATAGATTAAAAAAAAGGGAAAATTGTCCAGTGGTGGACAAAAAAACTTATCCAAAACTTATCCTTTAAATTTTAATCTATTATGGCAACTATTAAACTTACAATCTTCAAAGCAAAAGTTTTAAAGGACGGAAGGCATAAGATAAGAATAGCCGTATGTCATAAGAAGGAAACATGTTATATTGTAACACGTTTTATAATCGACAACCTTTCACAATTTAAGGATGGACAGGTTACAAAACGTCCGGATGCTTCAATTATAAATTCCAAACTAAGAAACATGATGAATGATATGCAGAATAAACTTGATGAAATAAAACATCAGTCTCTTTATTCTTGCAAACAAATCAAAGACATGCTTGTTTCTGACTTAGAAACAAAGGGCAAACAAAACATCACATATCAAAAAGCGTGTTCCATATTTATAAATGAGTTAAATTCTGAAGGTAGGGAAAGTTATGCAGTATTAATTGAAAGAAGCTGCAGGTACTTCACAGAATTTACAAGAGGAGAAATACCCATGTCAGATATAACACCCAATATTATTGACGGATTCTCAAGATATCTAAAAACGAAAAAAAATATAGGGAACACAACAATAGGAATGATGATGTCTCAAATAAAAGCGGTGATCAATAGAAATATAAACTCCGGTTCTGTGAGATACGAAATACATCCGTTTGCTTATAAAAAAATCCCTAAATCTCCAATTAAAGAAGTAGATATATCCTTAGAAAGTCTTAATATGATAAGAAATAGTAATCCCAAAGAAAAAAAGTATATTGTGGCAAGGGATGTTTTTATGCTTTCTTTTTATCTCGGTGGAATGAACTTAATAGATTTGATGAATACTCGTTTTACTAGCGATAAAGTAGATTATGTAAGAATTAAAACGAAACTTAAAACTGAAACAGAACAACATTGCCTGCTTCCTATTACTGATCCAGCAAAAGAAATAATAGACAAATGGATAAACAACAAAACAAAGAAATTGGACTTTGGATATAAGTTTTCTTATCATAATTTCTCAAGATACATATGCAGGTCTCTTTCAGAACTTGCAAAGGAGCTAGGAATAAAGGAAAAAGTTGTATTTTATTCTGCTAGAAAGTCGTTTGCACAATATGCATTTGACTTAGGAATACCAGATAACGTGATAGACTACTGCCTTGCTCATTCGGACAAAGGTAGAGGAATTGTCAGGTACTATGCTAAAACGAGATTTAAGCAAGCAGAAATAGCTATTAAAAGAGTCACTGACTATATCAATAATCCAAGCAAATATCAAGAGTATATCGAGATGAAAGCGGATATAATGTTGATGAAAACATAAAGGCAGCCTAATAAGCTGCCTTTTTTACACAAAAACTAGATAGATAAACAGGAAGTATCCCCTGCTTTTGGTAATCTCATTGTTGACACTGCAAATATACAAAAATGTGCATTATATTTCTTCCAATTTTGCTCTAAACTTCCGGAACATATCAATGGTCGGGTAAAACGTCGGATTCTCCCAGTTCTTTCCAATCATCTGGATCATCGCCTCTATATGACTTTTGCAGTCTATTACTTTGATGCATTTATCCAAGACCAGTCCGCCTTCCGGATAGGTCTTATTCTTTAGGGCATCATGTGCCCATGAGAGCAACTCTCTGATTGATTCTTGATCGTATTTGTTTTCTTCCATGATTTTTAATTTTCGGCAAAGGTACAAAAAAGCCCAGCATGTTGTATACCGGGCGATTCCATTTTAAAAGAGGCGTTATAAATGGAAAGGAGCTATTTTTTCTTTGCATCTTTCTGATGATATAAAGGTATACTTTTTAATCCATCAATATGTTCATATAGATCATTTTCGATATGTTCGCAATGCATAGGATCAAGAACAAAATCAATCCCTTCACGTCTAGCCAATTTTGCAGCAGGGACAAAATCTGAATCTCCAGAAATAAGAACGATTTTATCTACAAAACCTTTTAAAGATAAAGAAGCGATGTCAACACCAATTTTCATATCAATCCCCTTTTGACGCAATTCATAATATACGTCATCCGCATTAATGTCATCAAGAGAAATCTCTTTCTTTAATAATTTTCTCATTGTGTTATCATAGAAAAGCCATCTTTTGCTTTCCTTAATATTACCTAGACGCAGAGCGACTTTTCTCTTTTTCTTAAGTTCGTTTATTAACTCACTTCTGCGGATAGCCTCTTCTGTTTTAGAAAAGTCTATGCATTTATTAGAGACAGGATTATGTATCTTTTTGGCGAATGGTACACAATCATAATAAAAAATGCGATATAAATAATTATTTTTCCCTACATGAGAATGGGATATAGTATATAAATCATTGGCAATAGTTAATGCTGTCTTTTTGCCGGACTTATTATACATTGCGTTATAGCGTTTTATAAAATACCCACCATCAATTAATATGGCAACTCTTATAGGGGTTTCTGTGTACGATGTATTTGGACGCGTTTTCATAAAATAAAAAAATGGCCTTTGGTTAGGCATGCCCATTATCAAGAGGGGGACAAACGTAAGCCAAAGGCATAATCATGTGCTGCAAATGTATGAATTTAATTTGTATCTGCAAAAGGTAGAAGATAAATTGCAATAAAAAATAGATTATTTTATATGTTTTACACTCATCAAGTTACAATATCAATTATACACACAAAGATATAACCCTTGCAATAATCGCAAGAGGAATCAGCCAGTATAGCCACCTTTCTAGGCGTTCCATAGCATCACCAGCAGAAGACGGCAGAAATCTGAATGATACCGGTCGTCGGCTTGATCAAGCAATATGTCCAGCTTAACGTTTCTCATTTTCGAGCACTGTTTTTATTCGTTCTTCAGTAAATCCAAATCGGGCGGCAAACTTTTTGAAAGCCTGCATCTTGTTGTTAGGGATAAGAGAATACATACTATTAATGGGAGTATCACTCTTTAATGCTTTTTGCACTTGCTTCTTTTTCATGGAATTAATGTATTAAATGTTTAACCTTGTTTTTACAGCAATTACACTCACATAGTAATGACTTCGCGTATTCCCATGTCTTTTCGATGATATCATCACCAATATACTGAATTTCTTCTCCATATGGATCAATGCCAAACGCCTGGCAGATATGGGTGGCCATGTGCCCGCATTCATGCCGCCAAGATTTGGCAAACTCCTTTGGGGACGAAGTAAGGGCAATGACCATTACTGTTTCCCGGGTCCCGAAGTTGGAGTAAGTAACTCCGGTATTCAAATTGCCGGAGCTAATATTCTCATACGCAGTACGAAGCATATCACCGTCGCAGCCGATGGAATGCATATTATCGAGTATTTCCTCTGTATAATATGTATCTACTGCATAATATACCATGCAGTTCCATCCATACTTGGGTAATGCGAACCGTTGTCGTATCATTCATCAAAGCATTTCGTCCCACTCAATAGGTTCTCCGGCAGCAATCATTGTCGCATACCATCTTCTCATCGTTGTTCCGTCAGGAGCATCAGGGTCATCAATTGTATCCTTTATATAAAGAGCCAAATGCGCTTCATCGGGAATAGATGACTTCAGATAATCCGCCTTACCCATGTTGGCTACATACACATAATCATATAGCGCATTATTTTCAAGCTTTATGCCATAGCGGGTAAGCAACTCATCTACTTTTTCTTTCGATATCGGTTCAATCCGCTCTTTTTTACCGGTAGAAGGATTAAGCTTTTTCATGAGCGACACTGCAAACTCGCACATTTTCTTATTGAAATGCCAACCGAAGTTAGACAAGTAAGCTTCCATTTCTTCCGGTCTTCTATCTCTTATATCCAAAGGTTCTCTCCTCATGATTAAATAAAGTTATAGGGAGCAGAAATGATCCACCCCCTAATTAAACATTAACGATAACGGGAATAGCGTCCTGTACCACGTACACCGCGTCTTTCGCCATAGCCGCCACGACCGGAACCGCCACCATAATCACCACGTTCGCCCATCTCGTCATAGCGGTCGTCGTCATCGTCATAATAACGTTCACGTCTTCCCATGCTTTCACCACCACCGGATAACTCCTCGATGCATTGCATCAACTTACCACCGTATTTAAGCATCTTTTCAGCGTAGTCGGACATTTTCTCGACCTTGCTCTCGGAAATCTCAATCATCATCATACTATTGTTTTTTAGAATTGTTACTACCAGATGCCTTTTCAGAAGACTTGAAGAAATCAGCCATCATAGCCTTCAATTCGCTAAGTTCTTGCCGAAGCGCTTTATTTTCCGCTTCCTGACGCTGGCGTTCTGCAAATTCCGGATTAAGTACCTGAAGCATCTTGTCGCATGACTCCATGACGGAACGATGATGATCGACACTGCCCAATATCTCAGAGGAGCGGTTGCGCATGGCGGCAACTTCCGCATTCATCGATTCCCTTGAGCCGGATATTACCATATTCCCACCTCCGGGAAAGTTTGCATCAGCAATGTCAGACATTGCAGGTATTTTCTGAAATGTAACAGTTTGCTCACCAACCTTGATGGTCACATCAACCACCATTCTAGGAGGCTGTCCATAAGGGAGAGGCTGCTGCATAAACTCAGCAACCGGTGTAGAAACTCCGGAGACGGAGCCAACTTCTATGTATGGAGTGTTATCCTTGTGTAGGATAAAAAACTCGCTGTTTACTCTTAGATTCTGAAAAGGCATAATTTATTAACTCTTTAAAGAGCGGGATTACTCCCGCCCATTATTTTAAACTACTCCGGTAAGAATTTGCAATGTGTTGCTACCTGATTCGTAGTAGCACAGATAAATTCCGGTACCGGTAATATCCGAAGCAGTAACATCTGCGCCGGCGATCGTAGTCAGTGCTTGAGTAGCACCGTTGGTATCAAACACTACCGGCAATGTACCGGTAGTACCGGAAGGGATCGGCTGTGCCAAACGGAACAGAATCAATCCGCTAAATGGAGCAGAAAGGAACGGATGATTCCGAAAAGAGAAACGTACGTTGGTAGTACCTACGGTAACACCTGTACTTTCCAATCTGGGAATACCATTCTTATTTGCCATGATAAAAGGACTAATGAATGCCATATAATGCCTCCTTCCTTTTATCCCCAACCATTAAAATTGCCCCATGCCCCAATACCATTGTAAAGACCATACTGAGCTGCAACGCAAGAAGGAATCCCTACAACCGGACTATAAGGCACCTTCGCTACTTCCGGCTGGTTACATTCGATTTTTGCAAGACGAGTACTCAAATCATTTAAAGCTGCACCAAGAGGAGCCGTTGCCTGTCCGACAATCTGAGAGGTCATAGCAGAACTCTTAAATGTGCTATTCTCCTCACGAAGTTTATCAATCTTGTTCTGCATTTCACGCATTTCAGCCGCACGCTGGCCGGCAAGAATCTGCTGGGTGCTATCCTTGATGGAATTTTGCAGATCACAAGTCTGACGTTGAGTTTCATATGCAACAGAAGCAAAGCCTCTTTCCTGACCAGTCGCAACACCGTTAATGGCATTTTGCAATGTGTTCGTTTGCTGACAGATCGCCAGACGGTTTTCGCAGCAGCATGAAGCAATCTGTTGAGCGATCTGACAGTTACCCTGCTGGATAGCATTGATAATCTGCATTGAGCTTTGACCAACCTGATTTCCTACCTGTTGCACCTGTGACATCACCCCATTGATAGCATTCTGAACCTGACCGATTGAACAGTTCAAATTAGTAGCCAGATTGTTGATTGCCTGTCCGTTCCCCTGAATTGCACTCATAAGTAACTCCCTTCCTGCATCGTTGTTAATTAAGTTAGGGATACCGGCTCCGGCAAATCCGCCACCGTTTCCGCCATCTCCATTGTTTCCCCAGCCATTGCGTCCAAACAATGGGAACAGGAAGAACAGGAAGATTATCCACATGAACCATGATCCATCTCCACCAAATCCGTTGTTGTTCTTTCCTTGCATAGCAACCAACAAGTTTGGATCAATACCTTTCTGTTGCAATAGTGGAGCAAGCATAGCCATCATTCCACTACCACCACCGTTCCCGCCTGACTCCGGGAAAACGTAAGTCTTTGTTTCACTCATATTAATATACAATTATAACACGGTCAATATCAACCGCATCACAAAAGTATATAATAGAAACTGCGTAAATCAGAGCTCATTTTCAAGCGATTTGCGAATATTTTGCAGATATATTGCAATCATTTTGTTTGCCAGTTTACGGCTTTCAAAAGTAGATATAAGGTAGCGGATACTAGCGGATGTCTTGTGAAGCAAAGTCGCTATTTGTTCAGGGTATAGCCCGTATTCAGCGAGGAAGAATACTACAATAGAACGGGCGTCAACAACTTCAGTAACTTTACTTGATGAAAGGATCAATTCAGTAGAAACTTCAGTTTCTTTTCCAACAACATTTAGAATCTCGGCAAAAATCTCTGACTTACACATAGTAATTTAATTTTTTATTGTACTTTTGCCTTTGCCAATCAAACTTACGAAGATCTGAAGAACAAAAGCATGTATAGAAATGTTAAGGACATTATACCCCTGACACTATCTATGCATGCTTTTGTATGTTTAAAAGTTTGATTGGCGTCAACTTTTAGTGTCGGGGGTTCTTTTTTACTCTATCCCCCGAAAGAGCTACATTTGTTATGATAACCGGCCTTCTACTTTACCGGTAACTTAGTGCTTAATAATCATTCCGAGATGTTCCTCGGATTGATCCTGAATAATCAATGAATCATTTTAGCCTCCTTTCTTGATTTTCCGGTTATAGACTATATTTCCTATTATTACGAACAAAAGTGCCAATGCCATTCCGAATGCCCAGCCGCCTAATTCCAGCTTTATCTTCTGCCATCTGGACAGCTCCTTCTCTACCGGGTATGGAACCTGGATCGAATCAGTCTTGATAACTGTATCCGTCTTGTTTATCGTCAGATACCGGTACAAGTATTTGTATTTCTCCTTGTAGACGGTATCTCCTTTTACAAACAGGAACACGCTATCACGCTGGTAGATGCTGTCGAACCGGATACTGTCACGGGTCTTATACTCTACTCTCACTGTTTCTACCGGAACATACTTGATGCTCCGGCAGCTTGTGAAACATATTCCTGATATCAGGAAAACGATATAGAAGAAAGTTCTCATAGTGTCTCCTTACTTGCCCAAGCCGGACCCGACAACAAAACATTCAGATATTCACCTTCGTAGGTAGGATAAGGATAGACCGGTTCCTGCGGAGTCTCTTCTTCGTCCAGTAACGGTAAGGTCATAACAGACGGGAAAAGAGTTTCGTAATGAACCAGTTTCATGATAACCTGAGTACCGTCTACGCTCTTGCGTGGGATCAGGCGTAGTTCGTCGAGGACCTCTTGCGGTATCGCATTTAGATTCTCTGAGGGGAATACAATGTATTTCATAATTTCTTTTTATAAAAGTGTAAATAATATACCTAATACACAAGGGAATTGCGTGAGTTATTCATTAAATAATTCTGCCATTTCTCGCTGATAACATTCAAATATTTTTTGATGTCCTGCAAGCGATGGATGCACGCCATCGCTATTGAATGGCAATGATTCGTAGATGCTACCACTATTGCAAATATCAGCAGTTATTTTATCATTTTGCGTAAGATTACCCGCCCAATCAACAAATCTTATGCTACCGCCACGAATCCATGAATTTACCTTTGAAATCCATTCTCTTTTTGCATCGGTGTCATATTTATAAGACATCGCACCGCATTCAACAATCGGTTTTATTCCGTGAGTTTCACAAAATTCGCAAAGTTCGGTCAATCGCTGGATGTAATCATCAGCCGTTCTCTCTTGCATATCATTAAAACCTAAAACGAAAACCACATAATCGGGGCAAAACCATTCTATATGTTTTTTCGCAAGTTGTATATATCGGTCGCGCAATTCTTCGCCACCTTGACCAACTACAACAACATCATTTTTGCCTATGGCATTCGCTATCAAAGATGCGTATTTGCATTGCTGGCCAGACTTTTCATCAAACAATGCGCCTATAACCGTATCTCCACCAACATAACTATGGCCCGTAATAAGTATTTTTGCCTTTGGATTGTAGGAAGATGAAACCGAAATATTTGTCACTTCAATATTGCCCTTTTTCAATGAGACATAAGGTGCCCCCGTTAGAATTGTGATCTTTCTTGGTGCTATTGTTCGTAAATCACCAATATCATTTCGGTATGGAGAACGTAATAATTTTCTCCCAAATGTCACACCGCTTTCAATGTCGGTTATACTGAATATACCGCCATCTTCCAAAAACTCATCAAACAATTGATAAACATCACTGCCATTCCATGCTCCTTGATGCTCGTTTTTGAAAAAGTACTTATGTCCGTCATAAACACACGCATTGTATGGATAGTATTTTTCGCTTTCGCTAAAATCAGCAACATCCCCCATTTCAATGCGCTCAATTGAAAGTTTGTAATACTTACCAACTGATAGAGAAAAAGGCATATTTTCCGACCATACGTCAGTTGCCGGGATTGCCGAGGTGGTATCGCCCGATCCATCTTGTCCGTAGGTCAAAGTGAATGTATTGCCGCTTGCGCTAATCTCCGTTGTAGAACCAAACATTGACAAATACACACCAATTCCAATTATCGAATTTGCGTCATTGCATTTGAATACCATTTCGTATTTATACCTTCCCAACTCAATATCACAGTCAAACAACAATTGCCTTGCGCTTGCGTTCATCGTGGACTCGTTAAGAATTGTCTTGGGGCCTGCCAGTCCAAATTCCTTGTACCCACCAAAAACATGACCATTTCGCGGAACAAAGGTCAAGTCATTTGTAGATGTTTTTTTGACAAGTTTATCCAATTCATCTTGCACATTTGAAACAAGTCTATCATACACAACAAGTACCTTTTCTTGCTCGGTTTTATTTGTGCACCCGCGAAAATAAACTGCATTTTGTGGTATCGGCAATTGTGTGCGGCCATTTGCACCGCTATCATAAGAATATGACTTGATGCAAGTTTGTTTATCTTCACTGTAAAATGCACAATAAACACCGCTACCATATACACATTTGGTTTTTACCCATTTTGCATTTTTGATATTGATAAAATCGGTTGCAATTCTATCGGCATCATTTACCGCGCTACCATCTGCAAGAATTATACAATTTTCAACATTGTATTTTCCAACATAGTCAATTTCGGCGTATTCTTTTGAGCACGGAACATCGTTTGCGGTAATATTTGACAAAGTTTCAACTTTTTCTTGCAAATATGATATATTTGTTTCGTTTGTCATTACCTTTTGCAATATGCCTTGCGTTTCTTCTCCATATGTTACGATACAAGTTGTAAAATCACCGATGTTTCGAATATAATAGGCATCTTCTTCCAATGTATATGTTGCACCATCTATAAAATTCACACCAATTTGTTTGGTTTTTGTCGCATCATAAAGAGCACAACTACCTTTTTTTTGTGGTATTGATATTTGAATTTCAGTACCCGCTTTTAGTGTGCCTTCAATCTCCAAAAATTGATATTGATCCGTAAAATTAAATGTGAGTTTTGTTTTCTCTTTGCCATTCAACGCTCCATTTAACTCACCGACTCGCTGTTCTACTTCCTCAAAGTTTCCATCTATCCCTTGCGCAATGACTCCCCACGATTTTTCTGAGTCTTTTGCTATATCAAATATCTTTTCCATATTATTCGTTTTTAATTAATGTTTCATTTGAAATAAAAGTATCGTTACCTAACATTGTCAAGTAGCTGGAGATAACTATGCTGATCTTCTGAGGTGACTTGGTGACCTTTCCGGTTATCTCGTAGGTTCCATTGTCTCCAGAGATGGATATGTCGCTGATGGCGTTAGATGATACGCCTATTAGTTTATCAGAAGCGTTTGACAAGGTTATGGTGATAGTTATCATGCTACCTTCGGCTACATACACTCCCGGATTAACTGAGTAGGAGATTGAAGAGTAAGGGATGTTACTCTTTACAATCGGTCTAAACTCAATCATATCCGGATAAAGAGTGCCTGCCTTGTACTTTCTCAATTGTCTCTCCAACAAGAACTCGGAGAGGCTGTAGGGGAAGAGCATGAGAGACCATAATGCGAGTTTGGAGAAACGAGAATCACCGTCTCTAATCGCTCCTAGCCACATGGAGTCACTATCAACGCCTGTACCTGCCTGTATGGAATTACCATTATAACTATATCTAGTTTGATAAACATAGTTTTTATTAAATAGATCGGGATTAGAGAGACCTGTATTATTAAGTCCGAATGAGTAAGTATGTATTCCGGAAGTCACATTAAAGGCTGATTGTTCGATAATAAAAGCTCCATCATTACTAATTTTAGATTTAGAGATAAGTCCACCTCCGTCTCCTTTTGGAGATAACCATTTACGAAGAGCCGCTACCGTATAGTCCTTCAAAATAGGCAATCCGGTAGCCTTGCCGAAGTCGGAGATACCGTCTAGATGTAAGGCGTCGGGATTTTCTGGGATTTGAGTGATAGTTATATCACACTCTCCTGTATAATTACTAACACGAAATCCTGTATAGTAGTTGTTTGCAGAAGCAATACTAGCAGGCAAGTCATAAATGCCATCCCCTTGAAGACTAAGAAGAATCATATTATCGTCTTTATCTACATATTGATAGAACAATTCCAAAGATTGGCTTCCCTTCACTTCTACCTTCATACTATTTACTTTTGCTCTAGTATATAAGATAGCCTGAGGATTCTTTATACGAGTAACACAAAGTTTGTTTGATGTATGTACAGAATCAGCGATATTGAATTGGGGAATCCATGAATCAAAGTCTACATTATATTTACCAATACCACTTTCCCCTTTCCAAGCAACGTTATTCAACTGGATATTGTGACCACCTACAAAGTCAATCAACTGATCGTTAAACTCAGCGTGGTTCTCGTTGGTGATACCCTGCTTCTTGATGTTGCAGTACAACTGAGGCTTGATGATCTGTCCGGGACGGTCCAAGTCGAAATAGGCGATGATCTGATTGATTTCGTCGGTGGTTAGGACTTTGTTGGCGATAAAGCCACCTGCGTAGGCGACTTTACTAAGCTCGTTGATTTTACCGCTAGCATCTATATATCCTTGTACACTAAACTTTGCTGTCGATACGTCTGCTGTTGAATTTACAGAATAATCATTTTTATCTCCCAATATATTGTTTACCACCGAGGTATTTATAGAACTAGATTCCTTAACATTAGAACACGTATAACCATATATTCCAGTTTTATTAATATCACTAACATTATTTCTTATATAAGCATCACTCAATCTAATGTAATTAGTTAATGGCACAGATGAAATACCACGGAAACTTATCTGATGAATAATACTCACCACCGTAATCTCATTGCTACCCTCCAATATCTCAGAGACTGGCTTGACGGACTCGATTAGGTCTTCTACTCCGTCTGTACATAGCCAGCCTTCGAAGTCGGTTCCCGGTAATCCATATCCACTGCCCTCTGCAAATCCGAAGTTCAGCAGGCGCATGTTGTTCCCGTTGCCGGACAAGTCCTTCAAGATTGCCCGGTCGGGGTCGTCGTTGGTCTTGCCCCAGGTGGATATAGCCATCTTGACGTGGCTAAGTAGTTCGGGGTCGATGTAGGGACGGGCGGAACCGGAAGAAGCTCCCGGAACTCCTAAGCGTATCGCATTCATGCGAATAGGATCAAGCCCTATCGCATCAAGCTTAATTGGATTTAATCCTATTGCGTCCATTATTCTTCCGATTCAAAAATAGAAGCCTTTACCGGTTCTGTTTCACATTCGATTTTGAGATATTGTCCGGGGATACAACCGACAATCGGACAAGCAAACTCTTTTGTATAGCCTCTACTCGGCAGTGGAGAGTAATTCTGCCCGTCATAGCTTATATACACCCAAAGCTTACCGCCTTTTTCAAATGTAATCTGCAATCCTACTTCCGCAGAATTTACCTGAACGGCATCGCTTACATAATTCTTCTCACCCTTCGTAAAGGTTATAGCTGTTTCTTTCATGATTATTCCTCCTCTTATTATGATTCAAATTTGATATCGTTAACTCTGTTCAGCCATCCACGTTTAAACTTGTTGTTTGCAGGACGTTTCCGGCAGATGTCCTCTATGAAATCAAAGCGAGCAATCTTAATTTGATCAAACAGTTCGCGTGGATTCTTAGAATTAACTGCCGCTATAGTTTTTGGTCCGACAATTCCGTCCGGCATTACACCAACCAATTCCTGCGGTATCTTGATACCATGAATACCGGAGGCCCATATCCAATCACATACTATCTCTGCTATACTTTGACTTTTTATTTCATCAGCTCTCCACCTATCCCAATAAAACATTTTTAAAACGCTTTTCCAGTCATCATATGACAAATTCATTAGTCTTTCAGATGTAGGTCTTGGATAGCCTTTTTTGCGACAAAACTCTTCATAAGTAGCCATTGTGACACCTACCATAGTTTGTCCTCCTGAATCATCGGGGTCATCGGCCCATCCTGTTTTTCTTGCTCTTTGAAAAAAAGATTCGTTTGTCTCGTTGTTTTTCTTAATTATACCAGCTTCCCATTTTATAAGAAATGGTATGAAATGTTCAATATTAGCCATATTATGCATACCTCCATTTAAATCCATAAGCCGTTTTTCTATAATCCCTGCATGCTTTTGACACCGTAGATGGATCTAGCCCCAAGGTCCTGCATGCTTCATTTAAAGAAATCCACTCTTTTACGATTCCAAAGAATTGATCTAATTGGAAAACTCTTTTATTTTTAGGACTTTTCATGCGTAGATTTCTCATCTTTTGCTTCTCTATAAAATGTAGATTGTTGCAATTTTCCTTATGAGTGACATATCTCAGATTGTCTACCCTATCATCATTTCGATTTGCATTGATGTGATCCACTTCCAATCCACCCTCTTTACATAAAAAAGCCCCTGCGACCAATAATGCTACTCTGTACGTTCGTACTATTCCATCTTTGCATAAACTCACCTGTCTATACCCGTCTTTATTAATAAATGGGGATATTTTACACCCTTTCCGATGTAAAATTTTACCATTTTTACGAATAAAGCATCTGTCTACAGAACGAACGTTTCCATAATTACTTACCATATAAAATCCTTCATACCCACTTATGTCTTTCCATTCTTCAATAAACGGTGCCAATTTCTTCACATCTGCCATATACTTTTCCTCCTATAATTATTTCCTTTGATTCAACTCATTATTTTCTTCTTGTATTATATCTCTGACATCTTCCTTGTCAACCTTGAACACCTTCTTCCCAAATACTCCCAGAGCACCAATCACATTTATATTGATCCCCTTTGGTTTCAATATGTTACCTACAATCGAACACCCTTCGATGAAGCATACCAATAAGCAGGAGTAAACATCAATAGAATATTCATTGTGACTTGCCACGCTAATCATGCATACCATACATACAAATGCGAAATAGGTAACCATCTTTCCCATAGTCGCACGAATCGCACGAGAAAAACGTACTTTCTCACCCATCAACATGCTTTTCCTTACCCCAAATGCAAGGTCACATAATATTACCGCACATGATACGATTAGCCAGGGAATCATGTTCTGAAGAGACTCAATGACGAAAGCGGTTGCGATTGCTGCGAATCCGCCTGTAGTTGTATGTACTATTGCTTCTTTCATACTATACAAGTTAAATAAACGGTTAACAACGATATTACCTCAATCCAAAACATAGACTTGCATGCCGTCAGGTCCCATATAAGGTTTCCTGACCAGTTCTTTACAACAAACGTTATCGCGTAGATCAGAAATGCAGCCCATAGCAGCAGCCAATACCACGAATTGCATCCTACCCATATCTGGGAGAATACAAGCGACATCACCGCGCCGGCTATATGAGCTTTCTTGTGCGCTCCTCTAAAATTCGGGGATACTCCCAATACGATCATTCCGACTACAGAAAGAAAGATCAGGAACTGACTGTTTTCTGTACTTGCATCCAATGCGGCCGGAAGCAACAGCAAAGACGGGAGAATCATGCATATACCGAACCAATACCTGTTACTCAGAATGTAATAGGTATCGGAAATAGAATAAGGGATGCCCTTTGTCTTGTAAATCATCACACCAACATAAGATGCGAAAACCAATAATGATAGTAGTGTCAAAATCATAGTTTTATCTGTTTATAATGAAAACTCTAGTTTATTCGGATAACCGGTCTTGTAGTTGTAAGACTCGACTTCCTCTCCCGTCTGCAATCCCCGAACTATAGCAATATGCTGCTGCGTCACATTGTAGCAATCAAGAGCATATAACTCTAATGAGTTCAGCATAAGGAGAGCACTTGAAACAGGTATCGTATACTTTACCGCATCAAACCATAAAACGGTATCCAGTCTTCCGGCCTGCTTCTCAATATTGATTGAGTTAACAAGACCTACGCGGTCCTCTTTGTTTAACCACATATCTTTGCCGGCAAGGGTGAAAGAGTTTACTGCGTCTGACTTGTCATAAGCATTAATGTCCGCTATCTTCTTCTCTTTTAGTTCATCAAGGGTATACTCATGATCAACCAATACGGGATAGCCGCTTTCGCTCTCCTTTATTTCCTTTCCGGATGACTGACCGTTCAGCAGCTCCTGCCAATACTCCTCCGTTATCTCTACTGAGCCTTCTTGCAGCTCATCGTAGAATCCTTGTTTCCAATATTTTGCCATAATATTATTTATTTCCAACTCCCAACGGCTATCCAATAAAAAGGATTAGTTCCCGCGCCAGTACCATTACTATCCCCAACGGTATATCTACTACGAACTCTGAAGCTGCTTGTACCCGTCGATATTACAAGGCCGGCAACAACATTCATACCGTTACCCGGTTCATAGTAGGTAATCACAGGAGCATAATTGGCATTATAAAATGATAGCGGCAAATATACATAAGTATTATTACTGGAACTTGATATGTATCCCCACTGAATTAAGAACCCATTGTTAAACTTAGCATATCCATTCTTAACTAACGATACAGTCATAGCGTTAGACAAGTCTGCCTTTGCCAAATTGGGAATCATGTTTAGCAATTCTACAACTCTATCCCCTGTAAATCCGCTATTATAATCACTCATGCAAACTCTTTTTTAATCACATTAAACGTACTTCCATCCGACAGTAAGAAACGACCTTCAGCAACAGCAAACGCCTGCCTCTTTCCTATTTGCGAGATGGTAGTGGAGACAGATGCCTGTGCTCCACTATTAGTTGTCCTAAACACAACAGTCTGCTCCCTGTCGAGTCCTTCATTGGCAACATCGCTTGATGCGCTTGCGGTCCCATTGGAACCGGGAGTGATAACGATGTTGCCTTCTCCTTCTTTCCAAGGAATCTGTATGCTCATTACGCAGCAGTCCAAGAAGTGTTAGACGTAACATTAACGGATACAGCAGATCCACTCTGAGGAATAGTAATCTCAGCCGGAGAAACAGACAATGTAGCATCACCGGCAGCCTGTTTGATAGCAATCTGAGCAGCTTGTCCGCCATTGGCCGTCACCTTTAAGGTTCTAACGACCTCTTCGATAGTATCATTTTTAGGAAATTCCAATTCAATAGAAAAGGGAAACTCTGCGGTAGCTCCCGGATCACCAGAAATAGTAGCCGCATTGTTAGTCTGCGTTCCATTGGCATTATACTTTGCAGGCAAGGTAACATCAACTACACTCCCCGCCCATGCAAACGTCAATTTCGAAGAGTTTGTTTTACCCTCTACGGTCACAGTACCCGCTGTCTTGGGAGCAGACATTTCCGAACCGTTATCAAAAGAAGCAAACTCAGATTTCGGAGATTGAGTCACCTTATAAGTTGAAGGAGTGGAAACACCAACACCGGTAACCGTTACTGTACCAGTACGAGCTGTACGCCCAGTATGAGCGTCCGCGCTATTCGCAATTGTTCCGTTACCAGATCCGGTAGACGGATTTAATTTTAACCAACTAGGTTTTGCCATAATACAACATTTAAATAAAACAATTCAATTAACTATATCATTCTTCCTGCACAGCCTGCCATACCACATTTGACAACACATCGACGTTATCCTCAAAGTTATTCGAAGGCATCAGCCATATATATTCAGGGTTTACCTTTAAATAAGCCTGCTTACCAACATCACAGACAACTCCTATCGACACCTTCATGCCCGTTGCCGAAGCGGAAACCTTCATCTCATCAGCCTTGACCGATACATTTCCAATGCCCTTAATCGCCTCTATATGTACAGATATGCATCCCATGTCACACCGTCTTTATGCCAGTATTTATCTTGTCGATCTCTACTCTTGTACCGATTTCGTAATCAGAGTCTGGGAGATAAGCCGTAGTCTCAAGCCATATTTCACCCGTACCGATTATCTTTGTGTCTATGTAGCAGGTGTAGCTATTCTCATTGACGCGGATCATCTCAGACTTCTTTATTATCTGTGACGCATTCGAACAGTAATAGACAAAGAAGCGGCATGAGAAGTCTATATCGTCCATCGTCAATCCAGAAGGAAGGTCGATGGAGATGACTGCTTTGATTATCGTTCCTTTTACTCGCATTTTGACAGAGCATTGACAACAGACAATCGATCAATAGCCCGAACAAAAAGCTCTGCATATTTCTTTAAAGATTCCGCTTGTTCTGGAGTTAAATCGACCACGCCATTAAGATAGATTTTTCTTGCTATTTCTAACTCACCAATATCACCTGTCTTTTGAAATATTGCATTGCCAAAAACTTTGCTGTAATCGACGGTACTCTTATTCCCTTCGATATCCTCTACTTCGATTGTTCTAAAGTCTATTTTCATAATATTTATATTTTATTTCTTCCTATAACTGCGACCTCAAATGCACTATTGATCCATCCTTGGTCTTTATGAAATGTCTTTACTGTAAAAGTACTAGCCTGCTTATCAGATATTATGCAAAGAGTCCAATTCTCATTCACGCCTGTAGCTATTATAAAATAGTCAGTATGATTTAAATCATGCCAAAAGACATAGTTGCCTATATCCGTCCTGTTGACACTCGATACATAACATCCGTCCCCCCATCTGTTTGATATACCACCTGCCGCCGTAATACGGGCGGCCCACAACACTCCGGGAGCATTCCATTTCTCATACTGACGCTGGCCGAATTTGTGTGATCCGTAACTCTCTATAGCCCCACCACCAGAAGTGTTAGCAATAATTCTTAACGCAATTCCTCCTTTACCATACGTGCTTAGGTTAATGCAGTCCTGATTATCATTACGTATAGACAAAAAAGGATATGCCCCTTGAGAAGAAACTCCCCCATACTCATTAATACGCAAAAAACGAGTACCGCTAACCTCTAAAAGAATCTTTGCATCAGCTATATCTCTAGACACTATATTATTATCCTTTATCTCCCATCCTCCTAGAATGGCCCCAGATGTTACCACTAAGTTTTCAGTATTGATATTTTTTGCATCAATCATAGGTACACCGTCCACTTCTTTAAATAAAGCGATATCTTTACCGGTATTGGTACGGATTACGGTACTATTCGAAGTCAACACCAGCTTTCCGTTAGCTGTGTTTATTCCACCCTCAGCAGTTAATTCAAAACCTGTCTGATTGTGTTTTATAGCACCTTCAGTTATCATCCATCCCTGCGTCTTTTCAAGGTTGCCAACAAATATTCCGGAAGTGCCAAGCACATCTATAGTCGCATTCTGGGCAAGGAGGACGTTGGTAGCCACGTTCACAAACTCATTAAAATCGTCCCATTTGGTTGAGTCAAATGTAGAAGTAGATGTATGAGTTACCTTACAGAGTTTGTTATTACCATTATAGATGACAGTATCGATAAACGCATCGTTATGGTAATATTCAGTATTTGGTTTCCATTCTCCGCGTGGCCGGAGCATTGCACCCGGAAGGCCGGTCTTTCCTTGTCCGCCTGTCAAGCAAGCCGGACTGCTTTCATATGTCGTATTGTCAGTATAAGTAACTTTAGTTTTAGTCCATATGTATTTGCCATCCTCCCACTTAGGAGCAGTCGTAGACCACGAACCTCCGACAAGAGAGCTGGAGGAAGTCGAGAGATAATACAGAACCTCAAAAGATTTTACCCCCTTACCGGAAGGTCCGGCACTCCCTGTCACACAGACCGGATCACTCGTCCAAGTTGTATTATCGGTATAAGTGACAACAGTTCGCGTCCACATGAATTTACCATCTGTCCATCTTGGTACATTATACGACCATGATCCGCCTGCCGGCGTACTATAGGACGTAGACAGGTAATATTGTTCTCTGTAACTCTTTACTCCTATACCCGTTTCTCCCTTCGCTCCTGTGGCGCAGATAGCATCCGTAGTAGTCGATGAGCCATCTGTATAGGTGATAACTGATCTGGTCCATATATATTTCCCATTTACCCAAGCAGGTGCACTTGTAGACCATGAACCACCAACCAAAGAACTAGAGGAAGTCGAGAGATAGTATTGTTCAACGATACTAGTTACCCCCCTTCCATCTTCTCCGTTGGTTCCATTAGCCCCCTTTGAACCGGTAATACAAGCAGGGTCTGTTTCCGTTGTCGAACCATCAGTATAAATCACTCTCGTTTTACTCCACATGTATTTCCCATTTACCCATGCCGGAGCGGTAGTTGACCATGAACCACCTGTTAAGGTACTGGAGGAAGTCGAAAGATAGTAAAGCACATCTACATCTTGTACCCCTACACCATCTTTACCATCTGCTCCATCTTCGCCTTTAATCTTTTGCCATTTATAGTCAGAAAAAACACTACTATCCGACTGAACAAAGTCAACATATTGACCTATCCATGCACCAGGAGTCTCACCATTATTTGCAGTAAATGTTTTTCCATCATTAGAGTATTTTATATGCAAATAGCTGGTACGACCATCTTCGCCATTTACTCCAGGAATACCCTGAGTTCCATTTTCTCCCTGAATTCCCTGAAATCTAGCCCACGTATATTTAGATGGATCAGTACTATTTGCTTGTACAAAATCTACATACGTTCCAATATATACATCAGGAGTATCCTTCATTTGAGACGAAGTAGGATTTTGTACAGGAGAATACTTAACGTGAAAATATGAAGTACGACCGTCCGCACCATCCTTTCCCGGAATTCCATCTTTTCCCGGAGTACCCGGGTCTCCCTTAGATACTTCTTTCAACCAATCCGTAGAAGAGTCAGACGGTTCCTGCGTAGTACTAGGTTCAATACATATCCATGTGCTGCCATTATGGGTAACTTCATCGTAATACCAATACTTTCCAGCCTTCCATTCCCCCTTAAATGCGGGGACAAGGACTTCCGTAGTACCATCCTGCGAAAGTTGTTTAATCGTACCGGTCATATATACGTTGCGAAGGTATGCACTGTATCCGGACAAATCCAATCCTGAAATGACCAGATTAGACAAGTCCCCCAGTTGCATCATGACCATAGAAGAGGTAATCTCCCAGTTATTTACTCCTGCGAGATAGCGTTTATAGTCCTTTGTAGAATAAGCAGATTTCTGGCGTTCCGCATTCGTGAAATTGCCATATGCCACAAAATGCATAGCCTTCTGAGGATGATATGAATAGCCGCTTCTGAGAGTATATTTAAACTCCGAATTGCTTATCTTTTGAGTTATGCGGAAATAAGAAGTCTGGAATCCTGTACTGTTGTTGAATATACCCTTGCAAATGTCATCCACCGCAAGGTTTGCAACTTCTCCCGGTTCCAGCTTCAAAGTCAGAGTCTGAGAGGATTCATTTACGGATTCAATAATGCCACCACCGGGAGCAAGCCAGTCTTCTCCCGAAGTTATCGACACGCGGTTGTAGCGAAGTTCCGGAACCTCAAGAAAGTCTCGGAGATGAAGCGATTTCGCATCGATATGCCCATCGGGAGTAATCATCCAACCGATGAGATTCTGCACGTAGTCTTTTGATGATATTTCCTTTGAGAAAGTTGCGTCCTCAGCAACTAGTTTTTGGATAACGGCTTTGATTTTTACGTCAATGCCAGCCAAGAAGGTAATTAATCCTTTAGCAGAATCTGGATCGACTTTACTTAAATACTTATCATCAGCTCCTTCCTCTGTAGATATTTTATGAAGCTTAAAATGCTTTCTACCATCTTCTGTAGATATTGTATCATCTTTAACTAATATATAAATATCCTCTTCTCCTTCAATTGATATAACCTGACCATCATATGGAACATAAGGCTCTGCATCTGTATTACGGGCATAGCTTTCCGCATCCTCTTTGGATTTCCATGTATCCGTACTATCAATAGGTCTTGAAGTGGTACGTCTATATTGTTTTTCAAATGATACTCCATTGATCTTAACCATAAATTACACTGTTTTAAAGGTAAACGTGTTACTATCATTCATTGTCTCTGTCTGAATAATCCACATTTTATAATTGGCTGCAGTACTTCCATTAGCTCCTTCTACTGATATGGTAGTAGGGCCACTAACAATACCTGTATCTTCCATGATATTTCCGGGAGATGTAGGGACGGATAACTCACTTAACGTCCCTTCCGGCAGACAAATTGCGATCATTTTCCATGCGTTTACATCAAACTTATATGTTCCCGCCCCCTTATATAGTCCACTTGATCCCAATGCACGTACTTCAGCAGAAGTCTTAGGAATGGAAGAACATATGCCGGCAAACCATTTGCGTCTAACATTTACGCTGATTGTGTCTTTAATCTCTTGTCTTGGCAATGTGCCGTCTTCACTAGCAGTATAGATGACCGTAGCTTTATATGTTTCATTCTGACTATAAGTACCCTCCAGTTGTCTAACCGCAGTTTGAATGCCGCCAACTTCTTCAGAGAAATTTAACTTGTTATTCGGATTTTCGTCATAATATGCAGATTCCATTGGTCCTTGTCCATTCCGGGATGCAGTATATGTAATATAGCCTTTGCTTGTACCAAACTCAACATCATTTGCTGTTGAGATCTTGCTTCTCAATTCTCCCACTGATTTCTGAGACAGCATTCTAATAAATGCATCCACCACTGTAGTGCCTTCCAGAATAACATCACCAGCCTTGAAATATCCCGCCTTATCCACAGTCACTTCTACGTTTTTTGTAAACTTAGCGGTTCCTTCGCCTGTACCAGTAGACGATCCGCCGCTACTGATTATTTGTTGCTTAATCCTTTCTTTACGGTAAGTAAGAGAATCAATCTTACTTTCCAGTTCTCCCAACTTGGAATAAGGAGCTGTCTCCCCGACAGTATACACCAGAGAATCATACGGTACATCCAAAGGATATTCATAGCCAATTATTCGCGATATCCTTCCTTCCTCAAAATAGGCTTTATTGATCAGGTTTACTTTTTGACCAATAGAGAACTTCTTCGCGAATGAAGGATCATACATGCCGGTGTCCGGGTCAACACCATAGATGTAATCCGGCATCATCGTATTGTCATAAGTAGATGGGTCCTGCTTTAATTCGTTGATATATTCCTTTGCCCTTTCTTCAACTTCTTTCTCCGCATCAGGAATAAGCTTATCGGATACAAATTGAGGATCGTACCCATATAGAATATACGTATCACCGCTAGTGGGATGCAATATGTCATCTGGGAGCATACGCCCATAATCATCATTGCGCTTTACTTCATATACCTGTGCCCTTGGATTCCATGTGCCATCTTCAAGGCGTTCAGGCTGATACGTATCAGACGATGAGTCATAAGGATTAAATATAACTTCAAAATCCATGCCAGCCAAGGGACCGGATTGGAATGCTACGCGTAATTCCTCTCCTGGTAGTTGATAACTTTCAGAGAAATGAAAGCCTAAGTCCGCATCCTTAAATCTCCATGCAGCCCATTTCGATTCGGTCTTGCTTCCATCCGGATTATCTGTAGTATCAGTATATGAATGCGTATATACATCTCCGATTGCCCCTATACGACTTGGATAAATATCGTCAAAAACAACAATCTGCTCAATAGCTTCCTCTGTATACATGTCGGGGTATGCGTCAATGTATGGAACTCCCTCCGGCATCATCAAATGCTTGGTTACAATACCTTCAACCGTTAATAGCGTTTTATCATCTGAAAAATAGCTTATAGGAATTCGGCTTTTTATAATATTGTTGATGGTATACATATTCCCGGCGGATACACTAACTCCTTCGGGAAGACGCAAAACATTTGCTGCTTCCCCTATCTGAAAATCGGGATTATATATCGCATCAAATGTCTGACCTTCATTGGGTCCCGTAGTGAATGTCACAGAGGCATTTGCCGACTTAGCTACATTCTCAATAGTAATATCCCCAGATGAACCGGCAAGTATCATCATTAAAGAAGAAATTGAACCTGGTAGTTGGAAGACAATATATAACTTCAAATCAGTAGCCCCACGCTCAATATTTATCTCTTTATTTAGGACAACTTTATCTGTCAGTTCTTTTTCCTGATTGTCATATATAGTGCGTACGTTTCCTCCAATACCATAACTCTTCTCTACATCATTGATTTTATATCGAAGCTGCCATCTCCAGCTATATATTCCTGATGGTAAATATTCCCTCTCCACAGATGAACCGGCTGGAGGGACTATTGTTCCTATATTAAACGAAGCACCTTCACTCTTTATTGCATAAGTTCCCCCGGCTGGATTGTTTGATAAAGATTCATAATTCAGATCATTCAACCCGGCTTTGACATATCCACTTGTCCGCACAGATGCCTTAAACTTATCTCCTATCTGGTCATCGGTAGGAAAATAGTCTATATTAAGCACTCGTGATGTATCAGAAATATCACGCCCATTTACCTTCTTAACATCGAATACCAGTTTTTTACGATACGTCTGTGGAATATTTCGCGTAGAACCGAAAGCATATATTCTAGTTGCATAAGAAGTCTGACTGTCACTCCGATTCATTGCACTAACATTAACACCAATCTCAAAATCGACCGGATCACCATGTTCGCAACGACCAAAACGGATTACATCTTTCTCTATCCACCATTCGCATTCAAATGTTTGAGACATTTGAGAAAGAGCGTCTAGCATGTTCATGTTATCATATGAAATCAGCTTGGATGAATCATCCACAGAATCGTCAATTTTGCATGTAAATGCTTTCCCTTTATACTGATAGCCTAACACTTCTAGATTTTTCAAGAACACATCCATGTGAACCTTTAGTGTATCGGTCAAATTCCAGCTAGCTTCTCTTCCACTACTTTGAGGAGTATAGAAGAACCTCTTATTTTTCCACTTCCAATAGTAAGCATCAAGCTTTAATTCGTAGTCATATCCCCCGGTAGTAGTATTGTAAGTAGGTTTATATAAGTCTACAAGCTCAAACAAACCAATATTCTCGTCATCAATGTAATCCCCAAGCTGAAAGTAGACAGGTTCAGCTAATGAGAACTTGAGAGTAATGTAATCATAACTCATTAGCTGGAACTTTCTTTTACTACCTTCGTTGATAGGAGTAGAAAGACGGATGTTGCCGGATATGTCTTTGATATCTATCATAAGTTTCGTATACCTTCATACGATGTTTGATACAAAAATACAAAAAATGACATTAAAAGTATCATTCTAATCGTTAATATTTCTATCCATAGGATTAGGTTCTACTATCTTTAATGAAAAATGTGCAATTCCCCTCATAAACTGAGTAAATTGATTGCATGAAAGATATATTGTACGATAGACTATATCAGGCTGATATTTAGATCTAATATTTAATACTCCAGTTGCCAATTCCTGACAAAAACTATCATATTTTTCAAAGAACTCATTTTCATCTTTAGCAGTAAGATTGATAGTCAACGTAAGATTACGCTCATCTACTTTGGGGCTGGCAGCTATTACGCGCTTGCCATGTTCTAATCTTGATTTATTCTCTATAAACTCTTTATTAGGAGCAGGAGTCATCAGTGCTGATAGAGAAGATGTATCCATACTAATTCCCCAATTGTCGTAGGAATCTTTATTGTTTATAAAAAGTTCACCTTTTGGCATATTGTATATATTTTATGGTTTATAATTAGCGAGTAGAGAGTCCCTTAGTATTAACTCTTACTTCGGATATATCAGCCTTTATGTCATTTAGCAATTTCGTATATTTGGTAATATCATCTAAATAACTATTGGTTATAACATGCTGTGTTAAAATGTTGTTAAGCACTTCATTCCCAATAGACGATATGCTTGTGAGAGAATTTATTCCCATAACAACAGCCATCATTTGATTCTTGATTTCTTCTCCGGCGATCTGAAGAGCAGTGAAGCGTCCGTTCAACTCGTCAGCAGAATCCTGAGACATTGTGGCAAATCCTTTCTTGGAAGACCCCTGGGAAGTAAATGTGCCACCACCGCCTACGATCTGCTCCCATGCCTTTCTGTCTTCAAGAGCACCATTTACGATAATATCCCATCCTTCTCTTAAGTCCTTAATATCAGAAGAGGTGATGCCTCCCTCTTTACCCATAGCTGCAGAAAAGGAGTCATACCATTTTCTTAATTCATCTTCATATCCCTTTGAGAACATTTGAGTGAATATAGCCTTTCGCATGTACTCTCCAAAATTATCTGCAAAGTCTTTTGACGAAGCATCCATATCCATAAGAGTATCTATGAAGCTGTCAAACAGGCTATCGAATGATGTTTGAGTCAATTGCTCTTGAACGGCCTTTTGAATGTCTTCTATTCTCTCTTCACCTTCAATAATCTTATTGAGGTAGTTTTGAACATCTCCATCCAACTTAGACCAAAAGCCGGGAGCTTCCTCTTTTAATTTTTCAAGCTGCTCAGCCGTCAGATCAAAGAGACCAGTAAGCCGGCCACCAATTGCGTCTGGATTCTGACCTATTGACTTGGCAAACTCATCCCACTGATCCCATAATTCCTGACTCATGCTATTTCTAATACGAACACCAATAGAGTGAGAACCAGTAGATGCACCAGAATTAAGCCTTTCTTTCCCTAATAGCTTATAAGACTCAATGCTCTTTTTTGCTATTTCAATAGCTTCCTCTCCGGCTTTAGCGGCTTCGGGACCATAGGACATATCTATGTATTCTTTCTTTTTATCTATCAACTCATCCCATATGTCATTTAACTTATTATATTCTTCCACCATCTCATTATAGTCGGAATAATCGGCCCCACCGATATTAAATTTACCCAGAGTCAATACATTTGCAAAACCGCCCCAAGCTTTCTCTGCTACATGACCTAATGATTTTACAATACCTCCAGCAAACCCTACAACTCCTTTTTCTCCAATTTGATCTATAATACTTAATATAGCCCCAATAATTCCCCCAATTTTACTTCCTGATTCTGCAAAAGCATCAACTAAATTACCAACAATATTCCCTACTTCTGATAAGCTTGCTGATCCATCACTTAATCTAGTCATTGCATCAGCAACTGCATTTATATTAGATATAGCCTTATCCCTAGACTTTTCTGCATTGACCTGAGCATTTAATTGATTCAATTCCGCTGCATTCTTCTTTTCTCTCGCTTTTTCAATTGCTACTTCATCGCCAGATTCCAAGGCTTTATTTAGTTCTGTTTGAGCCTCTGTTACTTTTACAACAGCTTGTTCATATTCTGTAAGAGAATCGCCTAGTCCGCCAAAGAAACCGCTTTTATCTATTAAAGCATTATTTATGTTATCTACCGCTTCTTCAATAACCTTAATTTGATCAGGAGTTGCATTTTTAAATTCAGAAGATTTTTTAAACTCATTCAGTTGTGCTTTCACTTTTGTCAACTGATCTTTAGTTATCTTACTCAGATCTCCAAAAATCACCTGCCAATTTATTGTATTTTTCAGTTTATCAAGATTTAGATTAGATAATGCTTCTTCAAATTCTTTTTGAAGAGAAGCAGCTTCTCCAGCTGTTGCTGATTCTTCTATGGCTTTGTTATATTTACGTGCAATAGCCTCTTTTTTCTGCTGAAATGTACCATATTTTATTATATACTCATTCCAATCCTGTTCTTGCTCACTTATTTGGTCTCTGAATTGACGTTTCTTTATATTTCCTATTATGGAATCAAAAGCAGATGTATCAACTTTCACAGAAGATGCATCAAACGTTTTCTTTTTATAGTTATTAGTCTGCTTTTCCCGCAAACTCTCCTGTTCATCAAAGGCCTTTCGCTGAAGCTCGATCTCTGTTCGGATATAATCTTCCCGCTGACGTTCTAAATCCTGTATTTCCTTCTTGTTGTCCAATTCACGTTGTGCACGAATCTTGGCTTCTCCCTCTGCCATAGCGTCAATACGAGACTGGGTAAGTTGATTCTCCAGATCTTGTTCCTTGCGCTTCCTTTCGGTTGCTTGCTTGTCTAATAGTTCGGAGATTTTCTTTTGTTGGTTTACGATGGAGTTATACTCTTTGGCTGTTTTAGAATCCGAATACTTATCTATTTGTTTTTGCGCTTCCTGTATTTGTTTTGTATATTTATTCCATTCCTTTGAATTTTCTTTAGAAGAGTCTAAAGCAGCGCGGGCATCTTCGGCTTCTTTCTTCTTCCCTTCCCAATATTTTTTATTGTAGACAGTAGGCTTATCAGCATCCTTTTTAGCTTGTTCGTCTGCTTTCTCAAAATCATCTAAAGCTTTAGTATAAATTTCAAGTTCTTTTCTTGCAGCAGATAAATCTTCTTTCAATGCTCCCGTATACCCCCCTCTATTATCAGTTTTAATTATACTGTTTTCCAGACCTTGTATTTTTTGTTGAGACATTACAACCTTAGTCTTTAAACCAATACGTTGCCGCCTTAAAAGTTCATCGGTCTCAAGTTTTATAAGCTCCGCATTTGTTTTTCGTTTTGCAGTTTCCCAATCCATATTTTGGAACACTTCAGGCATTAAACGCTGCAATTGGCGATATGCAATAAAACGTTCTTCTATAGATTTGGATTCATTACTTAAAATATTTGACAGTTCACTCGCTTTATTTTTTAACCCTTCATAATAACCTTCTTGCGCTTCAAGTGCTTCGTTTGTTTTGCGAACAGCTCTTTCTGTTTCAGTCTCTGCTGTGGCAAGTTTATAAATGCCATAAGCCAATCCAGCAATAGCAGCTGCAGCCAATACATACGGATTCTTTAGCATTGATAAATTCAAAGCGTCTTGAGCTTTTTTAGTTAAGACTAACCATCCATAGTGAACAGCTTCTTTGGTTGTCAAAGCTGTAATCCCTGATGCTTGTAAAGCTTGCAAAGAACTAGTAACCATTAGGGCGGTGCGATATGCTCCATAGGTTCCTACGATTTCTAACAGTACTCGTCCCACTTTCTCATAGTTTTCAACTAGATAGGAAACTCCAGATAAAGCATCGTTAATGATACCTTCATTGGCTTTTCCTATTTCATTAAACATGGTAGCAATAGCATCCTCAATATTAGAGATTTGCCCAGTAATTGTCTTTGACTGTTCTTGCATAAGATTGTAGAACATTCCGCCTTCATTAGTAAGTGACATGATAACCTTTTGAACTTCCGGGAAACCAACCTTTCCGGCTTCAACAAGTCCCTTAACTTCATTTTCCGCAACATTAAATTGCTTTGCTAGTTCGCGAATCATAGGTATACCACGGCCAGTGAACTGATTGAGGTCTTGGGTATATAAACGACCTTGGGTCATTGTAGTACCATAAAGATAAACGATATCTCCAAGAGGTTGGGATAAACCGGCAGCAATATTACCCAAACGTATCAAATCGTCATTAACATTTTCTACATTTTCCCCATAAGCAAGGAGTTGTTTAGCTCCATTAGCAACTCCCTGTAAATCAAATGGTGTAGTAGCCGCAGTCTTTACCAGTTGTTGCATAAGAGCATTTGCTTTTTCTTCACTGCCTAACATCGTCTTAAATGCGACTTCCAACTGTTGAAACTCACCGCGAACTTGAGCAATATTTGAAATCAACTCTTTCGCTGTAAATCCTGCTCCAAAAGCAGCAGCAGCTTTAGTCATACGGTTAAATAGATCTTCAATACTTAACCCACTTTGTTCTATTTGTTTAGAAGTGTTTCTTACTCCATTCTCACATTCATGTAATTTGCGTATGAAGTTGGAGTTATCGCCAGTGATATCAAAGTGTAATCCAGCCATAAGTCTTTTCGATAGAAATAGTTCCGTGCAACATTACACGGCAATACAAAGATAACAAAAATGGCGCAGTTAGTGCCACTATTATAAGAAAAACATATTTAATACATTATTTTTTTATCTTTAATTTTGTTTGTATTGTTATATAAAATATATTTGTACAAACGTTATTGTAAAACTGTAAAAATATGGATTTCAAGGATCAAATTTTACAACTGTCAGACCGCATAAAAAAACAAAAAGATAGCATATCTACAGAAGAAGCCACAAAAAATGCTTTCATAATGCCATTGATAGCTTCTTTAGGTTATGACGTCTTTAATCCTTTCGAAGTTGTTCCGGAAATGGACTGTGACTTAATCAAAAAGAAGGGAGAAAAGATTGACTATGCTATAATGAAGGACGAAAACCCGATACTTCTTATAGAGTGTAAGCATTGCAAACAAGACTTGAATCTGCATGACACCCAACTACAAAAATATTTCGTAGCCTCTAAGTCTCGCTTTGGAGTCCTCACCAATGGCATAGAATACCGTTTCTATACCGATTTGGAGAAGGTTAACATTATGGATGAAAGGCCATTCTTAGTTGTAAATATGCTAGATCTGTCTGATGCAGACATAGAACAGCTGAAAAAATTCCACAAATCTTATTACAATGAAAACAATGTACTTAGCACAGCAAATGAATTAAAATACACAACGGAGATAAAGGAAATTTTCAACAAAGAAATACAATCTCCTACATCTGATTTTGTTAGATTCTTTGCAAAACAAATATACACAACCGGGCAAATCACACAAAAGGTAGTTGAAATGTTCACCCCGCTTGTAAAAAAGTCAATGTCTATGGTAATAAATGATATCATAGCTGAAAGGCTTAATACAGCAATGAAAAATGACGAACAGGTTGAAGACACAACTAATATTTCTAGTAATTTACCTAATTCTCCCAAAGAAAATACAGAAAACAAACTACCTGAAGGGATAGTTTATATGGATAAAGAAGCAGGGATTATCACCACACAAGAGGAAATGGATGCTTATAATATCGTGAGAAGCATACTTAGGCGTAGTGTAGACGCTTCACGGATTACATATAAAGACTATAAGACTTATTTCGTTATAAGTTTAGACAACAGTCAATGGTATTGGATATGTCGTATTTCTATTGGAGCAAGAAAGAAGCAAATAGGAATACCAGTAAACAAATACAAAAGCTGCGACTGGATTCAGATTGATAGCATAGATGATATATTCAAATATGCGGATAGACTTGAAGAATCAATTAAAATGGCAATAGAAAAGTTGTAAAAATAAAAACTCAATAATTATGAAGAAGAATATTTTATTATTACTGGCGGTGTTTATTTATTCAATAATGGGATTTGCTCAAGAAAAGAAAGAAGTTATCATTAAAGCTGGTACTGTTGTTCCTTTGGAAGCCATAAGTAATGTTAGAGCCTCTCAAGTACATGAAGGGCAGAATATCGATTTTAAAGTTTCTAGGGATGTTATTGTAGATAAAATAGTAGCTATTCCTGCTGGAACTATAGCTAAGGGAATAGTATATGAAGCAAAAAGATCGTCATGGTTTGGAACTAAAGGAAGATTAGGTATTAAACTACGTTATTTAACTCTTTCATCCGGAGATAATGTAAACTTCTCATCTTCTGAAGTTTATATTACTGGGAAAAATCGTACTCCTCTATCAGTAGTAATCTTTTGTTTCACATGTCTTCCTCTTCCTTGTGGATCTAAAGCTGAAATGAAAATTGGTTATGAGTTTGATGCATCAGTAGCTAACAATACTACAATAACTTTAGAGTAATTATTAAAAAATTGTTCAGTTTTACCTATAAATCACGAGGATTTTTGTATAACCCCCGTGATTTTTTTATCCCTAATTTTTAAAATTGTTCTATTCTTCGTATTTAATCCCATTTCATAGCTTTTATCTTTGCCATGTTTTTCGGATCGTCCGCATTTACAAATGTCCTGTCATTGGAAATACGGGCTTCTTTCTTTTCTTCATCGGTAAGATATACTGAAGTAATAGTATCTGCCATCAACATTTGAAGAAATGAAAAACTAATTTCCCACACAATCTGCTGTGGAGTCATGTTGAGCTTTTCACATGCTGGTAATATCAAAGAACCAAATACGCTTTTACCACCAAAAGTGATAGAATTACCTTTTTTGTTTTTTATCATTGAGACTTTAGCTAGTTCTTTGCGTTCCCGGTCAATCCCAAAATATTTGATAAACTCATCGGTATTATCTTTAGTAAGCACTATAACAAGAAGCTGAGACATTTCTTCATTTGAAAGATTGTTTCTCAAAAACTGGCATCTACTATTTACAATTCTGCTATTAAATAGTTCTTCTTTCTTGTTGAGCGTATGATATGATAGTAGCTGGCAAACAATATCTTTTTTTTCTTGGCATAATCTTAAAGCCTCCATGTATGGGTTTGATTTTATAATATCAGCATTCATATCAAGGCTTTCAATAAGTCTTGAGAGTAGATACGTTTTGCCTAACGTTATTGGATATAGATAAAAATGTCGCTTATTAACCTGAAAGCCGTATGGCCTTTCCATTATGGTATCAGCAATATTCATTTCTATTATTTTTCGATCTTCAATCATATACTATTACCTTTTAGAAAACAAATTGGCTATCTTCACAGACCACCAATTTCAGATTTGAACAAAAAGACCTAGAGCGGACTGATGGACCTGCACCATCCCCTTCACTCTGGTAGAGCGACGCACGCCTGTGTGTGCTTAATCCGCAAGTGTGCATCTATAAAGCAGATGCACAAAGGTTTAAACTATATCTATTGTAAATTATCCGCCTATGCCGGAATTGGGGGCGACTTCAAACTTGTCTCCATCACCGTCTTCGTCGTCCGGGTCACACTCTATTTTTGTAATAGATGATCCTGTTGTAGGAGTAACAATAATTTTACCCCATTGAACTTGTTTCTTTTCAGCGGCATATTTTAAAGCGTCAAATGTATATGCCCACACACCACCATCTGCACTAGTAAACGTATCTTCAACTGACACTGTTGTCTTTTCCATACAAAATCCAGGAACTTCGGGATCTTCCGGTTGTAGTGCAACAGCATAATTGTGAGCAACTACGCCATCACTGTCGTTGATAGGTCTTTTGCGGCCTTTTGCTGCACGTATGTTGAGTACAAGGGCATAGGTGTTTTTACCATACTTGACATCTTCATTTTCTCCACCTTCAATTTTGGCTTCTTGTTTGTCGCCTTTTGTTGTTGTCAACTGTGTGGAATCTTCCACGGGTGTAGGAAGCTCTTCCCATTTGGGCGAAGAAGCATCCAAGTCTTTTACGAAAATTCGGGGTTTACCCCATCCGATTACTGCCATAGTTCTATATCACTTAATATAGTTAATACTTATTCGTTATTTATCTCAATGTACAATTTGTTATTAATGAAATGTTCTGTATGTCCGTCCTCAAAAGGTGTATTTGTAGGACTGGTTTTTTGGCTACATTTTGATGGGGTTGTGTGGTATTCATCTTTTCGTATGGAGATAAGGAATTTGCATAATTCACACAGCTTACCTACGCGTAGAGTATCTTTTTCCCACGCCTTTGTTTCCGAATTCCATAAATCACGGACATACACATTGACATTAACATAAGCTCTTTGGATTTGGCCACATCCTTCATTGGCAAGTACAGATATAACAATATCCTCTTTGTCTGACTTGTTTGGTCTTCCTCTATCACTTAATTTGCCGGTAACATTCCTTTCAAGGTCTGTGCCCTTAATTTTGTGATAGACAAACTTAGCTATTTCAATGTCTGATTTCATTATTTAGCAATCTGTCTTTTTAGTTTCTCAAGCATCTTGGGAACTTGGTCCATCGCCCACAATTCCGTTGATGCAAGTACGTCCTTATTATCCTTCCTTTCCACATATTCAGCATAGTTCATTCCTGCGACTATAACAAGCACATAGTCATTAGGATACCTCTTTACAAGTTCCTTGGCCAAGTTTTTACCTACACTTACGCCTTCCGAGCCTTGCTTTATCTGATTGAAGTCTGAGTATTGGATAATATTACCGTTATAAGCTATTACATAGCCAACTGAACTTCGCAGGTTACCGGACTGATCATACCAACTTTTATTACCTTCTCTGTCACGTACTCGTGAAACACATTGTTCCCCAAGGTAAGACAAAGCGCGTATTGTTAGCCTTTCAACCCGATTTGCTTCTTTCATAAGAACCTTATGAATTTCATCCAGCTTGGTAGTCATTCTTATGCCCATAATACTAAACCCAAATTTTGCACTGAAGTTGGTAACGATGGAAACCTTTTACTTCAAATTCCCTTTCAATTCCTCCGAGAAGACTTATCTTAACCCTGTCACCAATAGTAAAGGTTTGACAATTGCTTGGAAGACATACCGTATATGAATAGCTTCTTACAACACCATCCTCAAACTCTCTTTCTTCCGCCTTCCCAGAAGGCACGGCATCACAAGGAATTGAGCCTTTCCATTCAGATGAACCTAGATGATAATCACCATTTTCATCTTCATATCCAGAACTAGATACAAGGTACTGCAAACGGTGAGGTTTTCTATTCAATACAGCCATTTCTACGACAAGCAATCACCTACATATACCTTTGGCTTTGGTTCCAATTCTACCGAAGGTTCACCAATGGTATCGTAGATGGAGTTAACATGCAACAGTATTAGTTTCTTATCTTTATCAGACAAAGCCCCGAAGGACTTGTCTGCTTCAGAGAAATTGATAGCCTGAACCAAAGACCAAAGACAATCAGCTAGAGCTCCCTGATATTCGTTGGAATGAGATATGTCATAATTAAACTCATCATCGCCATTGAGATTACGTTTAATCATCACATTCTCTACAAAACCGATAGGGATCGGATAATGTATTTCGTCTATGAGGGCTTGCTGAATTGTCTTCATGACTTACGATGCTTTATGAGATTCAACCGCCTTTTTCAATGCTTCTTCGTCTGCGTCACTCAATCTGTTGACTGCTGCGATTAGCTTATCATCGGAAACGGTGGAAGTCAGGTTCTTGCCTGCAATCTTGTTATATTCCGTCACAAACTCCGGCTTTTTGTAAGTTGCTCCCCAAATTGTAATTTTGACATCAGTGGCATCCTTCTCTTCTTCTGTAGTGTTTACAGTTTGGGCTTCCAGTATATCCAAAGAATAGATTTGGTCTACGTTTTCGATAACCGGCAAACAAATAGCCTGTCCGTTTGTAAATTCCTGTAACGGATCTGTCTTAGAGTAACGGCTGATCAACTTGTATTCATCAACGGTAGTATATTCCACTCCATTAACAGGATTAGTCGCTTCAGCCAAAGTTCCCCATACAAAAGAGCCTACATTATCAGCAGAAGGGAGAAATATCAATTTATTCGCGTTCCACGGTTTATAAGATACCCTTTTACCGTTCTTTTCATAAGTTACTGAACGGTCAATCTTCAGGAATGAGATACCGTTATATTGGTCAGAGAACGCTTCATCAAATAATGTAGAAGTAGGTACAGGCAGCTTAGTCTCATTATCAAAGGTTTGTCCTCGATAATTTGCGGCTAATTCTTTAGCCCATTGAGATTGACGCATTTTGTTATATGTAGATAAAGCCAGCATAATGACCGAAATACTGTTACCGTCATCATTAGCTTTGCTTATAACTCTCTCGATATCATCTCCTGTAACTTCCCCAGTAGTAACAACGCCAAAACTATGACTAGGTAAATAGCCGTATTTAACGCGCAAACCAAGACCGGTGTTCTTATCATCATCATCTTCAACAACAATAACCCCATCAGAAAGCCCAGTAAGGAAATTAGCCTCATTTCTTTCGTCAATACCAACAGAACATGCGGTTCCGTCATCTGTTAAACGAGAGAAAATTCTATTTTTAAGAGATTTTTGCGCTTCTTCCGTAGTGGCATTAGATAAATGCGCTTTCATGATATTGATAGCGTTGATCTGAGTTTCTCTCAAAATTTTCTTAATACCAATTTTCGGCAATACTCCACTAGAACGAGCAATAGAGTCACGTTTCTTTGGAGACAAGGGAGAGTCCATAGCTACCATATCAGCAGCTACATATGTAGTGTTAGCAGATGTGCCTTCCCATTTTTGATCAGGAGAATATACCTTAGTAAGCATCGTTTTGTGAAGATAGGTCAAATTCTTGTTTGTTCCATTGGTCTTTTCTTTCACATATAGACTCAATTTAGGCCATATTCTTCTTACAAATTCAATAAATAATGATTCATTCATCTTTCACCTCCTTTTAATCGTGTAAAAAAGTTAGTTGTGGCAATGCCGTTTTTAATGCAGCCTTGATGCTGTCAATAGGATAAGGACTTGCCACGTCATTCACTTCGCCAGCATACATGATACCAACGAATGGTTTGTCGGCAGGCTTGGAACAAACAACAACACCAACATATTCATGATTCCCTGGCAATGATTCGTAGGCTGTACCTGCTGAATTAACAGGCATTGGCTTATAAGTATCATTTTCTGTATCGCGGATAACGATATGCCCGGCTTTGATTATAGACTGTTTAAATCCAGTCATGTCTAACGTCCGACCATTCATAATTCCGCCCAAATAGTTACGAATAACAATCGAATCCATTCCGGTTAAGATTGTTTCTTGTTCGTTGACTAAATCAGCTTTTGCACCCATTTTTAACTTGTTTTTGATTAAAGGCCTTTAGCCATTGCTATGACCTCTTCGTCAGTTAATACTTCATTTTTTTCTTGTTTCTTACTTCCCGCACCTGGAGGATTGCCTAAGCTGGAAAGTCCTGCGTCAGCGCGTTCTTGGTTGTAAGATTTTAAATCTTCTTCAACTTCGGAATAGAATTCTTCAAACTCTTCATCATTTTCAAACTTCATTTTATTGAAGGATTTCAATGTGCGAGTACCGAATGTTCCAGCATCTTTCAATAAGGATTCAAGTTTTTCTTTACGTGTAGTGGTAACTTTTTCACCTTTCAATGCTGCGATTTCGTCATTCAGTGTTTGTACTGTCTGAACTAAACCTTTAGCCCATTCTGGAGCATCATCATTCTTTCCTCTGTTCTTGGGATTTTTGGTGTTTGAACCAGCTTGACGTCTTTGATTGTTCGAAGCTCCGTCGTCGTCATCGTCATCGTTGTCGTCGTCATCTGTTTCAGAGTGATTTTTCTTCCATTCATCAAGCAAGCGATTGGCTTGTGACTGGCCGAAAGGTAAGTAACGTAGTGCGGAATCAATCTCTTTGTCAATTTCTGCATTTACGTCTTCATCTGAGGCATCATCTGCGGAAGTAAGGTTATCAGCAATCTTGGCAGCAATACCCTTTAATTCCCTTGAATTGAACCCTAACGCCTTCGCTTTAAGTTTCAATTTTACAAACACTTGTTGTTTTCTGTCCATTGTACAATGTTTTGGTTACTAAAATAGCCTGCATAGCACGTATGCCAGCAGACTATTCGCTAGAACTTTACTAAACATTAGAGCAATGAGTCTTTACGACAAGTTCTGTGGCGTACGTCTTCATACGCATCTGCCACAAAGGTAGCAAAAGTGACATTTAAAGAGCCACTTTTAACGTTAAACTTTCATAATAAACGCACGGCACGAAAGTAATCTTGTACTCCGTGCCGTGAAACTAAATGTAGTTGTACATCAGCGTTTATTCTTTGAGATACTTATAAGCCTTTAGGTATTTGTTTAATCTGTAAATATCTTTTTCTGTGAGTTCATTTAAGCGTGTTATATCCATGTTATCTTCTAAATCATGTAGTTTAACCTGCCTTCCTATAGGATTAAGCCTGGATCGTTTTATGAAATCTTCATAGCTTTCGTTTTCATTACGGGTAACTGAAAGTATAGCATCTACTATATTGCGAGGAAACCCTTCCATCAGTAAATATTCAGCTGTAACTTCGGTATCTTCTATCGTATCGTGCAACAAAGCAACAATTCTTTCTTCGTTAGTAGAACATCTATTTGCTACACGAATAGGATGAAAGATATAGGCCATTCCAGCTTTGTCAACTTGGTAAATATGTGCATCACTTGCTATTTGAAGAGCTTTTTCTAATAAAGTACTAGTATTCGTCATATTCTGATTTTGATATTTCTTTTCCTCCAAGAATTATATCACAAACAGTCTCATTGGATTGAAGAATTTCTATCTCATTATATCCATGATGTTTTATATATGATTTTGTTTGACCGTTATCGAGATATAAACGGATAACAGCTTCTTCAAAATCGTCAAGCAAATAAACTGTTGAGCCTGACTGTAATTTATTGTATAATTCCTTTTGGTTCATTTTTATATGTAAAGATAGTAATTTTTATTGGAAATGACTATAATATTTGATTGATTTTTCAGCTATTTCTTGCGCCTTTTTATCAGATTTATCTAATATTCGCCATTCTTCATAATATTTATGTCCTAATCCACCTTCCATGCCTGTTTGCTTTTGTATCTCTTCCCAGCGTTTTTCTCCAAGAATCCTTTTTGCATCTTCCGGCTTTTCTTTTGCATAAATCATTCGTTCTGTATTAACTTGAATTTCGGCAACTAATCCGTTAGATGTTTTGATATTGACTATATTTCCACTATATCCCATAAACGATTCCGGTTTTTGTCTTTTCAGTCGCACAAATGAATCGCTGTCAGACAGTTCGTTCAAGACTTCATCTATTTGTGATTTGGGAACTATAATTGTCGTCCTAACGGCGTCTTTTATATCGTATGGAGTTATACCCTCCGTTTTCACCTTTCTTGTTATTGATGAAATGCTTTTGTAATTGATTGGCGTTACAAATCCTTTGTTCTTTTTAGCTATGAATTCTGCTAAACTTTGTACCTCATTCCCGACTAAAGAAGCACGATTAACAAGCTCTTTAGCTGAATTCTCGGTATTTATATTTTGAACAATTGATTTGTTATCTCTCAAAAAATAAGGTAGGGTGTTTCTTTTCTGGGCTTTCTCGATTTTTTGATGGTTTTCGAGTACCCATTTTTTGAATTCGTCAGGAACATCCTTTACTTCATTTATACTTTCTGTGGAAACATCGCTCCGTCCATCCCATTCCCAGAATTCTTCTTCTGTTTTGAGAATAGGAACTTTATAACAACGACAATTACTACCCCAAAAACATTTTCCATTTCTGCGTATATACATGATATGGTTACGTTCAAGTGTCAGGTCATAAACATTTCCATCATACAAAACATATTCTTTATCAAATACTGTTGATGTAGTTGAGTAACATTCACGTATAATGTAGCAGTCATAATTTGATTTTATTTCAACTCCATTTCTTTTATGAGATTTTCCAGCCTTATTTACAGAGAATGATGGTCTTTTACCTGATTTCAATATAAGTTCAGACAAATCTCCTGACATTTGTTTAGAAGTAGTGAAAAACATTCGTTCTTCTTTGTTAGAAGTGAATACATTCCCTCTATTCCCAACAAATGACTTGAATGGTCTTGTATATCCATCGCACAGAACGAAAGCATTCAAGAATATTTCAATCTGCCTTTTGGATGACGATTTTATTTCATTCGGTATATATTTTTCATTGCATACACCAAAACGTTTCAAATATTGGCAAATGTCTGCTGAATAAAAACATACACCGTCATCATATTCAGTTACTTTATACCCAAGTTTTTCTATTAGTGATATGATTTTATTTCTTGCAGGTTCTCCTTTTTTTTGAGATATAATAACTTGACTTTTACGTATTGTGCTACCATCTGATAACCAATATCCCATGAACTCGCAAAACAAATCAAAATCAATGACTGTGCTTCCGATTGTCATACAATCAATATCATCAGACTTATATTCGCAGCCACGATAAAATGCACCCTTCCCTTTTGTATATTCATTCGCTTGGCAGTTCCTAATTCTGCCATCATTCTTATTCAAATAAACCATATTGTGATCAGGCGTGACAAGGCAATCTAATGACTTATTGAAAAAGCGAATCATTTTACCGCTATGTGAATAGCATTGTCTGTCTGTAAATCCAACCCATTCAGGAACTCTTTCGTTTGGATTTAGAGATAATATCAAGTCATCGTCAAGCACATCTTTGAATAACTTCCATCCTCTACTTGTGAGCACTTCACTATCATCTGAGTAGCAATTAGGGTGCCATCCTGTCCACTCAAAATCTTTTGGGTACTTTCCTGCAAGTTGGTCGCAAATGTCATAATACCGTCCCTTAGGAACTCCCTTGCAGTTATGGTTTCCACTCAACTTTATTTCATATCCGACTACGAAATCCATTTGTTTCCATCTTTCGTTTTCGGCTGCTCTATAAGACATGTTTATTTCTGAACGGGCTAGACGTATGGAACGATATTCACAATCTTGTATATGTTCAGCACTGCCATATCTGTCTTTGTAATCTTTTTGCAGTAATGGGAAATCAAGAAGATATTTACTTATTTGCTTACTCAACGTAACAGCACTGGTTCCTTTTTGAATAGCGCATGAGATCGCAGCCTCCAGTTCTTCTTTGTAGATCATAGATTGCTGCCAGAGTTTTGCAGATATATTGAATCCTTTATCTTTTCGATTCTGGAATGCTTTCAAAGCATCTGAATTTGTTTGATATAGTATTTTATATTTCTCTTTGTCAACTTGGGCGTTATATGCTTTTAGTACTTTGTTTACTATTAAATCCTGTGCTTCATTACTGTTCTTCCATTCTTCGGTAGTACCACGATAGATAGTTGCATTTATATCCTCTACAAAGTGCTTCTGTATATCGTCAATTTGCTTTTTAGTTTGAGGGTAGTCAGACCATTTAAACGGCTTATCACTATCTGAGAAATAATTAGTTAGTGAAACGGCTTTGGCTGCTTCCAAATTCAGGGTATCATATATCTGCTCAACTAGGGCTACATATTTGTTTAATCTCCTGTTGAGTTCTTGGTATTTTTTTTTCTGATTTGGAATCTTTGGCTTTGCCATTATTTTATATACTTTTTCTTATCCTTCTTGGTAGGGTAGAGATGATGTTTTACTATAATCTTACCACAAATAGGACAATCTTGTACGATGTATTCCACTGTAACTACTCTAGTATGCTTTTTCATATTTATTCCTCCGAAATTCTATCAGGTGCTGGCATTTCCAATAATCGGATAGCTTTAATTGTTTCCTTTCCCTCCAATATCGCTTTACATAAACGATGGTAGCCATCAGCAATTTGACCTACTTCGTCAAGAATAATAGGATATTCAAGAGAGCATTGATTCACCCGTTTGCATTGAAAAATGAAACTGTGAAGCTGATTGCATTCAAATGGTTCAGCTGTAAGGTCTATATTCCATAGTGGCATATCAAGAACCGGATATTCTTTTGCCTTAGCAAAATCGTAGAGTGTTTGAGCTTTCCATATCTTGTTTCCACGATGATATTCACTTTCAGCAAAAGTTATATTATCTATTGGAACTTTCATACTATTCTTTCTTGATATATACTTTGATTTCACCAGTAACATGTAGCTCATCACCAATTTTTTCAACGGAGTATTCTATTAGTTCCCTTTGGTTGATCGAACTGATAATTGATTGGCGGACTTCATCCTTAACTTCCTTGATTAACTTTTCATCTGATTTCCGATTAGACCAGCCTTCATCAAGTTTTTTCTTTTTCCGGTAATCCTTGATTTCTTTTTTAGTCCGAACAAGGCAGATACCAAGCTTCTTTGCTTCGTAGTTATCAACTTGTTCAATACTACTTAATCTTTCTTGTGGGGTGATCTTCGCTACTAATCTAATAAGCCAGTTTGATATTTTTCTCTTCATGATTTTAAGTTTTAAGTTGGCAACGCAAACATATGCCTACGCCGCCTTTACTTTTCTACAAGTTGGCGGACAGGTTATAAATCTTCATCCTCATAAGACATTTTCGCACTCATGACACCGACTGTGCTTAGTATCTTGATAGAAAGCCCCTTTTGTACATCAAGCTCAAAAATCACATTATCATTGAATTGAGCAGAAGGGTATTGATACAACAGTGCATAATCCATACCTTCCAACTTTGCGTATAAGCTAAGCGTCCCATGTTTCTCTCTGTCTATCTGTATTACACATTTGCCAACAGAAGTAAACTCACAAGAATAACCCTGTTTTTCCTTACTAAATTCTAATACATCTATTTTTACCATAATGATTATATTTTGATTATTATTCCGATTATTCGAAAATATTGCTTATTCTACTTTGAGAAGCTGCAGCTTCCTCTTTCTGTATCTGCAATAGGGTAGCTTCTGGATCATTAGAACCTGCCTCCCTAATAGTTTGAAGCTGACTCTTAATAGCCTTACCTCCATTTTGTTTAATAAGTCTGTCAGTAGTGGCATCCTCATCCATTTGTATGAAAGGAGTTATAATATGTTCAACTTCTACATTGTCAACTTCACTCGCCCAAGAGACATTCATCATTTTAAGAAAAGCCTTAATAACACTACATTCACGTTCAAAGGCCTCTATCCACGAACCGCTTTCATCGCCAACCTTTAGGTGGGCATCAGTAAGAAGTGTTTGTCTAGCATCAAAGCCAATATTACCAAGTGATTTCATATTATCAAATGAGATGTCCGGCATTTGGGACTGACTCCAAAAGAATTTAATAAGAGTATCAACATGATATTTTAAAGCTTCAATAGCCTGTTCCCATGAAACATATGACACATCTCCTCCATTTTCGACACGAAATACCCTACGGCTTTCTCCCTTGTCTTCTTTTCCTTGAGTTGCACCTGCTACTTTGAGAATAGGAGCACTATTATAGGCTATAACGTCACTATTGCGTGATAAAGTATATTCTATCTCATTACGCAAATACGACAATCCATCGTATATAGGAACAGGACGATAAATATAGACTCCGGGAATTTTCATAATAACAATAGGTTCTACTTTAACTTGTTTCCATCCAGTACCCTGTTGCATCCATTTATAGTGAGTAGTAGCCGTATATGTTTCAAAAAAAATAACTTCTTTATCCTTTATTTTTTTTGAATATTCAAATGACATAGCAACCATATCATCCAACTCATCGAGCAAAGGATACAGTTTAGTTCCATCCATTGGGGAGTAGGTCTTACATTTCAGTTTATATTTGCTTTTAAAGCCATATAAGGTATTCGGGTTCTCAACGGCATACCAGATGGTAAATACTTCACATGAAGCAAAATAATTATTTCCTCTCTTGATATTTTCACTGTCGACGCGAGCATACTTGTAGATATTTTCAATGGCTTTAGCGATCTGCTGTTTGATTTCATTATCCTCAATATTATGATATACTCGTCTTACAGGAATAGAAAACATAAACTCAGTTATTCGCTTAGTGAGGAGCTTCTCCAAACCGATGTATATGCGAGAAGCCTTTTCTACTGTCCCATCAGATTTTATCTTATCCTTACGGGTAACAGTATCACTAACTATCGTATGCAATTTCGGTTCGTAATCATTGATAAGTTTGCTCCATGAAGGAACTGCGACTGTTTTTTCTTTCAGATCGTTAATTACTTCATCAGCAGAGCGGGAATTGTCTAAAATAGAAGTTATTTCGTCCATAGGCTGTTCCGTACTTCTTCATACGGTGATTAGTTGAACATATATAAATACTCCCAAAGAAACCGGATAGCACAATACGCACTATCCGGAAACGTGAAGGAGCACGTTAGCATCAAATGCTACGGTGCAAATATAATAAAAGTGACTATAATAATGCCATATTATAACAAAAAAATAATATCTATCTAGTATAACCGACCATTTTTACAGCCTCATGCATATAATAAGGGAGGTTGATAGCTGCAATTTTACCGGCATATCCACAACGCCATAATTCAGCTTGCCAATCCTGTATATCATCACGTTCATCAATATTGTACTTCTTCAGTAAATCACGCATAATAGCACAATCTTCATATCTTCCCATAACTTTAGCAGAAGAATAAAGATTGAGTAAGACTTCTTGACCATAAAGAAGAAGTACTTTTTCAAATACATTAAGTCGATCTTGTATCATAGGTATATTAATGTCTTACTCGGTAAAGGTGATGAATGCTGCATAGTTTAGCCCTTAGAGGATTTTACGCCTCTTGGCTATAGCAGCATTCAAACAGTCATTGCTCGTATAAAGTACGCCGTTTTTAGCTGGATGGCATTAACAAGTCACCATCTTCCCGGACTTTTCGCTTACTTGTCGCTGTGAAGGCACTCCGGTTTCGTTCGCCTCTCGATTTCTCACATCCACGCAGTATCGAGTTTTAGGAGTACAACCCTCTGTCTCTCTGCTTATGCAGCCTACCGCCGATTGTACAACTGGCTTTAAAAAGAAAGCCTCGTAATAGGTACGGGCTACTACGAGGCAATCATATATAAACTCCAGAAGGAGAATACTTAGTAAATGTCAGGTAACATTCCGTACTTGTTACGGATGCAAATATAGATATTTTATTTCAGAACAACATCTATAAAAGATAAATTTAACACATATTTATCCTTTATAGATATCATATTACCCATGTGTCGTTTTTTTAGACAACTGTGTCACTAACTGTGTCGTTAATTGTGTCACTTGTAACTCTAATTGATTGATTTTTAGCATTATTTCTGTGTCATTAGGTGTGTCACCAACTGTGTCCTAGAATTATATTAATCTATTGAAAATACTAAAACAAACAAAAATGGCGCCGACTTTCACAAGCCAGCGCACATAAGAGCAATGAAAACACCAAAAAGAAGTGTTTTCAAACGCAAAGGTACTAAAAGAAACACAACTACAAAAAATCTTTGAGCAACTCTTCATCACTAATAAAACTGTAATCTCTAGGATAAAACGTATTTGCTAATGCGTCCATATAATCAGGGGAACGTTTAATACGCTTCTTTACATCTTCTTTAGGTTCAATGATAATCTTTCCATTACTAAGAAACTTCCATTTAGTTTCAGTAGCTTCTTCCATCAACTGGTCACATGGTGGCAGAGCAGCTCCAAAACCATTCTTGGGATTAAGCCAATCACGCAAAGCCCAATATAGATATGCTCTCATATTCGCGAACTCATACTCTCCGGTTATGTCATGCAAGCCATCTGCACCTTCAGAGTATTTACATGAAAAAGCGTTTGTAAATTCTTCCTCTAATAATCGTGAATACACACCAGCGCCCTCTCCTATCGTATCAATAAAAGCTTTTGCTCCTTTCTTTTTCAAATAAGGGACTGTCATACCTACTACATGCATGTGATCCGCACGTCCAGAAGATTGATGCACTTCAAATTGAGGAACATAGTTTCCATATCTCGGACAAAGCACACTATTGTCGCGTCCCATACCGGCAACGTCAACTCCTAACTTGCAAGATTTAGCTGGAATGAAACCGTCTGCTTGTAATTCTTGCCAATTCCTGTTTGCTATTTCTATCCATTCATAAGGAATAAGAACATCTTCAGAAACCTTCGGGAACATACCAAGTACCTTGACTCGAAATAAATCGTTAGGTCGGTATAGACTTCCTTCCCAATTGAAATCGCCTTCTCCCTCATTAAAGTCTGTTTGCTGAATGGGAGAGCACCAATTTATTACCTTGTCTTTTACCCATTCATAATCTACTTGACCTGGAATTATAACTTGTTTTTTTACCACATTCTCCGCATTAAGAGAACTAAGCCTAAATTTAGCAAAACGTTCTGATTTCATGGCTCTAGCTGCATATCCAGTAGTAATATTAGGATTAAACACTATGAGCATCCGAGAATTTCCCTGTAAGTTACCTTCTATCGCATTATAAACAATTTCGGATATACCTGATGCCTCTGTGACAACAAACATGGTATTTGCTGCATGAAATCCCGACCATGATTCAGTCGCGTTGTCATCCGCTTTAAATCCTGTCAAAAACCATTCTTCATAATCCGTTCTTATGTCATCAGCAACCAATCTGCCTGGACAACAAAAAGGAAACTTTGCCCTTGCCGCACGAATCAACCTTCTGATTTCAGGAGTCATAATATTTTTCACTTGCCTCCCTGTTGGTGCTGTCATGGCCACCTTGGTATTCCCAACAAGCACACCTTTTTCATTAAATCTAGGAGTAAGATACATAAAACACAACGAAGCACAGGCCGCAACAAAATCTTTTCCACGAGCAGTTCCACTTGCAACAGCAGTCATGGGGTTATGTTGGACAGACTCAATAATAGCTTGCTGCTCACGATCTAATCTTGCGCATAATGCATCACGGACAAATTTATTCCAATCCTTCGACCAGTACGCTATAATTTCACTTATGAGTTTCTTTTTTTCATCCTTTGTCACCATTCTTATATGAACCGGTTAATGATTTTAAAGCATCTACCCAATCATCATTAGTAACATTTACATCTTGTTTATCTTTCCATTCATTTGGTCTACGATTTTTTAACCAAAATATTTGTGCTGTTGTATCTCCCGCGACATGCTTTTTCGTTTTCTTCACCACAGTCGTTTGACCAGATCCATCCTCTCCTATTTTCACCTCAGTTGTAGTTTCCTCAATATCATAGCCAATAGCTCGTTTATATAAAGCACTCTCTACCTTCATGTCGGCTTCGTCTTTACCTTCCTTCAACAAATCTATAACTTCAGGATGTTTCTTTAGTATACTTTTGAACGTAGTAAGTCCTATTCCAAGACGCACACATAAACCTTTATTGTCAGCCCCATTCCTACAGTCTGCTATAATAAGATCTTCCTTCCCTTTTATATATTTATCATAAAGAGAAATCTCCATTTTGGGCCTACCTCTCCCTGCCATATTATACCTCCTCTTCTTTCAGTTCAAGCAAAAAGGCCTTGCAAATATCAATCATACGTGCAAAAGCCACCGTATTACTTTTTATATTAAATTTTTTCTTAACCTCTGTAGCTACCTTAATAAATTCTTCATAGGAGCCGACAACTATCGAACTATTTGCAGATATTTTCTGTTTTTCTAGTTCCGCTAGAACAGCTTTGACATCATTGCTCCTACTTTCAGTAAACAAGAACTTCATTTCGGTAAGCTCTATATCCCCATCATTAATAGAGACCGTGGGAATCTTATTCGTATCAATAAATTGAATGCCGTTAAGACCAGAAAACTCTCTTGCTTCAATAGTGCGCATCTCGCTATAAATTTCCTTAAGCATCTGAGCATCATCTTTGCCTACTAAAGCATTATGACTAAGCACATAGGCAATCTGCTTGTCTTTATCAACCTCTTCAATATACAAGATTAAAATATATTCCAACTTAGCTTTAATGGCAGCTTTTAAGCGATGATTTCCCGACAAAATGAGATATTTACCGTCATTTCGTTTCATCGCAAACGGGAGCTGAGATAAAAAACCGTCTTCAGCCACATTTGCTGTTAGTCTATCTAGTGTGCTTTTTTCCATATAGTGAGCATTCTTCTCCAACGGAACACAATCGTTTATAGGGCTTACATATGCTAACTTATATGGAGCAATCAACTTGTTTACATCATCCAGTTTCCCCTGAATAAGATGAACATCTTTCACTTCTTGTATTTTTTCAACCATAATCTATATAAATCCTTTAATGAATCATCTAAAAAATTAGCAGAATACATTAGCTTGCCTTCATCTCGGCGTTCTAAATCAAATACTCCTCTATATTTCATTGAAATTGGGCTTGTTGTGTACACCGTGGTCTTCACTCCATCGTAGTAGTTAGCCATTTTTCGGGCAATCAGCATTCTTACATTATGAGACTTAACAAGCATGATCAATAATTTACTCAATCTCTGAGTATTTGAGTTTACAACAAAATCGCTTTGCATAAAAATCTGCTCAAGAGTAGAAAGTTTTTTGCTAAAAGAAGAAAAACCGAACGCTTTTCCATCAGCCATGAATACCAATCCCAAATCCCCACCAGTTGTATAGTTAACCTTATTTGCCATGTAAAATGCTTTATAGTAGTTCACATCACTAACTGGACATATCTTTGCTGATATTTCTGTACTATCTGTAAATTCATAATCCATAGGCAAAATATGAATACATGATGGCTTTATATTTTTATCGCGTTCAATGTAATAATGCTTATCCCGCTTTACACTAGAATAAGTGTATATCGGATTCTTACCAGGCCCCAAGTTTATCTTACCAACAAGGAAGTCGTTTATTTCCTGGAAATATCTATCAGAATAGATGATGTTTTCATCATTCTCAAGAAGACATTTAAACATCACCCCACCTTCTTTGGGGTCAAATACATTATAGGGAGCATGAGCATATCTAAAACTATCTTCTACATAGCTAAACATCTTCTCATATCCTCCTTTATAAGTGGGAGGAAAAGCAATACCTATCCCCTTACCTTTTTTACTTTTTAGGAAGTCAAAAAAATCGCCATAAAAGAAACTGCTTATATTAAAATTCAAAGCACCCTTTTCTAATTTCGATATGGTATTGTGATAATAAATGTCAGCCTGCTCTATAAACGAATTGAACATTTCCTCCTGATAATCATTCTTTCTTTGATGAAAGCCTGATACTCTCATGGCAAACATTACCTGAACAAGATTTTTATATCTTGTATCTTTCCAAGTATCAAAAACCAGACGTAATTCAGGATTTACAACTTCAATATCTGTATTTGTGTCAAGCAGCAGATCAGAAATTAGCTTAGAATATAGGCTTACATCATTGGAATGTACAGTATATCCCATGTTGGACATAATTTTGTCGGTCGTGAAATTACCGGAACATCCGATAAAAACATCTTTCTTTTCTACGCCTTTCATTATATCTTGAAGGAGCAGTTTTACTTCAGGTGGTGTCGTTCCTTGGAACATATCAGTATATTTTACAAGTTATGTATGACTTCATACACTAATTTAGATTTAATGCCCTCCTGGCGTATTCCAGGAAGGCTTAAATACAAAATCAACCATTTCTTCAGCTACTTGCAAGAACACTTATACAGTATATTCGGCTTCTTTTCAGTCGTGTCAGATGGCTATTTCCATCACCCCATAAACTGCACAAGTTTTTATGTTCTTGTTTTTGCTTATCGCTACTATAAGGGTTGAGGACGGACGGGATTTGAACCCGAACTATAAAGGTTAACCGGTATTTATAGCAGACCACACCGCCCATGTGCTGTTTTATTTGTGGTATTAAAAACAGCAAAAACTAACCACGCTCATTTCAATGTTTTTATTGAAGGAATCCGAAAATAGAGCGAAAAACAACGTTCCCCATTGAGAGATAAGCAGGAGTCGAACCTGCACAAGTATCGTCTTCTTTCTCGCTTTCGTCCGTAGATTGGCTATCCTACGATCTTTAAACTACTCAACCTGTTACTAACAGCACCGGTCTTGATGACATCCATTCTTATGTACACTTAGAATTTCCGTTCATTTAGTCTTAGCTCCCTATGACCATTTTATCCCTACGTGGTGGTAGCAGGACTCGAACCTGCACCTTCCGTCCAAGAAGTCTTATCGGAATGAAGTTATCTCAATTAAGGATAATCCTATTTAACCGATTTATGAAGCGTCTTCCAATTTCGCCATACCACCAAATTTGCGTGTCTTTCCACGCTGTCAGATTGCACAGACCCAGCTAAAGAAAGGAATCGAACCTTTCTGCCATTTACCATAATCTCAATCACCGAGCCGACTTGAACGGCATTTGAGCGGAAACAGGGAATCGAACCCCACTCTTTGGCTGGAATGCCAACGCTCTGCCGATGAGCTATTTCCGCAAATGCTTGTCTCTTCCAAGCTGCCAATGGTTTCCGTTTTCAATTGACGTGTGTATCCATAACCATAAAAAGCCTCACACATATCTTTAGAACAAACTTGCTTGTTCATACTTAGGTTCTTTCTTTTCAACAACTCCAAACTCTTTGATTTCAATTCCAGTCTTTTCGGTAAGCCATTTTGCAAGTATGTGGCGATGGCAGAAATCACCTGGTTTCTCATAGCAGCATAGAGCAACATCTTGGCCATCACTTAATGTCTTTATTTGCTCCACCACCTTCTTCGCATCTTGACTTTCAAGAATATTGTTGTATAATCTAAGATACTCATCATGGGAACATGCGGCACTTATCATATACCTTGTTGGAGCCACATTAACCATTTGTGGTACTCCACTAATAAATCTTGGCCGTCCAATAGCTACGCAAATAATTTTAATTCCTGCTTCTTTTAATTTTCGGCTATTACCGAAATAACTTGTGTAAATTTTCATTGCTCTTTTTTTATTTTATGATGTAAAAATACAAAAAATGACGCATTTAATGCCATTTTTAGTACTAAAAATATCTAATTCGATGATTTTATTGTCTCAACCTTGTTACATTCATCATATGGTCTGTCTCGTGCCCCATGTTGAAGGTATTACCAAGGTAGTACTTGTGAGTTCTTGCTCTGATAGGTTAAAGGAGTAACAAACCAATCTTTATTGCCTTATCCATCCTTTAAATACACTTTTACAATTGTTTTCATTGCTTTTAATGCTAAAAATGTGGATCAATATAATGACTTTGGTAATGAAGCATAAGCAAAACACCATCCTTGTACGCTTGCCCATCTGCCACCCAACATCCATTTCTTCTTTTAGTGAACACCTTTGCTCCACCTTCAAGTTCTGGCAAAATCCTATAATCACCAGCATAGTAGTCGATACATTCCGTTTGGTTAAATGTAACCTCAATCTTGCATGGAGAAATAACTTTGGTAACAGTAGCCGCTCTCCTATCAGAATAGTAACATATAGTACACCCTAACCCGACTTCAGGAATTAAATTTCTGATGGCTTCCGTCCGTTGCCTGTCCCTCTCTTCTCTCCATTCGGAATACTTAACCCCATCTGGACATTTTCTGTTTTCGATTTCCCTAAGGATAGCAAAACTTTCTTTGCTTGTTAATTTCTTCGATATTTTCATTGTTCTTGTCTTTTAATTGTTAGTAATATTGGTTTCTTTTAGTATTGTAAAGATACTCATTTTCAGGTGTTTAATCAAAATAAAACAATCTAAAACTCCTTTCTTAAACTTAGTTTAACTTATTATTAACCAGGCACTTAGTCTATCAATTTAAATTCATAAGCCCATACGAACGGATTACTTTCCCAAGCGCCTTTGCCTGAGACTTTATCTATCAGGGCAGAAAAGGCTTCTCTAGGACTTCTTTTCATATCTTGCCAACTAAACATCTCAAATCTGTCTGATAAATCATATTTAAAAACTGTTCCGTCTTTAGTATATTTTATAATCCCTTCTTTCAAACAGTCCGCTTCCGATATGTCCTGTAGGCGTTCGCACTTGACTCCGGTGATTCTGATATGTTTCTTACAAGCAGCAGCCGAAACAAACATCTTGTTATTCCAGCCTGCGGAATGTTTCATAAAACCACGAATACCTAAGTCTTTGGGATCTCTATCTAATGAGTCTGGATCATACCCTAAATCCTTGTAGCTTTGTGCAATGGCAACTACTTCGCCAACTTTATATTTGGGGAGAATTTGTCCGCCATCAATCATACGTTCATCTTCGTCATACATACATATTTCAGTGACTTCACCAGAAGGTCTCTTACATACAAAATATCCTGCAACGTTTACACCTCTAAACTTTAAAGGATAAGTAACTATTCTTCTCGTCATAGTCTTCCGACCTTCTAATACAGCTTGTGTTAGGGAAAATTTATCGTTAAACATTATCTTCTTCATGATTCCTCCTTCCGATTATTGATTTCGTCTTTACTTTGATCATTTCGATTCTCCTTCACATCTTCCCAAGCAGTCGCTATTGACCAGAATAGGTTTAACGCTGTTACCACTACAAGAATTCCTGTCAACCATTCTATTCCCAGATGGTAAGATATCAAACAAGATATAAATGACAGCCAAAATGTTATCTCTTCAAATTGATAGTCTTTCATTTTATCATCCTTCCTCTTCTAAATAATAACTCATTTCCTTATACTCTTCATAGGTTATTTCCTTCCAAAAAGTAACTATACATCGTTCTTTATAGTTTTTCAGAAGTAACTTATGTATTTCTGCCAGGCTGAAACAGCCGTTATTTTCACAACGAATTCCAGATCCAAATCTACCCTTGCAACGAAAGGCATAATAGTAGTACTTTTCCATTTTATTTCTCCTTGATTAATTCCGGGTGATCGTAGATGTTGCCTTTAATTTCAAATTCACATTTTAGCTTATTTGAATATTCATCCATCCAATCGTCTGGCATGACAAATGGTGTGCGTGAATTAGGACCAAATTTATTATGCTCAACACAGAAAAGAGCAATGTTTTTATCAAATACGACATTGCCAATAAATCCGAAATTGGGATTTTTAGGGGTAATACGTTCTACAATGTCTCCTTCATAGATCTCCTTTCCGTTCTTGTCATACAAGCCGGTGAACTGTCCTATGGTTTCAGTACAAACCTCATACATACCGATGCTTTTCCCTATGTCGATATCATTTAAGGGTGGAATGACGGCATATCTATCCTTTTCGATCTTAACAAGAAAGCCATACAGCCATTCTTCATCGTATATGCTTTTGCCTCTGAATTTTATTGTACGATTCATTTTATACCTCCATTATTTTTAACGCTTTCTGTATTCCAGCTTCTAATGCTTCTTCGTAAGTATCCCACTGACCACCATCGTTAGGACCGTCGAATATACCGGCAGCTATAAAAGTTCCATTATCAGCCTTGCATATATCATAACCATAACCACAAGCATTTCTAATGATGGCTATATGCATATTCTTGGTTTCGCGCAGCCACTTTTGAGCAAAAGACTGAGTAGGGAAATGATAACAACTGAATCCTTTCTCTGTCAGCGACTTTAAAGTATCTAATGATACAAATTTTTCTTCCATAATTATCACTCCTTACTTTCCAAATATTCTATTAAACTTTTCTTGTCTCTAAAAAGTATTTTATCCCAAAGTGGATAATTGTTTCTTGGTACACTTAAACCGTCAGAGAGCTTGTATACCATCAAAAAAATACGATCTGTATAGGATATTTCAATAGTTATTTTGCTTACAGTGGAATAACAGATATTGTCTCCACTTAGATAGCAAACATTATCGCCTACATTAAACTCTGTATCTATTTTCATAATTATTCTTCTTTTCCTAATATTTGCTGAAATGGATCAAAACTCTCATTTACTCGTTGTATGCCATCTATAGAATCTTTCATATTTGTACACTGTAAACTACTCAAAGCGTTTGCAATTCTAAATATAGGATTTGCCATACGAATATCAGTAAGAGTATCAATCAACTCTTCTTTACTTAGTTGTTTCAACTGCTCCTTGATTATATTCCGCATTTCTTCTTCAGTCATTGCTATTTTCCTTTCTTTAGTTCTTCACAATGTAACTTATAAGCATAGGCAAACATCTTCAAAGTAACAGGCTCAAAGTGAAAATCCGCCTGCTTGCCTTCTACTACAACAGAAACGCATAAATCCCCATCACAAAAATCAATATATGCCATAGCATCGTCATTCCCTCTGATAGAAAAGGTTTGTGTCTGTACGCTATCCATGACTCACCTCCTTTTCTTTAATCCGTTCCAGTATATCTCTGTTGGCTTCAAGTATTTCATCGAAGGAAGGGATTGGCATCCAATGGGTAACATCCCAGCCGCTAATCGTACCATAATTGTAATTCCAAAAATAGGTGGCTATATCGTTGTCTGTATCCAAATACGCAAGCCTCACTGTACCATCTTTAAGCCTGATTAATACAGGATCTCCTATTTCCGGCAACCTGTCCTTTACGCTGATCCACGGAGATTGCTTAGTTCCAGCCTCATAACCTTTTGCATACACTTTCCTTAGATAGCATTCAATCACATGAGGTTGATTTATCCGGTTAGCCAATAGGCTTATTATATCTTTTAATATCATATCATTTATTGTTTAATTTTTCTTCAAACTCTGCAATAATACAGTCTGCATCACCGCCATGTACCCAATTCTCTAAAACCGAGGAAAGGACTTCAATAGCTTGTTCTTTCTGCCATTCGGCGCCTTGAATAAAATTCGTTATCCCAAATTGCGCCAAGTTGCCACCTGACAAAGTACGATCAACCGTTCTATGGTTAAATAAGATATTTTCTTTTGCTGCTTCTTCTAATGTCTGTTTCATATCTTATTTGGTTTTACGATTTTCTCTTAGTTCTTCTTCGCTGACATTCTTGTTAGAAAGATCGCCAAGATTAGAAGATCTTCTTGTATTATTCGGCTGACAATATAAACACATTTGAGTAAAAGGTGAATATACCCTCCCACACTTCGGACAAATCCAACCTTGTTGCCCAAATATTCCGTTATACGGATTGATTGCGCTTGATTCTTGTTTCATAATTTTTTTTATTATTCATCTTGAAAATCGTCAATTTCATATTCCCATTCCATTGCATCCGCTTCTCGAATATTATCACTAAGCCATCCTTTTCGCATTCAACCACCAGCATATTTGCTTTATCAGCATAAATTAATGGGGTTACAATACCTGTAAATGCACCATTTCGTCCGGTGAATTTATTACCTTCCTTTAATCGCTTGATTATTTCCTCTTGATTCATATTTGATTAGTTGTTAGTTAATTACTTTTGCCAACTTATTAAAAGCCTTCTCTTTATCAAACTTAATCCCATCTTTGAACTCTAATATTAACTGCCAAAGTTGGTTTTTGTAAACATCACCTGCTTTATAGTCAGTTTTATAATGACATTTCTGCGGGGTAGTCATTTCCTTAAATGTATTCATCGCATTAAGATATGTGGCTCCCCATTCTGTGAGCTCTACACTAACGGTGTCATTCAAATCTATTTCTATTAACTTACAAATATATATTTTGTGAGTTTCTTCCTTTGCAACAAGAGCAGCTTGTAAGCTCTCTATCCGGTCTTTTAGAATTTCGATTTCACTCATATTTATTTTTGTTATACTCCAATTATCTCATCATTGATACGAAATATGCTATCACTCACAAAATCGTATATCTTATACATAAGTTCCGGTTCCTGTTCCTTTGGGGAATAGACCATTACTCTTTTGCCTACACCTTTCATCCATCCTGCTTCTGTGTTAGCAGACCGACCACAAGGAAGAACCATAACACAGACATCCGCCCACTTCATGCCGTTAAAATCTGAATCAAATCCTTTTTGTGCAATCGGGTGATTAAGAGCTTCACGATATTGCTCTGTTGTCCAGTTTTGCCAGTTAGGGTCTATATCAGACCATTGGAAGCCACCATTACCATGAGGAGGATTCTTAAAATCGTAAACCTCATGTCCTAAATCACGGAGAATACCTACAACGTCCTGTTGAAATACATTTCTCCAACTACTTGCTACATAAATTTTTGCCATAATTATCTTTTTTATTTGATTATAATTATATTTGTCAATGCAATATTGCATAATAACCTAATATTTAATTCTATGTATTCTTACACTATTTCGTTTACAGCAGGAGGCAGAAGCTACTCGTTTACTACTAATATTAGTTATCCTCATAATTTCCATGATAGAGGATTAGTAAAAACAGCCGTTATGTCAGCCATTGGAGCATATAAAAGAGCAAATGGTATTGAGGCTGCAACAGTAGAAAGTTCTGTAAGTTACTAACTGTAATTCATTAGGGAGCTAATATTTAATTAGCTCCTTTATATTCTTGTTTTGATCCTTGTTAGGCTACATCGTTAATACTAATTTCTCCTTTCAAAACTCGTTCTACCTGTCTGTCGATTATCTCTTGAAACTCAATCTGGCAAATAAGTGAACAATCCGGTATAATCTCTTCCACTGGGTCGCCTCGCCACGTTGGCAGTTCGTCAAGGAAGATTCGCCCATCTTTATCCTTTAGACACGTTGCACCTACATCACGCTCAATCTGTGCTACCTCGTTGAATACATTCGGAAAGTCCTTTCGTATCTTATTCCAGTAGCCCATACCACCTTTCACGCATCCGATGCAGTTGTTGTTATTATATCCCATTGAGTACATGGCAGGCTGTTTAATGCCAGCTTTCCAAAGCATACCCATTGCATCAGGTTTCGTTATTTGCCGTTCAATAAGCGGAAACAGCGGCTTTGTGTCTGGATATTGTTGTTTTAGCCGGATAGCCCGGTTAATCTCTTTCGGATCGTAATCAAAGCCCCAAACTTGCCCGTCCCAGTGCTTAAGTTCACGCTCCAGTTTGTACCTAACCTCTTTCTTTAATTGTAGTGTACAGGCTGCACCATGAGCCCCGTTAATATATCCCTTTCGCAATACATCAGCAACACAAGTATATTTGTCGCTTCGAATGGTGTGAATAGGTTGCCCGTACCACTTCTCGCAATCTGCAAGAAACCTGGCATTATCAGGATGCCCGGAACCAGTTTCAATATAGTAGATATACACATCATCATACAGACTTAGTGCTATCTTACAAGCGACTGCGGACGTCACACCGCAACTGAACCATGCTATTATCATTTGATTCCTTTCATTCTATAATTGTTTTTGCATAGCCAACAAAGCATATCATAGGCTGCATCAAGAGGATTATCATAGCTATCGGATGTTCTTTCGTCCAAAAGTTCGTCACTATCGAAATAACTACAAAACCAGCCGTCTTCGGAATGAAAGATAGTTGGCTGATAATGGCAACCAGAATCCTTTCGACTGCTATCAACTAATATCCTTTTACCATTTTCCATTGTAGGATATAATACAGGCATAATTTCCAATATATCTTGTAGAGTAAAAACTCCACAACATTCCTTATAAGAATGGTCGTAGTTTCCTGTTTCAGCGTTAAGTAATTCTATCGTTGTAGATTCCCAAATTTCAGTTTCAGGATTATACCACTGATAAAACCGACAATCTTTGCCGTTATCCTGTACTTCATCCCATCCTACGTATTCTCCATCTTCCGTGATGAATAAGAGAACCATACTTGCGTCGCTCGTGTCTACACCAAGGTTTTGTAGTCTCCGCATTTGTTCGATTGACAATGTTATTTTCTTCATTTCTATCTTGTTTTGAGGGTTATTCATAAACTTCATTCCCGCACGTAGGGCAGAATGGATTCAAACAGTTACATTTAGGTTCTCCTATATTAGGAATCTGTCCGACTTTCGTATAGTAATCAATATATTCAGTTTCAGAAGGTGTATGTCCTTTTATCATATCAACTACATAATTCCATGAACGCATTACATTCCGATCTAAACATGTTTCTCGTTTAGGAGAATCAAGTGCATTTGACACCATCCGAAGTGTATTGCATATTTCTTTTAGTTCCCAAAGAGGAACATTTACTGTTTTAGTCAATTCGTTCATTTTTATTCTTGTTATGAGGGGGTATACAATTCATATCCATTATCCCAAAGACTATCACTGCGAAAATTGAAGAAATCTTCCAAAGAGATACGTACACCATCTTCTAAAAGAAGAAATCCGTTTTCAATAGTCATCCATTCGTCAGAGGAAAAGAAACGGTGCGTAACCTTCTTACCCTCTTTCATTGCTTGTATAGCTTCTTCTTTGCTCATTACTTGATTGTTATACGTTAAACCTCTATCTCAAACTGCTCACTTTTTGCCGATGGCATACATTCAAGAATGGAAGAACCTACTGAAACGTAATAAACACCATCTTTTTCAAGTGGAAGCCAATGGAAGTAGCGTCCTGTTTCTTCGTGCATCACTGGAATCCCAAACCTATTAAGAGGCTTACCATCTATACCTCGGAATTTTTTACACCATTTGTCTATAAATTCTCGACCCTCCTTCTTTCGTTTATTGATTTTCCAACACGGATGCTTCTTATCTTCATTATTCAGAACCAATTTTTCAGGAACAAACTCCTTGTTTTCAAAACCTATAAGTGTATAAAACCACTCGGCAGTGAAGCCAAACGCCCAAACATAACCGATGCTATCTGGTCTTGAACCACAATATTCCTGAATCATATCTTTAGCTTCGTCTTGTTCACGCAAAAGCCGTTCATTCATTTGTTTCAGTAGCTTCTCAAGCGCTGAACCTTGTTTTGCTATTATCTTCATATCTATTCTGTTTTGAACCTTTTCAGGCTACGTTAATATTCAATTTTTCTTTCATGAAGGATAGGATGTGCGCAATCACATCAACCGTCCAACCGTTGCCTAGCATTCGGTACTGCTGTGTGTCGGAGCATTCCCATTTATACCAATCGGGGATCGTTTGCAATCGGGCACATTCGGTAGGAGTCAGACGACGAATCCTCGCAATTCCCGTGAGAGTCATGCCGTTTGACTGACTACCTTTCCATGATGTTGCTAAAAGGGCATTTGCTTTCTGATCCGCAGATTTGTAATTAGATTCATGTCGCTTATTTATAAAAATCAAATCCATATCAGAATGGTTGCCACCCGAATGTGCACCAGCGGTAAAACAGGAAGCCTTGTTTTGGTCCTTCTTAATTTTTCCGTCCCTTGAAATCTTCACATAATTGTCAGCATCCCCCATTTTATGAACACGTTGATTGATTGTCCTACCTTTCACTGCGAATGGAAATTCAAATGGTTCAAACTTACAGGGGGAGAAAGTTTCCGTTTTCTTTCTTGATGCAAGACAGGAGACCATTTTATCACTCAGATAAAACTTATCGTCCACTTCATCTTCAAGTATATCTTTCAACAAGACTCCTTTATCCACAGGCTGCGGTATGTCCGAATGCAGCTCACCAAACAGTCCATTTCTCTTTGTCCGGATATTCGTCCAATAGATGCGTTTTCGATTCTGTGCTGATACCAAGGTAGAATTGATATGCACACCATATACACCGATAGCCTCGCTTAATACCCTTTCCCATTTCTTACCCATTTCTACGTTTTCCAACAAGAACAGCACATTCGGATTGTATTGGCGAATATCCGTTAGGATACGCATATACTCCCAAAACAGATAAGACTCTCCTTCGAATTGAAAGCCTTCCTCTTTTAATTCCAAATAGCGATCCAGCGTGTATATCTCTTCTTTGTCGGTAGTGGACATCCCGACACGTTTTCCGGCAAAAGAGAATGACTGACAAGGGCTGCCACCTATCAACAAGTCAACAGTCTCCAACTGAGATACATCTACCCGGGTGACATCTCCGAGCTGAATTGTGTTCGGGAAGTTCAGTTGTGTCTGCTTGATGGCGTGCTTGTCTATCTCGGATGCGTAGTACACTTCCGGGATAATGCCAAGCTGCTTCAAAGCAATCTGACCACAGGACATGCCATCGAATAAACTTAGTATATTCATCTTAGTTACTATTAAAAATATGCGCAAATACACTCTTCTCGTCAGACAACTCAATATTTAACTGGGACGGGAAACACTTGATGTAATTGTAGAATTCAAACATCTTCTTGTCGTCGTCACCGCAGCGATCTATCAGCAGCTTGATAAAGGCAAGGAGACAGTCTGAGTCGTTTCCGAAGTTCTCCTGAGTAGAAAGTTGGGTCTTGTCTACATCTTGTTTCAGCCGGCGTATAGCTGCTATCGCCGTGTTGAAGTTATGCTTGGCATCGTGACGTAAATCATAGCCTTGCTTTTTCATTTCACTTCTCATATCAAGGAGAAGAGTTTCTACGACATCTGCCAATACATACGTTAAGTTGAGGGTCGTATTAAGATTTGTTGTTCCTACTAACATAGTTAATTATACATTTTTCAATTCCACTTATGCGCCATGACTTATGAAATGGCTGTTTTGCTTTTGTATATAACTTGCACCGTTTACATATTGGTTTCAGGTATCTTCCCTGATAATGAATACCGTTACAAATTACTGGATAACCTTGGATCATCATCTGTTCGGTTATTGGTTTTGTGATTTAGTAGGTAGATAACAGGCATAAGAATAGATTGAGTAAGCCTGTTGAGTACCACTTCTTTTTCTGTTAATTTTCTAATTGTTTTCATTGCTCTTATGTTTTTATATGTTTCTGATTTACAGGTATAAAGTTACTTGTTTTTTAACTTGTAAACAAACGTTACTTTCCTTATCTGTAGGGCTTTAGATTAATTTAACTTGTTGTATATCAACTACTTCCTTCTACTATTTCCTGTAAGGGGTATCAGATTGAAACTCTTGAATCGGTCAACAAGTCGATCAGCAAAACGCTTTTTAAATTCTTCTGCATCAAGATTACTTGTTATGTGATACATCTTACCAAATTGCTGGTAAATCTCATATCTTGCATATAAAAATTCATCTATCACACTGTTTAGACTAGTACCATAACTTTTCTGATTCTCCGTTTCCAACCCAATATCGTTCAAACAGATGTTAAACGGTTCCGGTTTAAATCCTTTCGATTGTCCTTCATTGAACGTATGTCGGTCGATATGACCATTCATCTTGTAATAGTTCATCATTTGAGTAACCGATAGATTTTCAAAAGTATTCGGGTTATGAGTCAATCGTAGATAATCAGAAAAAATCTGCATCAGCATCGTTTTACCAGTACCTGGTTCTCCGACAAGTAGCAGGTTTTTATGAATTTTATAATCTTCATCCGGAAAAACCTGTTCTGCATACCGGCATCCATTGAAGTAGTAAAGCAGAAAAGACAACACTTTCGAGTTGTTTTCGTCTACTTCAAACTCTCTGAATTCACGCCCCATATAGTTATTCCCGATATACCTGATAAAATCACGATGGGCATAAAACTCATTGGGATTAGTCAAGTCATATTCAAAATCTTGAAGAATAGTCTTTCTGTGGCGCTCTATCAGATTCCCGATCTGCTCCTTTTTCAGCTTTGCTGCAAACGAATTTCTCTGTTGAATCTGTTGTAGTTGTTCCGATAATTTCTTTTCCAGAATTTCCATTTTTTGCCTTAGAAACGATTTCGTTATACTTCGAGTTAATATTAGCTACGCTAAAGTTATCCAGTAACCAACTATCCTTGACGGACGTCAGGAATACTTGAAGAGCGTACAACACAGAGGCATCATCAACGGGTATCTGTCTTTGTTCCCGTGAAAATGTTAGCTTACGAAGCAACTGGGACATATTGCCGGCATCTTTGGCAGTCCAGTAATATTCTTCGCCAAAAGTGTTCCTGAAATGATCTTCAAAAGCCTTTCGAGCGTTAGCATTTAGGCTATTAGCCCGTTTAGGCTTTGCAGGTTTGCTTTGGGATCTCTGTTTTTCAAGTTCTTTGATCTTAGCTAAAGCCTCATTCAAAGCATGATCTTTTTCAGAAATAACTTTTTCTAAATCCTCAACCCCCTTGGGGGGTGTGGGGGGAATAATAATATTCTCTTTACTTTCCTTTACTTTTCTTTCCTTTGTGATGTTTTTGCGCACATTAATATCGGCATTAAAAGAGTTATTGCATACATTTACTCCGTTATTGCAAACATTAACTGTATCGCTCGATAAATCTCCATCGTCGGAAGAAAAAACTTCCTTGTTTTCGCAACCGCTAATTTCGATTAATAGGTATCTAAAATCATCAACAGATTTACGCCTTTTAGATATTTTGAAATATCGTTTCTGAATGCCTACACTAGTAAGAACTCCCATCGAATCAAACAGGGATTTATCAAAGAAGCCCCATAAGACTAAACGGTTCAAAATACTGTCAAATAATTCAGAAGACACTCCGGGAAGATTTTTAAGAAGTTTGAATTTGAACAAATCACTCCACAGTATGAAATATCCATTTCGGTATATCGCACAAAGCAGTTTGATTGCAACAATTTCTCCTTTAATCCCGAATTCCCCGGATATGGCTACAATCTTTTCGTCATCGAAAAAATCTATATCTAAAGGAAAGTAATCCAATCCTGTTTTATTAGGTCTTGCCATGATTAGCCCTCCATTTTAGAAAATCATCAACGGACTTATCACGCTTTTGCCTATTGCATTTTTGGCAGGCAGTAGTCAGATTGTTCAAGCTATCACTTCCACCTTTAGAGAAAGGGAATATATGATCAACCTCTAATTTGCCACCTACTTTACCGCAATACTGGCATGTGTAATTATCTCTTTTAAATACAGCTCTTGAAATTCTCATCCATTCTTTTACGTTGATATTAAACATCCTCCTATATTCAGGATCCAACTTATATTTAGGGATTTTTATAGCGCTACCCAATAAATTCAACTTTGATGTTAGGAAATTATTACCAACATAATCTGTCAACTTAATCCATCGTTTCTGAATTCCTTTAGATGTTAAAATCTTCTCCTTATCATATAATTCTTTGGATAATAACCCTAGTGCCATAAAGCATTTAATGACCTCAAGTATATACGACTCTTCAAACCCGGTTTGTTCCGATATAATGAAAGCCAACTCTTCATCCCACCTCACGTAGTACTCACTTTTGTAGATAAGACATAGCAGGAGAGCATATACAGTTATAGCCTTGCCACTCTGGTACTTGATTAGTTTCCTTATCTTTATGTCTTGAAAGAAATTTATATCAAAAGGGAAATAGTCCAGCCCAACTTCTTTATTTCGAGCCATATTAAGTATTCATATATTAAAAACAGCGGCTTTCAAGTTTCTATACCTTTGATGTGGGATTAAGGTATGTACTCCAAGAAAGCCTGTTTAATATCTTGTTTATCATCAAATCCCACTAAGATGATTAATTATTTTCACGGTGTAAATCTACAAATAAATGACATTACTAATGTCACTTTTATCGGTTATTTTTCCGTGATTAACTTTTTTTTTCTAATATCCAGTCTTATTTAGCCGTAAAGCTTCCTTTTCATAACTCAATAGGGTGCGTAATGCGTCTAACTGATGCGTTGCTGAAGCGTTAAGTCGATCTAGTCGATCAACTAAGAATGATTCGTTTTCTGCAATACTATCAAGTAGGGCATTTTGCACTTTTGCAGACAAGCAGTTTTCCTGCGCTATCTTAATAATGGTGTTTTGTATTTCATCCGATTTTCTTTTGCGAAGCATTCTTTTAGCATCTGCAAGCATTTCACCGGTTCTTACTACATATACCATAGTAGCCGCAATCCTTTCCTGTATTTCTACAGGATTGTTTTGGCATGTAATATTCAAGAATCCACTTATTTCTTCCATTTCTTGTATGATGGGGGTTAGGGGACAGTCGTCTATATTGCACGCACCTGTACCATCATTTTTAGGGCAGTATTTACAGTTTATTTCCATGATGATGTAATATTAATCTTTAGGTGAAAATTCATATTTGATCTCTTTATCATCAAGTATGTATTTCTTGAATAACTCATTTGCATCTGTTCCGTTATGTTCCAAATATAAGATGTAAGTATAAAAAAGAGCAGCTGCGCTTCCTTCTGTCAAATACATATTCGTTTGGGTAGCACGTCCGGAACTTTGAGGATTTTCTACCGATAACAGGTAGGCATCTTCGTCTGTATGTGCAACAGTAACAAGACGGTGATCTGCAAATTCGCACCGAACCATATCTGTGATTCCAATTTTTCTTAACGGGCCATCCCCATATCCGAGGGTGACTTCGCCAATATTCTTTTTTTCTTCCATAAGAGGTGCTATGCTTTTATAGAGTCGTTAATGTATGATACCAACATTTCTCCCAATGGATGAAAACGCTTCAGTCCGCTAAAAACAAGCCCCGCACTCATGCCGCTGTGACCTTGCTTGGAGAACAAAGACCGACACCTCTCAAATCTTTCCAGTTCTTTTTTAGAGGTATCATTCAGAATCTCAATAAACGCTAACCAACAATCAAGCTCCATGCCATGATAGAGATCATTCAACCTGATAGGGACAATTTCATCCCAGTATTTCAAATGTTCTTCCGGAATAATACCCCTTGCACGTTTTCTGTAATCTTCGGTTAATTGCGGGATCTTAGCCTTAAACTCCGCTTCCTTACGATCATACTCTTCGTGTATTTTACGGATATATTCATCATGCTCTACTTTTGACTTGCCAGTCACTTTGACATACACGTCATCGAGAGAATCAGTAGAATACAACGTTTTCTCGTTAAATTCACCATAACATGGTGCATTGTCCTGCAATTCTTGATATGCTTTATCAAGATTGATTCCTGGGTAAAATTCAATTTTCTTCATATCTATTCTGGTTACTAGTTAATTAAAAAGGTAAGTGATTTTTAGATAGTCTTCCTAAATGGTCGATATATCTTCTATAAATCTATTCTCTATCATTACTTCCTTTAGGTTTATCCCTTTTATCAGAAAGTAACCGTATTGTAGGCGTTTTAATTTACTCATTTCTAAATAATTACAAATTATTGACAATTTCTTTTTGGATTTCATCAATCACTTTCTCCCATTCTTTTTTTATCTCAACAGTATTAATCCCACATTTTTGAAAATCTCGTAAACTGCCAGAAAAATAACGTTTAGCTGTCTCTAATAAATTGCCCAAATAACATTTCTCATTTTCCTTAAGGCATCGACGAATAGAATTAATTTTAAATTTATCATGCTCTATATACCAAGAAATTTCATCAAATTGCGAAAAATACATCTTCTTGACTTGTTCTACAGTAAAAGGTTCTTTCATACCTATTCATGTTTTAGTTAATATATTAATAGCCCTTTTTACATCACGCTTGGATATTCCACGTAAAGCATGAGTTTTTATGAAATGCTTCTTTTGACAAAGCAACATATCAGAATCATCATCAAGGATTACATAATTGGTCACATCTTCATGTTCTTTTAACCATTGATTGATTTCTAAACCACGACATGCAGCATAATGTGTTTCTCTTTCTCCATATTTGAAACCATACATTCTTGAAGTAATGCCTACAATATATTCGGGATACGGGAAAGGATTATGTCCGTAAACTTTTTCTTGATTTGTGATTTTTTCTAATGTCTGCTCCAAAGTATATCTTCTCCAAGAAGAAGAAATCACAATTTTAGCTCCGGTTGCATCACAAATCTGTTTGACCAATTCAACCTTTTCATTATCAATAGTCCATTTACTTTTCAGTGTGGTTATTACACCGTCAAAGTCGAGAAATATAATCTTACTCATCTCTATTCTAGTTATTAGCTATTCCAAATAATTTCCCATCAATCCCCTGAACAACATGGCAGAAGAAAAGCTTTTCCTGCCATCTTCAGAAAAATAAGATTTAACTCCAAATACATCCGCTGTTGAGTATATTTTCCATACTAATAGTTTTTCCATCATATCTTCATTATTATTGATTAATATCTTCATATTCTGTAAGCAAATAGATATGTTTTATTTCTATCGCAGTTTCAAGTATTCCCTGTATTTCATTCATTGCAGCACGATATACAGTTGATGAGCTATGCATATTGGTTTCTTCAGTGCGGTATGGTAAAGTTAAGTCCTCAGACATCTTTATCATTTTTCCACCATACTGCCATGCCTTGAAATCAATTCTAAACTTTGCTTTGAGTAACATCTTCTGTTTTTATATTAATATTTCCACGATTGACAAATACAATTAATTTATCATTTGTCAAATGTTCGCAAAGAGGAAAATAAGATAAGGTAGACGTACCAATTTCTTCGCAAAAATCTTTCAACGAACATTTATCGCATTTAAAACTTGCAGTATCTGACTGTATGGCTTCATGGAAAACTCCATTTATTAATATTCCATTCATTACTACTTCATTAAATTGTTTTATATACTATTTTCAACTCTATATTACCTTGAATAATCAAGGATGATATTGTTATTTTAAATTGCATGATTCACTTAGAACCACTTAAAACCGGTAAAACAGTGACAACCATTTTTCAGATTGTCACTGCATCGATTGGCATCAACTTAAAGTGCTAGGACGAATCCCTGACACAACTTTCATACTTAGTTAGCTCCCATTCGGCTACCATAATCAAAGTACTCGACCTGATTACGGGAAGAACGAGAAACCTTTAAGCTATCTAACAGCTTGGATCTCAACTTTTCGTTTTCAGCTTCTAACCGGTAACATTCGGATCTATATTGCGCACATTCGGTGAATGAGCTTAACATAGCCATGTACAGTTTTATATCTACCTTAATCATTGATCTATAGTTTATATTATTATCCCATTATACTTCCATTTAGACGCTGTGTGGTCCTTATATAGTCATCTAGTAATTCGTGGAGAATGAAGTCCGGATAAACATTGATTGTACCGAAACGCTCAATATTTACCTTGTTGACAGGATACCCCCTTTTCCTACATAAGCGTGCAGCATCATTACTAAGCTTCGATATGTCACTCACATAGATCGGCAATTTGTACCTCTGGATATATGATGACATCGTTGAACATCCATAGTTGCCGATACACTTTGAAGATAATTTCTTTACGCTCTCTTCAAGTGCAGCTAATCTTTGTTCTGTCAATTTAAGTCTTTTCTCCTGTTCCACATTCGTTTGAGCTAGCTGAAGGATAAGTTCGGCTTGGCTCATTTCAACTGTTGAGTTTAAAATATTGTCCATTGCTCTAAATATTTAATATTTAAATAATCAATCACCTACGTAGCGTGAACCGAATCTACCAGTACTGTTTACATTGTAATAAGCCGATACTGGAATGTTCTTATTATTGTAGCCTTCGTGCATTGTAGCCTTAGCAGCCTTACTCATCGCTTCGTGTCTTTCTGCCAAGAATTTATCAGTTCTTTCCTTTACCGCTTCTACTGTGAAGTTGGCTTGGAGTTTTGCAAGTCTCCACGCTGACTTTAAACACTCACCGAAGGTCTTGCCTTGCCTCTTACCTGAATACTTGTAGGATCTGTGAGCGTTTTTCATTATCTCTGATAAATTGTAGCGTTTCATATATTTAGGAGTTAATTGTTATTAGTTCTTTTATTTGATGTAAAGATACAAGTTATAACTTGTTTGACCAAGCATTATTACAAGAAAAAACTTGTCTTTAACTTTATTTGTGCAAGTTATAACTTGTTGCATGCGAAATATTACTACCTTTGCTATAAATATTAATCACTTTATTATATGAGAATCAGAGAAGCCATAGAACAACAAGGGATGACTACGCAAGATGTAGCTAAAAAAATAGGTATAACTTTAAGTGGACTTAATCAGCATATATCAGGAAATCCTTCCATAAAAGTACTAACCAAAATAGCAGAAGCTATCAACGTCCCCATGTGGCAACTATTCGCGTCCCCAGAAGAAGTGCAACTACCGTCGAACACTCTTTCTGTCAAATGCCCACACTGCGGGAACGAGTTCCCAGTTAGTGTGAATGTTGAACTAAAGCCAGAAACCAGATAGGACAATAGCAAGCTATGGATACAAAAGAACTAAGGTTAGGCAACTATGTAAAGCTATCGAAAGATTACCAGTACGTAGGAGTTGAAATACCTGCAGGTACTATATGCAAAGTACATGCCATTAGTCTTAATTCCTTGTACCTGGAATGTCATGTAAATGGTGGGACTTTTTACGGTGAAGTTCCTATTTCTATGGTAGAACCTATTTCTCTCACAGAAGGATTGCTGTTAAAGTGCGGATTTAATATCGAGTATTATGAATTCCAAATAAAAGAACAACGATTATTGACTATAGAAGATTTCTGGATATTATATAATACTCGTACTAACTTCTATGGAGTAATGCTCTCTAACAGAGTTTTTAAGCAAATAGAATATCTGAATCAACTCCAAAATATATACTTTAATTTGACTGGGATAGAGTTGGAAGTAATTCTATAATTAACATACATCTTTTTACGATATTAATATAAATGTAAAACTTAAATTCAATAGTATGAAAAAGCTCCTAATCGTATTAATGTTTATTGCACCACTCTTTGCAAATGCGCAAGAATATGGCAATTTGACATCTAAAGACTCACTTAATATAAACATGGCTTCTTCACAGACTGTTGTTGATTCTATTATGGAAGCCAATTTAAAAAAAGAGCAAATAACAGTTATTGGCGGAATACCTTTTGGAATTTCCAGAGAAAAAGCTCTGCCTGTATTAAGAAACAAATATGGGACGGAAGATTATCTTTCCGACAATAAAGACATAGTCTTTAAAAACATAAAATATGCAGGTGTAGATTTTAACTCCGTATATTTCCTTTTTCAATCAGACGGTATTAATAGCTATTTTAATGCTTGCATATTTATCCTAAATGCAAAAACGAAAAAAGAAGCCATTGACAAACAAGAAGAGATGAGAGATCTTTTATCTAAAAAATACGATTTATCTTCTTTTACGGATGACAATGGATTCGATTTATACGTTGGAGGTGTATCCCCATTATGGAACGGTAGTTGGAAATCGTTTTTAGAAGGGAATTATGCAGGAGCTGTCCATATAGACATTATAAATTATGACGAAGAATTAGCAAAAAATGCTGGATTTGAATATTCTGTCCGTATAATTTATGGTCCTTTCGATTACGTAAAAGAAGAATTTTGAGCCTGAATGTATTAGAAATGCTCGTCTGGATACTTGCTCTTATCGTGTCTGTTATAGCCTTATTTATAAGCTACACCGCGATGTATAGATGAATAAGAGGGATGCATTTGCATCCCTTTATTTATATCAACTATTCAATATTCCTATATTTAGATAGGGAGAACATTAGGATATTTCCGGTAATACAATTTAGTCAATGTGGATTTAAGGCTGTTATAGTCTTTGATAAAGCCTAGATCTATCCATTGGGCTATCTGTAATTCCAACTCATACAATTCACGAATCTTAGCTTCATCGCCAATTTTATTACGCATTTCTGATTCATGCTTACCGTAGACTATGATATTAAGAGATTTAGCCAAATCCCTAACTTTTTGTTTAAATAGGTCATCAGGTAAAATAGAACTCACAGCTTTACACATGGATGGATATGCATCACCAGCAAGATTGCGGAATTTTATCATTTCATCATATACAAATTTGAGAACATCATATTTAAATGAGGGATTTATCCACATCGCAAAATCAATAAAAAGCAGTGGATGCATCCATGTGCCCGCGTTATCACCCTTATTTGCCCTTGATTTATGATAGGGGTAATTACCCGTATCATAATTTTCCCTTTCCATTATAGTGAAAATGAACTCTTTAGTAGAAGATAAATCGAAGTAGTCATTAACTTCTTTCTTCATTCCTTTTAATTGATTCCACTGTTTTAATAAATCTGTAGCATTGAAAAATGCATCTTTCGTTCTCTGAATTACCTTAAATTCACCCATTGGGCGAATCATAATCTGATTAGTCTTCATAATAATGTCTTTTCGTTCGAGGACGTACCGCACTTCTTCATGCGGAGATAAAAAGGCGAAAGCCATGCAGGGGGTTGTGACCTACACAGCTTTCTATATCTTAATCCTCTGATTAATTCTAATTTTAATAAGTACAACCCAACGCATTGCAAATATAATAATAATTTTTAAAAGTGATTATATAACTAACAATCAACATATTCTTTTAACTATTTTGTGATTCGATTCTCAAATGAAATTGATAACTTTGCATTGTGATACATATATAGCAGTACAACATGGGTAACTGGAGCGAAAGACAAGAAGAAAAACGAGAAGGAAAAGAGAAAGAGAAGACAAGCCGAGAAACGCTCGGAAAGTATTTCTATGACTTATCAAAACTTTCTTTTACTGCTTTATTCCTAGGTGGTGGAGTATCTTTAGTATTGGATTTCCAAAACATTAATTATTGGGTACTTGTTTCTTTTGGTGCTTTTACTTCTTTTATCTTTGCATATATTGGATATAAAATACTTAAAAAATAAATAGTTATGAATGGATTAACAATAATATTTATATTTACTAGCGTTGTTGGCGCAGGGATAGCTATTTGGCTTAACACCAAATCCGGAAAAAGATGGCTCAATAGCCTATGATAATTAATAGTATTAAACTTGTAATAGATAAAAGCGTCATGTAGAGTGACGCTTTTTTATTGCAGTTATACAATATAAGGCAGATTAAAAGCTGAAAACAAAATGTCAAAGAACGATTTACCGATAATAGGAGTTGAGCCAATCGACACAAGTTTTATTTATTTAAACCAATTTGTGCAGACAATATTTCTAACAAAGCCTGCAATTGTCCAACGATGTAAGGTTTTATATCCTCACTACAATTACTTGTAAATGCAACAAGCTTTTCTGATAGCTTATGCCATTCTTGCAACTCATTCGGTTTCATCATTATCAGAAGACTTATGGAAACCTGAAAAGGAAGGAGGAACAATGTGCGATTCTATTCTTTCATCCAATATTTCCTTTTTCAACAATAGCATTATGCCATCATAACTTGACGATAGTTCTGATACAACTTCCCAACCTTGGCTACCTAAAACATTGAGTTTATCAGTAGTGTATTCTTGATAATTATGCCTATAACCATCGTCCATAGGACGAAGTAGAAACGTTCTATACTCGTATTTCTTCATTTTTCTATTTATTAGTTAATATTTCAAATTTGGTATAAAGCAGCGTAATAGGTTTTATGATCACATAGAAACTATTAATTTCATTGTTTTCGAACCATTTACACAGTTTAGATACAACCTGCTGTCTCGTGTAATCTGACTTGTTTATTAAGAAAGAATCATCGTTGTACATAGACTGGTTATTCCCAATATCGAACATCTTTTTAAATTCAATAATAGCCTGAGATTTACTAACCTGATTTATCATACATCATTCAAATAATCCGTTACTACTTTGATGAAATCATCAAGAGAACGACAGACAACATATTTATAACCGTCAGCAGTTATCTTAGCTTCCCATTCTTTTTGAGATTCGCGCTGAACTCCTTTTTTTGTCTTGGTTTCGATTAACAATGCCCCATAAAACCGGTTACTTTTTAAGAGAATTAGATCAGATACACCTGGAAGCACCCCTTCGGCTTTTAGCTTTGCTCCTGTAACAGCATCTCTTCTTCCACCGTTTGGAACGGAGAAAAGATTGTGACGCATCGAGGGATATTGTAGCCGGAACCAATTGACCATCGAGACTTGTATCTTATGTTCTTCATCTTTAGGCTTTCTGCGAATATTGGTTCCGCAATATTTAGCTTTCATTTCTTCGTATGTCATAATACCCTAGCAAGTTTAAAATCAAGCAACATCAATAACTCATTAAATTTCTCTTTATACCAAAGTGGATGCGTTTCTTTGGTATTATTAGGGTTGACTTGGTTCTCACCATAAGTAAGCCCGGATTCGGTTATGGATTTGAAATGCTTATCTCTACCTTTTGATGATTTCCTTTTCATATCACATAAGATACCTTTCTGAATCGCTCTTTGATTAAACGCCTGTGCACTGATAGACAGCCCCGCTTCTTTGAGTAATTCAGTAGCGGACTTAAGTATCCCATGCGACGGAGTATAATCAGGTGTCGGAAGTCCAAGAGGTGCAGCTACTTTACTAATTAAAGACAATTTAGAAGAATCATTTAGATTAAGCACTTCACTTACACCTTTTACCCATTCAAGACCAACACGGACCTTAGTTGTTAGTGATGGTTCACGTTTGGGTTTGTTCTGGTTTTCGATTACTTTCCGGACGCTTTGGTGGAACACTTGACGATAAACCTCAAACACAGGACGGACTTTTCTCGCGATGAAGAACTCCATGCAGGAAACTGTAAGTTTGTACTCATTTGTCGGTCTACCGCCTTTGGGGTTTCCCCAAAAAATGGGGAAAACTTGATAATCAACACCTTCAATGAACTGACTACCATATATCAACTCTCTAACGGCATGGTCTTTTCTTGGATAAACCAACATCCAAACTTCATCGAGATTGATTGGAAACTCATTGTCAGATTTTGACAGTTCAAGAACTGCGTTAAAGTAACGCTTGATTTCGCTTTCGCTACTCTCTTTAGATAAGATTAAATTCGTTGCCATATATTTTAACTTTGGCTATTATTTATTTCTAGACGCTTCCAAAACTGGAAGGTTTGTTTCCGTTGGTATGTATATCACAGTTTTATCATTCAGATTGCTTTGCTGACGCACCCACAAATATTGAATATATGCAGGGGTAATACTTCCATTCTCAATTTTAATCGCTTCGGCAGCACCTTTGGCGCGTTCGATTTCCGCTTGAGCGTTCAGCTTTTCAGCTTCCAGATTAGCTTTAGCTTCTTCAATCTTTATTTTACGGTTTTGTTCAGCTTTAGCAAATTCTGCCTTTCCAGACATTTCTTGTTGCCAAACGTTATAATAAGGGATGGCAACAAAACATCCTGCAACAATTGCGGCAAATATGATAGCCGCCAAAATTCCAAATTTATTCATAATTTCTAATATTGGGTTTTATAGAGCCTCCCAAGGCTCATTTCTGTATTGTAGTTAATTTGTAGTAGATAGCTTATCACATAGAGAGGAACAAATAACACACACCGTTCCTCTCTTTTAAACTAATCTTCAATTATCGCCCAATCTGGCAAATATTCTTCACTGTTGATCTCCTTCATTAGTATCTGATTTATTGTTAGGGATTACTTTTGTTTTACCACCAGTTTTATCAACAATAACCGGTTTGCCACCTACAGTGGTTTCGGTACATTGCCCTTCAGGGAACTTATTAATAAAGCGAACAACTTCTTTATCTTCTGTTGCGTTACTTTCTTCTTTGGCTTCATAAGGGAATACATCTACAATCGGAGTTTCGGATACCATGCCGATTTGATAATCCGCCATCGTTCCTTTCATGCCTTCATCCAGCTTCTTCACTGCGTCACGCAAGTCGGCAGCCTGAACCAGCACTTGGGTAGAAGTCTTTTTCTCTGCACCGCTTTTTTCGTCAAGGGTGATAAAGATAAGTTTGCACTTAAACCAGCGGTCGGCACTTTCCTCGTCGCTGGGGAAAAGTTCGCTATAGTTGGCACGTTTAATGTCCGATACTGTAAATTCTCCTGTTATAAATGGAGTCATCTCCTCGATAATACGTGCTTCTGCTTCTGTAAAGCTGAGTGCATCTACCAGATAAGGTTCAGTCACTTTCTTCTGCATTCCGTTTTCCATCGTTTTCTCGTAACGGATTTTGCACTCAAACCAAGTATGCATTGCCATAATTTAATCCTGCTTTTATTTATTAAAATTCCATTTTCTCTAGTTTCTCAATCTGCTTACGGAGAGAAGCAATTTTCTTTTTTCTCATATCCTCTGCTTTGTTCAGTGCTTCGGATTTATCGAGAAATGCATCCTTTCCTATGTAATAAAAAGAATATGCACTATCCCTTACATAGTTAGGAGAATCTTTGAAATTGGATTTATGAATTTCTGTTTCTACTTCCTTTATGCCCGATGTCAGGGCATATCTTGTTATAAATACTTTTGCCATAATATTCTTTTTTTTCTTATTTTGTACCAATCCTTGAATTTTCTTCAAGGATTGGCAAAGATTTATTGTTAAATTTATCTCCCAAACACTTCTTTAAACTTACGATCTAAAGCATCCAATATTCGCATCCTCACAGCAGGATCAGCGGAAAGATTATCAATTGAGTAAATCCTTGAAATCAACTGTTCGCGGGAACCACAGAAGCAACCACATGTATAAAATGGAGCAACATTGGGATAATTGTGTTTGTACCATAAGTGATTTGTACCCTTGATAGCCACATAGGTTTCTGCGATTATAAACTCCTCATTGGATGATGTATATCCAGGAGTGTTGGGATTGCCGGCGGCACTGCTGCGGACAGCCCAGTCGCCATCTTTCGACAACTCGACAAGGGTGTCGGCCGGAGTGTTGGGATTGCCGGCGGCATTTCTGCGGACAGCCCAGTCGCCATCTTTCGACAACTCGACAAGGGTGTCGGCCGGAG